>Ga0209656_10002754_pt1 | contig 11384 bp, 9 predicted proteins | sample BogFormECP12_OM2_FD_188239 | JGI IMG/M metagenome (GOLD analysis project Ga0209656, IMG submission 188239) | Bog forest soil microbial communities from Calvert Island, British Columbia, Canada - ECP12_OM2 (SPAdes) (version 2) | ecosystem: Environmental > Aquatic > Freshwater > Wetlands > Bog ... | reverse complement strand
TGCTGGCAGGTCTGCGCCTCGGCCTGTACGAGCTGCTCTACCTGGGCGGCTCGCCCGACTACGCGATCGTCGCCGACGCCGTCGAGCTCACCAAGGCGCACGCCCGCGCCGGGCACGGCCTCGTCAACGCGGTGCTGCGCCGCGCCGCGCGCGAAGGCGCCGCCACGCTGCTCGGCGGGCTCGCGGAGGACACCCCCGAGCATGCGGCCGTCAAGCACTCTCACCCCGAGTGGCTCGCGCGGCTGTGGTGGGAGGAGCTCGGCGCCGAGCAGGCCCGCGCGCTGATGAGCTTCGACAACGAGCCCGGTGAGCTCGCGCTGCGCGCCAACACGCTCCTCACCGACGCGAGCGCGCTCGCCCGCGAGCTGCCGGTGCGCACGCACAGCGACCCCCAGATTCCCGAGGCGCTCGTGCTCGAGGAGCCCTTCGACGTGCACGGCTCGCCGCTGTGGCAGGCCGGCGCCTTCATTCCCCAGTCGCGCGCGGCGATGCTCGTGGCGCGCGCGCTCGCGCCGCTGCCCGGCGAGCAGGTGCTCGACCTGTGCGCCGCCCCGGGTGGAAAGAGCACCCACCTCGCCGCGCTGATGGAGGGCAGCGGGGAGGTGCTCGCGGTCGAGCGCAACCCGCGCCGCGCGGGCGATCTGGTGCGAGCTGCCCGGCGGATGCACGCGGGCAACGTCCGCGTCGAGGTCGGCGACGCGGCGCTGTGGCCGGCGCTGTCCGCGCGGGGCTCCGATGCGCCGCGCGCGCAGGACGCGAGCTTCGACCGCGTGCTCGTCGACCCGCCCTGCTCGGGCCTGGGCACGCTGCAGGCCCGAGCCGACCTGCGCTGGCGGGTGACGCCCGAGGCGATCGCGCAGATGACCGGCGTCCAGGCCCGCATCCTCGACGCCGGGGCGAAGGCCCTACGTCCGGGAGGCCTGCTTGTCTACTCTACTTGCACGATCTCCCCAAGCGAGAACGAGCGACTGATCGACTCCTTCCTGGACTCCCATCCCGCATTCAGCCTGGATGATCTCGGCGGCGACGACGACCGAGCCGAGATCGGTCGCCCGCGCCCGCCGTCGCCCGCGGCCAGGATCGGCGATCTGCGTGCCGGCGAGGCCGGCGTCGTGCTGACCCTGCCCCACCGCGATCACACCGCCGGGTTCTTCATCGCGCGGCTGCGCCGGAGCTGAGCGATGAGCGGCGAGGGGGAGCCCGCGACGAGGCCGGCGATCGACCTCGGCCCGCAGTGCCCGAACTGCGGCGAGCCGTGGCTGCGGCCGACCAACCTGCCGGGCCGCTACCGCTGCGTCTACTGCCTGCACCGCTTCGAGCTCACCTCCGTGTGCCCCAACTGCGGCGAGCACTCCACGATCGTGAGGATGTCCTCGACCGCGATCCTCAAGTGCAACAACTGCGGCGACTCGATGCTCCAAGCCGTATGAGCACCGATGCCGGCGCCGGGTCGGCGCGCGAGCTGCTCGGTGGCGTGCGCGTCGCGCCGTCGATCCTCTCAGCCGACTTCGGGCGCCTGCGCGAGCAGGTCGCCGAGGTCCTGCAGGCGGGCGCGCGCGTGATCCACGTGGATGTGATGGACGGGCACTTCGTGCCGCCGATCACGGTCGGTCCGCTGATCGTTGCCTCGCTCGCCGAGCAGGCTCGCGCGGCCGGCGCGATGCTCGAGGCGCACCTGATGGTCGAGCGGCCCGAGCGCCACGTGCAGGAGTTCGCGAAGGCGGGAGCCGACTCGATCACCTTCCACGCCGAGGCCACGCCGCACGCCAGCTACGCCGCGAACCTGATCCGCGAGAGCGGCGCGGGCGTGGGCGTGGCGATCAATCCCGCGACCCCGGTCGGGGCGCTCGCCGAGCTCGCGCCGATGATCGACCTGGCGCTGTGCATGACGGTCAATCCCGGCTGGGGGGGACAGCGCTTCATCACGCATTCGCTGGAGAAGCTCCCGCGGGTCCGAGCGATCGTCGGCGAGCGCGTCGCCGTCGAGGTGGACGGGGGCATCGACCCCGACACCGCGCCCTCGTGCCGCCAGGCCGGTGCGAACGTGTTCGTCGCCGGCTCGGCGATCTTCGGCTCGCCGAACCCGGGTGCGGCCTACGAGGCGATCGTGCGCTCGCTGGGCGCCGACTGACGCGTCTCCAGGGCGAGCGTCGCGGAGCCCTGCCGGTAGAGGCTCCACAGCAGCAGCGCCAGCAGGGCGGTCGCGCCGGCGTAGCCGGTCTCGGTGCGCGTCAGCTGGTTGGCGACCGCCGGCGTCAGCATCCAGGCCAGGAACGCGCAGGCGGCGAGCCCCCAGCACAGCGCGGCGGCGCGCGCGCGGTTGCGCGCAAGCGCGGCCTGGTTGAGCGCACCGGAGACCAGGTGCAGCCCCATGCCGACGCCCACGACGGCCAGGCCGAGACGGCCGTAGGAGTAGTGCTGCCCGAACAGGTGTCCCATCACGAACGGGCCGATCGCCAGCAGGCCGAGTGCCACGGCGGTGGCGAAGGCGGCGATCGCGAGCACGGTGACGCGGATCGCACGGGCGAACGCGGCGTGGCCGGAGGTCGCCTCCAGTCCCGTCAGGTGCGGCAGCAGCGAGGTCTGGATCGCCTGGAACAGCTGCAGCGGTGCGCGCGCGATCAGCAGCACGTCGAAGACGACGCCCACCAGGGCTTTGTCGGCCGCGGTGGCGGCCACCGTGAGCACGGCTGCGTTCAGCAGCGTCTGCTCGGAGAGCATGATGCCCGACACCCACCCGGCGAAGCCCGTGCCGCGCCGCAGCGACAGCTCGTCGTGCGCAGCGGCTTCCTGGACGCCCTCGGTGCCGGGTCCCCACAGGGCAGCGTCGGCCTCGTCGGCCGTGATCGGCGCCGCAAGCGCGGCGTCGGCCTCGTGCATCGCGGGCTCCCCGCGGCCGAGGCCCTCACGCCGTTCGCGCCCGCGTCGCGCGAAGGCTGCCGGCACGACGATCAGCGAAACCAGCGGCGCGGCGGCGATGCCCAGCGCGACGGCCGTCTGGCCGCTGGTGATGCCGAGCGCCACGGCCAGCGCGAAGCACAGGCGCGACACGGACTCCATCAGCACCAGGCCGCCGTACAGCGCGAAGTACTCGTGTCCCGCCAGCCAGCCGCGCGCGAAGTAGCTCCCGGCGTAGGCGAGCGTCCCGAACACGAGCACGTCATAGAGGGCGCGGTCGTGGTCGAACACGTTGTTCACGAGCTGTTCTTTGAAGGCCAGCGCGACCACTAGGAACGTGAGCGCGAACGTGGCCTGGATCGCGATCGGCACGCGCAGCGGGTGCTCGGCCTGCCCGCGCGCCCGACGCTCGGCGATCGTGCGCGAGAGCAGCTGTTCGATCGGGCGGTAGATCACCGAGATGATCACGAACATGACCGACCACAGCAGTGCGATGCGCGACGCTTCCGCTTCCCCCAGCACGTGGCTGGAGATCGAGAAGTAGGCGAGCGTCAGCAGCCCGGTGGAGGCGATCCCGAGCGACAGGATCCGCGCGCCGCTGGCGTAGGAGCGCGTCCGGCTAGAGGCGGACAAGCAACATCGTCCACGGGAACGGCGAGCGCACCTGCACGACCTCGCCGTGGCGGCAGAGCAGCTCCACGAACGACCGCCTGGACCAGTGATTGAGGTGCCCGGGGGTGTTGCCGAGCGCCGTCCAGTATGCGCCCCGCGCCATGTTCAGCATCCGCCACAGCGGCTCTCGGGGAACCGACACGAGCAGGTGGCGCTGCGCGCAGCGAGCCATCTCGCTCACGGTGTGCTCGGGATCGGGCACGTGCTCGAGCACCTCGATCGCGCTCGCAAGCTCGAACTCGCCGTCGGCGAACGGCAGGTTCGCGGCCTCCATCACCCGGTATTCGAGATTCGGCGCGCGGTGCTGCGCCCAGCCTGCCTGGATCGACTCCTCCTCGAGGTCGATGCCCACGACGCGTCCGTCGCCGAGGCGCTCGGCCCAACGCTGGACGAGCACGCCCTCGCCGCAGCCCACGTCGAGCACCGAGCTCGGCGCGGCCAGCGCGAACAGCTCGTCGAGATCGCGCTCGAAGCCGCCCATCAGCCGGCGCACGAGCGGATTGCTCGAGCCGTACTTGTCATACGTGTTGCCGGTTACGACCCCCTCGCTGGAGACCGTGACACCGCTCACAGCCGCACCGTCTCGCCGCGCAGCGCTCGCAGCCGCTCCTCCTCGGTGCCCGCCGGCGCGGGCGGGGCCTCCTCGGAGCCGGCTGTGCCCGCGCCCGGCTGCCCTGGCTGGGAGGCACCGATCGATGCACCCGGTTCGTAGTGGGAGGGGGCCACGCCGAGCTGGAGCTCGATCCGTCGCACGCGCTCGAAGGTCTTCTGGGTCATCACGCGCTGGGCCGCCAGCAGGTCGCCGATCACGCCGAGCGCCCACAGCACGACTGCCGCGATGAACAGGACGGCGCCCAGGATCAGCGACTGCACGTGACCCTTGCCGTTGCCTTCCGCATAGGCGACCGCGAAGCGGATCCACACGCCGACGGCGACGAGCCCGATCACCAGCGCGAGACTCCAGAACACGCGCAGCGGCTCGTACTGGGCGTAGATGCGGAAGATCGAGACGGCGTTGCGGCGCACGTAGGCGCTCATCGACGGGAACAGGCGCGACTCGCGCGTCTTCGGGTTGGTGCGGATCGGTACGTGTTCGATCGCGACGAGGAGCTTGCCCGCCTGGATGATCGTCTCGAGCGTGTAGGTGAACTTCGACACGACCAGCATCTGGATCGCCGCCTCGCGGTTGTAGGCGCGAAAGCCCGAGGTGGTGTCCGGCACGGAGGTCGAGGAGGCCTGGCGAACCACCCAGGAGCCCAGGCGCTGGAGCGTCTTCTTCAGCGGCGAGAAGTGGTCGATGCCGCCGACCTCGCGGTCGCCGATCACCATGTCGGCCCGCCCTTCGCAGATCGGACGCACGAGCTTGACGATGTCCGGGCCGTAGTACTGGTTGTCGGCGTCGGTGTTCACGATCACGTCCGCGCCCAGCTTCAGCGCGGTGTCGATGCCGGCCTGGAAGCCCGCCGCGAGGCCCTTGTTGTTGGTCAGGCGCACGAGGTGATCGACGCCGTGCGCTCGCGCGACCGCGACGGTGTCATCGGTCGAGCCGTCGTCGATGACGAGCCACTCGACCGTGTCGAAGCCCTCCACCGCGCGCGGTAGGTCGGCGAGCGTTCGCGGAAGCTGATCGGCCTCGTTGAAACAGGGGATCTGGATGATGAGCTTCACAGGCGTGGATTGCCTAGACTTGGCTTCTGGCAGTATCCCAAAGCGCGGGTCATGGTCTTAGCGCAGGTGTTGGGCCCGACCAGCCGGCGCCGGTCACGGGCGGGCGGGGCTCGATACTCCAAGGCTAGATGGAAAGCGCGACGCTTACCCGGCGCAGCCCGGGCACGACCCGGCTGGCACGGATCCGTGCACTGCCGCCCGGCAGCTGGGCGCGCCTCGGTTTCGCCGCGCTTTGCGTGGGCGCGCTGATCGGCTACTTCGCGTTCCCCACCTATCCCACCTACGACTCCTTCTACGCGCTGCTGTGGGGGCGCGATCTGATCCACCTGCACCTGCCGGACTTCCGCGTCTACCGCGGCCCGACCGAGCATCCGCTCGCGATCGCCTTCGGCATGTTCTGCTCGCTCTTCGGGCAGGGCGGCGCGCGCCTGATGGTGCTCGGCTCGATCGCCTCCTTCGTGGCCGCCGTGGCGGGCATGTACAGGCTCGGGCGCCTGTGCTTCGGCCCCGTCGTGGGGCTCGTCGCCGCGCTGCTGCTGCTGAGCCGCTTCTTCGTCGAGAACCTCGCCGCACAGGGCTATCTCGACATCGCCTACGTGGCGCTGATCGTGTGGGCGATCGCGCTGGAGGTCGAACGGCCGCGGCGCGGCACGCCGGTCTTCCTGATGCTCGCGGCCGCCGGGCTGCTGCGCCCCGACGCCTGGGTGCTGAGCGGCGCCTACTGGGTGTGGTGCTCGTGGCGGGCGCCGAACCGCACGCGGCTGCGCTACCTCGCGCTGGCGGCGAGCGCACCGATCATCTGGGTCGCCGTGGACGCGGCCGTGACCGGCAACCCCCTCTACTCGCTGACGGCGACCGCCGGCCTGGCCCAGGAACTGGAACGCACGCAGGGCTTCTCGAGCGTGCTCGCGTCGGTGTTCAGCTACGGCGAACGCATCGACAAGCTGCCGGTGCTGCTCGGAGCCGCCGTCGGCCTGCCGCTGGCGATCTGGCTGACCCCGCGCCGCGTGCAGGTCCCGCTCGCCGCGCTGCTGCTGCTGCTCGGCACCTACCTCGCCGAGGGCGCCGTCGGTGCATCGGTGGTGGACCGCTACCTGATGGGCAGCGCGACCGTCCTGCTGCTCTTCTGCGCCGTCTCGATCGGCGGCTGGGCGATGCTGCGCCCGGGCTCCGTGCTGCGTCGCGCCTGGATCGTGGGGGCGGCCGTCCTCGTGCTCTACGGAGTCGCCACCGCCGCCACCAGCCTCAGCCTGTCGAACCTGCGCACGACGCTGGCCGACCACGAGGACTTCCACGAGGGCCTCGCGCAGGCGCTGGGCAGCCCCGCGGTCAAGGCCGCGCTGCACCGCTGCCCGCTCGTGTCGCTGCCCGACAACAAGCTGATTCCCGACGCCCGCTGGATTCTCGACACGGTCGGGCAGAACGACATCGTCGCGCGCAGCCAGGCGCGCGCGGACTTTGACAAGCACAACCATGCGCTCGAGGATCGCCTGCTCGCCGGCAGCGTCGCCGTCTATCCGCTCGGCAGCGCCGTGTTCGTCGAGGCGATCGTCGATGTCGGCGACGACCCGCGCGACCAGGTGCCCATCACCGGCTTCAGGCGCATCTACACGAGCCGCTACTACGCGGTGTATGCGAACTGCTGAGCGATCCGCCAGCGCCCCGGACGGGCGCGACGGGCCGCGCGCGGAGGGCGCGGGGAGTGGGCCGTGCGCGGAGGGCGCCCGGGCGGGGGCGGGCGCGGCGCGCGGATGGGCGTGGACGGCGCTCGCGATGATCCTGCTCGGCGGCCTCGGCCTGCGCCTGTGGGGCGTGGGGCAGGGCCTCCCCTATGTCTACAACAGCGACGAGGCCGACCACTTCGTGCCGCGCGCCGTCAGGATGTTCGAGCAGGGCAGCCTGAACCCGCACTACTTCGCCAATCCGCCGGCGTTCACCTATCTGCTGCACGTGCTCTTCGCCGTCGCCTACGGCGGCGCCCGCGGCGTCGCGCGCGCCTATGCGCTGCACCCCACCGAGGTGTACACGCTCGCCCGCGTCGCCGCGGCCGTGCTCGGCACGCTCGCGCTGTGGCTGCTCTACGCGACCGGTGCGCGGCTGTTCTCGCGCGCCGTCGGGCTGCTCGCGGCGGCGATCGAGGCGGTCGCCTTCCTGCCGGTCTTCTACGCCCACCTCGCGCTCAACGACGTACCCACGCTGGCGCCGCTCAGCCTCTCCCTGCTGGGCAGCGCCGGGGTGCTGCGCAAGGGGCGCACGCGCGACTACCTGCTCGCCGGGGTGGGCCTCGGCCTGGCCTGCGCGAGCAAGTACACCGCCGGGATCGTGCTCCTGCCACTGCTGGGCGCGGTCGCGGTGCGCTGGCTGGACGGGCCCGCGGGCGAGCGCCGGCGGCTCCTCACGGGCCTCCTGCTCGCAGCGGCGCTCGCGCTGCTCGCATTCCTGATCGCCAACCCCTACGCGCTGCTGGACTACCACAGCTTCCACCGCGAACTGGTTCACCAGTCCACGTTGTCGGCCGAAGCGCAGGGCAAGCTCGGGGCGCCCAAGCAGGGCGGCCTGGCCTACTACCTGTGGTCGCTCACCTGGGGCCTCGGCTGGGTGCCCGCCCTGGCCGCGCTCGGCGGGGCGATCGCGATCTGGCTGGCCACCCCCCGGGCGCCGCTGCGCGCGGCCGGCTGGGTGCTCGTTCCGGCGCCGCTGCTGTTCATCGCGTTCATGGGCCTGCAGGGCCGCTACTTCGGGCGCTGGCTGATGCCGATCCTGCCGATCCTGTGCTTGCTGGCCGCGTTCTTCGCGGTGTGGGCGCTCGGCGCGCTCACCCGCGTGATCGCGCGCGGCGCTGCCCCCCCGCGCTGGGCCATGCCGGCCCTCGCCGTGCTGCTCGTCGCGGCGCTGCTCGCGCAGGGTCTCTTCGACAGCGTGCACGTCGATCGCGTCCTCTCGCGGGCGGACACCCGCACCCTGACCCGCGCGTGGATGCTCGCGCACATCCCCGCGGGCACGCCGATCGTGGTCGAGCCCGTCTCGCCCGACGACTGGGCCAACGAAACCGCTGCGGGGACCTCCACGGCGTCCAACCCGCCGCGCTGGATCAAGTACCCCTCGCTGCTGCCGCGGATCTCGCCGGCCGGCGCGCTGGCGCCCGCCGCCGCGCGGGCGGTCGGCATCGAGGACTACGAGCGCACGCTCGCGCCGGCGCTGCTCGGCTACTACCGCAGCCACGGCTACTGCTGGGTGGTGAGCGCCTCGACCGAGTCGGGGCGTGCGCGGGCCGACCCGCGCGAGGTGCCGCTCGCGCTCGCCTACTACAGCGCGCTGGCGCGGCAGGGCGAAGTCGTCTACCGGGCCTCGCCCTACGCGCGTGCAGCGGCCCCCGTCGCGTTCAGCTTCGACTGGAGCTTCGACTACTACCCGCTCGCCTACGCGCGCCCCGGGCCCGACATGACGATCTACAGGCTGCACGGGGGCGTGTGCGGGGGCTGAGCCGCGCGCCGGGAGCGGCATCGCTGCGCGGGAGGCGTGCGGGGCCCGAGCCGGGCGCTGCCCCCGGCAGGGTTATCCTGGGTGCAGTCATGCCCAGCACCACCCAGACCGACAAGCAGCACCTCGCCCGCGCGATCGAGCTCGCCGCGCGGGGCGTCGGCGCGGTCAGGCCGAACCCGGTCGTGGGAGCTGTCGTGGCGCGTGACGGCGAGATCCTCGGGGAGGGCTGGCACGAGCGCTACGGAGCGGCGCACGCGGAGGTCAACGCGATCGAGGCGTGCGGCCTGGCGGACCTGAGCGCGGCGACGCTGTACGTCTCGCTGGAGCCCTGCTGTCACGAGGGCAAGACGCCGCCGTGCACCGACGCGATCCTGCAGGCGGGGATCAGGCGCGTGGTGGTCGCCTCCGACGATCCCACCGAGAAGGCATCGGGGCGCGGGCTGGGGATCCTGCGCGACGAGGGCGTCGAGGTGGTGCTCGTCGACGGCGAGCTGGCGGCCAGCGCGCGGCTGCTCAACCAGGCATTCCGCAAGCACGCCCGGGTGGGGCGCCCGTGGGTGCTGTTCAAGTCGGCGATGACGCTCGACGGCAAGGTCGCGACGCGCACCGGGGACTCCAAGTGGATCAGCGGCGAGGACAGCCGCGAGCTGGCCCACCAATGGCGCGCCTCGGTCGATGCGGTGGTCGTCGGCATCGGCACCGCGCTCGCCGACGATCCGCAGTTGACGGCGCGCCCGGACGGCCTGCTCGCCGAGCTCGGCGAGCAGCCGCGGCGCGTCGTGTTCGACTCGCTCGCGCGCCTGCCGCCGAGCTCGCAGCTCGTCGCGGCCGCCGCGGAGATCCCGCTGACGATGGTCGTCTCCAGGGCAGCTGCGCGCGCGGACACGGACGCGCTCGAGGCGGCCGGCGTGCAGGTCCTGGTGGCGACGGGCGAAAACGAGCCGGCGCGCGTGCGCTCGGCACTCGATCAGCTGGGCGGGCTGGGCGTGGCCTCGGTCCTGCTCGAGGGAGGGCCGCACCTGGCCGGCGCGTTCCTCGATGCGGGTGAGATCGACGAAATCCGCCTGTTCCTCGCGCCGCTGCTGCTCGGGGGCAGCGCTGCGCGCGATCCGCTCGAGGGTGAAGGGGTCGAGCGCATCTCCGAGGCGCTGCGAGCGCTCTCCTTCAGCTGCGAGGGCATCGGCGAGGACCTGCTGATATCGGCGCGTCTGCGCGAGTGGTGAGAGCTCGATGAGCCGAGCGGGAGAGAGCGCTTGTTCACCGGGCTGATCGCCGATCTGGGCACCCTGCTGACGCGCGAGCAGGACGGCACGGGCGCTGTGCTGAGGATCCGCACGCGGCTCGCCGGCGAGCTGCGCGAGGGCGACTCGGTGGCGGTCAACGGCGTGTGCCTCACGGCCGTCGACGTCGGCGAGGACACGTTCGCCGCCGAGGCGATGATCGAGACGCTCGAGCGCTCCGCGCTGGGCCGCCTGGAGCCCGGGGCGCAGATCAACCTCGAGCTGCCGCTGCGCGCCGCCGACCGCCTCGGCGGACACGTCGTGCAGGGACACGTCGATGCGACCGGGACCGTCCGCGCCACCCACAGTGAGGGCTTTGCGCGCGTGCTCGAGATCGAGACCGAGCCGCGCCTGGAGCGCTACCTCGTGGAGAAGGGCTCGGTGGCGCTGGACGGGGTGAGCCTGACGGTGAGCGCGCTGCGCGAGCGCGGCTTCGCGGTCGCGCTGATCCCCGAGACCCTGCAGCGCACCAACCTCGGCGCGGTCGAGCAGGGCGCGCTGGTGAACGTCGAGGTCGACATCCTGGCCAAGCACCTCGAGCGACTGCTGCTGTCGAGCGCATGAGCACGCGCTCCACGGCCACCCCGTTCGCGACCGTCGAGCAGGCGATCGACGAGATCCGCCGCGGCCGGATGGTCGTCGTGTGCGACGACGAGGATCGCGAGAACGAGGGCGATCTCACGCTCGCCGCGCAGTTCGTCACGCCAGAGGCGATCAACTTCATGGCCAAGGAGGGACGCGGGCTGATCTGCCTGTCGCTGACGAGCGAACGCTGCGACGAGCTCGGGCTCGACCTGATGGCGGCCAAGAACGAGTCGGCCTTCGAAACCCCCTTCACCGTCTCGATCGAGGCACGCGAGGGCGTCACCACGGGGATCTCCGCGCACGACCGCGCCCACACCATTCAGGTGGCGATCGACCCGGTGAGCCGCCCGTCGGACCTCGTCCAGCCCGGGCACGTCTTCCCCCTGAAGAGCCGTGCCGGGGGCGTGCTCGAGCGCGCCGGGCAGACCGAGGCGGCGGTCGACCTCGCCCGCCTCGCCGGCCTGAACCCGGCGGGTGTGATCTGCGAGATCATGAACGACGACGGCACGATGGCGCGCGTCCCCGAACTGGTCGACTACTGCGAGCGCCACGGGCTGTGCATGATCACGGTCGCCGACCTGATCGCCTACCGCCGCCGCCACGACAAGCTCGTCGAACGGGTCGTCGCGACGGGGCTGCCGACCGCGTTCGGGGAGTTCCAGGCCGTCGGGTACCGCTCGCTGGTGGACGACAAGCATCACGTCGCGCTCGTCAAGGGCGAGGTCGCCGGGCAGGCCGACGTGCTCGTGCGCGTGCACTCGGAGTGCCTCACCGGCGACGTCTTTCACTCGCTGCGCT
>Ga0209656_10002753_pt1 | contig 11384 bp, 12 predicted proteins | sample BogFormECP12_OM2_FD_188239 | JGI IMG/M metagenome (GOLD analysis project Ga0209656, IMG submission 188239) | Bog forest soil microbial communities from Calvert Island, British Columbia, Canada - ECP12_OM2 (SPAdes) (version 2) | ecosystem: Environmental > Aquatic > Freshwater > Wetlands > Bog ... | reverse complement strand
GATACCCCAGCGGCAGGCGGCGCCGACGGCCCGCCGCGCCAAGTACGGGACTGCGCCTCGGCATCCGGCCCCGCACGCCCGGCAACCACCAAAGAGATCCCGCCGGCCTGGGGCGGGAGCGGCACATGCGCCTTATGCGACTGCGGCCCATCTATGAGACGCGCCGCCGGGACCGCCGCCCCGGGACGGGCGCCGGCGCGCGGAAGGGGCGCGGCGCGTCCCTGCCGCGCCGCGCCCCCCATCCGGGGCCCCGCCTTGTCACGACGCGGTCGCCAGCCGCCTGCGTGCGGACATGGCCCGGTCGGCCAGTACCGCGCAGACGGCCGCGGCGAGGGCGGCGCCGATCGCGATGAGTGCGATCTGCCAGCCTGGCATGCCGCCGGAGACCGTGTAGATGACCGCCCAGCCGGTCACCCGCCTGGCGCCATAGTTCGAGCGCCCGGGAGCAGGCTTGTCCGGCCTCCTCCCACTGGTCGATGAGCGAGCACTCGGTGGCCAGCCCGTCGTAGAGCGCGGCGGCTTCCGCCGGTTCCAGGGGCTCCGCGAAGCGCAGCGCGCGCCGGTACTGCGCCGCGGCCTCCTGATGCGAGGCCAGCGCGGCGGCGCGCCCGGCGGCGGCCGGGGCGTAGCGCAGCACCGCCGGCCCGTCGCGGGCGCCTTCGGCGTGATAGGCCAGCCTGGCGTCGTCCGCGCAGCCGAGTGCCAGCAGCGCGGCGAGGATCCGGCCGTGCAGCAGCCCGCGCCGGTGCGCCGGGATCGCCTGCTCAATCGCCAGCCTGGCGATCTCGTGCCGGAAACTCAGTCGCGAGCCGTCTTCCGTGAGCAGTCCCGAGGCGAGAATCTCGTCGACGAGCGCGGCCGAGCCCGGCGCGGCGGCGGCGATCAGCCCCGGCTCGACGCGGGTGCCGAGCAGGGCGGCCGCGTCCAGTAGTTCGCGCGCGCCGGCGCTGAGCCTGGCGGCCCGTGCGAGCACCGCGTCCCGCGCCGCCGCCGGGACCTGACGGACGCCGGCCTGGAGCACTTCGGTCACGAAGAACGGATTGCCGCCGGTCAGCCGGTAGAGTTCGGCCGGGTCAAGGCCGCTCGCGGCGGCCAGCCGCCGGACACTGGCCGCGGACAGCGGCTCCAGCAGCACCCGCCGCGCCTGCCGCAGGGCGGATAGGTCGCCTAGCGCGACCCGGAGCGGATGGCTCGCGGACAGGCCCTCGTCGCGATAGCGCACGATCAGCAGCGCGGGCACGCCCCGCAGCCGCCGGCCGAGGAACCGCAGCAGGTCGGTGGTCGCCTCGTCCGCCCAGTGGACGTCCTCGACGACAACGACATCCAGGGTGCCCGGTTCACTGATCCGCCGCAGCAGCGCGCCGAACAGCTCCTCGCGGCCGGCTCCGGCGTGGCACAGCTCCTCGAGTTCGCCGCCCAGCTGCCCGGCGACGTCGAACAGCGGGCCGAGCGGTCGCGGCGTGAAGAGCCCGTCGCAGGCGCTCCATGACCAGCGTGCACCGGGCAGCTCCTGCTGGAGCCGCTCTAGCAGGACGGTCTTGCCGACTCCCGATTCGCCGGAAAGCAGCACGACGGCGCCCTCGCCGTCCCGCGCCCGGCCGGCGAGCGTGACAAGCTCGGCCAGCGGCGACTGCCGCTCCAGCAGTTCCATCCAGCCAGTTTGCGTTGTCCTGGCGCTCGGCGCCACAGCTTATAGAGACGCTTGTTATGGGATAGGTGATTTGCGAGGAATGTCGGTCGCGCAGGCCGAGCTTGAACAAGATCCTGCCGACGTGCGTCTTGACCGTTCGCGAGTTACACGCTGCTGCGCAGGCGCTGGAGCGCCTCGGCGAGGATGGCCTCGCCGTCGGCGTCGCTGCGGCGCTCCTTCACGTAGGCCAGGTGCGTCTTGTAGGGCTCCACGCGGGGCGGGGCCGGCGGGTTGGCCTGGTCCTGCCCGGCCGGGAAGCCGCAGCGGGGGCACTCCCACTGGTCAGGGATGGCAGCGTCGGTCGCGAAGCTCGGCGTGGTCTGGTGCCCGTTGGAGCACCAGAACGACACCCATACCCGAGGTGCGGCCTCACCGCGCTCCGCCTCGCCCATCGGGCCAGCGCCTACCCTGCTTCCGCGTATCGCGTTGCCACTGCTCACAGATCACCCCTTGTCGCGGGAATCGCCGAAACCCTGAAACCGGCCGCCTGCACACCACCGGATGCTCCGGACTTGTCCGGACATGCACCAGAAATTAGTGGTTGATGAGCCAGCCTAGAGCAATGATGCAGACGAACCACAGAACACCGAAGAAAATGGTGATGCGGTCCAGGTTCCGCTCCACCACCGACGACGAGCCGAGCGTCGAGGAGACACCGCCGCCGAACAGGTCGGACAGGCCGCCGCCCTTGCCCTTGTGCAGGAGAACGAGCAGGACCATCACGAGGCTCGTGATGATCAGGATGACCGATAGCGCGATCTCCACCGCTTCCTTCTCTCCTTGACCTTTTTACGACAGCCTTAGCGGCCCGCTGCCATCTCACGGTACCGGCAGATGGCCGCGAACTCGCCGGCGTCGAGACTGGCGCCGCCCACGAGGGCGCCGTCCACGTCCTGCTGCGCCATGATAGGCGCGATGTTGTCGCCCTTCACGGACCCGCCATACAGGATACGCACACTCGCGCCAGTTTCGGCGCCATGCGCGGCCGAAATATGTCCCCTGATCGCGGCGGACATCTCCTGCGCGTCCTCCGGGCTGGCGACCTCGCCGGTCCCGATCGCCCACACCGGCTCGTAAGCGACCACCATCGAGGCCACGGCCTCGGCCGGCACCTTGGCCAGCGACCGTTCCAGCGAGGCCATGCAGTGCGTGACATGGTCGCCGGCCCGCCGGGTTTCCAGGCTCTCGCCGATGCACAGGATCGGCGTGATCGAGACGGCCAGCGCCGCCTTGACCTTGGCGTTGACCAGCTCGTCGTCCTCGTGGTGGTACTGGCGCCGCTCGGAGTGCCCGGCCAGGACGTACGAGCAGCCGAGCTTGGCCAGCATCGGCCCGGAGATGTCCCCGGTGTAGGCGCCCTTGGCGAACGGCGACAGGTCCTGCGCGCCGTAGCCGATCTTCAGCTTGTCGCCGTCGACCAGCGTCTGCACGCTGCGCAGGTCGGTGAACGGCGGCAGCACGACCACCTCGGTGAACTGGAAATCCTTCGGCGTCAGCGTGAAGGCCAGCTTCTGCACCAGCGCGATGGCCTCGAGGTGGTTGCAGTTCATCTTCCAGTTGCCGGCCATCAGCGGCAGGTTTTCACGGGGGGCGCGGGGGGTCGTCCCCCCGGAGTCGCGGGGCAGCTTCGGCGAATCGCTCATGATGAAAGCGCCACCAGTCCGGGCAGTGTCTTGCCCTCGAGATACTCGAGCGAGGCGCCGCCGCCCGTCGAGATGTGCCCGAACGCGCTGTCGTCGAGCCCGAACGAGCGTACGGCCGCCGCCGAGTCGCCGCCGCCGACCACGGTCAGCCCGTCGACCTTGGTCAGCGCCTCGGCGACCGCGCGGGTGCCCGCGGCGAACGCGGGGAACTCGAACACGCCCATCGGCCCGTTCCAGAACACGGTCCTGGCGTCGGCCAGCTTGGACGCGAACAGCGCGGCCGACTCCGGCCCGATGTCCAGCCCCATCCGGTCCGCCGGGATGGCGTCCGCCGGCACCACCACCGACGACGCGTCCGCCGCGAAACCGGTCGCGGCCACGATGTCGGTCGGCAGCACGATCTCGACGCCGCGTTCCCGCGCCGAGGCGAGCACGCCGCGGACCGACTCGACGTGGTCGGCCTCGAGCAGCGACCCGCCGACCTCATGGCCGAGCGCGGCGAGGAACGTGAAGGCCATCCCGCCGCCGATCAGCAGCCGGTCGGCGAGCCCGAGCAGGTTCCCGATGACGGCGAGCTTGTCCGACACCTTGGACCCGCCCAGGACCACCACATACGGCCGGGCCGGGGACTGCGTCAGCCGCTGCAGGACGGCCACCTCGGCCACGACCAGGTCGCCCGCCGCGTGCGGCAGCAGCGCGGGCAGGTCGTAGACGGATGCCTGCTTGCGGTGCACCACGCCGAACCCGTCGCCCACGTACACGTCGCCGAGCGTGGCGAGCTGGGCAGCCAGCCGCTGCCGTTCCGCATCATCTTTCGAAGTTTCCGCTGGCTCGAAGCGGACGTTCTCGAGCAGGGCCACGTCCCCGTCGCCCAGCCCCGCGACAACCGACTGCGCGGACGGGCCGACCAGGTCGGTCGCGAAGGCCACCGGCTTGCCGAGCAGCTCGCCGAGCCGGCCCGCCACCACCCGCAGCGACGGGCCGCCCGCGGCGCGCTCCGCGAAGTTGGCACCCTTGGGGCGGCCGAGGTGGGCCATCACCACCACCCGGGCGCCGCGGCCGGCGAGCTTGCGGATCACCGGCAGGCTGGCGCGGATCCGGCCGTCGTCGGTGATGGCCCCGCTGCCGGACTTGTCCAGCGGGACGTTGAGGTCGGACCGGACCAGCACGCGCTGCCCGGCGACCTCGATGTCGTCCATGGTACGCATGACTATGCCAGCCGGGACGCGACGAGCGCGGTGAGGTCGGCGAGACGGCAGGAGTAACCGAACTCGTTGTCGTACCAGCCGAAGACCTTCACCTGGTTGCCGTGCGCCATCGTGATCGACGCGTCGAACGTGCACGAGGCCGGCGAGGCGATGATGTCCGAAGACACGATCGGCTCCTCGGTGTAGTACAGGATGCCCTTGAGGGCGCCCTCGGCGGCGGTCTTGTACGCGGCGTTGACCTCGTCCTTGGTCACCTCGCGGCCAAGCTCGACCACCAGGTCGGTGATCGACCCCGTGATCACGGGGACGCGCAGCGAGTAACCGTCCAGCTTGCCCTTGAGCTCGGGGATTACCAGCGCGGTGGCCTTGGCGGCGCCCGTGGAGGTGGGCACGATGTTCTGCGCGGCGGCCCGGGCGCGGCGCAGGTCCTTGTGGGGCCCGTCCTGGAGCATCTGGTCCTGGGTGTAGGCGTGCACCGTGGTCATCAGGCCCTTGACGATGCCGAAGTTGTCCAGCAGCACCTTCGCCATCGGCGCCACGCAGTTCGTGGTGCAGGAGGCGTTGGAGATGATGTTGTGGTTCGCGGGGTCGTACTTGTCGTCGTTGACCCCCATCACGATCGTGATGTCCTCTTCCTTGGCGGGGGCCGAGATGATGACCTTCTTGGCGCCGCCCTCGATGTGCGCGGCGGCCTGCTTGCCGTTCGTGAACCGGCCGGTCGACTCGATGACGACGTCGACGCCGAGGTCACCCCAGGGCAGGTGTGCCGGGTCGCGCTCGGCGAGGATCTTTATCGACTTGTCGCCAATGTTGATGGTGTCCCCGGAGACACTGACCGGGTCCTTCAGGGGGCCCATGACGGTGTCGTACTTGAGCAGGTGCGCCATCGTCGCGACGTCACCGAGGTCGTTGGCGGCGACGATCTCGATCCCGCGGTCGCTTCCCGCGGCGTTGACGGCCTTCCAGAAGTTCCGGCCGATGCGCCCGAACCCGTTGATTCCAACTCGAATGGTCACAGCACCAGTCTCCTCACCGTTGCGGCTCGCGATTAGAGTCCAACGTCCCGCGGGCTCACGTAGCTCTCGGGGAGATTATCGGACACGAGAACATCGGACGCGGACCCCGGGGGTCTCCCGCGGGTCCCGTCCGATCCGGCGGCGCTTCGGCCTGTCCTGGCCCCTGCGCCGGGCAGGCATTCGCATGCCTATGGTCTAGACCATATCGAGATACGCGCACTGAGATCAACATTGAACTCGTTCATCCTGATGTCACTGGCTGGCTGAACCTTCAGGACGAAAGGCAAGATCAAAGGCTTCATCCGGAACGGACGGTTGCGTCTACCCGGCAGCGATCAGCGCGTACCCTGCTTCACGGGGTGTTCGGCGTGACCAGGCCGGTCTCGTAGGCGATCACGACGAGCTGCGTGCGGTCGCGGGCCTGCAGCTTCATCAGGAGCCTGCCGACACCCCGGCAAGGTGACCGGTTTCCTCGGCCCGAACGGCTCGGGGAAGACCACCACCCTGCGCATCCTGCTCGGGCTCGCGGCGCCGACGTCCGGCACCGCCACGATCGGCGGGCTCCCCTACCAGAAGCTGCCCGACCCGGCCCGCCAGGTCGGCGCCGCCCTCGACGGGAACATCTTCCACCCGGGCCGCACCGCCACCCAGCACCTGCGGGTCATCGCCACGGCGGCGGGGATTCCGGCCGGCCGGGTAGGAGAAGTCCTCGGCATCGTCGGCCTCGCCGACGCCGCCGGGCGGCGGGTCGGCGGCTACTCGCTCGGCATGCGCCAGCGGCTCAGCCTCGCCGGCGCGCTCCTCGGCGACCCGGGCACCCTGGTCCTCGACGAGCCGCTGAACGGGCTGGACCCGGAGGGCATCCGGTGGATGCGGCCATGCTGCGCACGCTGGCCGCCGAGGGCCGCGCCGTGCTGGTGTCCAGCCACCTGCTGGGCGAGGTAGCCCAGACCGTCGACGACATCGTCGTCCTGTCCCGCGGCCGCCTCGTCACCCAGGGCGCCCTGGCCGAGCTGGCCGACCGGAGCCCGGTGATCCGGGCGCGGACGACCGACCCGGGCCGTCTGCTCGACGTGCTGCTGGCCGCCGGGCTGCGGGAAGGTGGTCGTGATCGCCGTGGTCGGCGCGGTCTTCAGCGCGATCACGTTCGGCATCGGGCTGGGCGCCGTCGTCGCGGAGCTGTCAGCGCACCACCTGCACCACCTGCCGAGCGGAACCGGCGGTCTGTACGCCGGAGCCGTCATCGCCTCGACCTGCTTCGGCATGATCGGCGTGGCGCTCGGCGCGCTGACCCGTAACACGGTCGGGGCCATTGTCGCGGTCATCGCCTGGACGATCCTCATCGAGCAGATCATCCTGCAGGCGGTAGTGCCGGGCATCGAGAAGTGGCTGCCGACCCACGCCGCCGTCGTCTTGACCACGGCGCCCGCCGCGGGGCATCCGGTGTCCACGGCGACCACGAGCCTGCTGCTCGCCGGCTACGCCGCCGCCCTGCTCCTCATCGCCCGCTTCAGCACCCTCAAGCGCGATATCACATGATCACCGCGACGCGTTACGAGCCCGCCTGAGCCACCACGGTTCAGGCGGGCTTTGTCCATCTCGTCTCCATATGCGCTGCACCGCGGTCGCACGCGCCTGGACGAGTGTAGGGGTAGATCCCGAACCGAAGGAGCACCCACGATGACCACCGCAGTCGCCACTTCACCAGGAAGCGCCGGGCCTTCCGCCGCGATGCTGCCCAGGGCCGGCAGCGTCCTGGTGGTGACGGCCCGGCCCGGTCAGGAGTCCGAGAGCCTCGGCGGCCTGGTGTACGCCTTCCGCCGCGCCGGCGCCACCCTGAGCCTGCTGTGCCTGACCAGGGGCGAGGCCGCCCGGAACGCCGCGGCCGCGCGGCTGGAGGCGATCCGGCCGTGGGAGCTGCAGCTGGCCGCCGCCGTGCTGGGGATCAGCGAGGTCGCGGTGGGCAATTTCCGCGACGGGAAGCTGCACCAGTACGCGGTGGCCGACCTGACCGGGCGGATACGGCGCGCGATCCGCCAGCAGTCCCCCGACCTGGTGGTGGTCATCGCCCCGGAGGCGGGCGACCGGGGCGACGCCGCTGTCGCCCGTGCCGCCATCGCCGCCGCCGCGCGGGCCGGCCTGCCGGTCCTCGCGCACACCGGCCCGGACTCGCCCGGCGCCTGGGCGGTCGACCTGGGCGCCGACGCGCCGACGGCCCGGGCCATCCAGCGAGCCGCCGCGGCCGCGCACACCAGCCAGTCAGACGCGCTGCCGAGGCTGATGCGCCGCCTGGACCTCCTGGACGGGCGGGAGGCCGTGCGCTGGCTGCTGTTCCCGTGGCCGCTGCCGGCGCAGCGCGACAGGAACCGGTGGCCGCTCGCGGACACGGCGGCAGCCGCCCCGTGACCCGCCCCCGGATGCGGCGGCGGCCGTCGCCCGCGTGATCACGCGCGGGGCAGCGTGAGCGTCATCGTGGTGCCCTGGCCCTCGGTGCTCACGGCCGTCAGCTGACCGCCGTGCGCCCGGGCCAGCTCCGCGGCGATGGCCAGGCCGATGCCGCTGCCGGAGGTCCGCGCGGCGCCCTGTCCCCGCCAGAACCGGTCGAAGATGCGGGGCAGCTCCGCCGCCGGGATCCCCGTGCCGGTGTCGGCGACCCGCAGCACGGCGTCCGCCCCGGCCGGCCCGGCCGGTCCGGTGACGACGGTGACCCGGCCGCCGGCCGGCGTGAACTTGAGCGTGTTGGTGAGCAGGTTGGTGACCACCTGGTGCAGCCACCGCGGGTCGGCGAGGACCGGGACGCCGCACAGCCGCCGCTCCAGCTCGATATCGGCCGCCTCGAACCTGCGCGCCAGGCTGTCGGCCGCGGCCGCGGCGACGTCCGCGAGGTCGCAGGGGCGGCGGTCCAGCTGCAGGACGGCGGCGTCGGCGGCGGCCAGCGTCTGCAGGTCATCGACCATCCGCGCCAGCCGCAGCACCTCGTCGCGCAGCGAGGACAGCTCGCCGGGAGTCGGCTGGGCCACCCCGTCGAGGAGGGCCTCGTGCCCGGCCTGGAGCACCGCGATCGGCGTGCGCAGCTCGTGCGCGACGCCGGCCACCACGTCGCGCCGGATCTGGTCCTCCCGGTCCAGCGTGTCGGCCATGTGATCGAACGCGGCCGCGAGCTCGCGCAGCTCTCCGGGCGCCCGGATGGCGCCTGCCCGCGCGGCACGGTCGCCGCCGTCCATGGCCCTGGTCACGGCGATGAGCCGGGCGATCGGGCGGGTGATCAGCCGCGCCACCACCAGGCCCGTCACCAGGGCCAGCAGCGCGGCGAGCCCGGCCGCCCCCGCGATGGCCCGCAGCAGGGCGATCCGCAAGGAGTCGTCGGCGCCGCCGAGCCCGGAACCGCTGAACCGGACCAGCACGTCGCCGGCGTGCTCGCCCCGCCCCATCACCGGCATGCTAGCCTCCGGGCCCGTCGCGGCGCCGAACCCAGGCGACGACGCCACGACGCGGCCTGCCGCGTCGCGTATCTCGACGTACGCGCCGGCCCGCTGGGCCAGGTCCAGGACCGGGGACAGGTCGGCGGCGGCCCAGCCGTCGCGGCGGTCCCACGCCGCTCCCGCGGCCACGGAGACCGCGCTGGCCAGCTCCGTGCGCTGCCGGTCGGCCAGCCTGGACACGTCCGCGGCGGTGTAGGCGGCCGCGAGCCCGGCCAGCAGCGCGATCGCGGCGAGCGCCACGGCCAGGAAGGCGAGCGCGAGCCGCGGCCCGAGGGTGTCGCCCCGGCTCCGCCGTGACCGGATGTCAGTCATCGCGTGCCAGGCCCAGCCGGTACCCGCCGCCCAGGACGGTCTGGATGATGCGCGGATTGCCCGGGTCGTCCTCGATCTTGCGGCGCAGGTTCTTCACGTGCGAGTCGATGGTGCGCTCGTAGCCTTCGAACTCATAGCCGCGGACCCGGTTGATCAGCTCGAAGCGCGAGTACACGCGGCCCGGGACGGTCGCCAGGGCCACGAGCACCCCCCACTCGGTCGGGGTGAGCTCGGCCTGTTCGCCGCGTACCGTCACGGCGCGCCGCGGCTCGTCGATGACCAGCTCGCCGCCGCCGTAGCTGGCGGCCGCCGTGGCGGCGGCCGGCCCGCCGCGGCGCAGGATGGCCTGCACGCGCAGCACCAGTTCCCTGGGGCTGAACGGCTTGGTCACGTAGTCGTCGGCGCCGAGCTCGAGCCCGCGGATGCGGTCCTCCTCGCTGCTCTTGGCGGTGAGCATCAAGATGGGCGTGCGCGCGGTCGCGCGCAGCTCCCTGGCGACCGTCTCGCCGGGGACGTCGGGCAGGCCCAGGTCGAGGACGACCAGGTCGGGCGCTGCCGCCGCCGCCATCGTGAGCGCCTCGGCGCCCGATCCGGTGGACAGGACAGTGAACCCTGCGTTCTCCAGGTAAGTCCGGATGAAGTCACGAAGCTTGCGCTCGTCCTCAACCACCAGCACCGTCGCGGCCATCGCGCCGACCACCGCCTTTCCCAGCCTCCATACCGTCACCATGACACCTTCACCGGGGACGCACTCCCGGGGGGTGGACTGACGAGAGGACACCAACGGGCAGCATAGGACGGCGCGGATGACAGGAAGCGACCTGATCGTGGCGGCACCGTGGATCGCCTTCGGCATCGGTCTGCTCCTCGTCTGCATCTGGCTCTTCCGCGGAGACGACCGCCGGTGATGGGCGCGCTCACCCACCTCCAGGTCGACGCGGTGATCTCGTACCTGATCGCCTTCCTGATCCCCGCGCTCGACGCGATCATCCCCGTCCTGCCCAGCGAGGCCGCCGTCATCGCCCTGGGCGTCGCGACCGCGGGCAGCGCGGACCCGCGCATCGCCCTGCTGGTCGCCGCGGCCGCCGCGGGCGCCTTCCTCGGGGACAACCTGTCGTACCTCATCGGCCGCCGCTTCGGCCCGGCCGCCGAACGCCGGTTCTTCTCGACGCCGAGGGGAAAGGCCGCGAAGGCGTGGGCGCAGGCGTCGCTGCAGCGTTTCGGGACACAGCTCATCATCGTCTGCCGTTTCATTCCAGGCGGGCGCACCGCCGTCACTCTCACCTGCGGGCTCACCGGCTACCCGCGTCGCCGGTTCGTCGCCGGCACCGCCGCGGCCGCCGTCATCTGGGCCCTGTACGCGTTCTTCATCGGCCGCCTCGGCGGCAAGGCGTTCGAGGACCGGCCGTGGGCGGGCTTCCTCGTGGCGTTCGCCGCCGCGGCCGTCGTCAGCGTCATCATCGAGGCCGTCCGGCGGATCCGGGCGCGCCGGCGCCGGTCACGGGGACACGCCGGACAGGTTGAGGCCGACGACCCCGGCGAGCACGAGGCTGATCGACACGAGCTTGGCGGCCGACACCGTGTCGCCGAGCAGGATCATGCCCACGACCGCCGTCCCGGCGGCGCCGATCCCCGTCCAGACCGCGTAGGCGGGCCCGACCTCGAGCTCACGCAGCGCGACCGTTAGCAGCCCGAAGCTGATCAGCGCGCAGGCCGCGAACCCGGCCGTCGGCCACAGCCGCGACATCCCGTCGCTCACCTTCAGCAGCACGGCGAAAGCCGTCTCGAACAAGCCGGCGGCGACGAGGACCACCCACGCCATCGCGACACACCTCACCTTCCGCGTCCGCGGTATCCCTGTATAGCGCGCCGGCGAGGAGCCGCGGTGTGCCGGTGATGGAGCCCGGATGGAGGGGACCTCCACAGGGTTTCCATCCGCGGCGCGCGGCTCCCGCACGCGCGCGGGCGATCGTGGATACCGGTACATCCCGACAGGAGGAACCCCCCTTGCAGAGGAACGACGCACCAGTGTT
>Ga0209656_10002752_pt1 | contig 11384 bp, 8 predicted proteins | sample BogFormECP12_OM2_FD_188239 | JGI IMG/M metagenome (GOLD analysis project Ga0209656, IMG submission 188239) | Bog forest soil microbial communities from Calvert Island, British Columbia, Canada - ECP12_OM2 (SPAdes) (version 2) | ecosystem: Environmental > Aquatic > Freshwater > Wetlands > Bog ... | reverse complement strand
GGGTCTTTTATGGTTTGCTGACAAGAAAGAAGGCGAGCGGAGTAACGGGGCCGGCTTCGTGATCAAAGCGGCCTTGCCTGAGCCCGAGAGATTACTTGAGGAAAAACTTTATGAGATTCGACGCCGCTTCCGAGCACCTGGGGACTTCAGTTTAAAGGTGTAAGTTTGCTCACGGCTCTGGCCGTTCGTTCTTGGTTGTCCGCCACTTCAAATATAAGGCTCAATATTACCGTGTACTCAAAATAAACTGTTTGTCCGGGTTTCTTATGCCCCGGAGGGGCTACGGGGCTCAGCCCGGGGTTTCAACCGGGTTTCAACCCCGGGAACCGTCACCCCGCGATGACGCGCCCTGAATGGGTGCCAAGTCGAGCGTTGTGTAACACACATATAGACGTTGTAATTTAATCGCTCGCCATTGCCCTAATAGCGTCCTCTCAGACAAAGGCTTAGAGCTCTGCCATACGGGACGCCTCATTCCTTTTTAAGGGAGCAATATGCGTGTGGCTCAATGGCCTTGTTGCGTGTGCAGCATTCCGCGTACAAAAAGCCCAACAGTTCTTGAAGCGCTTCGGTGTTGGCGGAATACCAGGGGAACGTCCCTTCACGTCGCACCTTCACCAGATCCTCGTTTTTTAACTTTTCAAGATGGTGCGAAAGGGTGGAGCTTGGGATCTCAAGTTCATCGCCAATCTCACCAACAACAGAATATCGCTATATTTCCGCAATAATCGAAGTATATGGTCATTGTCAAGAACTTTTAGGGTGGTGACCTTACCTCGCTACGGAAACTTTCCGCGGTGATCGCTCATCCGCGACGGCAAAACATTCGAAGGTGACCGCGTTCTCTCAAGGAATCAGAGCTTCGGAAATTCCACAAAAAGTAAAACAAGCGTTCGCAAAGAGCCGCGCTGCGAGGCAGATGTATTGTTCCAAAACAAATCAACGCGACGCAGTTCGTTCTCCAGCCAGGATTTTCTGGGATTCCAGCAATTCCTCAATACGCTGCTTAATCTCGTCTCGCGCCGCACGAAATTTTTCAATTGGCTGGCCGTCTGGATCGTCAATAAACCAGTCCCCGAACAACTCTCTCGACGTCCATCCTACTGGAAGGTTTACTCCGCAACCACAAAGAGAAATCACGACGTCGAAGTTTTCGGCTTGAAAATCAGAGAGAGGCTTGGAAGTCTGGCGGGAAATATCAATTCCAACTTCCCGCATTACCTCGATTGCAGTCGGGTTAACATTGCTTGATTCCAGGCCGGCGCTTGCGACTTCGAAGGATGCGGATCCCATGCTTCGAGCGAAGCCTTCAGCAATTTGGGACCGGCAAGAATTCCGTTTACAGACAAACAGGAATTATTGGGTCTACCGCAGGTCAATATCTCTCAACATCTGGCCTATTTACGCAGAAATGGGTTAGTCGAATTCACTTCGGTACAAACCTGGAAAGTATATCGTTTGCGATCGCCGGCGGCTCGTGCTGTGGAACTCAGCCTGAGATGTTTAGCCGAATCAGCGAAAAGTGATCCTGTTTTGTCGTCCGATTTGAAACGCCTGCCAAAAGTGCTGAAGAATTCCCGCTTCTCGTTCTGTGGCGATCCTACGGTGGGTGGCTCGGCCAAGTCCCTCAGCAAAACTTCAGTGGAAAAGTGACTATGGTAACGCCGGAGGCGTTTCCCAGGAAATCAATCGACAATGCCGCTCTCTTTCCCCGGTCTTTCAAAATGGTTTATCGCGGTTGTTCCAGCCCTGCTACTGACTGGTTTAGCGCGATCCACAGCCCAGGAGCAAACGTTGCTGACGGGGGGTGGGCCACATTCCCTTATCCGATGTATGCGAGATGGATCGCTGAATATCAAAAGCTTCATCCGGATATCGAGATTGAATATAATGCTGTTGGTTCTGGCGCAGGTATCCGGGAAATTACAGCTGGCGTTTACGATTTCGGAGCGAGTGACGGACCGATGGATGCCGCCGAGCTCAAGGAATACCGCGCAAAGCGCGGCATGGCGATCATGCACTTTCCAACAATACTGGGCGCAGATGTACCGATGTACAACATTCCTGGAGTGACTACAGATCTCAAATTCACCCCGGAGGCCCTTGCCGGGATCTTTCTGGGCAAAATAACGAAGTGGGATGACCCGCAGCTGACAAAGAGTAACCCTGAAGCGAAGCTCCCAAATCACGAGATCGTCGTCGCATTCCGCTCCGACGGGAGTGGCACAACCTATATATGGACCGATTATCTGGCAAAGGTTAGCGAAGAATGGAACAGGGACATCGGCTATGGGACGAGTGTACCTTGGCCCGTAGGCCTCGCCGGCGAGGGAACGGAGGCGTTGCCGCCATCGTCAAACAGACTCCCTATTCGATCGGGTACGTTGAACTTGCTTACGCGATTCAAAGCAAGTTGCCCTACGGCTGGGTGAAAAATCAGGCTGGGAACTTCGTCGGCCTGGAAATGGCTGACGCCCTGGTATACCGCGGGTTGGAAGTCACTTTGATTAGCCGACCAAGCGAGGTCTTGAGCACCGTCGATCCCCAACTCGGTCAACTCGTTCGAAAGGAACTTGATCGGAAGGGAGTGCGAGTCCTCTTGGGACGGGAGATTCAATCTATCACCGACCTGCACGACGGAAAAATAAGTGTTCGCGATTCGAAAGGATTAGAAACGTCGGCAGATTTGGCGCTTGTTGCCGTAGGTGTTCGACCGGCGTCGGAACTCGCCGAAAGAGCCGGCATCAAAATTGGTGAGCAGAGAGCCATTCGGGTCAACCGCGCGATGCAGACGAGTGAGCCGGACATTTACGCCGCTGGCGACTGCGTTGAGACGTGGCATCGTCTTCTTAACAGACCGACGTTCCAGCCCTTGGGAACAACTTCGCACAAGCAGGGTCGGGTCGCCGGTGAGAACGCGGTCGGCGGCAACGCACAATTTGCCGGGTCGCTCGGTACTCAAGTGGTCAAGGTATTTGAGCTTGCGATTGCTCGCTCAGGTCTTCGGGAAGAAGAGGCTCGAAAAGCCGGTTTTGATCCGCTTACCGTTCAGTCCGCCTTTTGGGATCACAAAGCTTACTATCCTGGCGCACAAGAAATCGTTTTTCGAATCTGCGGAGATAAAAATACTGGACGGCTTCTCGGTGCTCAGTTGATCGGGCACTGGAAATCCGAGATTTCCAAACGAGTCGATATTATCGCTGCGGCCCTCTTCCATAACATGACGGTTGAAAGCTTGAATGAGCTTGATCTCAGCTATACTCCTCCGCTCAGCAGTCCGTGGGATCCGGTGCAGATGGCCGCCCAAGCGTGGTTTCGTTCACTTAATAATTCGATAGCGTAATATGCGGACCTATACGCTGAGGGTAAAACCCACCCCAGCCATAGCGCGCCCTTTGCTGAGGACCTACTCCGTTGATGTTGCAGTTGAGTTTAGGCGTCATCGCCCTACTTTTGTACCTCGAGGGAGTCTCCCGTCTGATGATCGTGGATCTGGAAGCTGAGAAAACTGTGGATAGCAGCAAGTGCGTCGGCATCGTGAGTGGTCATTCGCAATTGCGCACCGCGCTGCGTATTCGAGGCGTCATATGTGATCCTGCTTTTCAACTGCTTCATAGTCTCTACGCCTGGCGGCAGCGTGGCATGGATAAACATCGGAATGGCAAAATCGCCTTCCGAAAACTTTACTGCTATCATCGCCAAATGCTGGCGGATAGCCTCCTGGCTAGCCGCATCGGTGGGCTCGTTGCTTTGTATCTCGATAGCGCCGCCGTCGGCCAGGAGATGGAAATGATGAGTCGTTTTCTCGTGACTAAAGCCCATACCTTGATCGCCACGGGCGTTTACGCCGGCAAAATCGTCTTTCTTACCAGGAGAAGGTTGCTGGGCCATTGCGTTCAACGATACGTGGCCAAATATCAGTAGGAAAAAGAGGCTTAAAAATTTCATCCCAGTCGGACAATTAGGCAAGTGAAGTTACCTCGGAATCGTCAACCAACCAATGAACGCTTCCGCCAAATCACGTAGATCACAGGATAAATTAGCAACTCGAGAATTGCGGAAGTAATCACTCCACCGATCATTGGTGTCGCAATTCGTTTCATCACATCCGCGCCCGCCTGGGTGGCCGGGGACCACATGATGGGTAGCAGGCCAAATAGAATCGCGCTGACGGTCATGATCTTCGGCCGGATCCGCTGCACGGCGCCCTCCTTGACGGCTCCGTATAAATCCGAGATGGATCGCATTCGCCCTTCTGCGACAAACTTCTCCCACGCCTGATCAAGGTAGAGCAACATGACCACGCCCGTCTCCGCATCAAGTCCGGCGAGCGCAATCAATCCGACCCAGACTGCAACGCTCATATTGTAATGCAGCAGGTACAACATCCAAAAGGCGCCAACCAACGAAAACGGTACAGCCAACATGACGATAATTGTTTTGATGGCAGATCGCGTGTTGATGTAAATCAACACAAAGATGATTAGCAGGGTAAACGGGATCACCACTGCCAGCCGCTGTTCGGCCTCTTTAAGATACTGAAATTGGCCTGCCCACTGAATGTAGTAGCCCGGCGGAAATTTTACCTGTTCGTTGATGCGCTGAGCGGCGGCACGAACATAGCCATCGATGTCACTGCTCGTGATATCGACAAAAACGAAGCCTACTAACTGGCCATCCTCGCTCCGGATGAGCGGCGGTCCCATTTTGTATCCGATTTTTGCCACCAACGAGATCGGAATATGCGGCATGAGGCCCATCGGAGGATTTGAGGCGCCGGAGACTTCCGGAGTCGGACTCAGAGTCTCTGCGAGCGCCGGCACCGGTACAAGAACTCGTTTCAAGGCGTCAAGATCATTGCGAAAATCGCGAGCATAACGAACGCTGATCGGGTACCGCTCGCGACCTTCAACGGTAGTCGCGATCGTTTGTCCACCGATGGCGGTTTGGATCACGTCATTGATATCGTCAACTCTCAACCCATACCGGGCAGCGGCTTTGCGATCGACGGTGAAATCCAGAAAATACCCGCCTGTGGTCCGTTCGGCGAATGCACTGCGGGTATCCGGAAAGTCGGCCAGCGCGTGCTCAATCTGAATCGAGACGTTTTGGATTTGACCCAACTCTTTTCCAAAAACCTTGATGCCAAGCTGGGACCTAAAGCCCGTAGTCAACATTTCGGTCCGCGTTTGGATCGGCATCCAAAAAATGTTAGCCATGCCCGGAGTCTTGATGTTGGCGTTCATCTCGGCGATGAGCTTGTCCCAGGTCATGCCGGCGCGCCATTCCTCTGAAGGCTTCAATTGCACGACTGTCTCAAACATGGAGAGGGGCGCAGGATCGGTTGAACTTTCTGCTTGCCCCGCTTTGCCGAATACTGATTGCACCTCGGGCAGCTTCTGGATCATGCGATCCTGTATTTGTATGGTCTGAGTGGCCTCGGTCACTGACATGCCAGGCACAGCAGTCGGCATATAAAGGATATCCCCTTCATTTAACGGCGGCATGAACTCCTTACCGAGCTGTAAAAACGGGAAGGCGGTCGCGGCCAAAATAGCAAATGCAAAGGCTAGTGTGAGCTTTCGGTGCCGGAGGACGAAGTTGACGCAGGGTTGATAAGCCCAGATCAGAAACCGATTGACCGGATTTTTTGCCTCTGGCGTGATCTTGCCACGGATTAACCAGACCATGAGCACAGGGACTAATGTGATGCCGAGAAAAGACGCGAAGAACATCGCGAACGTCTTGGTGAACGCCAGAGGCCTGAACAGTCGGCCCTCCTGAGCCGTCAATGAAAAAACTGGAATGAAGCTCACTGTAATAACCAGCAGTGAGAAGAAGAGCGGCCGGCCGACGGCTTTCGCGGCACCTATCAGCAGTTCGGCGCGCTCACTTGGATCGGGATCGCGATTATGCTTCTCCCGAAAATGTTCGAGCGCTTTGTGACCGTTTTCGACCATGATGATGGCCGCATCAATCATGGCCCCAATCGCGATCGCGATACCTCCCAAAGACATGATGTTCGAGGTCTGCCCAAGCAAAAAAAGCGGAACGAACGATAAAATGATCGCAATTGGCAGTGTGATGATCGCGACAAGCGCCGATCGCACATGCCAGAGGAAAACAATGCATACTAGCGCTACAACGATGCTTTCTTCGATGAGCTTTTCCCGAAGGGTCGATATGGCTCTCTTGATGATCCCGCTGCGATCGTAGGTGGGAATGATTTCGACGCCACCAGGCAATGAGGACTTGAGTTCTTCCAGCTTTTTCTTAACGCCAGAAATTACGTTAAGGGCGTTTTCGCCGTATCGCATAACGACGATTCCGCCCGCCACTTCCCCTTTGCCGTCGAGTTCCGCTACGCCTCTACGAAGATCTCCTCCAAGATGGACCCTGGCGATATTCTTGATGTAAATCGGTGTCCCATTCTGAACCTTGAGGACGATATCTTCGATGTCTGCTGGAGTTCGAATGTAGCCGTGCCCTCGAACGAAATATTCCGTTGTCGCAACCTCTGAGGTTTTGCCGCCAACGTCATTGTTGCTCGCTTGGATTGCGTTCGCGATGTCTCTAACCGAAAGATTGTACGCAACCAGAGCGTTTGGATCGAGATCGACTTGGTATTGCTTCACGAAGCCGCCAACGGAAGCAACCTCCGAAACACCCTTTACGGACTCCAAGGCATAGCGAAGCGTCCAATCCTGAAACGAGCGTAGATCCGCCAGAGAGTGTTTCCCGGATTTATCAATCAACGCGTATTCATAGACCCATCCGACGCCGGTAGCATCGGGACCAATGACAGGATTTACGTTTGCTGGCAATGAGCCTCGAGCGGAATTGAGGTATTCGAGAACTCGCGATCGAGCCCAATAGATGTCTGTGCCATCTTCAAAAATGACGTACACAAAAGATTTCCCGAACATGGATTCCCCGCGGACAAATTTGACCTTCGGGGCAGAAATGAAACGGGCCGAGATCGGATAGGTAATCTGATCTTCAATGAGATCGGGCGAGCGACCCTCCCAATCGGCGTAGATAATCACCTGAACGTCGGAGAGGTCCGGGATGGCATCCAACGATGTGTGCATTAGCCCATAAACTCCCGCCGCCACAGCAAAGACGGTGAATATGACGATCAGAAATTTGTTGCGCGCACTCGCACCTATGACCCGCTCAACCAGAGTCTCTTGCTTGATGTCGTTTGAGTGGATCATCGGACAGCTTTTAAGTTCATTGCCCCGATCGAGCCAATTGTTTGGCCGCAATTAGACATGGTGGCTCCTATGAAAGGGTTGTGAATCTCCTGGTCCGTTTGAAGCCATCGAGCCGGTGATTTTGTCCACATCGGACACATCATCACCTTCCACTCCCGAGTCAGAGCAGGAGGATAATCAGAGAGCAGCTTGATAAGGGCAGCGCTTATCTTGCCGAACTGGACGCGCGCCTTTTCCAAGTCATTGGCTTGAAAGGCCGGTTCGGTGGCTTCATCCAGTTCTTTCAGGCGTTCCATGAACAAGGACTGTCGACTTCCAAGTTGGAAATTGGCTCCGGCAATGACGTGAATATCGCTGTCAAAGTCATTGATTGAATCTTTGAGACGATCCATTTTGTCGTGAGCAAGCTGCTCTTGGATCACGGAGTAATCGTTGAGTAGTGAATCAAAAGGCTCCTTTGAATTGCCGCCTAAGCCATTCTGAAGACCCGTTTCTTCAGGAGAGGGCGTCGGTGTCTCCTGGTCAAAATCCTGTAATGCCCCCTGTACTTGGGATTCCGCATCGATGAGAAAATTGGCGCTCGCGACCACGCGATCGCCCTCTTTCAACCCGCTCAATACCTGGTAGGCGTCTCCTACCTGGCTGCCTAGCTGAACAAAGGATGGTTGTAGTTTTCCATTCCCTTTATCCAGGAAAACGATGTTCCGGCTGCCGGTCGGCACGACCGCGTTGATCGGAACGGTTAATCCTTCTCCGAGATCAACCGAAAGATCAGCGTTAACGTACATCCCGGGCCGGAGCTGCAGATCGGGATTCGGCAGGTCAATTCGAACTTTGGTGGTCCGTTGCGTCTGTGAGACGAACGGATTAACCACCGCAACCACACCTGTAAATGATTTGTCGGAATCGAAGGTTATCGAGACCGTTTGACCCACCTTAATTATTGGGATCTCGTTCTGGTAAAACTCCGCCCAAACCCACACCAGCGACAGATCAGCCACGCTGATCAGTTTCTGACCCATCGAGAATCTTGCTCCCTGGTCAGCCGGCACATCCTCAACAACACCCTTAAATGGCGAGACCAATGTCATATATTCTGAAGAAGTTCGGCTCTTTTCCAGCTCATCGATTTGCTGATCCGTGAGATTCCATTGGCGCAGACGCCGCTTCGCGGATTGGATCAATTGGTCAATGTCACGGGCTGCACCGTGATCGCGGTTTTCAATAAGTTTGATGAGCTCTTGTTCGGATGTCGCAAGATCCGGACTGTAGACCTGCAATAGATCCTGACCCTTCTCAACGACTTGCCCTGGCGAGGTGATGTAAAGCTTTTGAACGTATCCGTCGGTACGGGGTACGTACATCCATTGACGTCCCTTGTCCGCAGCCACCAACCCGACCGTGCGGACGGTGCGCACTAGCCGTTGCCGTTTCGCTTGAGCGTAGGTGACGCCGAACTGTTGCTGACGCTCGACTGGCACGTCGAAATCGTGCGATGCCGGTTGTGCACTTGGCTTTGAGCTCGAGCCGGGTATCGCACCCGCATTGCCCATTTGACTAGTCTGGTCTGCCTGAGGCTTGTTTTTGAAAACAGGCACCAGATCCATCCCACATACGGGACACGTGCCAGGCTTCTTGGAATGAACCCACGGATGCATGGTGCAGGTGTAGTAATCGATATCATTCTTAGCCAAAACAGCCGGACCAGGCTTCGAACAGGTGCTAAGCAGCAGCACCAGTATCAAGACCGGAAAAATAATGAGGTAGTCTCTCATTTTGATAATCTTTCTGGCGCGCCTCCGAAGATGCCGAGATTCGACCCTAGCAAAGACTCCAGCTCAGCAAGGGCGATTTGGTAGTCTGTCAGGTGTTGGTGATAGGCCGACTCGATTTCCCAAAGATTGCGCTGGGAAGACAGAAGATTCTGAAACGTCGTTTTATCCGTTTCGTAGTCTGTTTGGTTTGCCGAGACATTCTGCTTGGCGCTTGGAATGAGGCTGTTCTCGTAGAGGGCAGCATGGTGATGGAGTGTCTGAATTTTTTGAAGCTGGTCGCGGAGTTTCCCAATTACTTCACTCTTGGCGGCCTCTAAGGCGTTTTGGGCAGCTGTCACCCGGTCGAGCGCTTCTCGCTGAGCCGCGCTGTATTTCTTTTCGTTGAACCATGGCAAACTGATTGATATGCCGCCTGAAACTTCGCTCGCGATCTGTGACCCCGCATTGTAGTGGTCCGCTTCAATGCTCACACTGGGATCCGGGATCCATTCTCTTTTAGATAGTTGGTAACGCGCCTGCGCTGCCGCAAATTGGGCACTCGACTGAAGCACTTCCGGATTGTTCAGGAGAATCCGCGAACGGAGTTTTAGCGGGTCCAGGTTTACGGCGTGGAGCTCTCCGAGGTCTGGTCGTCCAAGTGACTCAAAAGCGTCGACATTCATCAAGACCTTCAGCGTAGTCTCATCATTTGAGAGCTTTTGCTCGAGGTCTTGCCGCTCCTCGGACACTTTTTGCCGCTCTATCTGGGCTATGAGGATGTCTGACTCTGCTTGATTCCCGACTTCAAACTTAGTTCGAGTGTTGTCGATGGTTTGGGAAAGGGCAGTTTCTTCCGCTTGATTGAGTTCCAGCAACTGATAGTCGTTGGTCAGCTGGATAAAAGCGGATCGCGCTTTAGCGACAACGTCCAGCTCTTGCCGTCGTAATTCTTGAAAAGCGGCTGCAGCTTCAGCGACAGCGGCTCTTTCACGACTCCTGTTTTTGCCAGAAATTGGAATGCTCTGCTCGAGACTGACCGTCTGATCCGTGAAGCCGTTTGCCGGAATTTGGACAAAGCGGCCCAAAAGCGATCTAAAATTTAGCTTCGGATCTTCCCATGCGGCTTCTTGCGGAATGCGTTGAATAGCCATTCGCCAACGAGCTCGAGCGGCAGCTACACTGGGATTTCTCGCAAGCGCTTTCTGTGTAACGCCTTCAACTGAAAGAGAGCTCTGGCTCGCCAATAAGCCTGGAGGAGCCAATAACACCTGCACAAATGCTGTGAGGAAAAATAAATGAAAGTAAAATGGGTGATTCATTAGATCTGAGGAAAAATCCGGTCGAAGGATCACGGATTTGCTGTGTCTAGAGGCTGCGCCACTGACAGCGGTGCCAAGACACACTGGTCCTGTAGCTACAGGACGCTCAGATCAATCGAACACAGTTCGTGGCTAGGACCGGCGGAGCGTATCCTACCGTGTCGCCAGGTACCACTAACTCGGTTGACATCGGCAGAATGAGGAGCAGCGGGCTTAACAAGAAACTAGATTCAACCCAATCCAGACTGACCAGCCGTGCGCCGTTGTAATGGACCGGCGTGGCTTCCTTGGCACGCTGTGTCTTACAGCAGGACGAACTCTTGCAGCAGCCCTTTTCGCAGCCAAAATCGCTTACGTTGGAATAAGCGACCGCCGAACCACAAGAGAATGGCTCTACTCGAGCTTGGCCCTGAAAGCTCAAACTAAGCAGCAGAAGAGCAATTGTGAGGAAGCGCTGCATGGAACAACCAAGCTCCGTTTGTTTTACGTCACTCTTTAGCAAAGTGCAAGCTGTCCCTCGGAATCACTCCTGTCCAAGACAGATTCTAAAAAACTAATAAGGAAGAAATTGCACAAAAGATCTCAAAGTTCACGAAGATGGGATTCTGGATGGCCACGCTTCAGCCTTCATTGACTCAATGATAACCCACTGCGACGGCGGCGCCCGCTACTGGCCTTGACTAAATTTCGTTTTACACTCAGTCGACGCACAGTTCGTGCCCAAACCCTTCGTGATCTTTGCGGCCTTCTGTTTGATTTGTTTTGTAGTCTTGGATGGCTTGCTGCCAAAGCCCGGCACTGAGGATCTCAGCTTGTTATCAGGGATAAAGGCACAACGGCCTGTCCCTTCATCCAATAATCGCGTGCTCCCTGGCTTTTCATTTCAACGGCAGCAGCATGGATGCAGTTGTCGCCCCGCACAAAATCTCCGGATGCCGCGGGGTACAGTCCGGGATAGACGGGGTGGAATTCGTCGCGGTCCTGAAACCAGACCCGAACCGTGTCGTCACTGAAGTCCACCGAAAAGTCTACACGGTCGATTTCGCCGAACGACATCGCGAAATCCCTGGTTTTGGATCTGTCGAAATCATTCC
>Ga0209656_10002751_pt1 | contig 11387 bp, 9 predicted proteins | sample BogFormECP12_OM2_FD_188239 | JGI IMG/M metagenome (GOLD analysis project Ga0209656, IMG submission 188239) | Bog forest soil microbial communities from Calvert Island, British Columbia, Canada - ECP12_OM2 (SPAdes) (version 2) | ecosystem: Environmental > Aquatic > Freshwater > Wetlands > Bog ... | reverse complement strand
TCGGCTTTCGGTGACGTTTCACTCGATTATGTTAGCGGATGCATTCGACTTTGCGGAATGGTTTAGGGAGATCTGCCGGTTCAATTTCACCAAGGCCATTACGATGCGGTCCGGCTATATGCGCGCAAACCGGCTCTCGGCCGGCATTGCCAGACGCCTGCGCCGCGCCCAGCGCTTCAAGCCTGTGGCACTGGTTGTTCACACGCGTCGCGACCTCTGGCACATGAAGTACGTTCACGGCATGCGGAACGTTTACGACCATCCGCTGTCCTTCATCGATGTCGGCGAAGCGCAGGAGATCCGCCGCACCGCTTCACGCGCGAAATTTCCGGTCTTGGACGCGGTGCCGGCGCAGAGCAAGCTGATCGGGGTCTTTGGGTTTCTCGGCCGATACAAAGGTTTCGACACCGTCATCCGGGCGCTCCACCACCTGCCCGAGGAATACCATCTGCTGATTTTCGGCGGTGTCCACCCGAACGAGATCAGGCGGCACCAGCCAATCGACCCGGTCGTCTCGTCATTGTTCGATGCCGGTTATATCGATACGAGCGTCGTCGAACGAACGCGAACGAGCTGGGGCGCGCCCGCCATCTCGGTCGCCCTCGACGGGTCGATGCGCGATCTCCTGGTCGAGCATCCCAAAGACTTGTCGAGTCGAATTCATTTTCTAGGCTCGCAGAGCGATGCCGACTTCCTCTCAGGGATGGCGGTCTGCGACGCGGTGGTCTTTCCTTATCTGGAGGTGGGGCAATCCTCCTCGGGTCCGATTTCGCAATCGCTCGAGTTGGGTTGCCGGGTGATCGCCTCCCGCACGCACACTTTTTTGCAGTTTGCCCGTTATCACCCCGACACGATTGAATTCTTCGACATCGGCAATCATCTCGAACTGGCAGGACGTATACTCGCACGCCCGCAATTCGACACGCACGAGCGACTGCTCGCATTCAACGTCGACACCAACAAAGCGACCTATCTCGCCGCGAATGGCGATACACGCGAAGCGGAAATGCCAGCTGCGATGGCACGCGTCAAAGCCCATAAAGCTTCGGCGGAACGGTCGGGTATTTGAGCGACGATCGCGCAACCACGGCAAAAGGAGGGGCCAGGTTGCTGCTCTCGGCACGGACGAAAAGACTCTCCCTGATGGTCGCCCAGCGTGACGGATGGCTACTGCAGCGGGAAGCGCGGATCGCTTCTCTGGAGACGACGATTTCAGAACTGGAAACGATGCTCCGAGAGCGGGAAGCTACGGTACACGAACGTGAAAAATTATCGGAAATAGAGATTGCACGGCGAGAAGACATGCTTCATGAGCGTGAAAATTCTTGGAAAATAGAGATGACGCGGCGAGAATATACGATTCGCGAGCGGGAAGGGCGGATCGCTTGGCTCGAGGGCCAGGTTCGGCGACTAGAAACCCCGCGACTCCCGCCTTGCACGGACGATCTCCGCATTCGGCTCAAGGACGTGGCCACGCGTTTGCCGGGGTGGTGCCCTGAAGAGAAAGCGTTGTGGATGGCCGATCATATCGTTCAGAAGGGGTACAAGACAGCAACGGAGCTCGGGGTCTATGCCGGACGTTCGGTGTTCTCGATTGCCTTGGCGATCGCGGCAAACCAAGGACACGCGGTCTACGCCGTCGACGCCTGGGATAACGCCGTAGCAACGTCGACGCTGACCAGTGAACGGGACGATGTCTGGTGGGACGCAGTCGACCTGGTCGCGATTAAAAGCCAGTTCCTTCGTGAAACGATTTCACAGAACCTGGTGAGCCTCATTAAAATCATAGAATTGCCGTCTGCCGAGGCCTTTCGAGCAGTTTCACAACTCGTCGGAGGAAGTATCGACTTCTTGCATATCGACGGCGCACACTCCGAGGCTCAGGCGCTTGCAGACGTAACGAACTGGTCCAAGCTGGTGGCTTCAGGAGGCACGATTGTCCTCGACGATATCGACTGGTCTGAGGTTCGCAGGGCGGATGAGTTCTTGGCCAGCCGATTCGAGCGCATCGAGGAGTTCAGGGGCTACGGTACCGCCTTTTCCGCGTATCGAGTCTGACGTTCGAGCCGACCGGCATGTTTCTCCCCGCTGGATGACCCACGCCCGCTTAAGGATTTCGAGGGTCTTGGCGAACCGCCCTTCTGGTGGAAATAATTTGCCCGATAGAAATCGAGCAGCAGATCGCGATAGACTGCCGGTAGATAACGGGGCGGGTTGCTCGGGCCGGTGCAGGAATGCAGGCATTCGATCACCCGGTCCGGGTTCGGGCTGTGGAAATAGGCGATCGAATAGCGGTCGGTCCCCGAATCGTTTAGCACGCCATGCGGCGTCGACAGAAAGCGGTCGTTTGACCAGCGTCGCATGATGTTGCCAAGATTGATCAGAAACGTCCCCGGAATGACCGGTGGCGGAAACCATTCGCCCGAGGGCAGCCGCACCGCCAGACCCGGTACGTCGGTCCGCGCTAGCGCGGTCATGAAGCCGTTGTCGGTATGCGGCCCCTGGCCGAACAGGTTGTACTCGCCGGCATCTTGCGGCGGATAATGCAGAAAGCGCAGATTGGCGTGCGCCTCGTCGGCGAAATACGGCGCCAAGAAATCGGCCGGCATGCCGAGTGCCACGGCAAACGGCGGCAGCATGCGGTCGCACATCGCGCCCAGGGCGTCGAAATAAGCCAGCATATCGGCACGCAGGCCGGGCATATCCGCCGGCCATTGGTTGCGCCCGCGCAAGGGCTTCCCGGTGATCACGCTGGGATGGTCGGGCCCGCGGTCGTGGCTGACGAAAAAGCTCTCGTTTTGATTGGGCCTGGCCGCCTTATGAACGACCGAGGCAGCTTGTACCGAGGCGTTGATCGGCAAATAGCCAGTATTGTTTTCGTTCAGCTCGAGCGCGAGCTTTTCTTCGAGCGGCAATGCGAAAAAGCAGCGCGAAGCAGCAAACGCACGGTCGATCATCTCCTCCGGAACGCCGTGATTCAACGCATAAAGGAACCCGACGTTCTCGCAGGCATGCGCGACTTCGAGGGCGAGGCGTTCGAGCGCCCCGTTCTCGCCAGCCAAATACGGCCCGTAATCGATGACCGGGATCGCCTTGGCCGTTGCCGCGTAATCTCGGACCGCCTGTTTTCTAAAAAGGTTCACCCATAACTCCGCGTACCTCGACACGGCACGATTCAAGATCGCCCGCGGCGATCGCGCGCTCGAAGCACGCCGCATTCGTCGATAGCTCGAAGTTGTTCCTCACCTTCGCCGCGCTCTCAATTACATCGCCGCCAGGCTGCGCGAATTCACCGCCGAGCCTGCCGCGGATGGGTCGGTCAGGCGCAGGTTTCGGCGCAAACGAACGCCGCCGGCCTCGCCACTCGGCCGCAGCCGGCGGGTCGCGCTGGCCAATTATCTTTCGACAGCGGCGGCCCTCTTGCTTGCCGCGCGGAATACTTGTTTCGAGGGAAGAACGCGCTGCGGGTTTTGCTGATCTAATTACGCGGAACGGTGTGCAAGAGATCTACCAGATCGATGGGTCCGCCGCCGATCGGGAGGACGACTTCGCCACCGCCGTCGCCACGAATCGGGATCACCCAGCCATGCGCACAATCGATAACGAGATCACAGAGTTCCGGCAGGTTCACCCCGTGAGCCGGCTGAAAAGCATAAACCGTAAAGGCGTGATAGGTCTTCTCCTCAGACGACATCGCCGTTCCCAGGTTACGACCCAGGATCTCAACATTGACGGTTTTCGCCATTTCTCTCTGCTTCCGTGAGGGTAGTGGTTGCGATTTTCGCTCTTCATAGGTCCCTGAGAAGAGGCCTCATGACCTGTGTGGCGTCGGCCGCGTTAGATACTACAGAAACAATTATCAAAATAATGCGTATTTGTCAATCATAAAAACGCAACCCTTTTGCGGCGGCGCGGCCGTTCGGGGTCGACGATCCCCGTGTGAAAGAGGGTTGGGTCAGTCCAACCCGGCCGCGCGCAGGCCGTCGAGGATGTGGTCGATCGCGGCCCGGTCGTTGTACAGCCGGCGCAGGTTACCCTCTACGAAGGCCAAATTAGGGTTCAGTAACTTCAGCTCTTCAAGCGCTGCCCTGGCCTCCTCGATTCGGCCGGTCCGGGCCAAACCGGCAACGACATAGCGTAGGCCGGCCGGCCAATTTCGATTTAGCAACCAGGACCGCCGCCCGGCTTCGATCGCCTCGGCATAATGCTTCAGCTGATAGTGCGCGCCCGAGAGCGCGGGCAGCCAGATAAACAGGCGAGGATCCTTTGGGCTGAGGCGAATCCCCTTTTCGACAAGCGCGATCGCCTCCTCCGGATGGCCGCGGTAAAGGTGCATCTGGCCGAGGAGAACGTGGGCGGGGGCGTAGCTGGGATTGAGATTGATTGCCTCTTGGAACGACGACATCGCAAGATCGGAGCGGTGCGTCCACATGCTGACGAGGCCGAGCGTGAAATGGGCGGCGGGATAGCGGGAATCCAGATTAACCGCACGTTGGGCGAGTTCATAAGCCTCGACATAGTTGAGGCTGGCGTCATCTGCCCAGCCCAGATACGCGGCGTTGCAAAGTGTGATCGCCAATTGCGCAATAGGCTGCGGATATTGTGCGTCGATCGCCAACGCGCGCCGAAATAAAGCCTGTGCTTCGACGCTGTCCTCTTTGGTGTAGCGGTAAAAGTGCCAGAGCCCGCGCTGATAGATTTCGTAGGCGTCTTCTCCCTGTAGTGGCCGACGTGCGGTACGATTGCGCTCGGATTTGAGAAGTTCCGGCTCGATGGCGCCGGCGATGGCAGTGGTGAGCTCGTCTTGCAACTCGAACAAATCAGAGAGGCGACGGTCGAACCGCTCTGTCCACAGGTATCCGTCAGCTTCCGCGTCGATCAGACGGGCATTGACGCGCACCTGTCTGCCCGACCGGCGAACGCTCCCTTCCAGGACATAACGTACGCCCAATTCACGAACGATCTGCCTCGTGTCGAATGGCTTGTCCCGATAGGTGAATGCCGTATACCGCGAAATCACCGACATGTCGGTAAACCGCGACAGGTTGGCCGTCAGATCCTCGGTGATCCCGTCAGCAAGGTATTGCTGGCCGCGGTCACGGCTGAGGTCGGCGAAGGGCAGGACAACGATTGAGAAACGTTGTTGCGGGCGTCCGCCGACCTCGGAGATTGTCGCGGAAGCGGGCCGCGCATGGGCGTCTAGACGAGTCACAGCTGCCCCCCTCTCTGCCTCCCCGCCTCCGGCGTTCAGGTCAAGGAGCTGAGGAGGTTGATCTGTTTCCGGAGTCCCGCTTATCACCGGCCCCGTGGTCTCCCAGGACCTGAGCGAGGACGAGACGTTCGGTCTCGTGGTCCCCGGGAAAGGGATTACACTCGCGGGGCGCGGTCGCGAGACGGCGGCGATCAAAAGTGACTCAGCTTCTGCAAGGATAGCCTCGAGTTCTGACGGTTCAATCTCGTCAGAGCGCTCACGGACATCGCCGAGCAGCGTCATTGCCTGCCATACGCTGAGCAAACGGGCGTCACTCCGCTCATTCTCGACAGACATTAGCTCCCCCAGTCCAGGCGGGCGGCGCGCCATCATAGGCGAACTTGATGTTATTTTAGCTCTGTTGTGCAGCCGCTTCAATCCCGGAGAGCGTCAATAAATTGTCAAATCTTGTCGTTTCGTCGAAAATAATATGTTTTTGTTTGGATTCGAAACAAATTTTGTGTGGTTTACTCAGGTACTCTCACTATAGGGTCATCCGCATCCCGGCGCGTCGTTGTTGAAAAGGTCCCATTTGCGTCAGAACACCGGATCCCGGTATTCGGGCGCAAATGGGACTCACCCAAACTTAGCCTACGACGACGGGGATGCTCGCTCTGTTGGTCAAGCGTTCGTTTTTATCGGCGAGGACGAACGACCGCGCCACCGGGTTTCAGCCCTCGTCACAACGGCCGGAGGATGCCAAGCCTCCTCGCCATGACCGATAACGGTTCGGGCCGCGAGTTCTGCAAAGCGGCCTGCTGGGCTTCGTATTGCTCTCTATACAAATGCCAGATTCCGGCGTTGGAGGTGGGGCCGCTGCCGGCTTGCTTGAACCAGTCGAGCATCTGCGCGGTCGAGTCGACCTGGTCGTCGTGCCTGCCTCTCGGGAAAGCCGTCAGCTCGTGGAGGTATTCGGCGAGCCATACGGCCTCTTTGGGGAGATGCACAAAACCGTTCTCGATCATCGCGGTCTGCGCGTGCATGCGCATGACCTTGTCCGATTGCGGCTGGTAGCGGGTGACGGCATGCAGGCCTTCCTGGATCAGCTCCTGGATCAGCTGGGTGCCCGAGGCCTTGTCCTCGATCAGAACCACGCTCGCCTCGAAGGCTTGGCACTGCTCGCGCACCGCGCGCTTGAGCTCGGGATATTCCATGCGCTTGCGCAGCACGTGCAGCAGGTAAAGGTCCTTGCCGTTGATCCCCCAGGTGGTGCAGACGCTGAAATCGCTGAGCTCGCTCGCCTTGTTGGCGGTGTCCCAGCTCTGCACAATGCGGTCGAAACCGTCCGGCCGTTCGTTTGGCGTGTAATTCCTGAACCACGCCGCCTTGACCATGCCGCCGCCCTGCGGCGCCGGGGCCTGCTGGTATTGGCCGGCGAAATTGTATTCGCCAATCGTGCGGCGGATCTGCTCGATGGTCGCCAATGGCTGGCGCTCGGGGTGCAATGCCTCGCCGCGCTGCCGGGTAAATGAGTGCCATCCGAAGTCCGTATCGAGCGCCCAGGTCTCGTCGTCCTCGGCGATCGCCGGAAAGCGCACGACCTCCCAGTCCTCTTGCGCCAGCACGTGGCCGACGAGATCGTCTTCATGCAGCCGATGCATGATCAGGATGATCGCACCCGTCCGGGTGTCGTTCAGTCGGCTGTAGAGCGTGTGATCGAACCAGTCGTTGGCCGCCTGGCGTTGGGTTTGCGACAGCGCCTCCTCGGGTTTCAAGGGATCGTCGATAATGATGATGTCCGCACCCCGTCCGGTCAGCACCCCGCCGACCGAGGTGGCGAGCCGGCAGCCCTGGACCGTCGTCTCGAACTCGGACACGGCTTGCCGTTGCGCCGAAAGGCGGGTCGCGAAGGTTTGCCGGTACCAGTTGCAGGCGAGGATATGCCGGCAATCGCGCGACAGTTTGTCGGCGAGGTCCTGGGCGTAACTGACGCAGAGCATCTGCATGCTCGGGTCGTGCCCGAGACACCAGGCCGGAAAGGCGACCGAAGCCAGGTGCGACTTCAGGTGGCGCGGCGGCACGCAGATGATCAGCCGCCGGACACGGCCGGCGCGCACCGCCGCCAATTTCGCGGCGATGAACTCGTGATGCCAGCTCGGCGCGAATTGGGTCCGCGGGTTGAGCTCACGGAAACAATGCGCTGCAAAACTGGCAAAATCGGCGCGTAATAGCGCGCCGTACTGGGCGGGGCTATGGGGTTCGGCCGTCGTCATTCTGCGAGACGCGTTCAATCCAAATCCAGTAGTTGGACCACGGAGACACAGAGGACACGGAGAAGAAACAACGGGTTGGACATGAATGTGATATTCGTCTCTGCCGCACGATAGGGAGCTTCGATCTTACTCAGAAATCTCCGTGCTCTCCGTGGTGAACTGCTTTTGAAGGATCAGTCACCAGGGATAGCTTCCTGTGCGGCAGGCGCCGGTGCAGGTGATGCTTCGACACCGCCCCGTTGTGCTGCCCAGGGACACCCGGTGCACATGTCGCGGCGCAGCCTCGCGATCAGTTGTTGGACCACCTCTTTGTCGGTCGGGCTGAACGGGTTTTTCTCGGCCATTGCCGGCTCCGCCCTTTTTTCGATGTCCCGCATCATGTCGATCAGCATCTTGGTGGCCCGCAGCTCGGCTGAGGCCGATTTGTTGACCAGCTGAGCGATGACCGCCTCGCGCTTGGTGACCTGCCGGCGCTTGCCGTTCTCGGTAACCGTCACCTTCTCGTTGAGCGCCGCGGCCAGCAGCGCCGGCAGGTTTTTCGCGGGCCGGCCGCGCGGGTTGCCGGACTGCCCTTTCTTGAAGCGAGTGTGCAATGGCGGCTTGCGGTAGTTCGCCGCGTATTCGCGTTCGGTCTCGGACATCTTGCCCTCTGGGAAGTTTCCGCCCATATATCATCGCAAGCGCAATTTGTCAATATGACAATATGATCACGCGCAAAGAGACCCGCCCCTGTTCGCCCCCTGATAGACCGATTCCGCCCCCTGCGCGGCGAATTCGGACCCCTGCTCATGCGAGCCCGACACCGGCTTCTAAGTGCCTGATCTGGATGCTTTTATAGAGGATGACCCGGGTAAATTTCAGAGTGGAATCGAAAATTCGCCCTGTTCTCCGGCTTTTACAGGGGTCGCCCGCCGGGCGGGCTCTGCGCTAAAGTTTTGAATGTTCTGGCGCGCGATCCTATGATGCGCGAAGGGCGAGTGCCGAACGAAGGAGAGGCAGCATGAAGAACGGCTTCCGCGTGTACGATTCCGATACCCATGTCAACCCGGCCGCAGAAGTGTTGGAGCGCTATGTCGACCCGGACTTTCGGCCGCGCCTCGCCGAACTCGAGGCCTATCGCCTGCCGGTCGGACAAGGGGCGGTCGGAGGCGTCGAGGGCCTGCACAACTACCGGGTCGGCACGAAATATTACCGCCGGGTTCTTGGCGAGAGTGCGCCGCGCGATACCTTCACCGGCCGCGAGACGCGATGGATGGGCAGCAAGATGCCACGGCCCGGGGTGCAGGACGATCAGGCTGAGAACCGGGTCAAGGACATGGACGACGAGGGGACGGATGTCCACTTCCTGATCCCGACCTCCTGGCTCAGCCTCGTCGGCCTGCCGGATCCGGCCCTCGAGATCGGCGTGATCCGCGCTTACCACCGTCACATGGCGGATTTTTGTGGGCAGTTCCCGAACCGGCTGAAGAGCATGATTGTCGCCTCGTCGCGCAACATCGATGAGGCCGTGCGCGAGATCCGCGAATGGGGCAACTCGAAATGGGCGGTAGCGGTGATGCCGTTGCTCGCCAAGGATTTTCCGGCAGACCATCCCGACCTGCATCCGATCTGGCGGGCAGCCGCGGATCACGACCTGCCGATCGCCAACCACAGCTTTACGTGGAACCCGCCTTACTATCCCGGCTATCAGGATCTCTGGGAAAACATCTTCCTCAGCCGTCTCGCCGCCCATCCCTGGGGTGCCATGCGGTTCGTTGGGTCGTTTATCGGCGGCGGGCTCTTCGACCAGTATCCGAGCTTGCGGATGGGCGTGCTCGAATGCGGGTTTGGCTGGCTGCCGTTCTGGGCCAAGCGCATGGACGAGCAGGCGATCTATGTTGGCGGCACCGCGCCGCTCAAGCGGAAACCGAGCGAATACATGGCGAGCGGCCGGTTCTTCTGCAGCATCGAGCACCACGAAGGGGAGGACATGTTCAACTATGTCTCCCACTTCCTCGGTGACGACATTCTGATGTACGCCTCCGACTATCCGCACTCGGAGTGCCAGTTCCCCGGGTCGGTCGACAACATTCTGGCTTGGAACAGCATCAAGCCGGAGACGCAGAAGAAGCTCCTCGGCGGCAACGCCGACCGGTTCTTCAAGCAGGCCTAAAACCGACCGCGGCGCCCACCACCTGGCAATTTGCCGGGTGGTAGGCCTACGGTCATTCCGCGGCGCGGGCGGCCATCACCTCGCCATTGTGGCGCCAGGTCGCGAGCTCGTCCCAGCTGCCGGCTTCCATGAACTCGGCCCAGCGCCGGTAGAGGTTTCTGAGATTATGCTCGCTCGACTTCGCCTCGGTGATATCCATCACCGTTCCCGGGATGCGCAGTCCCTCTGACTCGTAGTTCTCGACCTCGAAGCCGAGCCCCTGCTCGTAGCTGTAGGGGTAACGCCGGGCAATCGTGCCACGGCTCGCGGCATGGGCGTAGTTCCAATTCTCCATGTCGTCCTGCTCGGTCATCCCGCCGGGGCCGGAGTAGCGGATGTAATAGTCGCGCAGGAAATCCTTAACCTCCCAGGGTGCTGCCTTATCGACCAGATACCAGCGCCACACCTCGGTCTGATGCGGCCCGCGCGGGTGCCAGACGGCGATCGTGCGAGGCTGACGCGGATGCAGGGCCGTCGTCGGGAAAATCTCCCCGGGGCTGCCGATCACACGGGCCCATTCGCCGCACCGGCGGCGCCGCTCCTCCTCGCAATGCGCGAAATATTCGGCCACGACCGAGGAGTGCTGGTACGAGGGCGGCGTCGCCCGGTCCTTCGGCATCAGGTAGAGGCCGGTCTGATGCCCGCGCTCGTAGAGCGAGATCTGCAGCCGGCGGGTCATCACCCGCTCCTGCATGTCGCGTCGCCCGCTGCCGGAGGGGCCGATGCCGACCAGATCGACCGAACGGTGGCTGATATTGTGGTAGCTGTCGCCGCAGAAGTTTTCTGCCGGGAATTTCCAGTTGCACGGGATCCGCCATTTCTGGATACCCTCCAGGATCTCGGTGCCGCCGTCGCTCCCGTCCCAGCCGTCCAACGTCAAATCGAGATAGCGGACGAAGTCGCCGAGATATTCGAAAAAAGACGGCGCTTCGGGGTCCCAGCAGGCCCACACGGTGCCCTTGTAACAGCACAATTGCGGGACCTCGACCAACCCCCACTGCGATTTGTCGAGGCTCTCGTGATAGGCCTCGCGGAAATACGGCACCCCGACGAGCTTGCCGTCGGTGCCATAGCTCCAACCATGATAGGGGCAAGTGAAGATCGGCGTGTTGCCCTCGTCGTAGCGGCACACCTTCATGCCGCGGTGCCGGCAGGAATTGAGAAACACGTGGACCTTGCCCGCCCGGTCGCGGCACAGGATCACCGATTCCTCGCCCATGCCGGAGACGAAGTAGTCCCCCGGGTTCGGGATCTGGCTCTCATGCCCGACAAACAGCCACACCCGGGCGAAGAGCCGCTCCAGCTCCTGCTGATAGATCTCCTCGTTGACGAAGATCTCGCGGCTGATCTGCCCTGCCGCCATGTCCACGAGACCCGTCCGGTAACCCTGTTCGCGTGCCGTCGCCATGGCTCCTCCTTCGGAATTATTCGCGGATCTCGACGATATCCTGCGCAAAGATCATCTCTTCGCCGCCGACCCGCGAGGGGTCGCCCGGCGAGGACAGATAACGCGCGAACACCCACACCCCGTCCGCCGGGTTCGAGACGACTTCGGCGAGAGCGCCGTCGACGAGCGCGATCTTTGTGCCCGGCGCGATTTGCCGAATGTTGACGGGCTCGCTCATTCCGCCGCCTCGGCGCGGGCCGGCCGGCGCCAGGTCATCAGCTCGTTCCAGCTCTCGGCCGTCATGAACTCGGCCCAACGCCGGTAGAGATTGCGCAGATTGTGCTC
>Ga0209656_10002749_pt1 | contig 11390 bp, 13 predicted proteins | sample BogFormECP12_OM2_FD_188239 | JGI IMG/M metagenome (GOLD analysis project Ga0209656, IMG submission 188239) | Bog forest soil microbial communities from Calvert Island, British Columbia, Canada - ECP12_OM2 (SPAdes) (version 2) | ecosystem: Environmental > Aquatic > Freshwater > Wetlands > Bog ... | reverse complement strand
TCGCGTCTAGGTTTTTTTGGCAACCCATCGGGTCGCACTTTAGGGCGACGCCACTTACCGCACAGAACTGCACCGGGTTACAGAGGCTCCCGCTACAAAACCGCGTCGGGTCGGCCCAAATGGCTAAACGCTGACCCAGCAGGGTTGGCAGGAGGTTTAAACCTCTATGCCTACGTCGGGAATGATCCGATAGCCTTTGTTGACCCGTCGGGACTTGTCCAATGGATCCCCGCTGGGAAAGCGACTTTAGGGATCATAACTAACGGGTTGGGGATTGCCGCCAGTATCGGGCTTGCGGCTGTTCCTGATCCGACACTTCTCACAAAGGTTGCTGCCGGGGCCGTAGCACTGAAATCGGGATATGGGCTCCAAGCCAATTTCAATAACTTAGGGGCGGCGTTGTTTGACCAAGCCCCTGTTTCGAAGGGCGCGTTGACAACTGACGTTGCTCAAATTGTCGCGCCAGGGAACGAGGGCGCGCAAAAATTTGCGCTCGCCGTGGATCTATCAATCGACTTGGCGACAGGCCGGATCTCTGCAAATGCGGCTGAGAGCGCAGCTGGAACATTGGTGCGCGACGCAAATGGATTCCCGTTGTACGAAATGGAGTACCAATACATCCAGAATCCGGCGGAAATTGGAGGAGATCTCGCTAAGATATTCAACCGAGCAGCTTTAGCTGAGGTTGGAATTGACGAGGCTCTAATTCCGTTAATCAAGGGTTCTAAGAACTGCCCCTAATTGTGAAGATTCTAAAATTCCTGCTGATTGTCGTGTTCGCTGGTTCCATGATCCCTACTTTAGCGATTCCGGATAGGACACCGCTGTGGGTGCGATACTTGGCATGCTTTGCGTTAGCCTGTGGTTGCGTTTTGGGTGCCGCTGGCGAACTCAAATCGTTAAGAGCGTCGCTAAAGAGAAGGAAGTCTGAGACTCCAAACGACAGAATGGAATCGTAGGCGACGCAGCTTGATTGAAGTGGATCAACCCGGTCGCTCGTCAATGTATGCCTCTCGCATGGTCTCTCATTGGCTATCCAGGGATCCCCTTGGTGAGTACATGGGGGTTAACCTCTATGAGTACGTCGAGGATGACCCAGTAAACGCCACGGATGAGTTTGGCCTAAAAACGTGTCAAGGGTCCGCGAGAGTGATAGGACCAAATGACAAAATGGGGCGGTCAGGTGGGTGGTCTGGGAACAAAATTATTTACATTACACCCAATACGGCCGCGATAGATCCAGCTCAGTGGGGAGGGAAAGCCGCTGTCCGCCCATTTCTTGGAGATATCAGCGGCAAGTTCATCGATAACCACGGTGCCGTCGTGGGTTCATTCAAGGGAATAACTGATGTTATTGGACCGCCTTCAGCACGGGACAAACTCAAACGAATAAACCCGCATACACTAATAATTGAACGTCCCGACGGCCAAGACCTTGGGGTTATTAATGTTATTCTAACAGTTCCAAACGGGTTCAATTGCCCCGATGGGACGCAATGACAATGGCACGGCAAACCCATCGCATAAATTGCCCTGCTTCTTATGGCCGGACACGTGCGGATACGAGGAGCGTGGCGATACTTACCTGTTGGTTATGGCTTACTGTCGCAATCAATAACAGCCTCGCAGAGTCCAAGACACAATGGCCTTCAATTCGAGAGTTAAGCGTCACAACACATTTCGACGCTACGGCTCATCGCATATTTAAGCAGACCATTTTCGGCGCCAACGGATTTCCGTTGTATTTGTTAGATGCGCGAATTCCCTCCGATACGGATCCCTATGAAGGCTATTATTACTCAGGCATTTTTGACTGCCGCATTACTGCTATCGGAGAAAAAGGTGCGGACCGCTTTGCGACGCTGCTTCAGAACGTCCGGAATGCCACTCGTGACTGGGAAACAGATGGTCGCTTCTTAAACACTGAGTTAGCTGGTTTGGTAGGCGCCAAAAGCTCAAGGGTGCTTCTGCAACGCTGCAAACTTCGTGGCATGGCGATCACAATAGAGATCGGTAAAGTAGTTAAGAATGATAAGACGGGGGATATTCAGAGTTTCGATGCCAGCTTCTCATTTAAGAACGACACCACTGCGGTCTCGGATATCGCCGCAGCAAATTAGACCTTTTGGGCGATGGCTAAACGCCGACCCCGCGGGGTTGGCGGGGGGGCTGAACCTTTATGCCTACGTTGGGGATAACCCGATCAGTGGAATAGACCCGCTCGGCCTTGTTAGATGGGGTCTCCTGGGGAAGAGCGTCGTAGGGGTAGTGGCCAACGGAACCGTGGTGGTGGTTGGCGGGGCACTAGCGGAGACCGGAGTCGGAGCGGTTGCTGCAGTCTATGCTGCATATGGTCTTGGAGCTAATCTTGGAAACATAGGCAATGCTCTTATCGAACACGACGCGGCGCCGACGGGACCAGCGCAGACTCTAACGGCCATTGCCTTCTCAAATAGTAAAGCGGCTCAGAACGCGGGACAGATAGCTGATCTTGTTGTCCCGATATTAGCTGGTGGATTCAATCCCGCTGAAGTTGCCGATGCCAGCGCGTTGATCATCGCGAAGGACGCTTCCGCTGGCTACAACATCGCCAAAGGATTGATCACCGCGGATCAGATTGCTGATGCCGGATTTACTCTTGGTGAAACCGTCGAGCAAATAACTGCGGAATTGAACGGAGTGAGCGCAACTGCATTCGGTATCAATACCGCGCTCGTGCGAGGATCGCAGGGAGGCAGATGCCCGTGATCGCAACTACTACCAACAATGGATAAGGCCACATTTATCACCATGGCATGCGGCGTGATTTTCGTAGGACTCGTCTTGGTGGTTATGGATTACTTCGCGACAAAACTAGAAAGAAGTGTAGGCCGGCTGCGGAGTCCACCGAAGGGGTTGAAATCCGATCGATTCGATGCATCGACCGACGAGAATCGTAAGATTGGATCCGATGCCGGCGGTTTTTTTGGTGCGCAAAACCATCGAATGCGGCGCGGAGGAGTGTGGGTGATCGGCGGAGGCTTCGCAGCATTGATCATTCTGTTGCTCGCGCCATCATTTGGTGAATTTCCGAGCCAAGATTTCGTGCTGAAAGTTGGGAATTTCGTCGCCAAGAGAACTAGTGTTCCGTGGGGACAAATTAGCGTAATCGCCGCGGTTGGATTTACTGCGATTGCGGTCTTTCTTTTTTGGGCTGGAGTTGAGCATTGGAAGGTTCGCGGTAACCCCACCAGAGCGGTGCTGTGTTTTATTCTTGGAGCGGGAATTCTGATAGAGGGCATATTTCAATGGCAGTAGGCGAAGTCAGCTGTTGGCTAAACGCCGACCCTATCGGCCTGGCCGGCGGACTTAACCTTTACGCCTACGTCGGGAATGATCCGATCGGTGGGATTGATCCGATGGGCCTCGTTCGTTGGGGCGCTTTGGGGAGCGCGAGTCTTGGCGTTGTCTCCAACGGTCTCGGAATTGCAGTTGGGGGCGGACTGATGGGGGTCCCCTCGGGAGTCAGTCAAGTTGTCGGATTCGTAGTGATCGCAAAATCTTGGTACGGCTTAGAGGCGAATGCGGTTAATGCCTGGAAGGCGGCCACCGATCAGAACCCGTATTCAACCGGGTCGCTTGCGACCGATATTGCGGATGCAGCAGCTCCGGGAAACCATCGAGCGCAGCTGGCGGCCACGGCCATAGATTTAGCAAGCGACCTTGCCGTGGGGAGATTCTCTGCTGCCGTCACTGCCGACCTTGTCGGCAAGGATGTTTTGGACGCGAATGGATTAACGAATTACGGGTTACAATACGGCTATTGGGCGGACCCTGGAGATCTCGGGGATATAGCTAAATTGTTCCAACTCTCAGCTGTAGGATCCGTTGGTTACGATCAAGTCTATCGCTCGTTTTTCCCGGAGAAAACGAGCAACTGCCCATAGATGAAATTTATAAGGATAATCGCGATCATCGCTTTTGCAGCTGCGGTCATTCCAACGATCGCCCTGCAGGCGAGAGCTCCGATGTGGCTTAGGTTCGTGGCCGCGATCCTCTTTCTGGTTTTGTTTGTCGCTTCTGGATATGAAATCTTCCGCTCCAGAAGGGAGCGTAAATTGAAGAACCGAGAAAGTCTGCAGCGTTAGCCGGTGTTACGTCTTTGCCTCGCTGCGCTTGGCCTTGTTTTTGGACGGTCTCTCTGTGAGAGACGCAATACCTCTAAGCGCATTGCGCTTGAGATTTGCGAGCCCCGGAAGCTCCATTTTATGGGAGCTTCACTGGAGCTTAATGGAGCATAATGGAGCTTCACGGGAGCTTCCCGCTCACGCGGCCGCTCAAGACCGCCCAAAATCTTCCGACGAGCTCCGACGAAGTTCCGTTAAGCTCCGACGAAGAACGAGCTACCGCGCTCGGGCCGGGAAGGACGGCCCCTGGCCGTTCTGCCTCGCTCCCGCTCGGCGTGTGGGGAATAGGTCCTCGCTTGTGCGAGACGCAATACGTCCAAGCGCATAGCGCCTCGGCATTGCGAGCACCGGAAGTTCCATTTTATGGGAGCTTCACTGGAGCTTTAATGGAGCTTCATGGGAGCTTCATGGGAGCTTCCCGCTCGCGCGGCTTGTAAAAAATAAGGTCTCACTGTGTGAGACGCAATACGCCGAAGCCGGGAGCGGCGGTCCCTCACCTGGTCCAAGGGCGCGTGATCTTTATCCGGCCTTCTGGAAAACGCTTTCGAGCATCCTAACGACGATCTTTTGCTGGGCCCTGGGCAAGCGGGCGAGCCGTTCGGTGAGCTGGGCGATCTGGGGAGTTGGACCCGGCTTGCGCGGGGTCTTGCCGTTGCTGCCAAGTAGATCGTCAAATCCGACTCCGAAGAACGTGGCCACCTTCTCGACAAACTCGGCGCTCGGGTTCTTTGCTGCGCGCTCATAGTGTAAGACGGCGTTGCGGGTGGTATCGAGTTGAGCGGCCAAAGCGGCCTGACTCAGACCGCGCGCGACGCGTAAGGCGGCCAGGCGCTGGCCGAACTTCGGGGCGGATTTGGTGGTGGGACGGCCTCCGGGCATGGCCGCATTATACGATGAAATCTCAAAATTGATGGTTGGTGCTTGCATAAATGATTGTTATGACAATCAACTAAAGCCCGAGATGAAAAAGGCAACATCGGGCTTGACGCTCCGAAACAGAACGGCGGCCGAACATGCCTAGAATCCCCGAGGCCGAGCTGGAGCAGATTAAGCGCCGGACAGACCTGGCGGCCCTGGTCCGGGCGAAGGGGATCGAATTACGCCCCCACGGGACTGGCCACCTAGCCGGGAAGTGCCCGTTCCACGAGGACTCGACGCCGTCCTTCATCGTGACGCCGGGCAAGAACCTCTTCCACTGCTTGGGGTGCGGGGCGGGCGGGACGGTGATCGACTTCATTATGAGGCACGACGGGCTCTCGTTCCGGCATGCGGTTGAGGTCCTGCGAAGCGGACAGGCGTCGGTGCTCGTCGCGACGACTAGCCCAACCAAACACGGCACCGTTCGCAAACTGCCGCCTCCGGTTGCCTACGACGCGGACGACCAGACGCTGTTAACCCAGGTGATCGACTACTACCACGAGCGGCTCATGCAGACGCCGGCGGCCTTGGCATACCTGGAGAAACGCGGGATAAGGAGCGAGGAGGCGATCAAAACCTTCCGGCTCGGCTTCGCGGACAGGACCCTTGGCCTGCGCCTCCCTCAGAAAAGCCGGCAGACGGGGGCCGCGATCCGTGAGCGGCTGGAGAAGCTGGGTGTCTACCGCGAGAGCGGCCACGAGCACCTGAACGGCTGCCTCGTTGTCCCGATCCTTGGGCCAGACGGTGCTATCCTCGGGGCCTACGGCCGCAAGATCATCGAGAACCAGAGCACGGGAATAAAGCACTTGTACCTGCCGGGGCCGCATCGCGGCCTCTGGAACCCGGTGTGCCTCGGCTCCCGGGAAGTGATCCTGTGCGAGGCCCTCCTCGATGCGCTCACCTTCTGGACGCATGGCTTTAAGAACGTGACGACGGCCTACGGGGTGGAGGGGTTTACCGAGGAGATTGAAGACGCGCTCGTCCTGGCGAAGACAGAGCGGGTTTTTATTGCCTTCGACCGCGACGAGGCTGGAGAGCGGGGCGCGGCGAAAGTGGCCGAGCGCCTCATGGCTCGTGGGGTGGACTGCCGGCGGGTCCTCTTCCCCCACGGCCAGGACGCCAACGAATATGCCCGCAAGGTCCAGCCGGCCGACAAGGCCCTTGCTGTCCTCCTCAACGCTGCACAGTGGCTCGGCAAGGCTGCGCCGTCCCTTAACGCGGCGCTCGCGCCCGCACCTTCTTCTTTAGCTGCTAGTTTAGCGGCTCCGTTGCCCGCGTTGCCAACATCGCCCGTAGAGGCCGCTAAAGAAAAAGTGGCCCCGAATACCCCCGCCGCTTCGGCGCTCACGATGCAGGGCGAGCATGGGTTCCTTGAAATAGACGGCCGCGAATACCGCGTGGGCGGCCTCGAAAAGACCCTTGGGAGCGACGGGCTCAAGGTCGCGCTGCGCTTGAAGGTCGGCGACCGCTTCCACCTGGACTCGCTCGATCTGGCGCGGGACGCGGACCGGCGTCGCTTCGTCGAGCGAGCGTCCGAGGAAACGGGCGTGTCGGCCGATCTCTTGAAACGTGACGTGGGCCGCTTGCTCCTCGCTCTCGAACAGGCCCAGGTTGAACTCGCCCGACCGGCTGAAACTGCCTCGACCGTCGTCAGGCTCAGCGAGGCTGAGCGTGCCGAGGCCTTGGCCTGGCTGACCGCGCCCGATCTTGTCGGGCGGCTCCGGACGGCCTTCCACAAGGCGGGCATTATCGGCGAGGAAAACAACACGCTCTTGGCCTACCTGGCCGGCGTGTCGCGCCTCCTGGAGCGGCCGCTTGCGATCATCGTCCAGTCAGCGAGCGCAGCGGGGAAGACGACGCTCATGGATGCCGTGCTCGCCTTCTTCCCGGAGGAGGAGCGGATCAAATACTCGGCGATGACGGGGCAATCCCTGTACTACCTCGGCGAAACGAATTTGAAGCACAAGATCCTCGCCATCGTCGAGGAGGCGGGCGCCGAGAAAGCGAGCTACGCCCTCAAGCTCCTCCAGAGCGAGGGCGAGCTCACGATCGCCTCGACCGGCAAGGACCCGGCGACGGGCCGCATGGAGACGCAGGTTTACCGCGTCGAGGGGCCGGTCATGATCATGCTGACGACGACGGCGATCGATCTCGACGAGGAGCTCCAGAACCGCTGCCTCACGCTCTCCGTCGATGAAAGCCCAGAGCAGACGGCGAAGATCCACACGCTCCAGCGGGAACGGCGGACCTTGGCCGGCCTCGTTGCGAAGGCCGAGCGGACGGAGCTCCTGCGCGTGCTTCGCAACGCTCAGCGGCTCTTGACGGCGGTCGAGGTCTTAAACCCCTACGCTCCGTCGCTCACCTTCCCAAGCGGACGCACACGCAACCGGCGCGACCACGAGAAATACCTGACCTTGATCGACTCGATTGCGCTCCTTCACCAGCACCAGCGCCCGAAAGGGCGCTACGAGCTCGGCGGCCGCACCTTGGAATACGTCCCCGTCACTCTGGACGACATCGCGCTCGCGAACGAGCTGGCCCCCGAGGTCCTTGGCCGCTCGCTCGATGAGCTGCCCCCGCAAACGCGCACGGTCTTGGGGCACATCCGCACGCTCATGCGCGCCAAGCGGGAGAAGACCAAGGGCGTGGACATCTTCACGCGCCGCGAACTGCACGGGGCATGCGGCTGGAGTTTTACCCAGCTGCGCATCCACCTGGAGCGGCTGATCGAGCAGGAATACGTCGCGGTCCACAGCGGGAGGATGGGAAGCCAGTTTGTTTACGAGCTCCTGATCGACTTGGACGCTCCCGAGCACACGGCGCATGTCCCCTTGCTCGACGTCGAAACCCTGAAAACCCATGCCTACAAAGTGAACCTCGCGGGGTTGGAGGCCCACCTCGCGGGGGGTGACGGGGTGGCCCCGCGAGGTGTAAAATGCGCGTGAGCCATCATTTTAGCTGCAACCTCGCGGCCTCGCGGGCTTGCACATCTGGAGGGCGCGCGCTTTAGCGCGTCGTAGTCATGGCCGGCATGAGGGGTTTTGCGGCGGTGGCGCACCTGCGCAAGCGGCCGGCCTCGGAGCGGGGCGGCCAGGAGCGGGAACCGCTCTCGTTTAGTCGGGCGACGCCGGACGCGCTCGCCGTATGTGCCGAGTCCTGGCTCGAAGCGCTTCGCCCGCGCAACTACGCGGAGGCAACGATCGAAGATCGGTTCTTCACGCTAAAGTTTTTTATGCAGTGGGCGGCCGACCGCGACGTGACCCGGGCAGGCGAGGTCACGCGCCCAATCCTGGAGGCCTTCCAGCGCTACCTCTGGCGCTACGAGCGACCCGGCGGCAAGGGCCGCCGTCTTGGCTGGAGCACGCAGCGCCAGAGGATCGGGTGCCTGAAAGACTGGTTCCGCTGGCTTACTCGGCAAAACGTGATCCTCCACAACCCGGCTTCCGAACTGGAGCTTCCCCGGATGGAGAAGCGGCTGCCGACCCAGGCCCTCACGCTTGTCCAGGTTGACCGCCTCCTCGCGGTCCCGGACGTGACCGATCCTCTGGGCGTGCGCGACCGGGCGATGCTGCAAGTGTTTTACTCGACCGGCATCCGGCGGGCAGAACTGTGCTCCCTGGAAATGGCCGACGTGAACCCGGAGCGCGGCACGCTCACGGTGCGCCGTGGCAAGGGCAAGAAAGACCGAGTAGTGCCCCTAGGAGGCCGCGCGGCCTCCTGGGTGGCCCGCTACGTCCGGGAGGTGCGTCCGCGCCTGTCCTTGGACACCCGGACGCAGGCTCTCTTCCTCTCCGGCTACGGCGAGGCATTTAACCCGGATGTCGTCTCCCGCATGGTGTCCTCATGGATGAGAGCAGCCGGGCTGGGAAAGAAGGGCTCCTGCCACCTGCTTCGGCACAGCTGCGCTACCCACATGCTGGAGGGTGGGGCCGACATCCGCTACATCCAGCAGCTCCTCGGGCACGAGAAACTCGAAACAACGGCCATCTACACCGAGGTGACGATCCGCCAATTACTTGAGGTCCACGCCCGCTGCCACCCGGCCGGGCGGCCGGACACGACGCTTGCGGCGAACCTCTCCGTGCCCTAGCTTGATGCCCATGGACGAACTTGTTTTTGAGGTCACACAGGAGGGCGACGGGGGCTTCGTCGCCGAGGCTTTAGGCGAAAGCATCTTTACGCAGGCTGACACGTGGACGGAACTGCGCGCCCATGTGCGCGAGGCGGTAACGGCATTTTACTTCGACCGGCCCGCGCCCCAACGCGTGCGGCTGCACCTGGTGCGCGACGAAATGCTCGCGTGAAGATCCCCCGGGACCTTTACGGCCGGGACCTGGCGGCCGTGCTCTGCCGGCGCTGGGATTACAAGCAGGTGAACCAGGTGGGCAGCCACATCATCCTTCAAACGGAAACGCCGGGACATCACCGCCTCTCGGTCCCCGACCACAAACCGCTGCGTCTTGGCACCCTAAACGCCATCCTGCGCTCCGTGGCCGCTGCCAAGGGCGTCAGTCGCGAGGACCTGCTTGCTTCGCTCTAACGGCGGCAAATACGGCCTTCCGTTGGAGCCGGAAACAGGACAGGATTTAGCTGTGCCCGTCGCACCCGATTACGCCCCTTCTTTAGCCGCTTCGAGGCGTCGGCGTCCGCCGCAACGGACGACCCCAAAAAACTCGCGTCTAGGTTTTTTTGGCAACCCATCGGGTCGCACTTTAGGGCGACGCCACTTACCGCACAGAACTGCACCGGGTTACAGAGGCTCCCGCTACAAAACCGCGTCGGGTCGGCCCAAATGGCTATCCAGAGATCCAATTGGGGAGATCGCCGGGCCCAATCTTTATGCGAATGTGCGCAACAATCCTATAAATGCCGTCGACCCCTTTGGCCTTAAAGACTACACTGCATGCCAAACACAGCTATTGTTTATAGGTCCAGCCTACAATGATGCAACCGCCGGTTTCTTCAAGGGTCTAGTAAATATATATAACAACAGTTCGAGCCTTGGACAGTATGATTTCGACAATAATGTGCATGCTTTCGACACTTTTATGGTTAACGGTCACCTCCTGAACGCGGGACAATTCGGGAATTTTCTGGCCGGATATCAAGCCCAGGCATATGATTATAAATATCATGTTCCGTTTGCCCTTCAGGAGATGTATATTGCGGGAGTAGGGTTGCACCTTTTGCACAATACCAACGCCATAAATGATCCGTGGGACCAGACTGGTATACCATATATTAGTGAAGGTGCGGCTTATTTTAGCACCATTGGTGACGTTCCTTTAGGCGGAGGGGGTGGAGGGAGCGGAGGGTCCGGCGGAGGCGAAGGGAACGGTTGCGGCTGCAAATGATGGCATAAGCGGAAATACCCAAAATCGAATGTGAATAGCCGAAACACATTTCGCGTAGTGCTTTCAGTTGCAATGGCGGGGTTGTTTATATCTATCACCTATAGCTTCAGTTTTGAATTGCTGTTACCGGCATGGTTTGCTTTTGCTCTATTCATTTGGCATTGGCAAAGAGAGCACCCATGGGATCGGGGAGTGTTGATCACAGTCCTTTGGGGTGTGCTAGTATTTATCACCTGTCTATTGGAGAATGTTCGGCCGGGATTTGCTCATTTCGCGATATGCGAGCTGATTTATCTTACTTTCATTGTGGCATTTATCGCGCTTGCGGTTTGGCGGTTAATTAAAATTAGGGGGAAAATGCGTCTATGGATGTGGTCGGCGGCACTGGGTTTGATTTTCGCAGTCAGCCCAATTCTGGCGCCTTATCTCGGAGAACTCTTAACCGATCGAGAATTTATCAGTCAGATTGCGTTATATGACCATGTCATCAAAGAAATCGATCAAAAAAAGGGGCCATTTGCCGACCGAGACCCCGCGGTTATTTTGCGCCGGGAGGATTTCGATTGGCCTTCAAATGTGCTTGCTGTAAAGATCGTAACGGGAGTGGCCAGTCAAAGGTCCGTTGAGTTCCTTATTTCTTCCGGGGTGGGTATGCATGTTGGATATTTGAATTACCGGGCTCCTAGGCAGATAATTGCGAAGGCGACGCCAGAATGGGTGGATTTTCACTATGATGTGAGGCATATCGTTGGCAATTGGTACAAATTTGCGGATTGATGCCAAATTGGAGTTCGAAAGGGCGAAGAGGGCGTCCGTTAGCTGGATCTGGCTATCGAGGGATCCGCTCGGAGAATATACTGGAATTAATATTTACGGCTATGTATTCAGCGACCCAGTCAACTTCACGGATCCATTTGGGTTGGCCTGTCGAGAGCCAAATCAAGGGGAGAAA
>Ga0209656_10002745_pt1 | contig 11408 bp, 8 predicted proteins | sample BogFormECP12_OM2_FD_188239 | JGI IMG/M metagenome (GOLD analysis project Ga0209656, IMG submission 188239) | Bog forest soil microbial communities from Calvert Island, British Columbia, Canada - ECP12_OM2 (SPAdes) (version 2) | ecosystem: Environmental > Aquatic > Freshwater > Wetlands > Bog ... | reverse complement strand
CGCCCGCGAGCTCGGCCATCGGCGCGGCCGCCTGCTCGTGGGCGCTGGCCATGCTGACGAGCAGGAACGGGCTCGTGTGCACGATGATCCCGGGCTCCGGGCGGTCCGCCTCGACCCGGATCGATCCCGCGAGCACGCTCTCCGGCGCGAATCGCGAACGCAGCCGGCCGATGTGGTCGAGGCCGTTGAGCAGGGGCAACACGAGCCGGGGGGCCGCGGCGACGCGCTCCAGCCCGGCGTCCAGGCCGTCCGCCTTGGTGGCGAGGACGAGCGCGTCGACCGGCTCCTCGAGGCGGGCGACCGCTGGCGGCCGGGCGACGAAGTCGCCGAACGTGACGCTGCTGACGCGTAGGCCCCGTTGCTCGATCAGGGCCGCCGTGGACTCGCGGGCGACGACGAGGACGTCGGCTCCGGACCGCTCGAGAACCCCTGCGAGCAGGCCGCCGACGCCGCCCGGGCCGAGCACGGCGACCTTCATCGCGGGCGGTCGAGCAGGACGCCGGGGTTCATGATCCAGGCCGGATCGACGGCGCCCTTCGCCGCCTGCGCCGCCGAGGCGAAGGGCTGCGGGCGCTGGCGGTCATACCAGGGCCGGTGATCGCGTCCGATCGCGTGGTGATGGGTGATCGTCCCCCCGGCGGCGAGGATCGCCTCCGACGCGGCCGCCTTGACGGCGGCCCACTGGTCGAGCTCCTCGCCGCGGCGGGCGGGCGCGATCACCGTGAAGTACGGAGCCGGGCCGTCCGGATAGACGTGGGTGAAGCGGCAGAAGACGCGGCCGGCCCCGCATGTCTCCGCCAGCGCCGTCTCTGCCGCGCCGCCGACACGCTCGTGGAAGTCCGCGAAGCGCTCCCACGTGATCGCGGTCTCGAACGTCTCGCAGAGCACGCCGATCGCGACGAGCATGTCGCGGACGTAAGGGGCTCCGAGGAAGGCGTCCCGCCACGAGCTGACGGCGTCCCCGCGCCCGCCGCCTCCCACGGAGACGCGACCGCCGTGGTCACTGCACAGCTCGAGCGCCCGCGCCATCGCCTCCTCGACCGGATGATCCGCGGACTCGAATCCGAGCACGAGCAACGCGTGGGACCCGTCGCCAGCCATCGTCAGCGCCGCCTCGCCGGGGTCGAGCAGGCGACAGTTGGACGGATGCAGACCCGCCTGGGCGATCGCCCGAACGCACTCGGCGCCCTGCAGGAAGCCGGGAAAGCGAACCGCCGCGGAGCGCCTGTGGCCGGGCCGGGGCTGGACCCGCATCCAGGCGCTCGTGATCACGCCCAGCGTCCCCTCCGAGCCGGCGAGCATGCGGTCGGGGCTGGGGCCGGCGCCGGAGCCGGGCACCCGGCGCGACTCCCACGTCCCCACTGGGGTGATCGCCCGCACCGACTCCACGAGATCCTCGATGTGCGTCCACAGCGTGGCGAAATGCCCGCCGGCGCGCGTGGCGATCCAGCCGCCGAGCGTCGAGAACTCGAACGACTGGGGGAAGTGACGCAGCGTCAGGCCGTGCTGTGCCAGCTGGCGCTCGAGGTCCGGCCCCAGGGTGCCCGCCTGGATCCAGGCCGATCGGGAGATCGTGTCGACGTCGAGGACACGGTCGAGGGCGCCCATGTCAAGCGAGACGGCGCCGTTGTAATCCGGGCCAACAGCGGGCGTGACGCCGCCGACGACCGACGTGCCGCCGCCGAACGGGATCGCCGCGACCGAACTGGCGGCACACCACTCGAGCACGCGCTCGACGTCGCCCTCCCCGCGGGGGCGGGCGACGAAGTCCGGTGGATGCTCGAAGCGGCCGCGGAGACCCTGGACGATGTCGCCGTAGGACTTCCCCAGCGCGTGGGAGGCGCGCGCATGGACGTCGGCCGCGCAGATGTCGGCCAGCTCGGCCGGAACCGCGACACGCGGCTCGGCGAGCTCGACGGCGCCGATCGGCACGGGGTCCTCGACGTCGGCGAACGGGACGCCGAGGCGGTCGGCCAGCGCCGGTGCGGCCGCCCTCACCTCCTCCGGGGTCGGCTGCTGGTTCTCCATCCCCCAACCCCAGTGCTTTCGTCTCACGACGTTCACACGGGCGAGTCTATGAGCCGAAGGGCCGCCTGCGCCGCTTCCCATTCACTAGCCTTTCGCCCAGTGTCCGCCCAGCCGCAGCCGAGCAGCCAGGCGCCGGAGATCCTCGCGCGCGGGCCCTGGGCCATGCGCCAGATCAGCGTGCGCTGGCGGGAGCAGCCCTACGAGCCGTCCGCGGCCCACGCCCGCGCCGCCGACGACGCGATCCGCGAGCTGCAGGAGCGGGGCTCTCCGAGCCACGACGGGGTGGCGGCGCGGATGGTCGGCTACGAGGTCGCCGACGGGGCGATCTCGATCGAGCTGCAGCCGCTGCGGTGGGCGCTTCGGCTGGTGCCGGACGACGCGTCGGAGAGCATGGCGGCCCTGTGCGTGACGCGCTCCGCCGACGGCCGCTGGCTGGCTGGCCGCAGGGCACCGTGGGTCTCCTCGTGGGCCGGCCGCTGGGCACTCGGGGCCGGCGGGGCGGTGGACCTCGGCGAGAGCCCCGCAGACACGCTCGTGAGGGAGCTGCGGGAGGAGTGGTCGGTTTCACCGGACCGTGTCCGCGGCGAGGCGCTGCTGAGGCTTCCCCACCACCTCGTCATGTTCGTCGGCCAGGCGTGGCTGGCGGAGGGCGCCGATGCGGCGGTCACGCCCGACCACGAGCACGACGAGTTCGACTGGTGGCCGGCGGACATCGAGCGCTGGCCCGAGCAGGCGGGCGAGGCGCTGCCGCGGATGGCCCGGTGGCTGGAGCAGTAGAAGCCGATGGTCGCGTCCGCGGGCCCGCTCACGTTCACACACCTGAAGTGGGTGTCCTTCACACATTCGTGCATCTACCTCGCCCTGCTCGTGAGCGCCTTCGCGATCGGCAAGCCGGAGCCGCTGACGTTCGTGCTCGGGCTGAGCCATGGTGTGCTCTGGATCATCATGTCGCTCGCCTGCATCGCTGCCGCTCGGCTGCGCATCGTTCCCCTCCGTCTGGCCGTCGCGGTCGCCGTCCTCGGCGGCATCGGCCCCTTCTTCGGGAGCTACGAGTTCGTGCGCGAGGAGCGTCGCCGGAGGCCTCCGCCGGTCTCCGCAGGCCCGACCTCCGGGGCCGGAGAGGCGAACGCGTGAACATCCTCGAGCGTGGGCTGATGCGAGCATGCCGCCGCGCTAGAGTGGGGCACTGATGTCACCAGACGAAGGGGCCGCGCAGACAATCGACGTCGTGACCCCCGCCGCCGGCGAGTCAGTCTCCGAGGGAACGATCCTCGAATGGCTCATCAAGGTCGGCGATCCGATCAAGGCGGATGACACGATCGTCGAGATCTCCACCGACAAGGTGGACGTCGAGCTGCCCTCGCCGGCGACCGGGACGGTGAGCGAGATCCTGGTCGAGGAGGGCGAGACCGTCACCGTCGGACAGGTGATCGCGCGCATCAAGGTCGGCGCCGGCGCCGCGGTCAGGCCCGCCGGCTCGGACGGGCAGGAGAACGGCCACGCCGGTGCTCCGGCCGGGGAGCAGGGCGGCGCCGCTGACGGCGCCCGCGCACCGGCGGGAGCGACCGTGGCCCGGGCGAGCGCTCCCGCGAGCGCCCCGGCCGCGGCGGCGACGGCGGTTGCAAGCCCCGGTTCCGCGGCGGGAACCCTCGTCGACGTCGTCACCCCGGCGGCCGGGGAGTCGGTGACCGAAGGGACGATCCTCGAATGGCGAGCCAAGCTCGGCGAGAGGATCAAGGAGGGCGAGACGATCGTCGAGATCTCCACCGACAAGGTCGATGTCGAGCTGCCCTCTCCCGCCACGGGCACGGTCGCGGAGCTCCTCGTCGAAGAGGGCGAGACCGTCACCGTGGGGCAGGTGATCGCACGTGTCCTGCTCGGCGCCGGGGACGCGTCCACGACACCGGGTCACGGCAACGGCCAGACCTCACGGACGGACGGCCCGGCGAACCCGGACCAGGCGGACGGCCAGGCCGGCAACGGCGGCGGCTTGCCGGACGGCGCCCGCATCTCGCCCGTGGCCGCCCGCGCGGCGGCAGCCGAGGGGGTCGACCTCACGGCCGTCGCGGGCAGTGGCCCGGCGGGCCGGATCACCAAGTCCGACGTGCTCTCGGCCGCGGGTGGCAACGGCGCCGCCACGAACGGCGGCAGCGGCGCGGCGCTGGCGGAGGGGTCCACCGCGCAGCCCCTGCGCGGGGGCGCCGCGGCGCTCGCCCGCTACATGGACGAGTCGCGCTCGATCCCCACCGCGACCAGCTTCCGGACGCTCACCGTCACCGTCCTCGACGCCCGCCGCCGGGAGCTGAAGGCGGCCGGTAGAAAGGTCTCCTTCACGCATCTGATCGCCTATGCGATCGCCCGCGCCGCGAGCGACATGCCCGTCATGGGCAACCACTTCGAGACGATCGACGGCAAGCCCCACAGTATCGACGACGGACAGGTGAACCTCGGCCTCGCCGTCGATGTCGAAAAGCGCAACGGCTCCCGGACGTTGATGGTGCCCGTCATCCGTGACGCCGCGGGGCTGTCGTTCGACGCCTTCCTGGACGCGTACGACGGGCTGGTGGAGAAGGCCCGCACGAACACCCTCATTGCCGACGACCTCCTGGGCGCCAACCTCACGCTCACGAACCCCGGCGGGCTCGGCACGATCGCCTCGGTTCCCCGCCTGCTGAGGGGCCAGGGCACGATCGTGGCGACGGGATCGATCGGATACCCCGTCGGCCTCGCCGGCGCGGCCGAGGCGATCGGCGCGGAGAAGGTCATGACGATGACCTCGACGTACGACCACCGGATCATCCAGGGCGCGGAGTCGGGACGCTTCCTGGCCCAGATCGAGGCCTACCTGCAGGGCGAGCACGGCTTCTACGAGGACGCCTTCGCGGCGCTCGCGGTCACCCCCGGGCCCCAGCCGAGCGCGCCCGAGGCGCCAGCACCGGCACCCGCGGAGGCGCCCGCGGCGCAGGTCGGCGCGGGGGAGGAGCTGCTGCGGGCCGTCCACGCCGCCAGCACGTTCGTCAGCCGCGTCCGCAGCCATGGGCACCTGGCGGCGAGGCTCGACCCGCTCGGCTCCGAGCCCGAGGGCGACCCCGGGCTCGACCCGGAGGCGCTCGGGCTCACACCCGAGATCCAGGCGAAGCTTCCGGCCGGGATCTTCCAGATGTACGTCCCGGGCGCGACGCTCGCGGACGCGCTTCCCCACCTGCTCGAGACCTACTGCGGCACGATCGCCTACGAGATCGAGCACATCGCCTCCCACCGCCAGCGCGTGTGGCTGCGCGAGCACATCGAGTCCGGCGCCTACCGCAGGCAGCTCACCAACGAGGAACGGCGCACGGTGCTGAAGCGGCTCGTCGAGGTCGACGCGCTCGAGCGATTCATGCACAAGGCCTACCTGGGCCAGCACCAGTTCTCGATCGAGGGCCTCGACATGACCGTGCCGATGCTCGACCTGCTGATCCAGCTCTCGGCCGTCCAGGGCGGCCAGGAGGTGGTCATCGGGATGGCCCACCGGGGACGCCTGAACGTCCTCGCCCACAACCTCGGTCGTGCCTACGACACGATCTTCGCCGAGTTCGAGGGCGCCTCGACGCTGGAGGCCGTGACCACGATCCCCCAGGGCGGGACCGGGGATGTCAAGTACCACCACGGCACCCAGGGCACCTACAACCTCCCCGAAGGCGGCACGATCCGGGTCAACCTCGAGTCGAACCCCAGCCACCTCGAGTTCGTCTCCGCGGTTGTCGAGGGCGCCACGCGCGCCGCCCAGACCTCGCGCCAGGGGCCCCGTGCGGCCCAGAACACCGACGCGGCGTTGCCCGTGGTCATCCACGGCGACGCCTCCTTCCCGGCCCAGGGCGTCGTGTCCGAGACGCTCAACCTGCAGGCCCTCGACGGGTACAAGGTCGGCGGCACCGTCCACCTGATCATGAACAACCAGGTCGGCTTCACGACCGACCCCGACGACGCCCGCTCGACGCGGTGGGCCTCCGACCTCGCCAAGGGCTTCGACGTGCCGATCATCCACGTCAACGCGGACGACGTCGAAGCCTGCATCAGCGCGGTCCGGCTGGCGTTCGCGTTCCGCCAGGAGTTCGGCCACGACGTCCTGATCGACCTGATCGGCTACCGCCGCTTCGGCCACAACGAGTCCGACGAGCCGGCCTACACGCAGCCCGAGATGTACGCCAAGATCAAGACCAAGAAGCGGGTCGCGGAGCTGTGGGCGGACCGCCTCGTCACGGAGGGGATCGTCGCCCAGGAGGAGGTCGATCGGCAGGCCCAGGAGGTGTGGGACAACCTGACCATCCTGCACCAGCGCCTGAAGGCGAAGATCGCCGCCGCGACCGAGCACGGCGAGGAGCACAGCACCGGCGAGTACCAGCTCGACCGCTCGCCGAGCCCGGATGTCGAGACGGCAGTTCCCGCGCAGCGGCTGCGGGAGCTGGGCGAGCAGCTGCTCGCGGTGCCGGAGGGCTTCACGGTCCACCCCAAGCTCGTCAAACAGCTCGACCGCCGCCGGGAGGTGCTGGACGCCGACCCGACTACCAAGGGGGTCGACTGGGCCCACGCCGAGGCGCTCGCGTTCGCGACGTTGCTGACCGACGGGACGCCGCTGCGGCTCACGGGCCAGGACACCGAGCGGGGGACCTTCAGCCAGCGCCACCTCGTCCTCCACGACGCCAAGACGGGACAGACCGTCTGCCCGATCCAGAACCTGCCGGAGGCACGGGCGCCGATGGAGCTGCACAACAGCCCGCTGTCGGAGCTCGCGTGCATGGGCTTCGAGTACGGCTACAGCCAGGAGGCGCCCGAGACGCTCGTCCTGTGGGAGGCCCAGTTCGGGGACTTCGTCAACTCGGCTCAGGTGATCATCGACCAGTTCATCGTCTCCGGCCTGGCGAAGTGGGGCCAGACCTCGCGGCTGACGCTGCTCCTGCCCCACGGATACGAGGGGTCGGGCCCCGAGCACTCCTCCGCTCGTCTGGAGCGCTTCCTCGCGCTCGCCGCCGAGGGCAACATCCGCGTGGCGAGCCCTACCACCCCCTCCCAGTACTTCCATCTCCTGCGCCGCCAGGCCCTGATCCCGAAGCAGCGCCCGCTCGTGGTGATGACGCCCAAGTCCCTGCTGCGCCTCCCCCAGGCGGCGAGCGCGATCGCCGACATGGCCGAGGGCACACGCTTCCAGCCCGTCCTGGCCGAGCCGGGGGTCGAGGACGAGCAGGTCACCCGGCTCGTCCTCTGCACGGGCAAGATCTACTACGACCTCGTCGGCCACCCCGAACGCGCTTCTCACGCCGGCCTCGCGGTGGCCCGTGTCGAGTTGCTCTACCCGTTCCCGGAAGGACAGATCCTGAAGCTGTTCGCTCGCTACCCCAACCTGCGGGAGGTCCTGTGGGTGCAGGAGGAGCCGCGCAACATGGGCGCCCGGGCACACATGTTCCCGAGGCTGATGCAGATCATGCCCCACGAGATGCACTTCGGCTACATCGGCCGGCCCGAGCGGGCGAGCCCGGGCGAGGGCTACCCGGCCGCCCACATCGACGAACAGAACCGCATCGTCACGACGGCGATCGATCTCCGTCAGCCGATCTCCCAGTACCCTCGCAAGACGCCCGGTGAGCGCTGATGGGTGCCCTCTGGCGCCGGTTCAGGGAGATCATGGCGCAGCGTCGCCGCCGCCGCCGCGCACGTCGCTAGGCCCACCCCGCCGCGGGCGGTCCTCGGCGCAAAACCGCAGCGCCGGGCGCCCCCGTCCGCGTCAGCGACCCCTCCAAACCGGCTCCCGCTTCTCCTTGAACGCCGCCGAGCCCTCCTTGGCATCCTCCGAGGCGAACACGGGACCGGATATCTCGGCCTGACGCTCCCACATCTCCTCACTGGACCAGTCGAACTGCTCCTGCAGGATCCGCTTCGTCGCAATCAGGGCGAGGGGGGCGTTCCGGGCCAGCTCGCCGGCGAGCCCGAGGGCCGCCTCGACGGCGGCGCCGGGCTCGACGAGCCGGTTGACGAGGCCGAGCTCGTGGAAGCGCTCGGCCGGCTGGAAGTCGCCGGTCAGGGCCAGTTCCATGACCACGTGGTAGGGCATCCGGCGGGGCATCCGCAGGAGCGCCCCTCCGGCTGCGACGAGCGAGCGTTTGACCTCGGGAACACCCATCTTGGCGCCTCGTGCGGCGACGATCAGATCGCAGCTGAGCGCGATCTCCATCCCACCGGCGAGGGCGAAGCCCTCGATCGCGGCGATCAACGGCTTGCGCGAGGCGCGCTGGGTGATGCCGGCGAAGCCGCGATCACCGAACCAGGCGGACTCGCCCTTCACGAAGGCCCCGAGGTCCATGCCGGCCGAGAAGAAGCCGCCGGCGCCGGTGAGGACGCCGACCGACAGGGAGTCCTCGGCGTCGAGCTCCTCGAGGGCACCCGCCACCCCCGCGGCCAGCGCCGCGTTGACCGCGTTGCGAACCTCCGGGCGGTTGAGCGTGATCAGCAGGACGTTGCCACGCCGTTCGGTGAGGACGGGGGCCGGGGGTGCTGCGAGGGCCTGCTCTTCGGACATGTGGACGCGCTCCTGGCTCGGGATCGCCCGCAGCCTACATGTGGTCGGCGGCCCTCGCCGCCCGCCGCTCAGGCGGCGAACAGCCGCAGCTCGGGCTCGCGATCGCCGCGCAGGAGCTCGGCGTCGACCTCGACGCAGTCGATCCCCCGTGCGTGTGCGAGCACGCGAGCCTGGGGCTTGATGGTCTCCGCGACGAGCACGCCACGGCAGGATCCGAGCGCGGGATCGAGCCGGATCCGTTCGAGGTAGCGGGTCAGCTGCTCGACCGCGTCGATCGTCGCGATCCGCTTGATCTCGACGGCGATCCAGTCGTCCTCGTCGTCCCTGCACATCATGTCCACGGGCCCGATGTCGGTCGGCCACTCGCGGCGGACGAGCCGGAAGCCCTCGCCGCAGCGATCTGGCGAGGAGGCGAGCAGCTCCTGCAAGTCGCGCTCGACTCCCTCCTTGGCGAGCGTCGAGAGCGCGTCCAGCTCGTGCTCGTTGTCGGCGAGCACCTCCGCGATGTCAACCTCCAGGCGCTCCTCCATCCTGGCCTTGCGGACGACCAGGCGTTCGAGCCCGCCGTCGGCGCCCCGGTGATGTTCGACCACCGTCGGCGGGGTCATCCAGTTCAGGGGCTTGACGTTGGGCCCGCCGCCGTCGGCCCAGACCATGAACGTGCCGTCGGCCTTGATCATCAGCAGCCGCACGGCCTCCGGTAGGACCGTGCTGAGGCGCCCGACGTAGTTGACCCGGCAGCGAGCGACGATCAGGCGCATCGCGGGACCGTAACGATCGCCCCGGACCGCACCCGGCGACGGCGGCTAGGGCCGGGCCTCGGGCGCCTCGGGAGGGACGACGGGGCTCGTCGGGGCCGCCGCGAGCGTTTGCGGCTCGGCGACCGGCGCAGCGGGGGCGGCGGGAATCGGGGCAGAAGGAGCCGGGAGGGGATCCTGCGGCTCCAGCCCCCCTGCGCTCTGCACGATCACGCTCGCCGGGACGGCGTCCGCCTGTGCCTGCTGGGGAGCCGCCGCCGGGGGCATCGGCGGCTGTGGCTGTGGCGGCGCCTCGAGCCCGCCGCCGATCGCCTCGCGGAACTCCCGCACCCCCTTGCCCAGCGCGCGTGCCAGCTCCGGCAGGCGTCTGGGGCCGAGGAAGATCAGCGCAATCGCCCCGAGGAACAGCAGGTGTACCGGGTTCTCGATTCCCACGTGGTTAACGCTAGCGCCGATGCCCGCGCGGCGACGGGCTTCAGCCGGAGTCTGGCGAGCGTACCCGACGCGAGAGCGCATGGCGGGCACCCGCGAACCCCTCCGAGCCCGTCCCTACCCTTCCTCGGCGTGGAGCAGGGTGGATCCGTCAGCGGCCGCGAATACCCGCCTCCACCCGAGGCGGAGCCGTTCTGGCCGGCGCAGGCGACGATCCTGGCGGCGATCGGGCTGCAGCTGGCGCTTCCCAGCAGGCTCACGGTAGGACCGTCGTGGCTGATCCCGAGCCTCGAGGCCCTGCTGCTGGTCGGGATGTTCTTCGCCACCCCAAACGTGCTCGAGCACGAGCACCCCCGTCGCCGCCGGGCCGCCCTCGGCCTGATCGCGTTCGTGAGCGCTGCCAACGTCTACTCGCTCGTCGAACTGGCCCGCTTCCTGCTCCACCACCAGGTCACCAACGGCGACCGGCTGATCATCGCGGGCATGCTGATCTGGCTGACGAACTTCCTGATCTTCGGGCTCTGGTACTGGGAGCTCGACCGCGGGGGCCCCGGCAAACGGGTCTCCGGCCACGACGGCCCCCCCGACTTCCTGTTCCCGCAGATGAACGACGACCGCATCATGCCGCGGGACTGGCGGCCGAAGTTCATCGACTACCTGTACGTGTCGCTGACGAACGCATCCGCGTTCTCCCCCACCGACACGATGCCGCTGACGCCGATCGCCAAGAGCATCATGGGCGTCCAGGCGCTCGTCTCGATCGTGACGATCGGGCTGATCGTCTCGCGAGCCGTGAACATCCTCTGAGGCGACGACGGCGCTCAAGCCTGCTGCGCCGCGAGCCCCGGCTCGATCGCGAGCGCCTGCACGATCATCTCGCGCACCTCCTCGCCCGCCCCCAGCGAGCTCGCCCGCCTGAGCGCGGCGAGCGCCCCCTCGCGGTCCATCAGGCGCAGGCGCAGGCGGCCGAGGCGCGCCCAGGCGCCGGCGTCTGAGGGACCGCGCTCGGCTGCCCGCTCGGCAGCCTCTGCGGCGAGGTCGACCGCGCCCATGTCTTCATAGATACGCGCGGCGAAGCGGTGTGCGGCGGGACGCTCGCCGTCGACACGGGCCCAGTCGCGCACGGCGCGGCCGGCCTCCTCGAGCTTGCCCGCCTGCCAGAACGCGAGCGTCATCAGGCGCAGCACGGCGACGTTGCGGGGCTCCGCGTCGCGGGCGTAGATCAGACGCTGGGCGGCGAGCAGGTATTCGCCCTCCGCCATCGCCCGCTGGGCAGCGAGCATGAAGCGTTCCACCCGCTCCTCGGCCGGGTCGGGCTTGGAGAAGTCGACGAAGCGCAGGCTCCCCGCCGGCACGGTCCGAACGCCGTGGCTGAACTTGACCCGGGCCCACTGCTGGACTTCGCCCTCGTCGCTGTCCGAGGAGAAGTAGATGCCGGCGACGGTCCCGACGCCCCACTCCGGGTAGGACTGGCAGCGGGCGTAGCGGTGGACGACCGAGTGGTCCGGTACGCGGCTGCCGAAGGGGTCGTGCTTGGCCCTGTCCTGCGCCTGGGCGCGCGCCCGCTGCTCGGCTTCGTAGGCGCGCCGGCCGGCCTCCTCACGCGCGCGCCGGGCGGCGGCGGCGCTCACCCGGAC
>Ga0209656_10002744_pt1 | contig 11413 bp, 9 predicted proteins | sample BogFormECP12_OM2_FD_188239 | JGI IMG/M metagenome (GOLD analysis project Ga0209656, IMG submission 188239) | Bog forest soil microbial communities from Calvert Island, British Columbia, Canada - ECP12_OM2 (SPAdes) (version 2) | ecosystem: Environmental > Aquatic > Freshwater > Wetlands > Bog ... | reverse complement strand
CCAGACGTGGGTCAAATTGGAGCCCGAGTGTACGGAGTGCTGTTTGGTACCCTTCGATCCGCTCCTGTCCGGTTGTCGTCTGCGGATTACCGCCGATAAAAGCGATCCGCTTGTTGCCCAGCCTGGCCAGATGTTCGACGGCAAGATGGGATCCCTGCGCATTGTCGACTCCGGCATAGTCGAGTCCGTGCAAGCGCCTCGCAAAGGCGACCGTCGGGAGCTGTGGTGCTGAGGTGGCAGTCGAGTTGCCACGTCCTAGCGCCGGGCAAATAAGGATCCCGTCCGCGGGAAACTCGCTCATTGTATTCAGGAGACGCGCCTCCTTGGCGTGGTCTTCGGATGTGTTTCCGAGGAGTGCAACGAGTCGGGCTGCGGCGAGACGCTCTTCGATCGCGACGATGACTTCCGCAAAGAAGGGGTTTGTGATGTCCGAGACGATCAGACCGACAGCGTGCGATTGTTGAGTCCGCAAACTGGCTGCACCGCGGTGGTAGACGTAACCAAGCCGTTTAATCGACCGCTGGACTCGTTTTCGTGTGGAATCAGCAACGGTCGGCACATTGCGAATCACCAGGGAAACTGTCGCGCGGGAGACACCGGCATCTGCGGCAATATCAAGGAGTGTAACGCGTTGTTTGAGGACTTCATCCATGCACCATTAACAAATAGGGTGGAATTCAGGGGGAACACCGCGCCAACGTGATCGCGCAGCAGACCGGATTTTTTCATTTAGATCGATCTTATTAATTTAACAAGCCATTTCTTTGGCTCGGCATTTATCAACCAGAGAAATTTAACATTCCCCACCCACGGCTAAAGCCGTGTATGAACGCGAATGGTTTGTCCGCGCGAAGTGGCCAGCTTGACCGGATCTCGTTGACCTGATTCTCTGCAAAGTAACAATTGGGCGCAGTCTTACTGATCGCGAATTACCGGCTTGACGGCCAGCATAGCATGGCACGATCCGCCGAACTGATTGAGACCGGGCTTCGATCGCGCGGTATCAATGTGGAAGTACTGCGACCGGCGCCTCTATTTGGGTTGCTTGCCAAAGGGAATGCGAGGAAATGGCTGAGTTACCTGGACAAATACATTCTATTTCCGCTCCAACTGATGATCCGCGCGCGGCGGTGCCGGTTGGTCCACATAATCGATCACTCGAACGCGGTGTACGCATTTTGGCTGTCGCGGATCAGAACCATCGTCACCTGCAACGATTTATTGGCGGTGCGATCTGCGCTTGGCGAGACCCCGGAACATCGGACCGGGCTGACTGGGAGATTGCTCCAGAAATGGATTTTGGCCGGCCTTAGGCGCGCTGACCACATTGTTTGCATTTCGGATGCGACTAAATTGGATGTTTTGCGATTGGCGAACACATGTAAGGCGAAGGTCTCCAGAATTTATCTCGGTCTTGACGCCGTGTTCGAAGCGGAACTGAAGCAGCGATTGAGGGAGCCGCTCACAGATCCCTCCGGGCACGTGCGGAGTCAACGGAGTTCAAGACCGACGGAGCCTGGCCGTACAATGGCAAACGATTTCGCGGGGCCTTCACACCTTTATATCGTGCATGTGGGAGGCGACACCTGGTACAAGAATCGCGATGGAGTTTTGTCTATTTACCGCGAAGTCCGGCGACGCCTGGGCGAAAGTGCTCCGAACCTCGTGATGGTCGGGCCGCCGCTCAACACGGACGAACAGGGTGTGCAATTCTTTCAAAATGTGCCGGATTCAAAGCTGGTGGAGCTGTATCGTAACGCCGAACTGCTCTTGTTCCCGTCGTTTTACGAGGGGTTCGGGTGGCCGGTCATTGAGGCAAATGCATGCGGCTGCCGGGCGATAGTGAGCAGCGCCCCGTCGCTGGTTGAAGCCGGGGGCAGCGCCGCCACCTTGATCGTTGACCCCCGCGACATCCAAGCAGGGGCGGATCGAGTCATTGACGTCCTCCGTCAGCAGAGTGCCGCCAAGGAACGCGCGGTGCAAGCCGGTTACCGGAATGTGAGTCGATTCAGCCGGCAGGCAATGATCACGGAATACATTCGTCTGTACGATTCAATTGCACCGGAATGATCCAATCAATTCTGCACTTGATTCGCACCATGGACCCGGAGAGAGGGGGGCCGGTGAGCTTTTTGAAAGAGCTATGCACTGCGCACGCCGCAATGGGCATACGAGTTGTGATTCTTACCCTCGACCGGCACGCACCGGCTTGGAGTCCCGGTCCCCGGATTGCAGTGATCGAGTGCGGGCCAAGCCGAGGGACCTACGGATACAATACCGCTCTAAAAGATCGGTTGGCCGCCACCGTCGGTACTTTCGACGCGATGGTCGTTCATGGGCTCTGGCAATTTCACGGGCTGAGTGCAATGCGGGCTTCCAAGAGGAGCGGGGTTCCTTACTTCGTTTTTCCGCACGGGATGCTGGACCCATGGTTTAAAAGGGAGTACCCGGTCAAGCATTTGAAGAAACAGGTGTACTGGGCACTCGCCGAACGAAGGGTGTTGAACGAGGCCAAAAGCGTTCTGTTTACTTCTCGCAATGAGATGCGCCTCGCCGAGAGCACCTTTGTGCCCAAGACTCAATACCATGCTCGGATCCTTCCGCTTGGTGTCCAGAAAAGTTCAGCAGAGGGTGCCCAACTGCGCGAGGCGTTCTTCCAGCGGTTCCCCCTAATGAGAGGCCGCCGCTATCTCCTTTTTCTGGGTCGCCTTGATCCCAAGAAGGGCTGCGATCTGTTGATCGAAGCGATCTCGCGAATACGACCTCCTCTGGACGTCGTCTTTGCCGGACCGGGTGCTGACGAGGGATATAAAAGCAAACTCGCGCGATCGGCAGTCGGGCTTCCAATCCAATTGACCGGCATGCTTCACGGCGAGGTTAAGTCCGGTGCGTTGGCGGCAGCCGAAGCGTTGATATTGCCGTCGCACCAGGAAAATTTTGGACTGGTTGTGGCCGAAGCGCTGTCGTTTGGGACTCCTGTGCTGCTATCGAACAAGGTGAACATTGCTGAAGAGGTCGCCTCATTCGGCGCAGGATTTGTTGAGCCGGATACGTTGGCAGGGACTGAACGGCTAATTGATCGCTGGTTGCGGGAAGGAAATCCGGCAATGCGAGACAAGGCGCTGCGTTGCTTCGAGAATCACTTTGACATTGAGCACTCAGCCAGAGAGCTGGTGAGCATTGTTTCCGGTGATGGGTAAAAAATATACCGTCTTGAACAGACTCGCGCGACTCGCTTGGTGGGGTGTGTACAGGCTGTTGTTTCGTTGGTCTCCGAAACCGCTCCATCGTTGGCGTGCTCTTCTTTTGCGCTGTTTCGGTGCACGCCTGGGGCCGGGTTGCCACATTTATGCGTCTGCTAAGATATGGGCCCCGTGGAACCTGGAGTGCGGCTCGCGGGCCTGCATTGCGGACGGGGCGGAAGTTTACAATCCTGTGAAGATCTCGATTGGGGAAGGCGCCGTCATCTCACAGGATGCCTATCTCTGTGCTGCTTCGCATGACTATGCGGATCCGGCGTTTCCGCTTATCCATGGAACGATCGTTATCGGGAAAAAGGCGTGGATTGGGGCGCGTGCGATCGTTTTGTTGAGGACCACAATCGGCGATCGAAGCGTGGTTGGCGCGGGAAGCGTTGTTACAAAGGATGTGCCACCAGACAGCGTTTGCGCAGGAAATCCGGCACGAGTGGTAAAAAAGATCGGGAGATGAAAGTCCGAGTCAGCGTCATCATCCCGGTCAAAAACGAAGCGCGGAACCTGCAGCGTTGTCTGCAATCGGTGGCGTGGGCGTCGGAGGTTTTTGTCGTCGATTCGCAGAGCGCGGATGCGACTTGCGACATCGCAGCGCAGTTTGGTGCGGAGGTCGTGCAATATGAATACGCGGGTGGCTGGCCCAAAAAGAAGAATTGGGCGTTGGAGACGATTCGTTTTGCGAACGATTGGGTTCTTTTGCTGGACGCGGACGAGGTGGTGATGGAGGGCGCGGCGCGAGAGATCGCGGACCTCATTGAGCGAAGTGATTCCGTGGCCGGGTACTGGATTAATCGGCGATTCATGTTCCTCGGGAAATGGTTAAAGCATGCCTACTACCCGAACTGGAATCTGAGACTGTTCAAACACGCTCTAGGCCGGTTTGAGCAGCTCGTAGAAGGAGAAACGGATAGTGGGGATGTCGAGATTCATGAGCACGTTTTTGTTAACGGGCGGACTGGCCGTTTGCGGACGGAACTAGAACACTATGCGTTTCCAACTGTGGAATCGTTCATCGAAAAGCACAACCGATATTCAAACTGGGAAGCGCAGCTTGCGCTGGAGCTGAGCTGCAAGAAGGTCAATGCGCGGCCACAGCATAAACGCGTGAGTTTGCGTCGTCGTTTGAAACTCTTCTCCAGACCGCTTCCGATGCGTCCGTTCCTTCGGTTTCTCTATGTCTACATTTTACAGCGCGGATTCCTGGACGGAATTGAAGGCTATTATTTTGCGCAACTTCACGCTTGTTACGAATGGATGTCTGTCATTAAGACGTACGAGCGAAAACGCTATGCGAATCGTCGTGTGGGGAATTAACTACGCTCCGGAGCGGACTGGGATCGCGCCCTGCAACGTCGCGACCTGCGAGTTTCTTGCGGGAAAGGGATGCGATGTCACCATGCTCACGACGTTTTCGTACTATCCGGCTTGGAAAAAACGAGCGGCGGATCGCGGTCGGATATTTCAGTCGGAGATAATGCACGGGGTTCGCGTTCTGCGTTGCTGGCACTATGTGCCCGCGCGACCGAGTGCGGTACGGCGAATTCTGCACGAGTTAAGCTTTGCCGTTTATTCAGTAGCGCGGTTAATATTTCTGCAAAGACCCGACGTAATTATCGTCGTGTCGCCACCATTGTTAGTCGGCGCTTTTGCCCGGCTCTATTGCCGGGTAAACGGCGGAAGATATTGGCTGCATTTGCAGGATTTGCAACCGGATGCGGCCATTAACCTTGGGATGGTCAAATCGCCCCTTCTAATCCGCGCGTTCAAAGCGCTTGAGTCGTTTGCGTACCGCGGCGCGTGGCGAATCTCATCAATCAGCGCCGGGATGCTCGACATCTTGCGGAAACGTGGGGCCGAGGGATCCAAGCTACGATATTTCCCCAACGGCACCGAGCCGTTCCTCGAGGTGCCGAAAGGACGGTTCCGGTTTGTTAATCGGTTTGATCCAGAAAAATTCCTCGTCATTTACTCAGGGAATCTCGGTGTTAAGCAGGGATTGCAACACTTGATCGAGGCGATGCGATCCGTCCGGAACTCGGCAATAGAGCTCGTGATTTGCGGAGAAGGCGCCGAAAAGAATCGTTTGCTTGAGTCGGCAGCCGGACTGCAAAATGTCTGGTTTAAGGGGGTCCAGGATCCGGTGGATTACAATTCCATGTTGATGGACGCGAATCTGATGGTCGTGTCATTGGCACCCGGATCGGGTACCTCTTTTTTCCCAAGCAAGCTTTTAAGCGCGTGTGCTGCAGGCAAGCCGGTTCTCGCGATCTGCGATGGCGACTCTGAACTAGCATCTGTCGTGAGGTCGAATCAATGCGGTGTTGTCGTCCATCCGTTTGATCCTGAAGCGATTGCTCAGTCGGTCGAGGAGCTGGCGACTGACGCCGAGCGGACGATGAAAATGGGTGCTGCGGCAAGGCAAGTAGCAGCACGATTCGCCTGGAGTGCGATACTCGAGCAGTTTGCCAGAGATGCCGAAATCCTGCAATAAGCGTTGGTTTAGAGCTCCGTTCGAGAAAAATGCTCGACAATGTCGAGAAAAATGCTCGACAATGAATAGGGAGCTGGATTCATCCGGATCAGTCCTGACACCGGGAAAACACGGGAACCCGCGATTTCACCGCGCTTTGTTCGGCGGGAGGATGACGTGTAGAACTGTGCGGAAGATGATGCTCAGATCGAGGATCAACGACCAGTTCTCGAGGTAGACCAGATCGGATTGCAAACGGGCGGCAATTTCTTCGCGGGTTGAGGATTCACCGCGAAACCCGCGTACCTGTGCCAGGCCGGTCATTCCCGGTTTAACAAAGGACCGGATGTGATAATTCGATAGAATCTCTGCAAATTTATCATTGTGCTCGACCATGTGTGGACGCGGGCCGACGATGCTCATCGAACCATTGATGACGTTCAGAAACTGTGGAATCTCATCGATGCTGAATCGGCGAAGAAACCGACCGGCCGGGAAGATCCGAGGATCATTGGTACCGACTTGCCTCGCTTCGTCGCTGTTCCCGACATGCATGGTTCGAAATTTCAGAATTTCGAATTTTTGGTTCTGGATACCGGCCCGTGTCTGCCGGTAGAGCAACGGCCCTGGCGATTGAAAGACATGCACGAGTTTGACCACCAGTGCGGCGATCGGAAACGCGATTAACGTGGCAGGCACCGCGAGCGCCATGTCGAGGCATCGCTTGACGACCCTATATAAGGGATTTTCGAGCGGTTCGAGATGGAATGTAAAGAAGCTCAAACCGCTGTCGTCGAACGCGAAGACCGGGTGGCGGAGCTGTTCTTCAAGATTGCTGAGGATCAATAATCTTGCGCCGTGTTTGGTAATGATTTCCATCATTTCCTGAAATCCGGAGGTGGCTTCGGGAAGCTGAAGGATGATTACCTGGGTTACTGCGCGCTGAGTCAGGATTGCGTTGAGCTCAGAGCTTGACCCTAATACGTCCGGCCACGGGTTAGGCACGTTCCGGTCGTCGGTCAGGATTCCGATTGTGCGAAAACCGTAGGCGCGTTTTGCCACTAACCAATCGCGAATCTTGTTGGCTCGTTTCGGGCTGCCGATCAAGAGCATCCGCTCTTCCCGGGAGCCGCGGAACAGGCGGCCGGCCAACAGTCTAGGCAAATAGTGGCCGCCAATCAGCAGCATCGCGTAGAAGGCCGGAATAAACGAAAGGAGGAAGACGCGGGATAAATAACGGTCTTTGCTGAGGACCAGGACGAAAAGCAAAAACCCGATGGAGATCGCGGCTTGTCGCAACGCGCGAGGGATTTGGCGAATCATCGTTGGCCGATCGACAGGAAAGTCAATTAGTTTGCGCCTGATGAATATTGATTCGAGCGACAGACCGATTACGATCAGGATGCTGTAGCCGGTATAACTCACGAGGTTGATGCCGTCACCACCTGGGACAAACGTTTGATAGAGGACGATCCAGACCCAGAAAAGCAGCAGGGTGAACATGGCCTCGCAGGCGACAACCAGGTTTGAGATGCCTCGGACTCGATGCTGAATCATTCTGAAGGCGCGCTAAGTTGAGGTCCGTGAGCTGGACGGAAGGTTCTGTATGACTCGACTTGGAAAGGTCCATATATCACCAAGTGGGCATTGCAGTCAATGCATGCTCGGCTTTTGGCGCCCTTCCTTTAGGTTCGTCGGCCCGACGTGACCGGCAGTCGTTGATTCTTGTTGCCGTCCGCCGGCTAGTGCAGATAGAGGTCATCTTACTTGAGCGATCGGTCCGAGAAGAGAGTAGCGGTTGGCAGTGCTGCGAGGCGAAACTTTCCCTTCGCGCGCATCTCCAGCGTTGGAGACGCCTGGGCGCATGGATTCCGAAGCTCCGCATTGGTTGCGCCTGCGGTCGTTTTCGTCGCATTGATCGCGGCCTTCCTCGGCGGTGATGGCTCGGACTACGGAGAAGCTATCCCTTTGATTGGAATCGGTCTTCTTTTCTGGTTTCGGCCGCTACGGGCTATCCCCGCGGATGCCGTGTTAGTCGGGATAATTGGACTGATTCTTTGCGGACTGATTGGCTTTTTGCCGGCACGTTGGTTTGGCGAGCCTGAGTGGCATTCAACGATTCGCCAGACGATCCCGGGGCTTTCGTGGACGGTGACGCTGCAGCCGTTGCATAGTCTTGTGCGGTTTTGCGTGATGGTATCCGCGATCCTGTTTGGGGTTTGGGTTTTGCAATGGCGTGAGAACCGCCGAATCTGGGGGATTCAGGTCCTGTGTTGCGGCATCTCTGTGGTGGCGGCCGTTGCGCTTGCGGCGCATTTTCTATCGATTGCGATGCCGGGCTGGCACCCCAGCCAAGGATTTGGGCCGTTCCCCAATCGAAATCAAACCGCCACCTTGATGGGACTTGGCGCCATGCTGGCGTCGGGTTTGTGCGTCACCTCTCTGCAGCATCGGGAATGGCACGGAGCTTTCTGGTTGTGTCCCCTTGGATTGTGCCTGATTGCGCTGCTTTTGACGAATTCACGGACGCCTCTTTGTCTTTTCGTTGGGGGGATATTTCTTTGGTTGTTTCTTCGGCAGAGGTCAATTTGGGAAAGGTTGGCCGTGGCGGGCGGCGCCGTCCTGCTGGTTTGTTCCGCTACGCTGATCATCGGGGGAGGCGTGGCGAGCCGGTTGCCGGACTTTTGGGCGTACGGACTTGGCTTCAGATCTTACATTTATCAGGATGCTCTACGACTCTCGAGCGAGTCACCGATTGCAGGGATAGGTCTGGGAAATTTCGAGGTTATCTTCCCACAATTTCGGCAGACCAGTCTGAACGATGAACGAGTGATCCACCCTGAAAGCGATTGGCTGTGGATGGCGAACGAAATGGGGTGGGGATCCATTCTGTTCTGTGGGCTCGCGGTTGCCGGAGTATTTTTTCGAAAGGCGCGGAGCACGTTCCGACACGAAAATGGCGTTCGATTTGCCGGTCTGGTCGCTCTCGGAGCGTTTCTTATCAATAGTCTTGTGGATGTTCCCGGGCATCGTCTTGGAACGGTTCTGCCGATCCTGGTGTTGGCGTCGCTCTGCACGCAGCCGAGGCTCATCTTTGGAAATTCGAAAGTGCTCGTCTGGGTAAGCCGATTTTTTAGCATCGGGATGATCGCGCTTTCGGTCATCCTCATCAGGGACGCGGCGATCGAAAAAAAGATTCAAAGGACGGTTGCTGCGGCAGACTGGGACCGCGCGCAGGGGGCAATCGCGGACGGACTCCGCCGAGCGCCGTTGCGGTGGCCTCTCTATGTTTCACGCGGCTTCGCGGATGTGTATGAGCGGCACTGGAGACAAGCGATCGTGGATTTTCATTATGCGGATTTCCTGGAACCAAATCTCGCCCTTGTCCCGTTTAGTGAGGGATTGGCCTGGGTTGGGGTTAATCGCACGCTTGCGATCGCTGCATGGCGGGAAGCACTGAGGCGAAGTCAACCGGAAGAAAGAAAATCTCTCTACAATCAAATGTTGGGAGCGTCATTGCACGATCCGCTGTTGCGCCTCGCTACGATCAGTCTTGCGGACGGTTCGCCGTCACTTGCCGTACTTGCTCTTGACCCGACCAATGTCGATCCTCGCACGCTGGAATTTCTCGAATCTGAAAGATCACAATTAACTCCGAATGAGGGCCAGGCGCTGACTCGGGCAGAAGCGGCCAAAGCGGCGATCGACCATGATTGTCAAAAGGCATACACGATCGCAATGCGCGTGATGCGGCCAATTGCCTTCCCGAAACGAAGCGGGCAATCGGAACCCTTCTGCCGGGACGCGCTTTCGCTCAACCCTCGAGACTATGCCGCCGCATTCAATCTTTGTTCGATCCTCGACGATACGGGACGCTGGAACGAGGCGCTGGAAATCCTCGAGCCGCTCACTCAGAGTCCGAATTGTCCTGACTACTTTGTATTGATGAAAGCGGAAGCTTACGCGGGGGCAAATCGATGGTGCGATGCCTGGAACGTGGCGAGCGGGTTAATGCGGTAAAGGCGCTCTAACCTACGTTCTGACTGCACCTGCACCCTTGAACCTTGAACTTCAACCCCCTACGGGCTGACAGGCGGAGGCGTTGACGGAGGATTTTTGTTAATTGGGTTGTCGTTCGCTATCCCGGTGGTGCCAAGAACCGGATAGTAATCCAATTCGTACGCGGTTGCTCCAAAGAAGAGCCTCGTCATAGATTGCCTCAGATAAAGGTATGCCCTCATACAACTCGGCTCGCAAAGGGCAGCCGCAAGGTTTACATTCCGGACTTGCTTCCGTCACAGGAGCGTTAGGATCAGGCACCGCGGCGATCGCGGCGTGCACGATGTGCTGATGGAACGGGTCTGTCGTTTCTTGTATTGCGACGCATACGATATAAAGAGTTTCACTTGGCCGCTCCCTGACGGCGGCGTAGACGATCCGGGCGACCAGTACCCTCGTGGCCTTTTTTCCCACTGCGCGGATGGCCGTCCTCACAATTTCGCAGCTCGTCGGTATCGGGTGCGGCACATCGGTTCTGATCGAGTGCGCAACGGTGTCTGGGGCATTAACCGGGTCCGCCTGGACCGCATCTCTGACCTCATCCAGGGCGACGCGTTCGGCAGATTCTAAGTCGTTAAGCGGACATAGGAGTAGTTTAACAGAATGCTCAGGATGATTTCCACCAGGGCGGAGCTGGAGATTTCGCCGGGGAGCAGCCGGTAGAGATACGCCGCTTCGCGGGAGTTGCCGATCGTAAGGATGGCGTCGGTGAGGACGTTGCGGAGCATCTGCGGCGGAACGAGAGTGAGGACGGCGCCGGCGTGGGCTCCGGGAAGTGTGGCGTGGGAGCCGAGGACCGTGATCGGGACATGGCTTTGGGCCGCACGGCAGATCCAAACCTCGTTGCTCTCGGACTTGAGCGGGTGGGCGCGGAGATCTTCGATCCAATCCGGATAGGCGCCGGTCGCATCCAGGCCGCAGACGGCGAGGGAAACCAGAAAGATTTCAACTTCAGTTCGGGTAACCCTCGACGCAGAGAAAGTGTACGCGGAAGAGCTGTCGGTCAGCATGTTTGCGGCGACCTATGCGTTCGCGATGCTGTGACAGCACGAGTCGGAGAAACCGTTGCGAGTCTTGGAAAAGCTTTCTCAGACCGCGATGGCAGACCCGTCGATCGATCTGTTTTATGGTTTAGCACTGGCTGCAACAGGTCAACGGGATGCCTCAAAGAGTAATATCCAGAAAGGATTTAATAGCGCACGGCTTTTCCCCGAAGAAGAAGTATTGGCCGCCGCGCTCTGGAGCCATGAAAGGCAGATCGAGGTTGTAAATCCGCGCCTGAGCCGGTAGTCTTTCCCACGTCGGAACCGTCGGCCGAGGCTTAATTTGGCGCAAGCTCCCGGCTTCACCTGCAGGGAGTGCCGCGTCGAACGACGGACTATTGGGTGATTATGCCTTATTGTCTATTATTGTCCTGAATGTTGATCAGGTCCGGCTCCGAAGCTGGACCGGCAACCGCCGTTGCGGACGTAACCGACTCAATGTGAAATCGATTTCCAGAACTTCGCTACAATGGATCGGTACTCTGCTAGTGTTCTGTTGCGTAAATGACTATACATAAAATTCAGGCGGCTTTCTTTAGCCGTTTCTTGGGTTTTGTGCATCCTGGAGAGATTTCCTCCAGCCGCTG
>Ga0209656_10002743_pt1 | contig 11416 bp, 11 predicted proteins | sample BogFormECP12_OM2_FD_188239 | JGI IMG/M metagenome (GOLD analysis project Ga0209656, IMG submission 188239) | Bog forest soil microbial communities from Calvert Island, British Columbia, Canada - ECP12_OM2 (SPAdes) (version 2) | ecosystem: Environmental > Aquatic > Freshwater > Wetlands > Bog ... | reverse complement strand
TTGCAGCCGAGGCGTTCCGGGCTCTTGAGGTGGTTGCGGGCCTGGCGGCGGACACCGGCGCGCTGGTCGTAGTAGCCGGGGCCGAGGTCGTGGTAGCTGGCGGCGGGGTCGGATAGCAGGGCGTGGTAGGTGGTCAAGATGGAGTTGCCGGTCGCGACGAGGGCTTTGCGTTTGGGCATGCGCTTGTTCAGCCGCCGGTATTTCGCGCCGAGGAACGAGTCGGTGCGGCCGGCGGCCATGCTGGCTTCGCCGAGGGCCGCGGACAGGTAGGGATTGCCGCGGCCGGTGGCGTTGCTGCCCTTGCGCTTGCCGCCGGACCGGCTGACCTGGGGACACCATTTCGCCCAGGAGACCAGGTGGGCGGCGGTGGGGAAGACGGTCATGTCGACGCCGATCTCGGCGATGACGTCCTGGGCGGTGATGATCCCGGTGCCGTGCACGGCGTCGAGCTGGTCGATCTGGTGCCAGTACGGTTCGGTCAGCTGCTCGATCCTGGTGGTCAGCTCGCTGATCCGGGCGGTGCAGTCGTCGATGGCGGCGAGCATCATGGCCAGGATGAAGACGTGCTCGCCGGTCAGGAAGGAGCAGTCCAGGGCTTCTTCCAGCTGGCGGATCTTGCCGCGCATCCTGCCGCGGGCCAGCTGGGCCAGCCGGACCGGGTTGCGTTCCCCGGCGATGATGGCCTCCAGCATGGCCCGGCCGGAGACCCCGTGGATGTCGGAGATCACGCTGGACAGCTTCAGGTGCGCGTCTTCGAGCAGTTTTTCCACGCGCTGCATCTCGGCGGTGCGGGCCTGGGTCACGGTGCGGCGGTAGCGGGTATGGGTCCGGAGCCGGCGGATGTCTTCGGGGGGCACGAAGCTGGAGGGCAGGCTGCCCCGCTCGGTGATCTTCGCTATCCAAACCGCATCCTGCTTGTCGGTTTTGGGCCGCCCGGGCAGCGCTTTGACCTGCGCGGCGTGATACAGCACGCAGTCCAGGTCCTGCTGCTCGAGCAGGAAGTAGACCGGCTTCCAGTAGTCGCCGGTTGATTCCATCCCCACCTTGGTCACGCCCCAGGACCGGAGCCAGTCCGCCAGGGCCAGCAGCTCCTTGCGGGTGGTCCGGAACGACCGGGTCTCCTGCTGGCGCCGCCCGGCGGTGGTATCGCTGGGCACCCGGACGGTGGCACGCACCCGCTGGCCGCCGGACCTGTGAACCCCGGCCTCTTGCACAGGACGGGCAGATCGGGACGGCACGCCGGTGGGTGCCAAATAAACCTGGGACCCGGCCGACGAATCGTTAGCAGGACAGCCCGAGAGGGCGTCAGCCGATTCGCAGGTCAGGCCGGGACCCAGGCCCCCGACCCTACGCCCGTACTCAGTCAAGATCGGGGAAGCCGGGCCGGAAGGCCTTACCCACATCCTCCCTGCCGAATCCGGGCGGCTGCCCGTGATCCGGGATCGGCATGGCGTCGAGTGCAGATCTGCCAGTTCGGGCGTAGGGTCTATGGGTTGCGCCGACTGAGATCCTTCCTGGTTCCTCCTGCTCGCGATTTGCAAGCAGTCTGGTGGACAAATGGCTACTGCGATGTGCGCGCGAAAATGTTGGGCTGGGGCCCATCAGCGCCTATTGAAGTCCGATATGGCCTGATGTAGCGTCAGCGGTGACACGACGGATATTCCCGTAGCCGTGTTGGTCTCTGCTTAAGGCAGTTTGAGCAGTGTCCGGAGCGTTGCTCCGGACCCTGGTAGCGCTGGCTTAGCAGATTGATCCATGAGGCGCCTGGTTCGGGCAGGACGACCACTTTTGGGGTTGCCACCCCACGCAGACCCGACGCCTCTTGTGAGCAATTTCGCGCGCCAGGAGGTATCGGGATGAGTATCTGGCTGATTGTCGTGATCGTTGTGGTGGTCCTGGCGGTCGGAACATCGCATGGCGCAGGAAGCGCACGGGCTCTTCCGCCCCGTGGTGGTGGCGCGGCAAAGGCGCCCGGGATGCGTGACAACCCAGGGTCGCTGGCCACGCCTGCGGGCCAGCAGATGCAGGTAGCCCGGGATGATGATGAGCGTGCTGCGCCGGGGCGCCGGGATGGTGCCGTGCTGCCGCTTGCCGTCGACTTGCGGGGGGTGCATAAGTCGTTCGGCTCGGTGCAGGCGGTGCGGGGAGTCGCGCTGGCCGTCGACGCCGGAGAGGTGATGGCCTTCCTGGGCCCCAGCGGGAGGAGAGCATCAGCAGCTGCGGTTCGCCATGGCGCTGATTCCCGACCCCGGGCTGCTCATCCTCGACGAGCCGACGCAGGGCATGGACGTGGCGGGCCGGCGCGGCTTCTGGACGGCCATCCGCGAGGACGCCGCCCGGGGCCAGACGATCATCTTCCGCACGTTGGCTCGAAGATGCCTTCATCGCCCGCACCGTCTCAACGGCCGCAGCCCTGATCAGAAGGACCTGCCACTTAATGCCACCTGTCCCACCACCCGCATCAGACCCGAGGAGCTGACATGAGATCTGCCATCCGGCGCACCGCACGCAGGAGTACCCGCGGTCGGCTGACCGCGGTCGCGGCCGCCTGCGCCTTGCTCGGCGCAGGTGCGTTTTTGTCCGCCTGCCCGGCCGCCGCTTCGGCCGCCGCTTTGGCCGCCCAGCCGCGCCAGGCCGGCACCACGCTGCAGGCGGCACTGCGCCGAGACCTCAGCGATTACCTGACGACCCGCCGCACGGCCGAGCACATCTCCGCGGCCTCGCTGCAGATCACCTTCCCCGGCACTAGGCCGGCCATCAGCCTGGCCGACGGGACCACCCGCTACGACGGCGGGCCGCCCGTATCCGCCAGCGCGCCGTGGCAGATCGGCAGCAACACCAAGGCCTTCACCGCGGTGATCCTGCTCCAGCTCGAAGCCGAGGGCAAGCTCTCCATCAATGACCCGATCGGGACATGGCTGCCCCAGTACCCGGCCTGGCGCCACATCACCATCCGCCAGCTGCTCGACATGACCAGCCGCATCCCCAACTACACCAGCCAGCCCGCCTTCGCCGCCGCGCTCGCGGCAAACCCGTCCGCCCGCTTCACCACCGCCCAGCTGGTCTCCTACGTCGCCGGCCTCCCGCTCGGGCCGAAGGGCTGGCATTACACCAACACCGCTTACATCCTCGCCCAGATGATCATCGAGAAGGTTACTCACGACACCTACGCCAGCCAGCTCACTCAGCGGATCATCGACCCGCTGCGGCTGCGCAGCACCTGCCTGGCGCCTGACACCTGCCCGCCGTCCGACGCGGCCCGGATGCCCGCCGGGTACCTCTACATCGCCGGTGTCCCGGCGTCACTGCTTGGCCAGGCCGTGCCACCGCTCGCCCTGACCTGGGCCCAGGGCGCCGGCGGCATCGTCACCTCACTGGCCGACATGACCACCTGGGACCGCGCCCTCTACTGCGGCCAGCTCCTGCCGCCCCGCCAGCAGCACCAGCTCGAATCCCTGGTGTCCGAGGCGACCGGCCAGCCCATCGCCGGCACCACCCTCGCCGACCCGGTCGGCTTCGGGCTCGGCGTCCAGCAGGTGACCAGCGCGCAGACCGGCGCCATCTGGGATTACGAGGGCCAGACCTTCGGCAACCGGGTCGTGCACCTGTACTTCCCCCGCTCCGGCATGATCATCGCGCTCGCGCTCAACAGCGCGACCAACAACGATGACATAACCGACCTAGTCGCATCGGTCTACCAGACCCTGCAGAACGCAGGCGCATGACACACCGGCTGAATACGGCGTCGCAGCTGCGGATACCGGCCAGGCCACGCAGCCCGGCCGGTATCCGCGGACCTGTCCGCCCATGGCGTGACAACTGCTAGCCCAGCTCGATGGCTGCCATCGGAAAGCGCAAAAGCCATCGCGTCCATGACGGAACTCCGCTAAACCCGATGCTCGCCTGCCCGTGCACGATTGCGCGATCACCTCAACGGAGCCGCAGCCATCACCGAGGAATGCCTATTGTCTGACAACACGGAGGCCCGGCCAGAGGCTGCCTGTCAACTGGCAGGCATAGGCGCCGCCAACGCAGCGATCGAGATCAGCTTCCAGGACCGCTCGAGGTCGGCGGAACGGTCCCGCAGACCGCTCTCATACATGTCATGACCGGGCGCTACAGTTCTGTGCTGCTGAACTTCACGCACATTCGCCAGAAGAAAGCCAACACGACATAAGACGCAGTTCTGCGCGGCTCGAGCGGACCGTCCTGAAGGGATTGTTCCAATACAGAACGGCGGTTCCCGCTCGCTACCTGAATCACGCGTCGTCACTCTGCGCTGCCGCCCGGCGGTGGTCTAACGATCTTCAATTGCGGAGGTTACTCAGGTCGAGTCTGGTCTTGGCCAGGAAGCCGTCGAGGAGGCCGGCCCGGTACTGCATCCTTCTGAGCCGGGTCTTGACCAGCGCGGTCAGCTGGCCGATGTTCTGCTTGGTGAGGTTCGCCAGCGATCTTTTGAGGTTCGACCAGACCGCTTCGACCGGGTTGAATTCATGCGCGTACGGCGGGAGCCGGTAGACCGTCAGCCAGGACCGGGCGGCGACCAGCTCGGCCATCGCGCGGCTGACGTGGGTGTTCAGATTGTCCCAGACCAGGACGACGGGCCCGTTCAGCTGCTGGTGCGCGGCGTCCAGGAACCGGGCGTAGTCCGTCTCGGTGAAGCCCTTGCGCTGGTCCTTGCCGTGCCCGCGGCCGGCGTGCACGCGGTAGATCAGCCGCGGCCGGTGACCGGGCTTCGTGGCGATCAGCGCGGCCAGCGACACGCGCTTGTTGCTGCCGCCGGTCACCGTCACCACCGGGGTGCGGCCGCGGCGTCCCCAGGTGCGGCCCTTGGGCGGCCTCAGGCCCTGACCGGACTCATCCTCGAAACAGAGCCAGGCGCCCAGGTCCGCCGCCGCCCTTTTATGACGGGCCAGGTCTCCTCCTTCCACGCCGCGACCTGCGCCTCGTCCCGCTCAGCGGCCCGCCGGGCCGGGACCTGCACGCTCCACCCGGCCCGGTGCAGCAGCACATCCATCCCGGCCAGCGTGTACTCCACCCCGAACCGCCGCCACACCGCCTCGGCGATCCGGGCCAGCGTCCAGCACTGATCCTCATAACCGCAGGCCGCCGGGCCGGCCTCCAGGACCGCTTCCAGCTCCCGCACCTGGGCCGGGGTGAGTTTGCAGCGGGCGCCGCCTGCTCCCCTGGAGGCCAGCGCCGCCCGGCCGCCCACAGCCAGCGCCCGCCGCCACCGGTTCGCCGACATCCGCGACACCCGGAACCGCTTCGCGACCTCCCGGTCACTGGCCCCGGCTTCGATCATCTCGGCCGCGGCCAGCCGCACCTGCTCCCGGCGGGCACGTTCCGCCGCGGTCAGCCCGCCGCCATCGGGGTACCTCATGGTTCCGGCATAGCGCACCACGCGCCGGATGACCAGGCTCAGTAACCCCGCTATTGAGATCGTTAGTGCACTTAGAGTGTCAGCGGCTGGGGCAGTGAGCGCGGATGCGTCGCCCGGATGATTGAGCGGCTCTGGCGCTAGACCTCCTGCCTGCCATCGAGGCGCAGGAAGGTCGGTGAAGGTCGCTGATGCAGGTCAGCGGGCCTACGCAGGTGGCATGCGGTCAGCTTCGTACGGTGCGGTTGATGACTTTCCTGCTGCACCGGTCGCCAGCTTCGGATCTGGGAATCAGCGCAGCCAGTACTACGGGTTTAAGCCTCAGCTAAGCCTCAGAGCTAAGCCTCAGCCTGTGCCGGCCAACCTTTGGGCAACCTTCCGGGTTGCTTCCACCGCAGTTTAGCGCCGGCTGCCATCCTCAGATCTAGGGCATCGACGTAAGGAGCTCAGCAAATGTTTTCCCGCAAACTCACCAGGTCCATCGTTGTCGGCGCCGCGGCCATCGCGGTCGCGGGCGGTTCCTACGGGATCGTCAGCGCGACCTCCAGCAGCGCCTCAGCCGCTGCCAGTACCACCCCCGCTGCCAGCAGCAGCTCACCCGCTGCCAGCAGCAGCTCCGGCGGCGGGGGATCCAACGCCCGGTCCGGACCGGCCGCAGGGGGATCATCCGGCACGGTCAGCAGCCTGTCCACGTCGGGCTTCACCATCACGACATCAGCGGGTCAGAAGGTGACCGTCAAGGAGGCGTCCTCCACGACGTACCAGAACGGGACGAGCCCGGCCTCGGCGAGTGCCATCACAACCGGCGAACCCGTCCTGGTACTCGGGACGACCAGCTCAACGACCATCACGGCCACGCAGGTCATCGTGCAACCGGCTGGCAGCGCCCGCGCAGAACGGCGGTTCTAGTGTGTCAAGTCCGCGGAGCCTGGTAACGGAGCGTGATCGGCGTGGAATTGGCCGGATGCAGTTGGTGCATCTGCCGATTCATGCGGTTGAGCGTTGCGTGCCCCGCGCGGCTGGCGTGCGCAGATAATGTCCCGGGCCACCCGGCTCCGGCGGCCTGGGCTGGGCGCGTCGCCTCCAGGCATGGCAAATGGTGTTCATCCGGCTGCTGCTCCGCGGCTACGACTGGTACTGCGTGTTCGCGGTCGTCAGCTCCGGGGCGGACCGGGCAGCCCTTCGCGTCCGGGTAAGCCGGCGGGCGCCCACCGGGATAATAGCCAGATGCCCGGCATGTGTCACGGCGGCAGACGGGATGGGAGCGCACGCGATGATGGACGTTGACGCCCTGCGGGCACAGACACCCGGGTGCGCGCGCCGCATCCACCTGAACAATGCCGGCGCCGCGCTGCTGGCGCAGCCGACGCTGGATGCGATGACCGGCCATCTCCGGCTGGAGGCTGAGATCGGCGGGTACGAAGCCGCGGCCCGGGCCCGGGAGGGGATCGCCGCCGCTTATGCCGCGATCGCCGAACTGGTCGGAGGGCGAAGCCGGGAGGTGGTGTTGTTCGACAATGCCACCCACGCCTGGAACGCGGCGTTCTACTCCGTGCCGCTGGGCCGGGCTGACCGGATCCTGACCGGCCGCGCCGAATACGGCAGCAACGTGCTGGCCTACTGGCAGGCCGCCCAGCGCACCGGCGCCGAGGTGGCCGTGGTGCCCAATGACCGGCACGGCCAGATGGACCTGGCCGCGCTCGCCGCGATGGCCGATGAGCGGACCCGGCTGATCGGGGTCAGCCACGTGCCTACCAGCGGCGGGCTGGTCCAGCCGGCCGCCGAGATCGGGAAGATCGCCCGGGCGTGCGGTGCGCTGTTCCGACTGGATGCCACCCAGTCGGCCGGGCAGCTCCCGCTCGACGTGCAGGCGATCGGCTGCGACATGCTCACCGGCACCGGCCGCAAGTTCTTGCGCGGGCCGCGGGGAACCGGGTTCTTGTGGGTCCGCGCCGCCGCGCTTGAGCGGCTTGACCCGTTCGTGGCCGAGATCGGATCTGCGACCTGGGACGGGCGCCAGGGCTTCACCTGGGCCGAGGGTGCCCGCCGTTTCGGGACCTGGGAGCACAGCTAGGTCAACGTCCTGGGCCTGGGCGCGGCCGTGTGGCAAGCCCTCGACCTGGGCCTGGCCGCGATCGCCCAGCGCGCCGTCACGCTGGGCGACCAGCTCCGCGACCAGCTCAGCGGGCTGCCCGGTGTCTCCACTCACGACCTGGGCCAGACCCGCTGCGCCATCGTCACCGCCAAGGTCAAGAACCGGCCCGCTGAAGAAGTTGCGGCAGCCCTGGGGCGCGCCGCAGTCAACGTCAGCACCACCGTGCCCGAGGACAACCCGCTCGACACCGAGGACCGCGGCATCCACCCCCTGATCCGGTTCTCCCCGCACTACTACAACACCGAAGACGAGATCGACCACGCCGCCGAACTCCTAGCGCCCAGGCCAAATGACAGGCTGGCGGAGTTCACGGCTCCCGACCGACCATGTGGCGTGGCCAAGGTCCTGCCGTACCTGCGGCGCTCGACCCTGTCCGCGGCAAATGAGGCTGGTCCGTGAGTAACTCTCACGGCGCTGCCCAAGTGAGCCGGCCAGGGACCACAGCGTGCGTCTGTTAGACGGTGACCCGGCTCCAGCTGGTGCCTCCGTTGCGGGTTATCCACAGATAGCCGTTGGTGCCGAGGGCCACGCCTTGCGTGTTCGTTTCGAACCCGACCAGGGAGAAACCGTGCCCGCGGCCGGTCAGCGAGACGTGCCAGCCGTGCCTGGTGAGCTTGTACAGGTCCGGCCCGGAGTTCCAGGCGAACCGTTCGCCGGGGACTGCGGTCACGCCCTGCGGTGGCTGTGGCGGCGGCGGGTTGCCGGCACTCCAGCTGCTGCCTTCGTTAACGGACTCGTAGGCCAGCTGGGTCTGCGCCGGCGGGCCGGGCTGGTTGTTCATGACGTCGCAGACCAGGTAGACCAGACCGTCGGTGGAGGTCCCGAGCGGGGCGAACGGCACGTAGGTCTGACCCTGCACGCACGGCAGTGATTCGTGGCGCACCGGCTGGGTGCCGGCGAATACATCCAGGGACGGGGCGATCGGCCCAGCGCCCTGCTGGCCGACGACGTAGGCGACGTCGCTGTGAACGGTGAGGGTCGCGGAGCGGTCCGGTGTGAGGCCGAGGTTCGTCCAGGCGGTGCTGCCAGCCGGGGCCCGCCAGATGTTCGGGTAGGGCTGCGCGCCGGCGATTGACCACACCCAGCCGGCGGCGGTTTCGAGCGAGAGCACCTGGGTCAGCCCGCCCGGTTGCCAGGAGGCGGCGCCGTCGGTGGTGATCCACAGCGGACCAGCGGTGCTCCAGGCGTATCCGGCCTCCGGGGAGGCGAACCGGATGTGCGCCGCGCCGGCGGGCGGGCCAGGCAGCCGGGTCCAGCTGGCGCCGCCGCGGTCGTGGTGACCAGCTCGCCGCTCCCGAGCGCCCAGCCTTGACCGGCGGAGACGAAGCTCACGTCCTGTACGCCGACTGGGCCGGGGGCCTGCGTGCTCGGGGGCGCCGAGGCCGGCGGGCTGGCGGCTGCGGTGGCGGAGGGGCTCGCGGTGACCGGGGCCGACGCGGCAGCCGGCGACTGCACAGAGCCGGGCTTGGACGACCCGCAGCCGGCAAGCGCGACGAGCGCGACGAGCGCGACAGCGGTAACCGAGAAGTCTCTGCTCATATCCCCCGAGACGCCGAAGTCCTCCACCCGGTTGCCATAGCAGGTCAACGCGAGGATGCAGGGCGATCTGTTAACGGCAGCCGACCTGGCCGCCGATGCCGCCTTCGCGCACGCCGGTGATCACCCGCAGCCTCGGACACTACGCTGTACCCAGGGCTACCGCCGTGCCGACGGCGTATGGAAGGTAGTGCGGAAGTCGAGAGTAACGTGGAGACCGGGCAATACCTGGGCTCAGTCGCGCTCATGCATGACAGGGGATCGGACCAATCATGTCCAAACGTTTCGCCTACGCTATTGACAAGCGATATTTGCCATTGTTGGTGCCCTTCGGACTGCGAGGTTCAAAAGACGGCGTCACGCTCACGGACGAAGGCTCCCTCTCGGCGACTTTCGGTTTCTTCAAGATCAAGACGCCGCTGGCAAATGTCACTGAGGCGCACATCACCCGGAACTACCGCTGGTGGACCGCGTTCGGTGTTCGTGGATCCATGGTCGACGACGGCTTGAGCTTCGGAACGAACCACAACGCAGGAGTGTGCATCCATTTCGCGGAGAAGGTGCCATCACCGCTTCGCCGAAGTGGCCACTCGGCGCTCACCGTGACCGTGGTGGACCTCGAAGGGTTGACCAACGCCTTGCCGGCCGGGGACGGCGAAGCATCCCGTGCCTCCCCGACCTGAGCCGCGCCGGCCGACGACCCGGCACATCCTTCGCCAAGTAGGACCCGGTCTGGTGAACGCGTATCCCCGCCGAATACGTCCGGGACATGCTCGTCACCGGCACCACAGACGAAGTCGCCGCCCATCTGGCCGACGCCGCCCGCTGGGGCGCCCGGTGCGTAGTCCTGACCTTCGCGGGAGGTGACTGGCACCGCCAGGCGGAACTCCTCGCCGACGCCAGGGCCATGCTCGGCTTAACTACACCGGGCACTAGCGACAGAGTGTGACTCGATACCTGGCCTGGCGCCGCGCCGATCGAATCGGCGTGCGCTGGGCATCACCTTCTCGCCGGGGGACAGCGATGCAGATCAGGTGATATAGCGGCTTTACTCCGACGACAGCCACGGTCGCATGTGCGCGAACTTATCGCCGAATCCGCGCGGTACGCAGTTGCGACGGATCAGCCGTCCGACGCGCGCAGAATATCCAGTTCTGGTTTGTGCTCCGGGCGGCGTGCCCCGTCGCGGCGGACGACCAGGCCCGGCCGTTAGCCGCAGCTTCGTTAACTGTTGACTCGGTTAACTGTCCCCATCACGCGGAGGTCCTGTTACCGTCCGGCGTCAATGGCCGGCGGTAGCCAGCGCCAGCAAGATCCCTCGTACCAGGAACGATAGGTTCCAGACCCCGACGTGCCAGCGCAACGCCGTCCGGTCCAGGCTTCCGATCGCCGCCCGGACGTCGGCAAGCTAAGGGGGTCCCGCGCAGATCTAAGGGCCCGCCGCCGCTGCGTTAGGGCGGCCGGCCGGTGCGCCGCTCCGGCCCTTAGCGCGAGTGTGGAAGCAACTCGGCAACGGGGAGGGATGCCTGATGGCCGTGCAGAGCGCGGCGGTCGGCACCGTGTCACCCGGGGATCGTTCACGGTCGGTGCGTTCGGCTTCAGTGACGATGATCGCGGCGCGTTCGCAGGTCTTGCGCTCGTCCGCGCCCGCGACTTCCACCGGCCAGCAGTCGTCGCGCCCCGCCAGCCCGAACCCATATCCCGACCCGCAACAGCCGAAAGACGCGCACACGGGCGAGCGGACCATGTGCTCACGCTCGGGCACCTGAGCGCGGCGAAGCTCCTAACCCCAGCGAACGAAGGAGATCCCATGGCAGCAACCGCACTTACACCACACCGCGTCAACCATCTCATCCCGCCCGGCACCGAGGAGCCACGATGACCATCGGCACCGATACCATCCGCACCGGGCGCCTGGCGGACCGGGGGCGCACGATGCATGTCCTGCTTGACGATGACCAAGGCCGCCTGAGGCTCCGGCGGCTGCGGCCATGGCACCCGATGCTGGCCTGCTTCCTGGCAGCGCGGCTCGACCGCGAGCTCGCCGACGGCACCAGTCCGGAGGCGAGCGCCAGCCTGGCGGCGCGTGCCATCCGGCTGACGTCCATGGAGTTCCGCCGCGACCTGGCCACCAGCGTGCAGCGGATCCTGGTGGCGGCAGGGCAGCCGCCCCCCGTCCCGGCCTCGCAGGCGGTTGCCGCTCATCCGCCGCGCGTCCCGCTCCGCCGGGCGCGGATCAGCCAGTCGGCTGCGCTGCTCGCCGAGCTGGCCGCCCAGCTGGCCGAGCCCGGACCGGTCCCGGTGCAAGGCGTGGCGATGGTGAGCCGGCTGCTGGCCGACGGCAC
>Ga0209656_10002742_pt1 | contig 11417 bp, 10 predicted proteins | sample BogFormECP12_OM2_FD_188239 | JGI IMG/M metagenome (GOLD analysis project Ga0209656, IMG submission 188239) | Bog forest soil microbial communities from Calvert Island, British Columbia, Canada - ECP12_OM2 (SPAdes) (version 2) | ecosystem: Environmental > Aquatic > Freshwater > Wetlands > Bog ... | reverse complement strand
AATGACGCGTACCCATGCTGGACAGGCGAGAAATCAGGCAGAACCCGGACGCGGTGAAGGCGGCCGTGCGGGCCAAGGGCATCGACCTGGATGTGGACGAGATACTCCACCTCGATGCGGCCGGCCGCAAGCTGCAGCATGAACTGGACCAGGCCCAGGCGCGCAGGAGGAGCTCGTCGAGGGAGTTCGCCCAGGCCGACGAGGCGCGCCGGGCCCAGCTGAGGGCCGAGCACGCCGAGCTCGAGACCCACCTGCGAGCGCTGCGCGAGCAACTCGCGGAGACGACGGAGAAGCTGCAGGCGCTGATGCTACTGACCCCCACGATCCCGTGGGCGGGCGCTCCGGTCGGCCCCGACGAGTCGGCAAACGTGGTCATCAGGACCCACGGCACGCCGCCGGAGTTCGATTTCCAGCCCCTGGACCACGTCGAGCTGCTGGAAAAACGCGGCTGGGCTGACTTCACCCGGGCTCGCAAGGTCGCCGGGGAACGGGCCTACGCGCTGATCGGCGACATGGTGCTGCTCGAGCGCGCGGTGCACGCTTACGCCCTGGACCTGCTCAGGGACAGGGACTTCACGCTGGTCAGCGTTCCGTCGCTGGTGCGGGAGGAAGCGCTGATCGGCACCGGCCAGTTCCCCGCGCACCGCGAGGAAACCTACGCGATCCCCGCCGACGACCTGTACCTGGCGGGAACGGCGGAGGTCGCCCTGGTCGGCTTCCACAGCGACGAGATCCTGGATCACAAGCGCCTCCCGATCCGGTACGCCGGCATCTCGCCGTGCTTCCGGCGGGAAGCCGGCAGCGCCGGCCGCGACGTGCGCGGGCTGCTGCGAGTCCACCAGTTCGAGAAGGTGGAACAGTTCGTCATCTGCGCGGCGGATGACGCCGAGTCCGACTACTGGCACGAGCAGCTGCTCGGTACCGCCGAGCAGCTGTTGCAGGGGCTCGGCCTGGCCTACGAGGTGGTGGAGTGCTCCACCGGTGACATGGGCGCCGGCAAGTACCGGATGAACGACATCAACACCTGGCTGCCATCGCTGGGCGCGTACCGCGAGACGCACAGCTGCTCGTCGCTGCACGACTGGCAGGCCAGGCGGGCCGGCATCCGCTACAAGGACGCGGACGGGACGGTGCGGTTCGCCTACACCCTGAACAACACCGCGGTCGCCACGCCGCGCATTCTCGCCGCGCTGGTGGAGAACCTGCAGACGAGCGAGGCGCAGGTCCGGGTGCCCGCCGTACTGCGGCCCTACCTCGGCGGCCGGGAGCTGCTCTGAACGTTCGGCGGCCGGGAGCTGCTCTGAACGTTCGGTGGCCGCGAGCTGCTCTGAACAGACCGTCGCGGGGCGGCTTCGGGCGAACAGGCGTACGCTGCGAGGCGTGAACCTTGAAGCTGATCGCGTGGCCGACCTGGCGGGTCGACCGCTAAGCCGGCTGACCAGGCGTGATGTGGCACTTGCCCTGCTCACCGTGCCGCCTGATGCGGCGCTCGAATCGCTGCCCGGCATCAGGCGGGGCATGCTCGCGGCCGGCAACCCGCTGTCCGCGGTGTTCTGGTCGTCGGCCGAAGCCATCCTGCACAAGATCGCCGAAGGCGACGCCACGGTGGGGGACGTCAGGACGTGGCTGGAAGCCACCGGGACCGAGCCGAACGGCATCATCGGCCTGCACGTGTGGGATGAGCAGTCCGAGCGCAGCCAGCTCGCCGCGGAGATGCACACCAGGCTGGTCAGCTACCTGGAAGAGCAGCTCGCCGCGGGCGAGATCGATCCCGACCTGCTGGCCACGGCCGATCCCGCCGCCTGCCAGGCCTACATCGAGCGGCAAGAGCGGTGGATGACCTCGGCGCTGCCCGACGGCCGGGTCCCGATGGATGCGCTGCTCGACGAGAAGGACGAAGAGTTCCTGGCGGAGTGGGACGCCGCCGACGCCGAGGCGCTGGCCGCGGTCCAGGCCCTGATCGGCCGGGTGGGTGACCGCCCGCTGCCGCATGAGGACCTACGCCACGTCAGCGTCCGGCTGCGCGCCGAGATCGCCAGGTCCGGCTGGCCGGGCGAGCTGCTGATCGAGTGCAGCGGGATGCGCGCGAAAGACCTTCCCGCCGACGACGCCGAGCTGTGGCTCCGGCTGGCCGTCGGCGTGGCGTCCCCGCAGGGACCGGAGGACTGGGACCGGCCAGGCCAGGACGACGACGAACCGGACGAGACGGAAAGCGAACTGGCTGCCATCTGCGCCATCGACCATTTCGACTGGCTGGCGGCGATCACCGCGCTCACCGAGGGCGGCCCAGGCACGTCCGCGTCGCCCGCCGACCTGGCCGCGTACGTGCGGGATTACGATCCAGAAGACTCCGGCGACGCCCCGCCCGGCGAGGACGCGGACGAGGTTGAGGCCTACGAGGTTGACGCGGACGAGCCCGGCGAGTTCTACCTCTCCGATGACGACGAGTTCGACGACCTCACCATGGAGGGCCTGTTCCTGCCGGTCACATCGCTCTGGCAGGTGATCGGCGCGATCGACGAGGACGAGCGGCTGACCCCGCTCGGCTGGTGGGGCCTGCCCGAGGCCATGCTCCGCGTCTGGGCCCCGTCCAGCGGCGGCCCGTCCTTAACCTGATCCAGCGCCCGTCCTAGCCTGCCGCCGCGGCGGCAGGCCCTGCTGTGATCTGTTGGGACGTGAGGTGCCGTCCGGGTGCTTCCTGGACGGCACGTGGTCGCGCTGCTAGCTGATGTCGTGGACGTTGTGCTCGGTCAGGTCGGGTGCATGTCGCGTGACCGTGCGGTAGTCGGCATCGTCGTGCAGGATCGTGAGCCCGTGATGCGCTGCGGTGGCGGCGATGATGAGATCCACCGCTGAGGCGCTCCGGTGCTCGCCAGCCCGGGCCATGTGGTGCTGCACGGTGGCGATCCAGCGCCCCGCGTTCTTCGGCACGGACACGTCCGGATACAGATCACCGAACATCTCCGTGATCTCGTCGTATTCGGGCGCGTTCCTGGCGGAGTAGAGGAACTCGGTTCGTTGCGGGTAGCACGAGCCGATAGCCTCGGCATCGATAGCCTCGTACCAGGCATCCTGCAGGCCGGCATCACCAAGCAGACGAACGAGGCCGGAGGTGTCAAGCAGGTAGATCACCTGAGTTCCTTCTCGGCACGGTGCAGCCGCTCCGCATCCTCCACTGCACCCCAGTGGCGTGCGCGCTCGAAGTGCCGCCCGATGCGCGCAGCCCGCTCCTGTTTCTCGGCGTAGTACCGCAGGGCGAGGTTGACGGCTTCCTTCTTGGTCTTGACATTGGACAGGGCCATGACGCGGTCAAGCGCGTCCTCGTCGATGTCAATCTGGGTTACTGCCATGGGACACCTCCCGCATGTTGGTCATACACAAGAAAGCATACGTCACCAACATAGCGCGGCTGGTCCCGTAATCGCCGGATGGGTGGGTGATACCCGATGGCGGTTATCCCGGCATCGGGATTTCCCGCGGTGTGCGGAAGAACCGCGCAGAATCCGCGGTAGCGAACTGGCCCGTGATCGGTTTCGCGGTAACTCGCCTTCATCCGGGAAGCCCTGGCACGGTGTCGTCTGCGGCCAGCCGCTGGTAGGCGGGAGCCAGCACGTCGGCCAGGTCCTTCCCCCTGACCCGGACCGGCGGCGGCGGGAACATGCGCAGCAGCAGATCGGGGGGTGCGGCGCCGGGCGACGCCGCGAGCGCGCGCAGCCGGGCCGGGCTCAGCCCCGGTGACCAGAACGTCTCCAGGCACTCCTCCAGCGCAGGGGCGGGCACGTCGAGGGCAGGAGAGGCGCCGCCGGACCCAGCCGAGCCGTGCGCCGCGCCCTGGATCTGGCGCAGTGCGGTGAGCAGCTCCTCCCGGCCTTTGCCGCGCCAGGCCAGCATGGCGAACGGGTCACGGTCGAACTCTTCGGCCAGCACGTAGCAGACCGCGGCCAGGTGCTTGCACGGTACGCCCCAGTCTGGGCAGCTGCAGTGCATGTCCAGATCGGCGGCGGACCTCGGGAACAGCGGCGTGCCGCACTCGCCGAACACCTCCTCGATCTCGTGCGGCATCTCGCCCGCGAGCAGCTTGGCCCGGAACAGCGCCTGGCTGGCCAGCTGCTGCGTCACCCGGCGCCACTGCGCGGTGGTCAGCGGCAGCACCCCGATGCGGACCTGGTAGGGCCGCACCCGTGACCCTTGCACCTGGGCGGTGACCTTCCCCTGGGACAGCTTGAAGTCGAGCACCTGCCCGGCCCTGGCGTAGCTGCGGCCCCGGGCCAGCCGGCCGCTCATGCCGTAGGACTCGAGCACGCCGATGAACCGCCGGGACCACCACTGCTCGCCGATCGCGCCGCGCTTGCTCCTGGCCTTGATCCCGCCCTCCACCCGGATCGTCCTGGCCGGCGGCCAGTCCTGCCAGGATCCGCCCATAACTCGCTCACCGCGTCGGGCGACAGGGTCAGCACGGCCCGCAGGTCGTCGGCGGAAAGCTCGGTGAGCCAGCTTTCGCCGGTGCCTACGATCTGCTCGGCCAGCGCCTTCTTCTCCTCGATCATGGCGTCGATCCGCTCCTCCAGGGTGCCGACGCAGACGAACTTCCGTACCTGGACGTTCCGGTGCTGGCCGATGCGGAACGCCCGGTCGGTCGCCTGGTCCTCCACGGCCGGGTTCCACCACCGGTCGACGTGGATCACGTGGCTGGCGGCGGTCAGGTTGAGCCCGGTGCCCCCGGCCTTCAGCGACAGCAGGAACAGGGCCGGTTCATCGAGCGAAGCGAACCGGGCCACCATGGCGTCCCGCTGCTTCTTCGTCGTGCCGCCGTGCAGGAAGAGCACCGGGCAGCCGAGCCTGGCGGCCAGGTGCGGCTGCAGCATCCGGCCGAACTCCGCGTACTGCGTGAAGCACAGTGCCTTGTCGCCCTCGGCCACGATCTCGTCGCAGATCTCCTCGAGCCGGGCCAGCTTGCCGGACCGGCCCGGCAGCCGGGAGCCGTCGCCGAGCAAGTGGGCGGGATGGTTGCACACCTGCTTGAGCTTGGCCATCGTGGCCAGCACCAGGCCGCGGCGGCTGATGTCGTCGGCCGCGTCCTCGATTCGGCTCAGCATGTCGGCCACCGTGGCCGCGTACAGGCTCGCCTGCTCCGGGGTGAGGTTGCACCAGACCTTCATCTCCTGCTTGTCCGGCAGGTCGGAGATGATCGTCTTGTCGGTCTTCAGGCGGCGGAGCACGAACGGCTGGGTGACGCGCTTCAGCGCCCGCGCCGCGTCCTCAGAGCCGTGCCGCTCGATCGGGATCGCGAACTTCTGCCGGAACTTCTCGGCCGACCCGAGCAGGCCGGGGTTGGTGAACTCCATGATCGACCACAGCTCGGACAGCCGGTTCTCCACCGGCGTCCCGGTCAACGCGATCCTGGCCGCGGCCGGCAGCCCGCGGACCGCGCGGGCCTGCTTGGTGGCGTGATTCTTGATGTTCTGCGCCTCGTCGCAGACCACCCGGGCCCAGGTCAGCTGGCCGAGCGCGGCCCGGTCCCTGGTGGCGACGCCGTAGGTGGTGATGACCAGGTCCACGCCGGCCAATGCCGAGGCGAGCGACTCGCCGTCCAGCCGGTCCGCGCCGTGATGCACATGCACCCGCAGGTCCGGGGTGAACCGTGCCGCCTCCCGCTGCCAGTTGCCGACCAGCGACATCGGGCACACCAGCAAGGTGGGCCCGGCCGCGTCCCCGGCCGAGACGAGCGACAGCAGCTGGATCGTCTTGCCCAGGCCCATGTCGTCGGCCAGGATGCCGCCGAGGCCGAGCTCGCCGAGGAAGGACAGCCAGGAAAGCCCGCGTTCCTGGTAGGGGCGCAGCTGGCCGGAGAAGCCCGCGGGCGTCGTCATGGGCCGCAGCCGCCGGTCGGCCTGCCCGGACAGCAGGTCGCCCAGCCAGCCGTCGGCGTCCACGCCGACCAGCGGGACGTCGGAGTCCGGGCCGCGGAGGCCGGCCGCCAGCGCGTCGGCCGCGGTCATCGTCCCGGCCTGACCGCGCTCGAGGAACTTCAGCGCCGCCTTCAGGTGCGCGTCGTCCAGCTCGACCCACTGGCCGCGCAGCCGGACCAGCGGGACCTTCAGCCGGGCCAGTTCGGCCAGCTCGGCCGGGTCGAGCGCCTCGTCGCCCACGGCCAGGTCGTACCGGAAGTTCACCAGGTCGCCCAGGCCGAACTTCGGCCCGGTGACCGATGTGCCCGAGGGGCTCTGCGACCTGGTGGTCAGCTTCAGCCCGAGGCGTGCCTTGCGCACCCAGTCGGGCAGCAGCACGCCGAAGCCGGCGCCGGCCAGCAGCGGCGCGGTCTCCTTGAGGAACCGGAACGCACCCGGCGTGTCCAGCTCCACCAAGGCCGGGGCGGCCTCGCGCAGCGCGTCCTCGAGCTCGCCGAAGAGCCGGGCGGCGCCGCCCAGCCCGGCCAGCAGTTCCTCCACTGGGTCGCCGCCAGGCGAGACCCCGGCGCCGCCGAGGAACCCGGCCCCGTGCCCGGCCCAGATGTCGGCGGCGGGGATCATCAGGCTCGGGTCGTCGGCGGACTGCAGCGTGAACTCGACCTGCCAGGGATCGGTATCCGGGGTGGCCGGCTCGGCGAGCCGGAAGCAGGTACGGACCGGGCCCACCGGTATCTGGGCGGCGTCCCGCCACGCGTCCAGTTCCGCGGCAAGCTCGGCCAGCTCGGTCTCGTCCTGCGGCGTCGACACCTCGAGGCAGGCGTCGGTCGTGGTCAGGGCCAGCACGTATCGTTCGGCCGCCGGAAGGCGCGCCGGGGCCCGGCCCCGCCTCGGGGGCAGCAGCGAGGCGCGCAGCCGGGCCCGCGCGGCGGCATCGGCCAGCGCATCGAGGGCGCTGGCCAGCAACGGTCCCGGGAGCTCCCCCCCGGCCGCCCGGCAGGACGGCGGCATCGCCGCGGCCAGGTCGTGGGCCCGCTGCGCGTCGGCGCCGCCGAGCACGGGACGCCACCTGGCGGCGTAGGTCTCACCCTCGTCGGCGAGCGCGGGCAGCACCCGGCCGCGCGCGGCCAGGTCGGCGGCGAAGCGGGCTACCGCGGTCAGGTAGGCCAGCGACCCGCCCGCGGTGGCCGCGGCGTCGTCCCAGCCGCCGGACCCGGCCATTCCGCCGAACGCAGCCAATCCGCCGAACCCGGCGAGCACCGTGAGCGCGGCCGCGGGCCCGAAGGCGAGCACCGGCACCCGCCAGCTGGCCAGCGACACCCGGTTTACCGGTCCGCGCCTGGCCGGACCTGCGGACTCCAGCGGCTCCGGACGCAGGAGTTCCGGCGAGGCCAGCGGCCCGCCGCCGAGCGAGGGCAGCTGCAGGGTCAGCTCGTCGTGGACGGCCTTGCGAGCTGCGTCGCCGACCGCATTGGCGGGCTCAGGCCCCGCGGCCAGCATGTCGGCCAGCTCGGCGGCCTGGCACGCGAACGGATGCGGTCGCGGCAACCGGACATCGTGCGATGCGGCCGAGGCGGGCGGCAGGTCCGGGTCCTCGGCCCACAGGCAGAGTGCCCCGTGCGCCCAGATCCCGTGAATGACCCGCATACCAAACTCCCGAGCGATGACCCCGCTACCCAGCACGTTAACAGCGGCCTAGCGGGGACGCACCGCGAAACGCCGACGCCAGCCTACTTGGGTGCTTCCCTACTTGGGTGCTTCCTGACGGCCCGTCTGGTGCTGGCTCTCGGGGGACGATGCCCCCCCTGACCCCGCGCTGTCCTGGGCTGCGCCGCCCGGCGGCTCCGGGACCGGGGTGATCTTCCGGAACTGCTTGTTCATCGACCGCAGCAGGAAGACCAGTGCCACGCCGATGGCCGCGACCACGAGGAACCCGAGCACTCCGGGCTCGACGTCGTTGCTGGCTGAGGAGGACGCGGCGACGGCCGCGAGCACGAGATGCGTCAAAGGCTCACCCTCTCCCGGACACCCGCGAACAGGTCATCCTCGGGCAGCTCGCTATCCACGACTGACCTAGCCAGATGATAGTCCTCCGTCGGCCATGCGGACCGCTGCACGTCGAGCGGGCAGCGGAACCAGAAGCCGGTCGGGTCGACCTGGGTGGCGTGCGCCTTCAGCGCCTGGTCCCTGATCTCGAAGTAGTCGCCGCACGGCACCTTCGTGGTGATCTCGAGCTCCCGCCAGTCGTCGCCGCGCTCTTTCGCCCGGTCGGCCCATTCCTCGAAGATCTTGGTGTAAGGCGACTCCAGGCCGCGGCGGAGCATCTCCTCGTGCAGGGCCACGAACTTCCCCCCGTGAAAGGACGCGAAGTAGTACAGCTTGAGCGGCTGCCAGGGCTCACCGGACCCGGGGTAGGCGTCCGGGTCGGCGGCGGCCTCGAACGCCGCCACGCTGACCTGGTGGGTCATCACGTGGTCCGGGTGCGGATAGCCGCCGTTCTCGTCGTAGGTGAGCATCACGTGCGGCCGGAACTCGCGTATCGCGCGGACCAGCGGCTCGGCCGCCTCGGCGGGCGGCATCAGCGCGAAGCAGCCCTCCGGCAGCGGGGGCTTCGGATCGCCCTCGGGCAGCCCCGAGTCGACGAACCCGAGAAAGCGCTGCTCTACCCCGAGGATCTCCCTGGCCCGCGCCATCTCCGCCCGCCGCACGGCGGCGATGTCGGCCTTGATCTCGGGCCGGTCCATCGCCGGGTTGAGGACGTCACCGCGCTCCCCGCCGGTCAGCGTCGCGACCATGACCTGGGCACCTTCGCGGACGTAGCGCGCCATCGTGGCAGCGCCCTTACTGGACTCGTCGTCCGGGTGCGCGTGCACGGCCATCAGCCTAAGCTGGCTCTCCACCAGTGGTCTCCCTCGTTTTAACCTTCAGTGCCGCAACACCCGTTCGCCGGTGCGACATTCCCCGTTCCGGCGCGGTTGACCGGGTGCTCCCATTTGACTAGAACGCATTAGTCGCCGACGCTAGTTAGCCTCAAGAGATTACCCCGGAGGACCGACCCACGGTCCCGCGGACTGAAAGTCCTGCGCAGTACCTAGGAGTGCCCGTGACTGAGACGCGCGACGACACCGTCACCTGGTTGACCCAGGAGGCGTTCGACCGGCTCAAGGCCGAACTTGACCACCTTTCAGGACCGGGGCGCGTCGATATCGCGAGAAAGATCGAGGCGGCCCGCGACGAGGGCGACCTGAAGGAGAACGGCGGTTACCACGCGGCCAAGGACGAACAGGGCCAGATCGAGGCGCGGATCGTCGTCCTGCAGCACATCCTGGAGAACGCCCGCGTCGGCGCCCCGCCGCGCACCGACGGCGTGGTCGGCCCCGGGATGACGGTCACCATCCGGTTCGTCAAGGACGACGACGAGGTGACCTTCCTGCTCGCCTCCCGCGAGGAGAGCGGCTCGCCCATCGACGTCTACTCGCCGCGCTCACCGCTCGGCGCCGCCATCACGGGCAAGAAGGTCGGCGAGAAGGCCACCTACTCCCTGCCGAACGGCCGCGCCAACACCGTCGAGATCCTCGAAGCCGTCCCCTACGCCGGGGCCTAGCAAGGTCAAGATCTTTAGGCCGAACGGGCAGTGGTATCCGTGACCACTGCCCGTTCGGGCTGCCGTGAGCGGCCGCCCCGGTTACGACACGAGCTCGGCCTGCTGGCTGGGGGCCTCGTCGGCGGGCGCCCGGCCGCGCAGCGGCACCTCCTTGATGAACCAGGCGAGCACGAAGATGACCACCGCCGCAGGCAGCGCCCAGATGAAGACGCCCTGTATGGCGTGCGTGATCGCGAAGAACACGTCGTGCTTGACCGCCGCCGGCAGCGAGTCGACGGTGGCCGGGTCGAGCTGGCCGCCGCTGGCGCTGATGTGCACGCCCGATCCGGCCGCGGCGGCGAGCGAGGTGGTCAGCCGCCGGGCGAAGACGGCGCCGAAGGCGGCCACGCCGAGCGACCCGCCGATCTGCTGGAAGAACATCCGGGCGCTGCTGGCCACGCCCATGTCGCGCTGCTGCACGCTGTTCTGCGCGATCAGCGAGACCATCTGCATCAGGAAGCCCATGCCGAGGCCCAGGACCACGTAGTAAAGCGCCGAGGTGAGCTTCGTGGTGCCGATGTCCAGGCCGGTGAGCAGGTACATGCCCACGCCCATGATGGCCCCGCCGAGGATCGGGAACACCTTGTACCGGCCGGTCCTGGTGGTTACCTGCCCGGCCACGATCGAGGTGACGGTCACGCCGAGCATCATCGGCGTCAGCATCAGCCCGCTCAAGGTGGGCGACGCGCCCTGGACTGTCTGCTGGTACAGCGGCAGGAACGTCAGCGCGCCGAACATGGCCAGGCCGGTGAGGAAGGTCAGGCCCATGGTGAGCGAGAAGTTCCTGTTCCGGAACACGTGCAGCGGGAGGATCGGCTCGGCCACCCGCAACTCGACGACGCAGAACGCGGCGGTAGCCGCCACCGCGAGCAAGGCGAGGCCGATGATCTGCCCCGAGCCCCAGCGGTACTCGGTTCCGCCCCAGGTGGCCAGCAGGACGAGCGAGATGGCGGCCACGGCGAGCAGCCCGCCGCCGAGGTAATCGACCCGGTGGTTCACCCGCTTCGCGGGCAGGTGCAGGGTGGAGATGATGTAGACCAGCGCCGCCCCGCCCACCGGGATGTTGATGTAGAAGATCCAGCGCCAGGAGAAGGCGGTGGTGATGAACCCCCCGAGCAGCGGGCCGCCGATGGTGGCGAGCATCATCACCACCATCATGTAGCTCATGTAGCGGCCGCGCTCGCGCGGCGACACGATGTCGCCCAGCGTCGCCATCGCGCCGACCATCAGCCCGCCGGCGCCCAGGCCCTGGATGGCGCGGAAAATGATCAGCTCGGCCATGGATTGCGACAGGCCGGACAGCGCCGACCCGACTAGGAAGATCACGATCGCGACGACGAAGAACCTCTTCCGCCCGTACATGTCGCCGAGCTTGCCGTAGAACGGCGTGACGACCAGGGACGCGAGAATGTAGGCGGTCACCACCCAGGACAGGTGCGCGACCCCGCCGAGGTCCCCCACGATCCGCGGCAGCGCGGTGCTCACGATGAGGTTGTCGAGCATGGCCAGCAGGATCGCCAGCAGCAGCCCGGGCAGGATGATCATCACCTCGCGCGGCGGGAGGAACTGCCCGCCCGACCCGTTCATGCCCGCGGCCGCCGACCCCGGGCTACCCGGCCCCATGTTGGCTGGCCCCATGTTGGCTGGCCCCATGTTGGCTGGCCCCATGTTGGCTGGCCCGGTGTTGGATGGCCCTAGGCCGCCCGGCCCGCTCATGCCAGACTCGGCCCCTGCGCCGCCCGCTGCTTCCGCCACCGCACGCTCCCTCTCGTCCGCCGTCGTCCCGCCCGCCCCAGGCCGCGCATCGTTGACTTACCGGCCGGCAAGTCATTATGCTAGGACCGAAACTAACCGGCCGTCAAGTAAAA
>Ga0209656_10002741_pt1 | contig 11417 bp, 6 predicted proteins | sample BogFormECP12_OM2_FD_188239 | JGI IMG/M metagenome (GOLD analysis project Ga0209656, IMG submission 188239) | Bog forest soil microbial communities from Calvert Island, British Columbia, Canada - ECP12_OM2 (SPAdes) (version 2) | ecosystem: Environmental > Aquatic > Freshwater > Wetlands > Bog ... | reverse complement strand
GGCCTCGTTGCTGATGTGTCCGAGTTCGGGCAGCCAGGCGATCAGGCCGGCGACCGATTGATCGGCGAGCCCGGGGAAGCTGTCGATGATTTCGGCCCGCCGCGCGAAGGCCGGGTTGGCCTTGATCCTGGCGGCAATGACAGCTTCGAGCCTGCGCAGTTCCGCTCGGATCGTCCTTGCGATCGCGGCCAGGGCCTGAGCAACGACGGCCGGAGGCTGATGCTCGCGCTGCTGCTTGATCCGATCTTCCGTGTCTTTCAAGGCGCTCCTCGCCTGGACCAGACGGTCGACCTCCTCGCGCGCGGGATCATGTGGTTGGGGGCCGCCGTCGGGAAACGCCTCGGCGAACCGGGCGATCGTCTCGGCGTCGATGGGGTCGTTCTTGGCAAGCCGTCCGGCCGCCTTGGCGAAGTGACGAATGCGTTTCGGATCGACGATCCGGACTTTGACGCCGGCCGCGCGCAGCGCTTCCGCCCAGCGCCGTTCGTACCCGCCGCTCGCCTCCATCACCGCCCGGCCGACCCGGTTCGCGCGCAGCCATGCGATCAGATCGGCCTCGCCTTCCGGGGTGCTCGGCGCCGCCAGGCGCAGTCCCTCGGAAGGAATGCAGGCGTCGACTTTGCTCTTTGCGACATCGAGGCCGACAACGCGCGTCTTCTCTGGCATACTCCCACTCCCTTCCTTGCTCGTGCGGGATCTCGCGCCCATGCAACTGTTCGGGTTGAGGAAGACGCCAGACCTGTCCCTCGCTTCCCCGCAGGTTCCTCCTGTGGTGGCCACGGGCTCAGATCCGGCGACGGGCGGTTGCTCGAACAACCGCCCGTTCGCCGATCCTGCCACCTTCTCGGGACACAAGGTGGCCCCATAGGGCGTCGAAAGACGCCCGTCTTTCGACGGGCTATCGGGCCGGATGGGGTGTGGAAAGCAGGTCTGGATCGAGGCAGGTTCGCGGTGACGGTCGTGCAATCCGACTTGCGTCGAAGCAGCGGGCCACACCCCATCCGGCCCCCCGGATCTTAGTTCGGGGGTCGCGCCACCCCCGGGTCAAGCCCGGGGCAGGCTCTTCCCCAGCAGAGCTGGGGAAGGGACCCGCGCTGCGAATTTTGATGTGTGAATATCGTAGCCCCCTTGTGGGGGAAGGCAGGGATGGGGGGTCGCTCCGGCCCGGCGAATAGCGGGCCTCGCGCTTCACTGTGATACGGCGGCGTGACCCCCCTCCCTAGCCCCACAAGGGGGGAGGGAATATCGCCGCGAGGCCCTTTGTTCGCCGGGCCGGAGCGGTCGGACCCGCTGCGTCAACGCGTCGCGCCTCTCGGTACAAATTTCGCCTTGAACTTCCGTCAATATGACATTCAATCAGCAGGGAGGGCGCGCCATGTTGGATATTCGCGCCGAAGTTGCAAATGCGCTTCATTGGGATATCGCGATCCCTCGTCATAGGGTAACCGCGGAAGTGGACGGCGGCTGGGTTACTCTGCAGGGGGTCGTCGAATGGGCGTACCAGAGGTCCCTCGCCGAGGCGGACGCGCGCAGAGTGCCCGGGGTGACCGGCGTCAAGAACGAAATTGCGGTTCGTGGGGCGGACTGCGATCATTCAATGGGGAAGCCCGCCACGCCCGACGAAGTCGACGAACTTCTACGGGGCCGGATGAAAATCTTGGGGCTCGACGTCGATGCAACCGAACGCGAATTCCACGAAGTGTTTGACAAGATCAAGAGAAATTGCCCGCGTTGCAGCGATCGGGAACCTTGTGCGCTGGATTTGAAGCGTGATCCTAGCACCTTAGTGTGGGAAGCTTATTGTCCGAATTCAGAGGTGCTCAATGCCCTCGTTGCGCTCACGGAAGTGATTTTTTGAGGGCGCGCGGGCCTCATTCGCGCTAGTCTGGCCTGCGGGGACGTAGCTTCATGAGTGGGAGGATACGCCATGACAATTGGAACCGTCCGATGGTTCGACGTCCCTAAGGGCTATGGCCTCATCAAGCCTGACGACGGCGGAGCTGACGTGATGGTCAGTATATGCGCCCTCGAACGCGCGGAAATCGCCAGCCTCAATCAAGGCCAGCGACTCAGTTTCGAAGTCGTGCGCGATGAAAGGATCGACAGGTCGCGCGCAGTGAACCTCAGCGTTTCTGGATTGCAGGCCCGCCACTGAGCGCTCATAGACTGGCGCTTCGCGTTGATCCGTTGGCCGTAAGAGCGCGCCTGCGACAATCGAGTTCAATTCCGCCGTATTGCCGCCGCCCTAACCCGAGGCCGCGCGACGCGCTAATGATCAGGGCCCTGCGGGTCGACAAAGCGGTATGGCGGCCTCCACGAGCTAAGCGGAGCCACCTTATGACGAAGTCGAACCCCGCGTCGGGAGTCTCCCTACACTGTCCGTGGCGTCTCCCTCAGGCTGTCCGTTGCGGTCGGTATCCGAACGACCCCGGTTGGAAGTCCGCCTCGAAGATCGGTTCCAGTATGAGCTTGAGCGCACCCTGCGCCACCCGGTCGCGGTTCGCAGGAACGGAAAGGACGCGGACCTTGCCGTCATCCTTCGGGATTTCCTGCCTCCGGGCCGGCAACGGCGCATAGGAGCGCCCGACCAGTTCGTCCGCGATCTGCTCGAGGAAAGACTCTACGCCTTGCGCTTCGATAGCCTCGAAGGTGACCCCGTCACTTCCCGGAGCCCCATCGTTCTTTTTGGCCAGCGCATACGCCTCGCGTAACGTTTCCAGCTTGCAGATATGGACGTACAATCCCCAGAACTTCCAGGGCGTCTCAGCCTTCGCCTTCAGCACAAGACGCGCGTCATCGACATCGACTTGCGCAGCTATTTCGACAATGTCCGGCACGATCGGCTGTTGGCGAAAGTAGGCCAGCGCGTGGACGATGCCGACGTCGCGCGCAGAAGCGGACGGAAGAGCAATCCTCAAAAGGGCGCCATGAGATTGTTAGGGCGTAGAGTTTCGCGAGTATCTGCTGCCCCACTGACTACGACTCTCCGCTCTTAGCGAACACGATCGTTTCGGCAAGCGAATTGATTGGCTGAGGTTCGCTCGCCAGACGTCGTTTCAGTCCACTTTCCAATCGATCGCTAAAGGCGCGCAATCGCTCGACCTCGCTGTCGCGTGCGAGCGCCCCGGCCAGCGTAGGCGCGAAGACTGCGCGGAAGAATGCGGCGTGTTTGCTGGCCAGAGCTTCTTTGTTTCCGTCCCTCTCACAGTCAGCCCATGCGGGATCCCCGAGCGCGTTTGTTTCGCAATGCTCCACCCTCAAGAAAGCCTGCCCTGAGTCCGGCGAAGGGGACGCTCGAGCGCGGGCCAACAGCCAAGCCACGCCCCACCGTCGGCGCCTTCCGGACTCGCCCTCGGAGACGCGAAGCATCGCGTCTCTCCTCAGCATGAGCTCATAGTATTGCGTCGCCCGGCATGGCGCGCAATCGCCGGAAGCGGTATTTTGGATGGAACAAAAAGGCCCGTCGTCAACTTTCGACTCGCGAGCGCGCTGAGCGCACACTGGGGAACCGGACGAAACGCCGATGCGACGCGCATATTCAATCCCGGCATCGGCGCTCAGAAACTCGAGCGAGTGGAGTTCCGTTCTCGCGACCTCATCTGGGCTCGGCTTCGACACGCTGCTTCTCGCCCTCTCGGGTCGGAACGTTTTCGCCGACCGGGTCTCCGCGGACCTCGACCTTGCCAAACTCGTCGCGCTGGCGAGCGACCGGTCGCTGCAAATCATCCTCGATGTTCCGGTTTCGTCCGTGCCCGCGACGAGTCCGGCGGCTCGGATGCTGGGCCTTTCCGAGAGCGACACGCGAGCGCGCGATCCGAGAGTCCCGCCTGCCGAAAGGCAGAACCTGCCGATTCCGTTCTCCGATGAAGCGAAGGCCCGGACCTGGATCAATGCGCTCAGAAGAAGGCTGCTCGAGCTCGAAGAGCTCGGCGTGGCCGGCTTTTGCTGTCGCCCGGAACCGGACACGCCGGAATGGATTTTTCCCATCCTCGCAGGAGGCAACGGCCAAAGCAAAGCAGCCGATGCGATAATTCCGCTTTGGGCGAGTCTAGCCCGACTCGACGCCGTTTCCGAGATAGAGGGCGTAGGCTTCGCGGGAGCTTTCTTGCCGGCGGCCAATCTTTTCGAGGCGGGGCGGCTCGCCCGATTCGCCGAGGCCTCCCGCGTTTTCGGGGAAATCATTATTTCGTCGGACGAGCCGCTCCTGGGGTGGCGAGAATTCCAAGATTACGACCGGGCGGCCCTCCAAAAACGATCGAAATTTCTCCTGTGGGCTTCAGCCGCGCTGGGCGACGGAATTCTCGTTCCGATGGGCTTCGAATACGGCCTCGACGGCCGCCTCGCCGGTCCGGTCGACGACGCAAAAAGCTGGTTCGAGCTTGCGGCCGAGCGTCCTTTCGACCTCAGCGAGGACATCGCCGCCGCGAACGCGTTCGTCGCGAGACAGAGCGGGCAGTTCAAGCCGTTTACCGCGGCCCCGCTCTGGCCGGCGGGCACCGCCAAAATTCTGGCGGCAGTCCGGCGCTCGGGCGACAAGACGGGGATCCGGGTCGTCCTCGCCAATCCGGCGATGGATCGCGACCTTTCCTTGCCGGCCTCGTCCGTTTCGCGCGAAGTCGGCGAATTCTTGCCGCTCAAAGACGCGCTGCTCCCCGGGCCCAATCTCGTGCCGGACGACATGTTGACGCTGCGGGCCGGAGAGCTGCGCATTCTCGAAGGCCGTCGCGCCGCGGTCATCCGACGCTCGAGCGAAGCTCTCGTTCCGGCGGAGGAGGCTGTATCGGCGCCTCGTCTCGTCATCGAGGCGGTTGCGCCATGCGTCGACGGCGGCCGCCATACGGTCAAGCGGATCGTCGGCGACGCAGTTCATATCGAATGCGACGCCTACGGGGAGGGGCATGATCCGATCGCCGTCGCGCTCCTGTGGCGCGCCTCAGACGAGACCCTTTGGCGCGAGAAGCGGATGACGCCGCTGGGCAACGATCGCTGGGCGGCCGACCTGCCCCTCGAACGCGTCGGCCGCTACCTGTTCGCCATCGAGGCTTGGCGCGACGAGTTCGCCATCTATCGCATCGAGCTGCAAAAGAAGCACGAAACAGGCCTGCCGGTCGCGCTCGAGCTAAAGGAGAGTGAGGCCATTCTCTTCCATGCCCTCGGTCGTGCCGGCGGAGAGGCGGCGGCGCGGCTCGAGAAAATCGCGGAACGCCTGAAGGCGGCCGACGATCCCGGCCGGCTCGCCATCCTGCTTGCGGAGCAAACCGCGGAAACTTACGCGGCGGCGGATGCGCGAGCGTTCAGGATCCGACTCAATGCGCCGATTCCGATCGACTCGGAACGAAGAACGGCGGAATTCGCCAGCTGGTATGAGCTCTTTCCCCGCTCCCAGAGCGGCGATCCTCACCGTCACGGCACGTTCGACGACGTCGTCCGCCGGTTGCCGGCCATCCGCGACATGGGCTTCGACGTCGTCTACTTTCCGCCCATTCACCCGATCGGCAAGACGAATCGAAAGGGGCGCAACAACGCGCTCAAGGCCGGCCCGGCCGATCCGGGCAGCCCCTATGCCATCGGCTCGGACGAGGGCGGCCACGACGCGATTCATCCTGCGCTTGGAACCTTCGAGGACTTTCAGGGCCTCCTCTCAGAAGCGCGTAAGCTCGATTTCGAGATCGCCCTCGATTTCGCCATCCAGGCTTCTCCCGACCACCCGTGGCTAAAGCAGCATCCCGAGTGGTTCTCCTGGCTGCCCGACGGGACGATCCGTTACGCAGAGAATCCGCCGAAAAAATACGAGGACATCGTCAATTTCGACTTTTACGCCGAGGGCGCGTCGCCCTCGCTGTGGGTCGCGCTCAGAGATACGATCCGCTTCTGGATCGACCAGGGAGTCTTGCTCTTCCGGGTCGACAACCCTCACACGAAACCGTTCCCGTTCTGGGATTGGGTCATCGAGGACATCCGGCGGGAGCATCCCGAGGTCGTCTTTCTGTCCGAGGCGTTCACCCGACCTAAGGTCATGTACCGGCTCGCCAGGGCTGGCTTCTCCCAAAGCTACACTTATTTCACCTGGCGCAACACGAAGTGGGAGCTGACCTCGTATTTGACCGAATTGACCAGCGAGCCGGTCAGCGGATTCTTCCGGCCGCATTTCTTCGTCAACACGCCCGACATCAATCCCGACTTTCTGCAGAATGCGCTGCGTCCGGCCTTTCTGATCCGCGCCGCCCTGGCCGCGACGCTGTCCGGCCTCTGGGGGATCTACAACGGCTTCGAGCTCTGCGAAGGCAAGCCCGACCCGCAAAGGAAAGAATATTTGAACAGCGAAAAATACGAAATCCGCGCCTGGGACTGGAACCGCCCGGGCAATATCATCGGGGAAATCACCGCGCTGAACCGCATCCGGCGTGAGAACCCTGCGCTGCACTCGCATCTCGGCCTATCGTTTCACAACGCCTGGAACGAGAGTGTCATGTTCTTCGAGAAGGCGACTGTCGACCGGGAGAATGTCGTCCTCGTCGCGATCAGTCTCGATCCCGGCGCCGCCCAGGAGGCGGATATCGAAATTCCGCTCTGGAAATTCGGCTTGTCCGATTACGACACGCTGAGGGCCGAGGACCTGATGCGCGGGCGCGAGCTCGTGTGGAGCGGAAAATATCAGCGGATTCGGCTCGATCCGGAACTTCCCTTCGCCATTTGGCGGGTCGCTTGAAGGCTAAGAATGGCGCGAAGACCAAAGTCGCAGCTCATCAAGGATCCGCTCTGGTACAAAGACGCGGTCATCTATCAGCTGCACGTCAAATCGTTTTTCGACGCCAACGACGACGGCATCGGCGATCTCGCCGGCCTCAACGCCAAGCTCGATTATATCGACAGCCTCGGGGTGAATGCGGTGTGGCTTCTCCCTTTCTATCCATCGCCCAGAAAGGACGACGGCTACGACATCGCCGGATATAGCAGCATAAGTTCGGATTACGGAGCGCTCGCCGAATTCAAGGATTTCGTCGCCGCGGCGCACGCCCGCGGCATCCGCGTCATCACCGAGCTCGTCATCAATCACACGTCCGACCAGCATCCCTGGTTCCAGAGAGCCCGCAAGAGCCCGCCGAGCTCGGCCGCGAGGAAGTACTACGTCTGGTCGGACACCGATAAACGGTACGCCGGAACCCGCATTATCTTCATCGACACGGAGAAGTCGAACTGGACATGGGATCCGGTGGCGAACGCTTATTTCTGGCACCGGTTTTACTCCCACCAGCCGGATCTTAACTTCGACAACCCGCGGGTGCTCAAGGAAGTGCTCGGCGTCATGCGCTTCTGGCTCGACATGGGAGTCGACGGCCTCAGACTCGACGCCATTCCCTATCTAATCGAACGGGAGGGGACCTCGAGCGAGAATCTCCCGGAGACGCACAAGATTCTCAAGCGCATACGGGCGGAGCTGGACCGTCGGTACGAGGACAAGATGCTGCTCGCGGAGGCCAATCAATGGCCCGAGGACGTCCAGCTGTATTTCGGCGATGGGGACGAATGCCACATGGCGTTTCATTTTCCCCTCATGCCGCGCATGTACATGGCGATCGCCAAGGAGGACCGCTTTCCGATCACCGACATCCTTCGCCAGACCCCGGACATTCCGCCCAACGCCCAATGGGCGATCTTTCTCCGCAATCACGACGAGCTGACGCTCGAGATGGTGACCGACGCCGAGCGCGACTATCTGTGGAACATTTACGCATCCGACCGCCGCGCCCGGCTCAATCTCGGCATAAGACGGAGGCTTGCGCCGCTGCTGCAGCACGACCGGCGCCGGATCGAGCTGATGAACGGCCTCCTGTTGTCGATGCCGGGCACGCCGGTGATCTACTACGGCGACGAGATCGGCATGGGCGACAACGTGCATCTCGGCGATCGGGACGGCGTTCGCACGCCCATGCAGTGGACGGAAGACCGCAACGGAGGGTTTTCCCGCACCGATCCCGCCAACATGGTGCTGCCGCCGATCATGGACCCGGTCTACGGCTACACCGCGGTCAACGTGGAGGCGCAGACGAGGGACCAACACTCGCTGTTGAACTGGATGCGGCGCATGCTCACCCTACGGCGCAACCACAGGGTCTTCGGACGGGGCGCTCTCCGGTTCCTCTATCCGAGGAACCGCCGCATTTTCGCTTATCTGAGGGAATACGAAGACGAAACGGTGCTCTGCGTCGCCAATCTCGCCCGCACCCCACAGGCGGTCGAGCTCGATCTCGCGGCCTACGCCGGGCGGGTTCCCATCGAGCTGACCGGGGCGTCTCCGTTCCCCCCGATCGGTCAGTTGAATTATCTGTTGACCCTCCCTCCCTACGCCTTCTACTGGTTCGAGCTGAGAGCATCCGCCCAAGCAGCGCCGAGCTGGCGCGACGAGCCGCCCGAGCAATTGCCTGAATTCCAGACCCTGGTGGTGCGCGAAAGCCTGCGCGAGCTTCTCGGCGAACGCTACTCCGCGACAATTCTGCGCGACCTTCTTCCTGCCTATCTCCAGCGTCGGCGTTGGTTCGCGGCGAAAAACGAGGTCATTTCGAGCGTGCGCATCGCCTATGCAGCGCAGGTTCCCTGCAATCGGGAGGTCATGCTCACCGAAATCGAGGTCCGTCTTCGCGAACGCGCCGAGCGCTACCTCGTGCCCGCCGGAATCGCGTGGGAGGGAGCGACGCCGCAGCTCCTGCCCCAGCAGCTCGCCATGGCGAGGGTGAGGCGGGGAGGGCGGGTCGGCTACATCACCGACGCCTTTTCCCTCGAGGCCTTGCCGCGCGCGATCATGCGGTGGTTGCGGGAGCGCGCCGCAATCCCGACGGATGATGGAGAGATCCGCTGCCTAGGCGAGCCGGGGATTGACGCGCTGCCAGACCAGAGCCAAGCCCCCATCCGTTGGCTGGCGACCGAGCAGTCAAACAGCTCGCTGATCATCGGCGACGTGGCGATGATCAAGCTCATCAGACGCGTCTCGCCCGGCGTGCATCCCGAGGCGGAAATGACGCGACGTCTCACGTTTTGCGGTTTCGCCAATGCGCCGCAGCTCCTGGGGGAGATCGTCCGGATCGATCCGAAGAACACGCCCTACACGCTTTTCATAATCCAGAGCGCCATCCGAAATCAGGGCGACGCCTGGACCTGGATGCTGGACAATCTCCGGCGCGCGCTCGAGGACGCCGCGCTCGAGGACGAGGCGGGCACCCCTTCGCCACACACCTTCAGTCTCCTCCACGAATTTGTCGCGGTGGTCGGCAGGAGGCTGGGCGAAATGCATGTCGCCCTCGCCGCCGAAACCAACGACCCGCCCTTCGCGCCGGAAGTCGCCGATGACGAGGTCGTCTCCCGCTGGGCGGAGGACGCGGCGGAACAGATCGAACGCGGCATGAGCGACCTCGAGCGCGCAAGGCAGACGCTCGGCCCCGAGCGCCAGGCGCTCGCCGATTCCGTTCTCTCGCGCAAGGCCGATCTCATGGCGAGCCTGCCGGCTCTCGCCGAGCACGGCCGGGGCGGGCTGTCGATCCGCATCCACGGAGACTTTCATCTCGGCCAGATTCTCGTCTCGCAGTCGGACGCCTATATCATCGACTTCGAGGGCGAGCCCCTGCGCTCCCTTCAGCAACGCCGCAGCAAGACGACGCCTTTGCGGGACGTCGCCGGCTTTCTCCGCTCGCTCGATTACGCCTCGGCCTCGTTCGAATTGCCAGAAAACGAAGCGAGCCCGCAAGCCGTCCGCGAGCGCCGCGAGAGGCTCTTGACGCAGTTCCGGAGGGAATCGGCCACCGCGTTCCTGCTGGCCTACTGGCATTCGGTCAAGGGCGCCCAAAGGCTTGGCCTGGGCCCGGCGAAAGAGCCGCTTCTCAATCTGATGATGCTGGAAAAGGCGGCTTATGAAATCAGCTACGAGGCCGCCAATCGGCCGAATTGGCTAGCCATTCCGCTGCGCGGCTTCGCCGCTGTCGCCAACCGCCTGAGAAGGGGAGCGCGGCGCGCATGACGATCGGTCAGGATTGCCTCGTCGGGATCGGCGCAGAGGCGGTGCAGGCGCTCGTCGATGGGCGGCACGGCGATCCGTTCTCCGTCCTCGGTCCGCACGGCCGCAGCTCGATGACGATCGTGCGCGCGCTCGCGCCGGGCGCTCAAACGATCGACGTGGTCGCGCGCGAGGATTCCAGCCTCCTCGGCCGCCTCGAGCTCGCCCATCCCGGCGGCCTTTTCGCGGGTCAGGTGGTCGGCCGCCGCCCCTACCGCCTGCGCATGGGGTGGCCCAATGCGGTTCAGGAGACGGAAGACCCATACAGCTTCGGTCCTCTGCTCGGCGAGCTCGATCTGCATCTGATCGCCGAGGGCACGCATTACGAGCTCGGACGCTGCCTCGGAGCCCAGGCGATGACGATCGGCGGCGTCAAGGGCGTACGCTTTGCCGTCTGGGCGCCCAACGCGAGCCGTGTGTCCGTTGTCGGCGACTTCAACACCTGGGACGGCCGACGACATCCCATGCGCCTGCGCCGCGAGGCGGGCGTCTGGGAGCTGTTCGTTCCACGCATCGGACCAGGGGCGCTCTACAAATACGAGCTCCTCGGTCCCGACGGAGCGCTGCTCGCGCAGAAGGCCGATCCCGTGGCGCGCGCCAGCGAGGCCTCGCCGGGCACCGCCTCGATCGTCGCCTCGAGCGAACCGTTCGTCTGGACCGATGAGGCCTGGATCGCGGACAGAGCCAGGCGGCAGAACCTCGACGCTCCCATGTCGTTTTACGAGGTTCACGCGGGATCCTGGCTCCGGATTGTCGAGGAGGGTTTTCGAAGTCTCACCTGGACCGAAATGGGCGAGCGGCTCGTGCCCTATCTGGTCGAGATGGGATTTACCCATCTCGAGTTTTTGCCGATCGCCGAGTATCCCTTCGGCGACTCATGGGGCTATCAACCGCTCGGCCTGTTCTCTCCGACCGGCCGCTACGGCCGGGCGGCGGAATTCGCCGCGCTGGTCGATCGCTGTCATAAGGCGGGAATCGGCGTCATTGTCGATTGGGTGCCGGCCCATTTTCCCACCGACGTCTGGGGCCTCGCCCGCTTCGACGGAACGGCGCTCTATGAACATCAGGATCCGCGCGAGGGCTTCCACAAGGACTGGAACACTTACATCTACAATCTCGGCCGCAACGAGGTGAAAGCGTTCCTCATCGCCAGCGCGCTCGAATGGATCGAGCACTATCACGTCGACGGGCTGCGGGTCGACGCTGTCGCCTCCATGCTCTACCGGGACTACAGCCGCCAGCCCGGCGAGTGGATCCCGAACCGCTACGGGGGGCGGGAAAATCTCGAGTCGATCGAGTTCTTCAAGCACCTGAACAGCATCGTCACGCAAAGAAATCCCGGCGTCCTGACGATCGCGGAGGAGTCGACAGC
>Ga0209656_10002740_pt1 | contig 11417 bp, 11 predicted proteins | sample BogFormECP12_OM2_FD_188239 | JGI IMG/M metagenome (GOLD analysis project Ga0209656, IMG submission 188239) | Bog forest soil microbial communities from Calvert Island, British Columbia, Canada - ECP12_OM2 (SPAdes) (version 2) | ecosystem: Environmental > Aquatic > Freshwater > Wetlands > Bog ... | reverse complement strand
GCCGGGCACCTTTGCCGCAGAGGACGAGCTCTTCGGGATCGGTGCGGCCCTCGGTGAGCTCGGCACCGGCATCTTCGAGCTCGCGCCGGTCGGCGCGGCCGGCGAGGACATCTCCGGACCCAAGGCCGAGATCGACTGGATGCGCCGCCTCTACGAGAATCCGCGCATCGCCCGGCTGCTGAAGGTGCCCGCGGGCAGCGAGATCCTGCTCAGGCACCGCGTCACCGGCCCGGAGGCCGAGCCGCCATTCCAGGTTAACAACTCCTGGGTACACCCCCGCGTCGCCGATATTCCAGGCGTGGCGGGGCAGGCGACCGGCCCTGGCGACTGGCTGTACCGGATCGAGCAGGCAGGGCACGGGCCGCTGTCGTGGATGGAGTACCACAGGGCCAGGCTGCCGAGCACCGCCGAAGCCGCCGAGTTGCAGATTCCCGTTACCATGCCGGTCATGGAGATCGTCCGCGTCGGGCGGTCCGCGCTTGACGGCGACCCGGTCGAGGTCACCGAGTACGTGATTCCCAGTGATCGGGTCGAGACCGTGCACGAGCTGCACCGCGACGAGTCCGCCGCCTGGCCCTGGCCCGAGGACGCCAGCTAGGTCATGTCCGCCAGAGAGGCGGCGGCGCCCAGGACAATCGGGTTTCCCTGCCGCTCCTGCCAGACCCCGCCGGGCACGTCGATGGCGATCAGCGTGACGTTGTCCGGGGCGCCGGCCTCGTGCGCGAGCTGGATCAGCTCCGCAACCGCCTGGTCCAGGTCGCCGGCATCAGTCAGCGCGTCGCGGATGACTTCCGGACCGACCACGCCGGTTAGCCCATCGGAGCAGATCAGGTACCGGTCGCCCGGACGCGCGGCGCGCAGGGTCAGGTCTGGGGACCAGCCGGGCCGCGCATCGAGATATCGCACCAGGTAAGCGGCGGTCTGCGCTGGCATCGGGCTGGCCACCAGGTTGGCGAGGACATGGTCCTCGGTGATCTGCTGAAGCAGCCCATCCCTCAGCAGGTAGGCACGGGAGTCGCCCACGTTCGCGACCGCGACGTGACGGCCTGACCAGAGCATCGCGGTCAACGTCGATCCCATGCTGGCCAGCCCCGGGTCAGCCTGGACCTTCTCGGCAAGTTGCCTATTCGCCTCCTGAACCGCAGCTCCGAGCATCGTCGTGAGCTGACCAGGGTCACATGCGTCCACATCGAAAGCCCGAATGGCCTCGATTACCGTCGCGCTCGCGACATCACCGGCAGCGTGGCCGCCCATGCCATCGGCCACCGCGCAAAGCCAGCGACCCGCATAGGCGGAATCCTCGTTCCGCCTACGAACTAGCCCGGCACTCGATGCGGCGACGACAGGTGCTGACGACAACGCCGATACCTCCTTCTGTGCCCATTGCTAGTGTCCCACCAAGCGCCCTCGCCCAATACCGCCCCGCCGACGTGCCGGACCGCTGGACGCCTGCGGCAGTGAAAGACGCGAACAGGTACAGCCGTTAAGCACGCCCGGCGACGCCAGGGGTCAGCACCGATTCAGCACGGGGTCCGGAAACGACGGGAAACAACCGGCATCAACCGGACAATCAAGACACGAGAACGGGTCGCCCGACTCATCGTCGAACGGCCCATTTCGCGGCAGCAATAACCGGAGAAATACCAGGTCAGCGGCCTACACTCACCCCTTGAGAAGCTGGCGGGCCATGACTACCCGCTGGATCTGGTTGGTGCCCTCGTAGATCTGGGTGATCTTGGCGTCGCGCATCATCCGCTCGACCGGGTAGTCGTTCACGTAGCCGTACCCGCCGAGCAACTGGACTGCGTCGGTGGTCACCGACATCGCCGCGTCGGAGGCGAGGCACTTGCACGCCGAGCAGAAGAACGTCAGGTCGTCCACCTTCTCGCCGGCCATCGCCCGCTCCGAGCGCGCCGCCGCCGCGTAGGTCAGCTGCCTGGCGGACTCCACCTTCATCGCCATGTCGGCGAGCATGAACTGGATGCCCTGGAAGTCTGCCACCGGCCTGCCGAACTGGCGCCGCTCCTGCACGTAGCCCAGCGCGTAATCCAGCGCGCCCTGCGCGATGCCGAGGGCCTGCGCGGCGATCGTGATCCGGGTGTGGTCCAGCGTGCGCAGCGCGATCTTGAACCCTTGCCCCTCGTCGCCCACCAGGCGAGACGCCGGGATCTCGCAGTTGTCGAAGTACGGCTCCCTGGTAGGCGAGCCCTTGATGCCCAGCTTGTCCTCCGGTGCCCCGAACGTGAACCCCGGGTCGCCATCCACTAGCACGAACGCGGAGATGCCGTTCGCGCCCGCCGCGGGGTCGGTCACCGCCATCACGGTGTAGAACTTCGACACCCCGGCGTTGGTGATCCACCGCTTCACGCCGTTCAGGACGTAGCCGTCGCCCTTACGTACCGCCCTCGTCCGCATCGCGGCCGCGTCCGAGCCGGCTTCCAGTTCGGACAGGGCGTACGAGAACATCGCCTCGCCGCGCCCTACCGGCGGCAGGAACTCCCGCTTCACGTCCTCCGACGCGCCGGTCAGTAGCGGCATCGTCCCCAGCTTGTTGACCGCGGGGATCAGCGACGAGGTGGCGCAAGCCCGGGCGACCTCCTCGAGTCGGCCTTGACCAGGGCCTCGTACACGTCCCAGGGGACCTCCGCGGTCCGGTCGATATCGGCGGCCCGCGGCGCTATCTTGTGGTCCGCGAGCGCGCGGACCGCCTCCCGCAGCGCCTCATGCTCTTCGGAGAGTGCGAAGGTCGTCATTACCCGATCGTAACGCGGCCTTCTCGCCGTCCTTGTCGCCCGCGTTCGGTCCGGTCAGCCGCGGCATCGTCGCGGCGTGCGCCGGCCGGTGTGGCGCGCCCGAAGCCGACTGCTTCGGCACCGCCTGCACCGTCCCGCGCGGCGCGGCGTGCTTGCCACTCTTCCGGAACAGCCCCAGTGTCCGGAACGGTCGGCTCATGGCAACTGAGAACGACATGTTTCCCCCTCGACCCTCAGCGGCGCAGTGTGCCCGATCTCCCCATCGGTCACGCGTAACCGGTCCCGTTCCGGCTACCTGCGCTAACGTCAGGCTGCCCACCTTTCACCCGCAAAACACCCTTAAGAGGCGCCGTGCCCAGACCGTTATCAAACTCCTGTGAAAGGAGAAGGTCTGAGAGACAGCCGCGGTCGTTCGGGAAAAATGAGCTAGAGCATGGAACGCAACGCCGCGCCTTTTGCACGGGCCTGCTCCGCGAGGCTGGCCTGGAAATCGGTCATCCGCGCGCGCAGCGACGGGTCAGCCGTGGCGAGGATGCGCACCGCGAGGAGCCCCGCGTTGCGAGCGCCGCCCACCGCGACCGTGGCCACCGGGACGCCCGCCGGCATTTGCACGATCGACAACAGCGAGTCCAGGCCGTCCAGGTGCTTCAGCGGCACCGGCACGCCGATCACCGGCAGCGGCGTCACCGACGCCAGCATCCCCGGCAGGTGCGCCGCCCCGCCCGCGCCCGCGATGATGACCCGCAGGCCCCGCTGTTCGGCTTCCTCGCCGTAGGCGATCATCTCCCTGGGCATGCGGTGCGCCGATACGACGTCCGCCGCGTACGGCACGTTGAACTCGTCCAGGGCGTCGGCCGCGGCCTGCATCACGGGCCAGTCCGAGTCGCTGCCCATGACGACGCCGACCACGGGCGTTTCTGTCTGCACGGGCCTAGCGTAGCCCCGCGGCCGGCCGGCTAGGGCTGCCCCTGGACCGTGACCTGGTGGACGAATACCTGGTAGGTGCCCGCGCCGTCCGGTGGCAGCCTGGTGAACCACAGCAGGATGTACCGTGCCCTGGCCGGGGCGGTGAGGGGCAGGCTGAGCAGGCCGGCGGCGTCGCTCGCGGTGGTCGCCACCGGCAGGGCGCTGAGCTCGGGGACCGCGCCCACGCGCAGTTCGAGGTTCGCGCCCGGCAGGCCGCCTAGCGTGAGCCTGACGGTGGTGACGGTGACCGTTCGGCCCATGTCGAGGAGCAAGCCGGTGCCTGTTTTCAGGTCGCCGAAGTTCGGCGTCGCGTACCAGTCGGTAAGCCAGCCCGCGGCGGGATCGGCGAGGACGCGCGCGGCGTTTTGCGGGTTGTCGCCGTCGGCCGTGCCGTTAGGACCGAACGCGACGGCGGTGACTGGGGCGATCGTCCGGGGCCGCGGCGGGACGGGGGTCAGGGTGGTGGCCGCGGCCGTCGGCGTCGCGAGCGTGACTGTGGCTGTGGCTGTGGCCGTTGCGGCGGCTTGGGATGCCCGCGCGGTGGGCGGCGGTGACGCGGGCTTCAGCGCGGCGTGGCCGCTCACCTGGCCGGCGAACTCGAACGCCGCGTAGCCGAGGACGGCCAGTGTGACCACTCCGAATGCCGCCGCCAGGGTTGCCCGCCGCCGGGCTGCCGACCGCGAGCGTGCTCCGTCCACGCGGTCGTTGTACCCAGCCGGTGGCGCGCCCAGTCCGCGCCGCCCGTCCCTGACGGCCGTCAGGGCCGCCCGCTGACCACGACCTGGGACACGCTCGCCTGGTAGTGCCCGGCACCGTCCGGCGGCAGCAAGGTGAACCAGAGCAGCAGGTACCTGGCGGTCTCCGGCGAGCGGAGCCGCAGCCGCAGCGTGCCGCCCGCGTCGTTGGCGTGCGCGGCGATCCGCAGGTCACGGAGGGCACCGGCGGTGCTGCCGGCCCGCAGTTGCAGGTCCGCGCCCGCGTAGGGGCCGAGTTCGAGCGCCACGCTGGTGACCGTGACCCGCCGGCCCATGTCGAGCAGCAGGCCGGTGCCGGTCTTGAGCATGCCGAACTCCGGCGTCACGTACCACTGGCTCTGCCACGGCGGCGACGCGCCGCGACTGATGGCGAACTGGGCGATCTGCGGGTTGTCCCCGTCTGCCACGCCGTCGGGGCCGAACGCCTCGGCGAGCTTGACCGGCAGTGACCTAACGCGCGGCTCGGGCTTCGGCTGCGGGGGCTTCGCGGGCGTCGGCGTCGCGCCGGGAGCCGCGGGCTTGGTGACGCTCACGGCCGGTGACGGCGTCGCCTTGGTGCCCGCGCCCTGCTGGGCGGCCGCGCCGTGCTGGGTGCGCTGAGCGGCCGAAGCGGCGGCGCTCTTGGCCGGCGCGCGGTTCAGGCCGGAGACGATCAGGCCCGCGGCGGTGCCGGCGACCACCAGGGCGAGGACGATGATCGCCGCCACGCGGCGCTGCGGGCGGCCGCGGGCGGGGGTTTCGGCGGCGTCGGCGGTGTCGGCGGCCTCGGCGGCAGTGTCCGCGGCGGCCTCGGCCAGCGCGGCGTCGGCGGCAGTAGCGGTGGTGGCTGTGGTGGCGCCCGCCAGCATCGGCTGCGGCCTGGTGACCGCGGGCACGGTAGCCGTGGTCTCCCCGTCGGTTTCGGCTGGGGTCTCCGGGGCGTCCGCCTGCCGCTGGTCGTACTCGCGGATCAAGGGCTGGGCATCGATCCCGACGGCGCCGGCGATCGCCCGGACGTAGCCGCGCACGTAGAGGTCACCGCCGCAGGCGTCATAGTCGTCCTGCTCGATACCGCGGATGACCGCTTCCCTGATCCTGGTCCGTTCGCTGACCTCGTCAACCGTCAGACCCGCCCGATAACGCGCCTCGGCCAGCGCTTCGCCGACGGTCACGAAGCCTCCACGACCACTCCAAGCCAACCTCCACGACCACTCCAAGCCAATAAGTGCTGGAAAGAGTAGTTGCAGACGATCTTCGGCCAGGCCGAAACGCCAACTTTCGCCAGAACTGTCTGCCGACGGCACGGTTGCGCCTGCCAAATGCGCATTTGGCCCGGATAGAGTAGGTCGAATGCGCATTCGGCAGGTCTGGAGACGCCCAAGCAGGGCTAGTCGCCGTCTTCGGTGCCCCAGCGGAGGTAGCTCGCCGCGCGGCGGGCCCGGTCGCGGACCGCCGCCACGTCCTCGCCGGCATCAGCGACGATCGTGACGTGGCCGATCTTCCGGCCGGGACGTACCTCTTTCCCGTAGTAGTGGACCTTCACCGCGGGATCGGCCGCCATCACGTGGATGTACCGGTCGTAGATGTCCGGGTCGGTGCCGCCCAGCAGGTTCGCCATCACCGTGCAGGCACCCGACGGGGCGCAGGAGCCCAGCGGCAGGTCGAGGACCGCCCGCAGGTGCTGCTCGAACTGCGAGGTCCGCGCGCCCTCGATCGTCCAGTGCCCGCTGTTGTGCGGCCGCATGGCCAGCTCGTTCACCAGCAGGCCGCCGGCCGGCGTCTCGAACAGCTCTACCGCGAGCAAGCCGGTCACGCCGAGCGCCGCCGCGATGCGCAAGCCCAGCGCCGACGCCGATGCCGCCACCCCGGGATCAAGCCCCGGCGCGGGCGCGATCACCTCCCGGCAGATGCCGTCCACCTGCACGGTCTGCACGACCGGGTAGGCCGCTCCCTGGCCGGAGGGCGACCGCGCGACGAGCGCGGCCAGCTCCCGCCGGAACGGCACGAACTCCTCGGCCAGCAGCGCGATCCCGTGCCCGAGGACGTCGGCCACCGACGCGGGAGACGAGCACACCCACACGCCCTTGCCGTCGTACCCGCCGCTCACGGCCTTGAGCACCACCGGCCACGTCCCGCCGCTGAACGCTTCCACGTCCGCCACCGCGGACACCGGCGCGTACCGCGGGCAGGGCACGCCGAGCGAGGTCAGCCGCTCCCGCATCGCCAGCTTGTCCTGGGTATAGCGGAGCGCGCCGGACCCCGGCCGGACCAGGACGCCGGACGATTCAAGGGCGGACAAGACGGAATCGGGCACGTGCTCGTGGTCGAACGTCACCACGTCGCAGCCGGCGGCGAACGCCGCGACGTCCGGCAGGGACAGGTGCGACCCGATCATCACGTCGTCGGTCACCTGCGCGGCGCTCTCTGACGGCGCCCCGGCGAGCACGCGGAACCGCGTGCCGAGACCGATCGCGGCCTGCGCCGTCATCCGCGCGAGCTGCCCGCCGCCGACCATGCCGACGACCGGCATCCCGGTGACCGACTTCCGCGGGATCGGCCCGGCGGGACCGGCGGGCCTGACAGAGACAGCAGAGTCAACGGGTTCAGCAGGTGACGACGCCGAAAGCACGCGCTGAAGCCTACGCGAACCGCCCAATACCGGGTACACCATCATCGCGACACGAGAACGTAACGGAGCAGCCCTGGGATCGCGGCGGTCCACCCAATTACGCTGGTTACGCCAGGTATGTCTGTGACGGGAGTTCGGGATGACGACGGTAAGCGACGTCGATGTCGAAGTAAGAGAAGGAACGTACGGCGACAAGGTCATCGCCGTCGAACCGGGCGGCGCGGAGTTCATCCCGCTGAAAGAGCGCCACGGGCGCCCGCTCCAGCTTTTCTGGACATGGACGTCCCCGAACATGGAGTTCGCCACCGTTTTCGTCGGCATACTCGCGGTCGCCGCGTTCGGCCTCGGCTTCTGGGAGGCCGTGCTCGCGATCGTGCTAGGCAGCGGGCTCGGCGGCATCACCCAGGGCATCCTGTCCGCCCGCGGGCCGCAGTACGGCGTGCCGCAGATGGTGCTGAGCCGTCTCGGCTTCGGCTACTGGGGGAACATCCTCCCCGCCGGGCTGAACTCGCTCACGGCGGGCATCGGCTGGTTCGCGGTCAACAGCGTCAGCGGCGCGCTCGCGCTGAACACCCTCACCCACATGCCGCAGGTGCTGTGCCTGCTGATCATCGTCGTTCTCCAGATCATTGTCGCCTTCCTCGGGTACAACCTGATTCACGTCTTCGAGCGGTACGCCTTCCCGGTGCTCGCGATCATCTTCCTGATCGCCAGCGGCGTGGTCCTGTCGAAGGCGCACCCGGGCGCGGCGCACACGACCATCCCCGGCGCCTTCCTGATCACGCTCGGCGCGACGTTCGGCTACGCGGTCGGCTGGAACCCGTACGCGGCGGACTACACCCGCTACTTCAAGCCGGACACGAACAAGCTCGCGATCGCCTTGTGGGCCGGGTTCGGCCTGTTCCTGTCCTGCGCGCTGCTTGAGACCGTCGGAGCTGCCGCCGGGACCGCGGTCAAGGACTCCGGCGTCTTCCTCGGCAGCAACCCGACCAGCGCGTTCACCGGCTTGATGCCCAGCGTGCTCGGCGACTTCACGCTGCTGGCGATCGCGCTCGGCGCCATCGCCGCCAACGCGCTCAACATCTACTCGGGCGCGATCTCGTTCACCGCGCTCGGCTTCAAGCTGCCCCTCGCGATGCGGCGGGCGATCGTCGCGCTCGTCTTCGGCGCGATCGGGTTCTTCCTCGCCTGGTCCGGACTGAGCAACGCGGGCACCAAGTACGAGAACTTCCTGCTGATCATCGCGTACTGGATCGCGCCGTGGCTGGCCGTCGTCTTCTGTGATCAATATCTCCGACGCGCGCAATCTCCGGACGAAATCGAGCATCTGCTCTTCGACAGGAAGTACGCTAACTGGGCGGGCCCGGTGGCGATGGCGGTCGGGGCGGGTATCTCCATCTGGCTCTTCGCGAATCAAACTGAATACGTCGGCCTCGTGCCCAAACACGTCGGCGCCGCCGGCGACCTGACGTTCGAGGTCGGCTTCGTGCTTACGGCCGTGATCTACCTGACCTGGCGGATGATCGCGGACCGCGCGGCCCGGGCTGCGATAACGTCACGATCTCAGGCATAACGTAACATTTAGAACATTCGTAACGCCCCGGCAAAAAGCGTCGACTACCGTAGCCGCGCAGCATGACGAAAGGGGCAACCTGCGCATGGCCCGAGCTATTGCCGACCTGTACGAACGTATCCGTCATCTCGTGCCGGAACTCGCCAAGTTCGGCGTCGTCGGCGGCATCGGTGCCGTAGTCGACCTGGGCGGCGCGGCCGTACTCCAGTACCACGTGGGACCGCTAAAGGCCAAGGCGATCTCCATTACGGCGGCGACCATAATCACGTACGTGGGCAGCCGGTTCTGGACCTTCCGGCATAGAGAGAACCAGGCCATGCACCGCGAGGCGGTGCTCTTCATCGTGCTCAACGTGATCGGGCTGATCCTCGCCGAAGCGGTGATCGGGCTCACCACCTACGTGCTGGGGCTGAAGGGCCCGCTCGCGTACAACGCCGCGAGCGTCGTCGGCACCGGCCTGGGCACGATCTTCCGGTTCTACGCGTACCGCAAGTGGGTGTTCCTGGCGCCCGACGAACAGTCGGCGCAGCAGGTGCCCGCGAGCGCCAGGGCCGACGACATGCTCGACTACGCGCCGTGGGAGCTGGACCCGACGTTCTTCGATCAGCGAGTCGGTTACTCTCGTCAGCCGGTTCCTGAAGATCCCTTTATCCCGAACGAGAGCGTGGCGCCTCCCCTGGTCGCCGCCGCTGCCCCGGCGCGGGAGACGCCGGTGCGCGGAAACTCTGGCTGGGACATCCCGGCGCGGGAATCCTCGACAACCGAGATGCCCCGCTGGGAAAGCCGGTCCTGGGAAGAGCCGAACTGGGAGGCCCCCGCGTGGCAGGGCGGCAAGGCCCTGGAGGAGCCCGTGCTGCAGGCCCCGACGTGGGAGGACCAGACCTGGGAAGCGCCGCGGCCGATGCCGTCGGCCACCGCCGAGGACGCTAGCCAGCGCGCCCCCGGCCGCCACCGCAAGCCACGCTGAACAAACGCCTAGCGGCTAGGCCGGTCCCGCGCGGGCCGGCTTAGCCAGGTCACCGGGCGGGTTGCGCGGCAGGAACACGGCGAATACCGGCGGCTTCCGCCGCGCCAGGACGATCCGGCCGCCGTCCGCGGAAGCCATCGTCCGCGCCAGGGCGAGGCCGAGCCCCGTCCCCTCCGGCCGGCCGCTGACGCTGCGCTCGAAGATCCGGGTCACCAGTTCGGCGGGCACCCCGTCGCCTTCGTCCTCGACCTCGATCACCACCGAACGCGGCGACTGCGACCGGCGGATCGTCACCGTTCCCCTGCCGTGCATCAGGGCGTTGTCCAGCAGCGTCGCGATCACCTGGGCCAGCCCGCCCGGGGTGACGTACGCCTGCAGGCGGGACTCCCCGATGAGCACCATCTTCCGGCCGGCCCGCCGGAACGCAGGCTCCCACTCCGTGATCTGCTCCAGCACTATTTTGTCCACGCTGATGAGCGCCGCGGACCCGGCGGCCACCCGGCGGCCCGGGCTCAGCAGCTGGCTGACGACGTCGGCGAGCCGTTCGGCCTGGTGCAGCGCGGCGGTGCCCTCCTCGCGGACGACCTCCGGGTCGTCGGCCGACGCGACCATCTCCTCCAGGCGCATCGACAGCGCGGTCAGCGGGGTACGCAGCTGGTGCGAGGCGTCGATCGCCAGCTCGCGGTCGGCGGTCAGCAGCTGGGTAACCCGCCGGGCGGCGCTGTCCAGGCCGTCCGCCACCTGATCCAGTTCGGGCACTCCGTACCGGCGGCCTACCGGCCGCGGATCGCCGGTGCCGAGGCGCCCGGCCGCCTCGGCCAGCTCCTCGACCGGCCTGGCGACCCAGCGGGCGAGAATCCAGGCCAGCACCACCGCCACGCAGCCGGCCACGGCGAGCAGCGGTACGCCGAGCAGCAGCAGGGAGTGGTCTCTTGTAGCGGCGACGACCAGCAGCGGCACGTCCGCCACCGCCGCTACCAGAGCCGCGACCGCCGCCGCGAAAAGCCACAGCCGCCGCCGCATCAGCGCTCAGTCGCCGCGCTCGAAGCGGAACCCCACGCCGCGCACGGTCGTGATGTACCTGGGGTTGTGCGCGTCGTCGCCGAGCTTGCGGCGCAGCCAGGAGATGTGCATGTCCAGGGTCTTGGTCGACGTCCACCACTTGGCGTCCCAGACGTCGCGCATGATCTGCTCGCGGGTCACCACCTTCCCCGCGTCGCGCAGCAGGATCCACAGCAGGTCGAACTCCTTGGTGGTGAGGTCGAGCTCGACGTCGCCGTGCCAGGCACGGCGGGCGTCCGCGTCGACCCGGACCCCGCGCACCGCTCCCGGGCTCTCCGCGGTGCCCCGGCGAAGCAGCGCGCGGACCCGCGCGAGCAGCTCCGCCAGCCGGAACGGCTTGGTGACATAGTCGTCGGCGCCCGCGTCGAGGCCGACGACCGTGTCCACCTCGTCGGCCCTGGCGGTGAGGATGAGCACCGGCACGCCGTGTCCCTCGGCCCGGACCCGGCGGCACACCTCGAGCCCGTCCAGCTCGGGCAGGCCGATGTCCAGGAGGATGAGGTCGATCCCGTCGGACAACGCCCGGCCCAGCGTGGTCGGGCCGTCCTCGGTGATCTCGACCTGGTATCCCTCGCGGCGCAGCGCTCGGGAAAGCGGCTCGGAAATGGAGGTGTCGTCCTCGGCGAGTAGCACACGGGTCATAAGTAGATCGTAAAGCCACGGTAAAGCGCTCGCGCATGTGACGCGTAACACCGGGCGCGGAGCGGGAATCAACCACGGTCTAAAGGTCGCC
>Ga0209656_10002739_pt1 | contig 11425 bp, 10 predicted proteins | sample BogFormECP12_OM2_FD_188239 | JGI IMG/M metagenome (GOLD analysis project Ga0209656, IMG submission 188239) | Bog forest soil microbial communities from Calvert Island, British Columbia, Canada - ECP12_OM2 (SPAdes) (version 2) | ecosystem: Environmental > Aquatic > Freshwater > Wetlands > Bog ... | reverse complement strand
GGTCCAGTCGTCGTAGCGCAGCCCGTCACCCCCGGCCAGCTCGACCTCGAATCCGGAAATTCCCTGGTTGAGCCGGGCGAAGACCAGCTTGGCGGCCGAACCCTCGGGTCCGGGTTTGCCCGCGGCCAGCTGCTGGCGCAGCCGCTCCCCCGCCAGCCGGGCCACCTCGGCCTCCGTCCACAGCCGCAGCATCCGGTCGTGCAGGCCCGGCGTGCGCAGCTCGGGACGGGACCGCCAGGTCCGGGCGGCCGAGGCGATCATGCCGCTCTCCCGCGGGGCCGCGCGGGAGGCGCCGATGCTGACCCGCTCGCTCATCAGCGTGGCGTTGGCCACCTTCCAGCCCTCGCCGACCTGGCCGATCCGGTCCTCGTCGGGTATCCGCACGTCGGTCAGGAACACCTCGTTGAACTCGGCCTCGCCGGTGAGTTGGCGCAGCGGCCTGACCTCGACTCCGGGGGCCGTCATGTCCAGGGCGAAGTAGGTGAGCCCCTGGTGTTTCGGCACGTCGGGGTCGGTGCGGGCGACCAGCAGCCCGTGCCGGGCCTGATGGGCCTGCGAGGTCCACACCTTCTGCCCGGAGACCACCCAGCCGTCGCCGTCCCGGACCGCGCGGGTGGCCAGCGCGGCCAGGTCGCTGCCCGCGCCCGGCTCGCTGAACAGCTGACACCAGATTTCCTCGGCCGTCCAGAGCTTGCGCAGCCAGCGTTTTTGCTGCTCGTCGTTACCGTAGGCGAGGATGGTCGGCGCGGCCATGCCCAGCCCGATGCCGTTGCGCTCCGGGTCGTTGGTCGGCGAGCCGGCCGCGGCGAACTCGGCGTCGACGACGCTCTGCAGCGTGCGCGACACGCCCAGGCCGCCGAGCCCCTCCGGATAGTGCACCCAGGCCAGGCCCGCGTCGAACCTTGCGTTGAGGAAGTCCTGCTTGCCCATCTCGGCCGGATCGTGTTCGGCGAGGAAGGCGCGGACCCGCTCGCGGATCGCGTCTGGCGTTGATTGCGCTTCGGTTAGCACAGCGGCCCACCTGCCACGTAGATGACCTGGCCGGAGACGAAGCCAGCGCCCTCGCTGACCAGGAAGGAAATGGTGTGGGCCACGTCGGCCCCCTGCCCCACCCGGCGCACGGGGATCCGCTCCGCGGCGGCTTTGGCGAAGTCCTCGAACGGCACGCCGACCCGCTCGGCGGTGGCCGCGGTCATGTCGGTGGCGATGAACCCGGGCGCGACCGCGTTCGCGGTGATCCCGAACGGCCCGAGTTCGATGGCCAGGGTCTTGGTGAAGCCCTGCATGCCCGCCTTGGCCGCGGAATAGTTGACCTGCCCGCGGTTGCCGAGCGCGGAAGAAGACGACAGGTTGACCACGCGTCCCCACCGTTGGTCGACCATGTATTTCTGCACGGCCCTGGTCATCAGGAACGCGCCGCGCAGGTGCACCCCGAGGACCGTGTCCCAGTAGTCGTCGGTCATCTTGAACAGCAGGTTGTCGCGGATCACTCCCGCGTTGTTCACCAGCACGGTGGGCCCGCCAAGCTCGTCGGCCACCTGCTCGACCGCGGCCTTGACGTCGTCGCTCTTGCTCACGTCCGCGCCCACCGCGAGCGCGCTGCCGCCGGCGTCGGCGATCTCCTTCACCGTCCCGGCACACGCGGCCTCGTCCAGGTCGAGGACCGCCACGGCCATCCCGTCCGCGGCCAGCCGAAGCGCCGTGGCGGCACCGATGCCGCGGGCTGCGCCGGTCACGATCGCGATTCTGTCTGTCACTTAGGTTCCTCTCCTTTATTTTCCCTAACGGCCGTGGTGCTCGCACCGGTCACGTTGCTCGTTTACGTGGCTCGGGCGTTTAGCTAGCTGGGGGCGTTCGTCTAGCTCGGGGCGTTCGTCTAGCTGGTGGCCCTCCTCAGCTCGCGGCGGGCCAGGGACCTCTTGTGCACCTCGTCCGGGCCGTCGGCGAACCGGAGCGTGCGCGCGCTGGCCCACAGGTGGGCTAGCGGGAAGTCCTGGCTGACACCGCCGCCGCCGTGGGCCTGGATCGCCCTGTCGATCACCCACTCGGCCATGGCGGGGGTGACGATCTTGATCGCCTGGATCTCGGTGTGCGCCCCCTTGTTGCCCACGGTGTCCATCAGCCACGCTGTCTTGAGCACGAGCAGTCGCGCCTGCTCGATTCTTACCCTGGACTCGGCGATCCAGTCTTGGATGACGCCCTGCTCGGCCAGGGGCTTGCCGAAGGCGGTGCGGCTGGTGGCCCTGGTGCACATGAGCTCGAGGGCGCGTTCGGCCGCGCCGATCTGCCGCATGCAATGGTGGATGCGGCCGGGGCCAAGCCGCGCCTGCGCGATCGCGAACCCGTCGCCTTCGCCGGAGATCAGGTTCTGGATGGGCACCCTGACGTTGTCGAATATGACCTCGGCATGGCCGCCGTGCGTCCCGTCGGTGTAGCCGAAGACCCTCATCCCGCGCTTGACCGTCACCCCCGGCGTATCGCGAGGGACGAGGATCATGGAGTGCCTGCCGTGGCCTTCGGCGGCCTCGCCCGACACTCCCATCACGATGAAGATCTGGCAGTCCGAGCTCATCGCGCCGCTGGACCACCACTTACGGCCGTTGATCACGCAGCCGTCGCCGTCCATGGCGATCGTGGTGGCGATGTTGGTCGCATCGCTTGAGGCCACGTCGGGTTCGGTCATGCAGAAGGCAGACCTGATCGTGCCCTCGAGCAGCGGGCGGAGCCAGCGCTCCTGCTGTTCCGGCGAGCCGAACTCGGCCAGCACCTCCATGTTGCCGGTGTCGGGAGCGGCGCAGTTGAGGGCTTCGGGCGCCAGCGCGGGACTCCACCCGGTGATCTCAGCCAGCGGCGCGTACTGCAGGTTGGTCAGCGGCGGATCCGGCAGCAAGCTCGAGTCGAGCTTGCCGACCGCGGTCGCGGACTTGCCGGTCAGGAACAGGTTCCACAATCCGCGGCTGCGCGCTTCGGCCTTGAGATCCGCGGTGACCGGCATCCGCTCCCACACCTGGCCCTGGGCGGCCGCGGCCTCGACCTGCTCCGCGAACACCTCCTCGGCCGGGTAGACCCGCTCCTCCATGAAGGTGAGCAGTTGCTTACGCAGATCAAGCGTCCTGGCATCGTAGCCAAAGTCCATGGAGCACAACCTTTCGATGGCCCGCTTCCACAGGGTCGCGTCCAGACTACCTACCCACCAGTACGTTTGTCCGCTATGGCTTCGCGCTTCGGCGCGCCTAAGTACCCTCGCGCGGCCCGGCTGCCGCTCCCCGCGCGGCCCGGCTGCGGCCCGCAGCCTGGGTCAGATTAGCCGTCCACCGAAGGCGCGCGCATTATCGTGGGTATTTACCCGCGCTGGCAGAGGGGTAAGTACCCACGATAATCAGCATCAGCCTTAACGCCGGGACAAAAGGAGCATTTCGCCTTGGTTCCTGTTCACGGATGGAGAATCCTTAGGCGATGTGAAACCGTTTTGTGGCGTTTGGTGCGCCTGGTTTCACCGGCGACGCTGTTGTGCGTGCGACGGGGTCAGGTGGTGCGGCGGAAGACGTAGACGTCGCCGGACTGGAAGACCTGTTTGTAGATGTGGCCGGGGTAGATCTGGGCGATGAAGGCGGGGACGTTGCTGATCGGCGGGCTGTAGTCGCTGTTCTGGCCGTCGAAGACGATGTACTCGGTCCTGGGGTTGCCGGCGTTGCCGATCCAGAAGGTGTCGGTGCGGGCGGCCAGCGGCGCGAGGAGATCCAGTGTGGCCTGTACGGTGGCGCCATCGGGCACTTTGGCCATCGCCGCGTCGGCGGACCTCACGTGGCCGCTGATCCGGTAGCTCTGCGCGTTCCACACGGTGCTGAGCGGAAACTGGAGGGCCAGCGGGACCGTGATCGCCAGCATCATGGCGGCGCCGTAGCGCCGTGCTCCGGCCAGGGCCGCGCGGCGCACGCCCTGACTTCCGCTGGCCCAGCTTGCGGATCCGGCCGGGCCTTCCGCGTCCATGACGGCGCCGATCCTGGCCATCGCGTCGATGGCCGCGATGAAGATGATCGGCATCACCGTGGCGTTGTAGTGCCAGTACGTTCCCCAGAAGCTCGAGTTGGTGGACAGGAAACGCAGCAGCAGACTCGGCCCCGCGATCAGGACCAGCGGCGAGCGGAGCGCGATGAACGCGGTCGGCAGCAGTAGGATCACGATCGTCCGCAATTTGTCAGGCCACGCGTGGAAGAACTGCCCGATCAGGCCGGTCAAGGTCGGGTTCCCACCGGGGGCGAGGATCCCGCCGTCGCTCCAGTAGTCGTACTGATGGACCGGGTTGAAGTGCGGGATGATCACCCCGATAGCCAGGAACGACCAGGCAAAACCCCAGATCAAGAGGATCTGGCCCGCCTTGATGCGCTGCCTGCCGCCGGGATCCGCGGACGTGACGCCGACGCCGGAGCGGAGGGCGGCGGCGCGTATGCCGACGATGGTCAGGTAGAGGCCGATGGCAGCCACCGTGAAACCCTGATCCTCCTTGACGAAGACCAGCGGGAGCGCCCACCAGACCGCAGCCTTGATGCGGCCGCGGACCAGCGCGGACAGCGAGAAGGCTAGCAACGGGACGGCGAAGGCGATCTCGTGGAAATCGAAGTTGGCCAGCTGCTGCAGGCCCCAGGAGAAGCCGTACGCGACCGCGATGGCCCGGCTTGGGCCGATCCCGGAGCCCCCGAACTTCTCCCGCGCGGCCTGGCTGACACCGAAGACAGAAAGCGCGGCCAGGAGCGCCTGCACGGCCACCAGCGTCGCCGCCGAGGGGAAGACGCGGAAGAGCGGGGCGATCACCATGACAATCGGCTGGAAGTGGTCGCCGAGCAGGTTGAAACCCGCCGTCCTGACGTCCACGACCGGCGCGTGCAAGCTGGCGGCCTGCTTGACGTACTCGGTGTAGATGGCCAGATCCCACGAGGACGGGTTGAGCTGCAGCAACCGGAACAGCGAGATGGCGAAATAGACAACGAAAACGGCGAGCGAGGTCACCCAGATGAACGGGTCCCGGTAGGCGCCGGAGAGCCTGCGCTTATGCCGCGGCGCGGGAGGGCCGCCCGGCAGCAGACTCTGAGGTACCGGGGATTCACTCTGCGGCACCACGGACTCCGCGGTTGCGGCGAGTGCCTCGGTCCCGCCACGGACCGGTTCGGCACCAGACGGAGTCCGTTGCTGCTCCAGCATCCCCGCGCAGCCTATCGCCTCCGGCCTGCGGCAGCGCGGGTCAGACCAGCAGGAGCCGGGCGAGGCGGCGGCCGGAGACATACAGGCCGGCCAGCCCGAGCGCGGCGAGGTAGGCGGCCCGCCACAGCAGGTCTGGGCCGACCACTCCCACGGTCAGGTCGCGGAGCAGCACGACGCCCTGGTAGAGCGGCGTGTACTCGACGATCACCTGGACGGCCCGAGGGTAGACCCCGAGCGGGTAGAACGTAGCCGAGAACAAGAAGAGCGGCATGCTGGCCAGGATCACGTAGTCGAAGTCCTGCCAGCTTTTCATGTATGTCGTCCCGGTCATGCCGAGGGCGGCGAAAGCGAAGCCGATCAGCACCGCCACCGGCACGGACAGCACCGCCCACGGCGAGTGCACCAGGCCCATCGCCAGCATGACCAGCGTGAACGCCGCGGCGTAGATGGTGCCGCGGAGCAGCGCCCAGCCGATCTCGCCCAGCGCCACCTGGGCCGGGCGCATCGGCGTGGCCAGGACGGCGTCGTACAGCTTCGCGTACTTCAGCCGGAAAAAGACGTTGAAGGTGGAGTCGTACATTGCGCCGTTCATCGAGGACACGGCGAGCAGGCCGGGCGCGACGAAATCTCGGTACGGAATGAGGTGCCCGCCTGGACCGGGCACCTTGCCGACCAGCACGCCCAGACCGAGACCCACGGACAGCAGGTAGAACAGCGGCTCGAAGACGCCGGACGCGAACACCAGCCAGGCGTGCCGGTAGGCCCGGGCGTGGCGCTCGATCAGGCGCAGGCTGCCCATGTCGCTACCGGCCCGGCGAAGGCGAGCAAGCCGCCCGGTCGGCGGCAGCATCCGCAGCGACACGCTAGACATGCTCTGCTCTCTTAGACATAGAGGCTCTTAGACATAGAGCCGCCTGCGGTAGGTGCGGGCCCCGGCCCAGATCCCGATGGCCGCGAGGACGGTCAGGTAGGCAACGTTGGCGAGGGCCACGGGCATGTCGACGTCGCCGAGGCTGAGCATGCGGCACAGGCTGACGCCGTGCCATAGCGGGGTGGCATAAGCGAGGAGCCGGAGCCAGCCGGGGAGCTGGGACAACGGGAAGAACGTGCCGGAGAACAGCATCAGCGGCATCATGCCGAACCTGAACATGTAAGCGAAGGAGCTCTCGGTCGTCACCGTGACCGCCCAGGCGGCGATCGGGGCGGCGAAGGCCAGCCCGGTGAGCGTCGCGGCGGGCCAGGCCAGCACCACCCAGGGGGACCTGGTCGCGCCGAACGCCCAGATGAACAGCGTGACTACGGCGGCGTTCATGGCGATCCGCATCGTCATGAACATCAGGTGCCCGCGGAAGATGTCACCCGGCCGCAGCGGTGAGGCCTGCGCGGCGATATAGATCTTGTTCCACTTGACGGAGCCGAACACGGGGTAGCTCGCCTCGCCCATCGCGGTGTTCATCGCGCTGACGGCCAGGATGGCCGGGGCCACGAAGGCCAGGTAACTCACCCCGCCCAGGCTCGCCGTCCCGTGCCGGTCCACCAGCGAGCCGAGGCCGAGCCCCATCGCGCCCAGGTAGAACAGCGGGCCGAGCACGCTGGACCAGATGCTGGACCGCCAGATCCGCCGGTACACCGTCAGCCAGCACTGGAAGCCGCGTGCGGACCGGGCCAGGGGGGTTACGGGGGGGCGGGCAGCCACCCCGTGAGCAGGGGGGGTCTGGGGGGGATCGTCCCCCCGGACCAACAGAGCCATCAGTCCTCCAGCCTCCGCCCGGTCAGCCGCAGGAACACATCCTCGAGCGTGCCCCGGCGGACCAGCGAGGTGAGCGGCTCGAGGCCGCTGGCGCGGACCGCCGCCAGGGCCGCGTCCCCATCGGTGACGTAGAGGAGTATGCGGTCAGCAAGCACCTCGGCCCGTTCGGCCGGAAAATCTTTGAGCTTGTCCGCGGCCAGGTCGTGCAACTCGGGATCGAAGCGCAGCTCGAGGACCTCCGGCGAGCAGTAGCGCGTGATCAGGTCGCGGGGCGAGCCCTCGGCGGCGAACGTTCCGTGGTCCATGACCACGAGCCGGTCGCATAGCTGTTCCGCCTCGTCCATGTAGTGCGTGGTGAGGATCAGCGTGACGCCACGCTGCTTGAGGCGGAACAGCCGGTCCCACACCACGTGCCTGGCCTGCGGGTCCAGGCCAGTGGTGGGCTCGTCGAGGATCAGGATCTCCGGCTCGTTAATGAGCGAGCGGGCGATCGTCAGGCGGCGCTTCAGGCCGCCGGAGAGCGGGTCCACCTTGTCCCCGGCCCGGTCGGCGAGATGCACGAATTCCAGCAGCGCCGCCGCCCGCTCCCTGATGACGCGGCGAGGCAGCCCGAAGTACCTGCCGTAGACCAGCAGGTTCTCGACAACGGTCAGCTCGACGTCGAGGGTGTCTTCCTGCGGCACCACGCCGAGCCGGGCCCTGATCGCGGAGCCGTCCCGCACCGGGTCGATGCCGAGGATGGTCAGTTCGCCGCCGGTCGGCGGCGAGACACAGCCGATCATCCGCATCGTGGAGGATTTGCCCGCACCGTTCGGCCCGAGGAAGCCGAAGGCCTCGCCGCGGTACAGGTCGAAATCGATCCCGTCCACCGCCGTGAAATCCCCGAAACGCTTGGTCAGGCCGCGCGCACGGACGAGCACGTCACTCCTAGACACCCGACTTACGGTACCTGGGGGGTATGACATTTTTCGAACGGTTTACCGGCCGCTACACGCTGCCGTCTGGGGGGCTGCGGTAGGGTTCTGATGTATACGGGTACGGGATGGACCGATCAAGGACGAAGCGAGTGGACCTCCTCCGCGATGTTTACGCCCGATTCAGGGTTCTGATACACGAGGTAGCCAAGTTCGGCATCGTGGGCATCCTCGCGTTCTTCATCACGATCGGCGGCGCCAACGCGCTGCATTTCGGGGCGGGACTCGGCCCGCTCATCTCGGTGACCATCGCCACCATCGTGGCCACCGTGTTCGCCTTCCTCGGCAACAAGCTCTGGGCGTTCCGGCACCGGAAGGGCAGCCACCTGGGTCGGGAGACTGTCCTGTTCTTCGTCTTCAACGGGATCGGGCTGCTCATCCAGCTCGCGTTCGTCGCGGGCGTGCACTACGGGCTCGGCCTGACGGACTCGCTCGCCTACAACGTGGCGAACATCATCGGCGTCGGCGTGGCTACCGTGTTCCGGCTGTACTGCTACCGCCGCTGGGTATTCCTGATGGCGGACGACACGCCGATGCCGGAGCAGCTGGAGCCGGAGACCTCCGGCACCTGATCACGGGCAGCCGCGGACGGCGGACAAACCCAGAGGCGCGTTGAGCGCCGCGGTTTCCTGCGCGTTCGTCAAGTAACCCACCGCGGCCATCCGGCCGATCACGTGTACCAGCCGGATCCGGGCCTGCCGCGGGTAGACCAGCGGGTCGTCGTAGGTGGGCGCGTTCACCACGCCGGCCAGCATGGCCGCCTGCACCAGGGTCAGCCGATCTGGCGGCCGGCCGAAATAACCGCAGCTGGCAGCGTTCAGGCCGTAGTAACCATGGCCGTAGTACGCGATCTCCGCGTACATGCGGAGTATCTCCGGCCTGCTGTACGCCTGGTTGAGCTTGACGGCCATCGCCAGTTGCTCCAGCACCTGCGTGAAGCCGCTGTCGCCGCCGGTGTACAGGTTCTTCGCCAGTTGCAGGTCGATAGTGCTGCCGCGCTGGTCCCGGTGCCCGGTGATCCAGGAGACCACGCCCCGGCCCAGTGCGAGCGGGTCGACGCCGGGATCGGTGTAGAACCTGTGGTCTTCCGTCGCCACCAGGGCCTGTGCGAAGTAGGACGGGACCGGTGGCCCAGGATAGGCGATGTGATGTTCCTGCGCCTGCGCCTCGACTAGGGCGGTGGCCTGGCCCGCCGAGGGGGTGAGCACGAAGAGCAAGCCAACCGCGACGGCGAAGACCACGACGATGGCGAGCAGGATTTTCGCGATCCTGAAGGCGATCCTGAACCGTCGCCTAGCCGGGAGAGGCCGTGTCGGCTCCTCGGGCCCGACGTTGTCGTCCCAGGAGGCGGCGCGGCGAGTCCCGAGTGCTCCCAACTGCTCCCTCCGGTGGTGACGGCGACGACGCGGCTGTCGCTACTCCTAACGAGCACGGCATCCTCACCATGCCCGGCACATCGTAACTTTCCGGTCCAGGGGGAATCATGCATCCATCCGTGACGGCGCGGCGCCCCAGGGGCGGCTTCGGTCCGGCCAGGCGCCGGTTCGGCCCGGCTTCGTTTCGAGCGGCGCCGCGGTTGCGCTAAGCTAACTGAGCCTGCCGAGGTCTGGCGGGTATGCGCCACGGGAAGCGAGGTCGTGGCGCGGGCGGGACGTGGCCCAGCTTGGTTAAGGCGCCTGACTGGGGGTCAGGAGAGCAGGAGTTCAAATCTCCTCGTCCCGACGAACGAAGATTTACTGCTAAACGAAATGTCAGTAGCCGAGACTATGGTACTGGCATGGCTCGAGATTCATCGAAAACAAGTAATTGGTCCGATACTGACCTGACTAGTGCGGTGACGGTATCCAGGTCGTGGCGCGGCGTCATGCGAGAACTCGGGCTGTGCGTGACGTCATCAGGATCTCTTCGGGTGGTTAAGCGTCGTGTTGCCCTCCTTGAACTCGACACCTCGCATTTCACTGGACAACGGACATGGTCTGACGCGGCGCTTAAGCGAGCCGCTGTTCAAGCCCATTCTTGGGACGAACTCCTCGCTGCCATCGGTATCACGTCAGGCTCTGGAGATGAACGAACCCGAGTAAAAGCTCACGCGCTGCGTCTAGGGCTTGACTTGAGCCACCTTGCCGACCAGCCACAAGAATCCCGCTTTCGGCCGAGCGCAATGCCGACCCTCAGTAACCTCCGCGAGGCAGCGACGTCGCTTGCCGCGTCCTGGTTCTCCTTGTGTGGCTTCAATCCGGCGATCCCAATGGAGCCGACTATCTATGACCTACTCGTGTCGATGCCGGACGGAATCAAAAGGGTTCAGGTCAAGACGACTACATATAACAGTAAGAACGGATGGATGATACAGGTAGGCAGGCGACCTTATTCCATCGGAAACAACGCACGACTTGTCCCGTACGACCCGGAATTGATTGACCTCTTCTTCATTGCGGACGGTGACCTGTCTTTGTACCTCATACCGAGCAAGGTCATCGCGGGGCGGGTAGGCCTTCTATTGCGGACCTACGCCAATTACATAGTGGGAAACGCGGCAGGACTCATGACACCGCGACCGGGTGCCGCTTGACAGAGTTCGGTAGTCGGGACTGATGTGTACCGACTCGAGCATGGACGATATCTCGGCTTCCTGCTGCGTCAGGTCGCCAGGTACTTGAAGGCCAGGCCCAAGGCGCTGAAATCCGTGGCCGCGACGGCACCACGGTCCCGGGCGGCGGAAGCCGGATGCGGGCCACTGGTATCGGCGCACCATGGTTCCGGCCGGCCCGCAGTGTGGGCCGGCCGGCTTGTTGGTGTTGACTTGTCGGTATGCCTGTTCAAGGAGAATACGAGCCGAGCGCACAGGCCTGGGTGCGCGATCAAGTGGAGCTGTACGAGGGTTCGGGCGGAACCCAGGGCACGACGCTGCGGGACACCGGCCTGCCGGTCGTGATCGTGACCAACCTCGGCGCGAGCAGCGGCAAGGTGCGCAAGACGCCGGTGATGCGGGTGGAGCACGACGGCCGGTACGCCATGGTGGCGTCCAAGGGGGGCGCACCGGAGCACCCGCTGTGGTACTACAACGTCCGCACGAACCCGCGGGTAGAAGTCCAGGACGGCCCGCACAAGCAGGACATGATCGCCCGGGAGGTCAACGGGGACGAACGCGCCGAGTGGTGGAAGCGGGCGGTCGCCGCGTACCCGCCTTACGCGGAGTACCAGGAGAGGACCACGCGCGAGATCCCGGTGTTCGTCTTGGAGCCGGTTAGCCGTTGATCGTGCCCACGCCGGGCAGGATCGGCTTTACGCCCATGTAGATGGGCCCAGCGTGCGAGCACGCCTCCAGGCCGAAGAAGGCGTAGGTCGCGCTGCGCTGGTTTGGCGGGTAGATGCGGAGCTCGGACGTGGTGAAGACCGGGTGGCACCCAGGCGCGGTAGTCACGGCGGCGTCGCTGTACTGCAGTATCGTGTGGGCGGTCGCGCCGGGAGCGAGCACCACGGTTCGCGCGGGGACGTTGGG
>Ga0209656_10002738_pt1 | contig 11426 bp, 5 predicted proteins | sample BogFormECP12_OM2_FD_188239 | JGI IMG/M metagenome (GOLD analysis project Ga0209656, IMG submission 188239) | Bog forest soil microbial communities from Calvert Island, British Columbia, Canada - ECP12_OM2 (SPAdes) (version 2) | ecosystem: Environmental > Aquatic > Freshwater > Wetlands > Bog ... | reverse complement strand
GAGCGCGCCCTAGCGTGCCCCGCGGCGGCGTCCGGCGCGGCCGCGCGGCCCATGACGGGATCCGCGGCCAGCTGCGCGACCGACATGGCGAGAAATTCAGTCTCGCTGTAGCCGTAACGGCGCAGCGCCTCATCGTTGACCATCAGGATGCGGCCATCGCCCGGCTCCGCGACCCAGAGGGGCGACGGGTTGGATTTGAACAGCCGCTGGTAGCGTCCGGCATCGGCATTCAATTGCCGCAGGTCACGGCGCCGTTCCGCCAGCAGCGCGGTGAGCGACAGACCCGTGAGGGTGAGCAGCGCAATGAACCCCCACTGCAGCGCGATGCTCTCGAGCGGGTTGTTGGTCGGGAGCGGCCCCAGTCGCATGGCCACGCCGGCCGTGACCACGAGCGACATCGCCAGCGTGGCGAATGCCGCCGCCGGCGGACCGAAGCGGACGGACGCGCAGGCCACGAGCATCAGCGCCGTCACCAGCAACGGCACATCCCACGCCGCCGGAAGATTGAGCGCGGCGACGCTCCAGGCGGCCAGCGCCAGCCACAATGCGGCGAAAGACAGGGAGCGGCGTCGATACGTCTTCTGGATGCCATCCAGCGTGGCGCCCGCCAGCGGTACCACCAGCATGATGCCGGCGATGGAATTCATGGACCAGCGGATACTGGCCAGGAACACCTCCGGGGTCAGAACGGGAAAGGCGCCGGTCGCATCGGTCAATATGGCGCGATACATGGGCGTAAAGGTCGCCGGCGTCAGCCACGCGGCGGCGAAGGCACCCCCCCAGTCCAGAGTCACGGCGAGAATCCGTCCCACCGCCGCTGCCGCCAGCAGTACCAAGGGATCGCGGAGGCGGTCAAAGCGGCGGTGAAAGCCCCAGAGCCGCAGGAGATGCACGATTAGCACGATGCTGCCGGCTTCGGCCGCCGCATCGACCGTGACCGAGATCAGCGAATCGCCGACGACGACGCCCCAGACCAGCCAGGATCCGATGAACAGCGCGGGCCAGAGCCGCGCCCCGCCCAACAGCACGCCGGCCACGCCGACCCCGACCGCGAGCCACGGCGTCGCGACCGACGCGATGCGCAAGGAGGGATCCACCCAATGCCGCACGAACAACACCGTGCCGACCGAGACGGCGACGTACAGCACGAACAAAAGAAACCCGGCGCCCCATGGCGAGTTCCATCGCCAAGCCGGGCCCCATCCCACCCACTTTCCCGATCCTAGGATTGGCGTCCTGATGCTCCTGCCTTAGGGCCGCTCAGCGCCCCCGAGATCGTCGTGCTCGTGGTAGTTCGGATACCGCGGTAGCGCCGGTTCGACCACCGGATGCAGCTGCAACTGTTCCAGAACGATCGACACGGCGCGCTCGAGCTGCGCATCACGTCCTGCAGCCACATCCTTCGGCAATTCCTCCACTTCGACATCGGGCGCGATGCCGTGGCCTTCGACTTCCCACTCGCCCTGCAGGCCGTAAATGGCATACCGAGGCGCGGTGACCCGGCCGCCATCGATCAGCGTCGGATAGCCGCCGATGCCGACCAATCCGCCCCAGGTGCGCACTCCGACCAGAGTCCCGAGATTCGCCTTGCGGAAATACCAGGGCATGGCGTCGCCGCCGGAGCCCGCGGATTGGTTGATGACCATCGCCTTGGGTCCGAAGATCGCGCCTTCCGGATCGTGAACCGGCTTGCCGTCGCGTTCGATCGCGCCGCTCAGCAATTTTTGCCCCAGCACGTTGACGACGTAGTCGGCGATGAAGCCGCCCTCGTTGTAGCGCTCGTCGAGCACCACCCCCTGTTTGTCCAACTGCGCATAAAAGTAGCGATTGAAATTGGTGTAGCCGGCCCCGGCGGTGTTCGGCATGTAGATGTAGGCGATTCTGCCCCCGGACAAGGCATCGACCTTGCGCCGATTCGCATCGATCCAATCGAGATTGCGCAGCCCATGCTCGGAGTCCGCCGGCACCACCGTGACATCGCGCGCGGCGGCGCCGTCCGCGCTCTTGGCGATGCGCAACACCGTCTGCTTGCCCGCGGTGCCGTCGAGGAAGGCGTCGATATTGTCGGTCGCATGCAGTTCGCGGGCGTTGACGGCCAACAGATAATCGCCCTCCACGATGTTGATGCCGGGCAGCGTCAAGGGAGCGGTCAGCGACGGCGTCCAGTTCTGTCCGTTGAAGATCTTCGCGAACCTGTAGCGATCATGGTCGATCGTGTAGTCGGCTCCGAGCAGACCGGGCTTGGGCGCCATATCCGCGTCGCGCGGGCCGCGCACGAACATGTGGCCCACTTGAACTTCCCCCAGCATCTCGTCGCACAAAAACGTGAACTCGTTGCGCGAGGCGAGCCCATCGAGAAATGGCTGGTACTTTGCCTGGATCTTGGCCAAATCGAGCCCGTGAGCGTGGGGGTCGTAGAGAAAATCACGCTGCAGGCGCCAGCTTTCGCGGTACATCTGCTGCCACTCGGCCCGCGGATCGACCACGGCGGACATCCCGCCGTTATTCACGGGCTTGCCCGGGTTGGCATCCGGCGAACCGGGCTTCAATTCGGCAACGGGAACGAGGAACCAGCTCTCCTTGCGCGAATAGAACAGCTTCTCGCCGTCGTGGGAAACCTTGTACGCCGTCAAACCGCTCAACAACTCTTCGGTGAGGCGCTTCTCCGTCGTGAACCGCCACAGCGTCAGCGCCGGCGGCCCCTCGTCTCCGGATGGGCGCCCCACCGCCGGACCTTCGGCGAGAAACAGCACGCCCGTCTTGCCGACCGATAAATCCACGTAGTTGCGGGGGGGAATCGGCAGCGAAAGGATCCGATTGCCGATTCCGTCCAGATCGATCACGGTGGGTTTGGGTTTCTCGGCGGCTTTTTTCTTGTCCTTGTCCTTCTTGTCCTTCTTGCCGGCGTCCTTATTGCCGCTGTCATTGTCGCTTTCCTTGGCCGCGGACTGATCCTTGTCGGAATCCTTCTTGGAATCATCGTCCTTCTTTTTGTTTTCATCGTCGCTTTCCGGCGGCACCGGCGAAGCGCCCTTTTGCGACAGCACGACGACATAGACGCTGCCATCGGTGGCGCGGTCGAGCGAGGACAGGTCTATGCCCGCATCCGAGGGTCCGTTGTTCGTCGACGCCGTGAAGTACAGGGTATCGCCGCTCGGATCGAAAACCGGGTGCGCCGCATTGCTCATGCCGTCCGTGATTTGCTTGGCAGCATGCGTCGCCAGCGAATACACGAAGATGGCGTGCATTTGACTCTCGAGGTCGCGTGAATAGGCAATCCATTGCGAGTCGGGCGACCAAGAAAGCTCCGTCGCCGACCCAAAACCGCCCCTCAGGCCGGTGTCGACTTTGACCGGCTTGCCGCCCGCGGCGTCCACGTACCAAAGATGCAGGTGCTTATCGGTGAAGGCGATGCGTTTGGAGTCGGGCGACCAGTGCGGCGCATAGTAGAACGACGCACCCGGGCCCAAATCGATGACCTTCGGCGGCAGCAAGCCGTCCTGGTCGCGCACGTACAGCTGATACTCTCCCGACGCATCGCTGAAGTAGGCGATGGATTTTCCGTCGGGCGACCACGCCGGATCGCGCTCGGCGGCGCCGGGGGTTCGGGTCAAATTGCGGGTGTCGCCTTTCTCGGCGGGCACGGTAAAGATATCGCCATGCGCTTCGGCGACCAGGCGCGCGCCCGTGGGCGAGATCGCAACATTCTGCACTTCCCTCACGGCCACCGTGGCCAGGTGCGGCGCGAGACGCGGCAGGTCGCCGCGAATCGTAACGGGCACGAGGTGTTCCTGATGGGTCGAAAGATCGTAGAGATGCAGCGAGCCGAACTGTTCGTAGACCAGCGCCTTAGGTCCGGCGCCGACCGTCTTCAGATCGAAGCCCCTGTTTTCGATGACCTCCTGCACCTGCTTCGTGCCCGTGTCATAACTGAAGAGCGAGACCGGGCCATGGCGGTCGGAGAGAAAGTACACCGTGCCGCCGTTCCAGACCGGGTTCGAGTCGTTGGAGTTGTCACGGGGAATTTTCTCGATGTCGAGAGTCTTGACGTTCAACAGCCAGATCGGGGTCGTCTGGCCGCCGCGATAGCGCTTCCAGGCGTTTTGCCATTGTTCGAAGGGTACGTACGCCAGCGTGCGGCCGTCTTCCGAGAAGCTGCCCTGCGCCGCGCTCGGCAGCGGCAGAAGCTGCGCGGGCCCGACGCCATCGGCGCGCACCCGAAACAGCCGCGGGAAATCCGAATAGCTCGCATGCATCGAGGTGAACAACACCTCCTTGCCATCCGCCGTCCAGCCGGCGACGCGGCTGCCGGTGGGCTCCCATGTCAGGCGCCGCGGCACTCCGCCCTCGGCGTTCATGACGTACACATCCGTCAAGCCGTGGGCGCGGTTCGAATACGCGATCTGCGTGTGATCGGGAGAATAATACGGACCCGCCCACACCGTGCCGACCGAAGTCAGCCGTCGCGCCTCGCCGCCCTGGCGCGCGACCGTCCATATGTCGTTGGCGTACAAGAACGCGATCCTGTCCTGGCTGAGGGTGGGATTGCGCAGCAGCAGGGGCGTCGCGCTCCACGCGGAGGTGCACAGGATCAGGCCGGTCATCACGCGCAATCCCGCGCTCAGGTATCCAATGCGAAGCATGCAAACACCCTCGAGGTAAATTAAAAACTATACACCAGGCGATTCGCGCGCAAGGCATCGCGTCTGGGCGCGCTCAAGCGAGACGGCTGAATCCGTCGGCGCTCCACTCCTCGCTGCCCACTCCGTGATGCACGAAGAACAGCCCATCGGGATCGTACTTCGCCTTCACGCCGCGCAGTTGTCGGTAATTGCTCCCCCAAAACGAACTCTGCCAGTCATCGTTGAAGTAGTTGCTTTCGGAAACGTAGGAACCGGGATCAGGAACGATCTTGCGCAGCTCCGCGGCGGCCTCCACGACTGCGCGGGCATGCTGGTGCGCGGCCGCGGCGTCGAAGTCTTGTCCCGGCCTGGGCGGCGCTCCGCCGTTGGCCATGATGGCGAGCGCGAAAGCGTCCAACACCGCCGGGTTCGTGGCCGTGGACCGTGCCGCGGCAATCGCCTCGGCCGGCGCGCCGGCAAGCCCCTTGTTGAAATGCAGCTCAACTTCCCAGTGCCGGCTGGCGGCCACGAGCGCGCCGGCCAGATTCGCCTCCGCGGATTTCCGCAGCAGTGCGGCGGGCAGCCACAAGGACTCATAGCCATGGAGGAACGCGCTCACTTGATCCTTGTCGCCGGACCACCATGCGTGGAATGCGGGTGCGCCGGAGCGCTCATCGGTGATCATCGCGTCGCTCCCGCGCCGCTTGCGGGCCTCGGCGTCCCACCAGGCCCGGGCACGCCCGCTGCCGGCTTCGAGATCGGATGCGCTGAAATCGCTCGAGCTCTTCGCCCAGTCGAAGAAGGGTTTCCAAACGTTCGCGCACTGCTGGTTGTCGAGCCCCTGGCATACCATCGACAGCTCGAGGGTGTTGTCGGGCTTGATCTTGACGCTCTCGCCCCAGTGCGGATTGAACAGCGTGTCGCGATAGAAGCCGATGAAGCGGGCGATCAATTGCTCGAAGCCCGCGTCTGAATTCGCCTTGATCGTGCCTGCGGCGGAGCCGAAGAATTCCGGCAATTCGTGGGTGCGCAGCGTGAGCTTGGTGACGACTCCCCAGCTGCCGCCGCCGCCGCCCTTGAGCGCCCAATACAGATCCGGGTCGATGCACTCGTTGACCGTGCGCACCACGCCGTCGGCGGTGACGATCTCGGCTTCCAGCAGTCCTGCCGCCGCGGTGCCGAAGCCCTTCGACATGGAACCGAATCCGCCGCTTTGCACGAGCCCGGCGACGCCCACGGTCGTGCAACCGCCGCCCTGGACGTAGCGGCCGGCTCGGGTCGTGACGGCATCGTAGGCGTCGATCCACATGGCGCCGGCTTCGACCGTCACGGCCGGCGTGGGCCGCTGCTTGCCGCGGCAGCCCTTGCCGACGAATCCGTCATGCACGGCGACCGCGTTCATTGCGCGCGTCCACACCAGCAGCGAGTCGGGTGCGTTGGAAGTGCCTTGGTAACTGTGACCGCCGCCTTTGACGACCAACCGCAATTGGTTATCGCGCGCAAAATTGACCGCCGCCGCCACGTCGGCGGCGCTTCGCGCGGCGACCGCGTAGACACTGGCGGCGGGCCTCCATGCATCCAGCCAGCCCGACACCTGCGTACCTGCCGGCTGGTCGCCGAGATAAAAGGGGTTGCGCACGTTCTTCAGCACTTCGAGGCATGAGGGCCCTTGCGGCTCGGCCGCGCACGCGGCGAAGAGCGGCTGCACCTTGATGAGATTGCCGCCGACATCCTGCTTCAACTTGTCCCATTGCGCCGGGCTCGGCCATTCCGGATCGGTCGGCCGCACGCGCCGCATCGTGCGGCGCGTGGGCCGGCTGTTCGCGGCCGGTGCGGAATCAGCGGGCGCGGCGAAAACACCGGGCAGAAGCGGCAGCGCTGCGACCGTACGCAGCAGGTCTCGTCTTTTCATCGGCAATATATCCCTATCGCTAATTCCCTTGCCCAAGGATGCCACAAAAAGAACCGCATACCGCGGTGCAGCCGTTTCTGGACGAGGATGCGAAATAGTCTTACATTCACCAGTCGCCGGCGAATATGCCCTTACTGACGAGGTGTCCAATGATTAGTCTGCGGATCAACGGCGAATCGAAAGATGTCGATGCGCCGCCCGACATGCCTTTGCTGTGGGTATTGCGCGATATTCTGGGACTTACCGGCACCAAGTTCGGATGCGGCATGGCGCTGTGCGGCGCCTGCACCGTGCATGTGGACGGCGCACCGGTGCGCTCCTGTCTGCTGAGCGTGGGGTCGATCGGACAGCGCGCAATCACCACCATCGAAGGCATAGGCGCCACCCCGGCCGGTGCCAAAATACAGAAGGCGTGGCTGGACTTGGAGGTCGTCCAATGCGGCTACTGCCAATCCGGACAGATCATGTCGGCAACCGCCCTGCTCAACGGCACCCCGCACCCGGAAGATTCCGATATCGATGCGGCCATGGCGGGAAATATCTGCCGCTGCGGCACCTACGTGCGCATACGCGAGGCGATCAAACATGCTGCACAAAATTAAGCCAGCCGAAATCGAAGCCGAGGCCGACGCCTCGCTGACGCGGCGCGGGTTTCTGCACGCCGGACTCGCGGTGGGAGGCGCTCTGGTGGTCGGCTTCCACCTGCCGCTGGCCGATGCCGCGCCGGCAAAAGCTCCCTTTGCGCCGAATGCGTTCATCCGCATCGATCGTGACGGCAAGGTCACTCTCATCATGCCGCAGGTGGAGATGGGTCAGGGTATTTACACCGCATGCGCCATGATCCTGGCGGAAGAACTCGACGCGGCCTTCGAGCACGTGGCGGTGGAAGCCGCGCCGCCGAGCGGACAGCTCTATGCCAACCCGGTGTTTGGCATCCAGGTCACCGGCAACTCAAATTCGGTCCGGGCGTTTTGGCTGCCCTGGCGCAAAGCCGCCGCCGGCGTACGCGCCATCCTGGTTCAGGCCGCATCGGAATTGTGGAAGGTGGAGCCCTCGGGCGTTCGCACCGAGAATGGTGCAGCCGTTCACGACGCCAGCGGGCGGCGCCTCGGCTACGCGGCGCTGCTCGACCGTGCCCAGGGCCTCACGCCGCCGAAGGACCCACCGCTCAAGGATCCCAAAGACTTCAAACTCATCGGCAAGCCTCTGAAGCGCCTGGACACTCCCGACAAGGTCACCGGCAAGGCCGTGTACGGGATCGATGCCATGCCGCCCGGCGTGAAGTTCGCCACGTTGGCCGCCTGCCCGGTGTTCGGCGGCAGCGTCGGGCATGTCGATGATGCCAAGGCCAAGAAACTCCCCGGCGTGCGTCAAATCATCGTACTCAAGGACTTTGTCGCCGTCGTCGGCGATCACATGTGGGCCGCGAAGCAGGGCTTGCACGCGCTCGACATCGCCTGGGACGAGGGGCCTCATGCCGCCATCTCCTCCGAAGACGTCTGGAAGCAGCTGCGTGCCGCCAGCAAAACGGAAGGTGCGGTCGCCAACTCGGTCGGAGACGTCGCCAAGGGCCTGGCCCAAGGCGACTTGATGGAAGCGGCGTATGAAATGCCCTTCCTCGCGCATGCCACCATGGAACCCATGAACTGCACCGTGCATGTCACGCCCACTACCTGCGAGGTTTGGGTCGGCAACCAGGTTTGTTCCAGGGTCCAGGCCATCGCGGCCAAGGTGACCGGGCTGCCGCTGGATAAGGTGACGGTGCACAACCACCTCATCGGCGGCGGCTTCGGCCGCCGGCTGGAAGTCGACATGGTCGACTCGGCCGTGCAAATCGCCAAGCAAGTCGATGGCCCGGTCAAGGTGGTGTGGACGCGGGAAGAGGACATGCAGCACGATGTCTACCGGCCCGTGTATCGGGATACCCTCTCCGCCAGCGTCGCGAACGGACGCATCGTTGGATGGAAGCACCGCATCACGGGCTCCTCGATCATCGCGCGCTGGCTGCCCCCGGCGTTTCAAAAAGGCATCGACATCGACGCCATCGACAGCGCCGCCGACATCCCCTACGACATCCCCAATCTGCGCGTGGAGTACACGCGTGATGAACCTCCGGCGGTGCCCACGGGGTTCTGGCGCGGCGTGGGCCCCAACAACAATGTGTTCGCCATCGAAAGCTTCATGGACGAGTTGGCGAAGAAGTCGAACAAGGATCCCGTCGCCTTTCGCAGCGACCTCCTCGGCAAATCGCCGCGCTTGAAGGCGGCGCTCGAGCTTGCCGCGTCCAAAGCCGGGTGGGGAAGTCCGCTGCCCGCGCGCACCGGACGCGGCGTCGCCGCGCAGATTTCGTTCGGCAGCTTCATCGCGACCGTCGCGGAAGCCGAAGTCGATGCCAACGGCGACGTGCACGTGCATCGCATGGTCTGCGCCGTCGACACCGGCATCGTCGTCAACCCCGACTCGGTGATCGCACAATTGCAGGGCGGCCTGATATTCGGACTGACCGCCGCCCTGTACGGCAATATCACCATCGCCAAGGGCCGCGTGCAGCAAAGCAATTTCAACGACTATCGGATGCTGCGCATCAACGAGACTCCGCAGATCGAGGTGCACTTGATCAAGAGCGGCGAAGCTCCGGGCGGCATCGGCGAAACCGGCGCGACCGCCGCACCGCCGGCCCTCGGCAACGCCGTGTTCGCCGCCACCGGTATTCGCCTGCGCCGCCTGCCCATAGACCGAGATGTTTTGTCCGGGAAGAAACCATCATGAACGACTCTCCAAAGACCGGCGGCGCCGGGCGCTTCGTCCTGATCGTCATTGCGGCGATTTTCGCCGTGGTACTCGTCGGCTTCTTGTGGATGGCGGTGCTCGCGCCTCATCCCATGGACTTCGCCGGCGGACCGCATGTGGCGCTCGCCGAGTATCATGGCGACGATCCGACCGGCGTGCCCGCCGAACTGAAGGGCGCGAGCCTCATCGAGCGCGGCCAATATCTCGCGCGCGCGGCGGATTGCGCGGCCTGCCACACCACCGAAGGCGGAGAGCCTTTCGCAGGCGGACACGCCTTCGTACTGCCGTTCGGCACCCTGTACTCCACCAATATCACTCCCGACAAGGAAACAGGAATCGGCGCTTACAGCGACGCGAATTTTCTGGACGCGATTCACAAGGGTATCGCGCCCGGCAATGAGAAACTCTATCCGGCGATGCCCTTCGCCAGCTACACCTACATGACCGATGCCGATGCGCTGGCCATCAAGGCCTACCTCTTCAGCCTCAAACCTGTGCATGCGCCGGATCGGGAAAACTCGCTGAGCTTCCCGTTCAATCAGCGCTCGCTGATGGGTGTGTGGGCGCTGCTGTTCAATGCCGACAAGCGCTTTGAGCCGCGCAGCGCGCGCGACGCGCAGTGGAATCGGGGGGCCTACTTGGTGGAGGCCGTGGCGCATTGCGGCGAGTGCCACACCCCGCGCAATCTGATGCAGGCGCTGAACCACCGAGAAAAATTCGCGGGCACCGTGCAGGCCGGCTGGCGCGCCTACAATATCACCGCGGATGCCAACAGCGGCATAGGCGCGTGGAGCGAAGCCGACCTCGCGCAATATCTCGCCATGGGCCATGCCGACGGACGGGGCACGGCCGCCGGACCCATGGGCGAGGCCGTCGACGACAGCCTGCGCTATCTGTCGCAGGGCGATATTGCGGCCATGGTGACCTACCTGCGCTCGGTGTCGGCAATCGCGACTTCCGACCTGCCCGCGCCCAAGGCGGGAGCCGCGCCAGCGTCGCATGCGGAAGGCGTCGCCGCGAATGTCGATGCGCGCGGCAAGGCCGTGTACGCCGGCGCATGTGCGGGTTGCCACGATTGGACCGGGGTCAGCCCGGTGGTCCCCAATGCGACGCTCACCGGCGTCCGGTCGGTCAACGATCCCAGCGCGATCAATGTGGTGCAAGTCATTCTGACCGGCGCGCATGGGCACACGAACGCGGGAACTGCGATGCCGGCCTTCGGCGGCGCCTATTCGGACACGGAGATCGCAAGCCTCGCCAATTACGTCACCGCGCGATTCGGCGCACAACCGTCCGCGGTCACGGCGGCGAACATAGCGGCGCTTCGCGCTCAAGACTGACGCAGCCGCACGGACTGACGCGGCGGGACCGCAACGCCGCGGCGCCGCCGCTCAGCCGAACTGAAAGCCTGAGATCTGTTTGCCGCCGATCGACTCGCCGAAGCTGCGCACGCCGCGGTCGTCCAGGGCGGCGCCGGCGGCGACCATCAGAGGAATCAGATGTTCCTCGCGGGGGTGCGATGCGGCGCCTCCCGGCGCGTCGCGCCACTTGGCCAGCAGTTGATTGCGGGTCGCGGGATCTTGCACGGCATCGCCCAACCAGGCATCGAAGGCTGCGGCGGCCGCGGCGCCGCGGCCGGAAAACATGTCGGCCAGATTGTGGTAGCTCATGCCGCTGCCCACGATCAACACGCCTTGATCGCGCAACGGCGCGAGCGCGCGCCCCAATGCGAGATGCAGCGCCGGATCGAGGCTGGCCTGCAATGAGAGCTGCAGGATGGGCACGTCCGCCTGCGGATAGATGAGCAAAAAGGGGACGAACACCCCGTGGTCCAAACCCCGCCGGGATTCCACGTCGCTCTTGAAGCCCTCGGCGTCCAGCAGCGCGCGCACGCGTTCGGCAAGTTCCGGCGCGCCGGCCGCCGGATACTTCAGCCGATAGGTGTGCTCAGGAAAGCCGTAGTAGTCGAACAGCAAGCCGGGCTTGACTGCGATGTTGAACGTCGGGAGCATGTTTTCCCAATGTCCCGAAATCACCAGCACGGCTTTGGGCCTCACTCCCAATGAGGCGTCGATGCCTCGCAGATAGGCGGCCAGCCCATC
>Ga0209656_10002737_pt1 | contig 11430 bp, 5 predicted proteins | sample BogFormECP12_OM2_FD_188239 | JGI IMG/M metagenome (GOLD analysis project Ga0209656, IMG submission 188239) | Bog forest soil microbial communities from Calvert Island, British Columbia, Canada - ECP12_OM2 (SPAdes) (version 2) | ecosystem: Environmental > Aquatic > Freshwater > Wetlands > Bog ... | reverse complement strand
GTCAGATTTGCAACGAATGAGGCCGATTCAGCGAGGCCGGAGTTTCCAAACGTGACGTAGGCCGTTCCCGCCTGGATCTGATAGATCGCATTCCGTTCGTTCGCAGATCTCGGCTGACCATAGGCGGCCGACCATGCCGTTACGGGCTCGCCCAGAAGCAGCTCAACCGGTTGCGGGTGCGGTCTTTCGATTGTTTGTTCGGTCCCTCTTGGCGGAGCGCCATACAAGACAACAACTGCCTCATAGAAAACCACGAGAATCACGATTTTTCTCATTGACCGAATCATAGTCTCTCGGCATCCACGATTGGCGAGCGGAAAGTCGACGGCGCCCGGTCCTCTAAACAATCTCGCTCCATCACTCGGGCAATTTGCTCGGCAACAACCATCTCGACCTACCCCTACAAAAAGGCGATCCTGTCTAACAAGCGTTCTAAAACGCTCCTTTTTGGTGCCTCTGCGAGCGCGCTCTTGGGCTATCGGAGCTGAGGCTTTTTGCTATTTAGCAATGCCGAATCTGGGGATGGAGGGACGCGCTCTTGCGCTATCGGAGCCGAGGCTCCTTCACATTTAGCTTCTAGGTTTGCACTTTCTCGAGGCGGGGTGCAACGCCGGATCGCGCGGGAGCGCGTCCCTACCAGTTGCAACGTTTATTTCGGACAGCAGTATTGACAAAAAACAAAAGCCGGCCCCGCTATACTGCTTCGTAAGCAGGGCCGGATCTCCGCGAAAACGCTCGCTTAAAGATGCATACGTAGAGCCTCGCCTCCTTAACTTGCGGGCTGGCTCAACTTGCTGATCATCTCCTGAGTATGCGCTTCCTGCTTCTGTTTAAAGTTATTCAAGGTCGTTAACTGGTCCGGATTAAGGACGGTCTTAATCTGATTCCACATGGTATTACGCACAGTCGCAAGCTGCGCCTCCGCGGTTGCAAGCGCCGTACTATCATTGGTGATCACTCCGGGCTCGCTGTTTGCCGCAATATCCTGTCGTAATTGCAGCCTCGCCTTCAGCACCCCAGCCAAGGCCGGCCTTACCTGCGGTTTAAGCCCCTCGCGGATCGATTTGATCTGAGTCTTTTGACTGTCCGAAAGGTTCAGCTTACGCCAGACCCAGGCACCGTGCCGATGACGGCCCCACCCGTCATGTTGCTCTTCCTGTCCAGGCGTCGCCGAGGGAGTTGTATCTGCAGTCTGCGCCTGCAGCGAACCGCAAGCAATGACTGCGAGTATTGGAACGAAAAGGTATCTAAATTTCATATACAATCATTGTGACGTTGCAATTTATAACTGGTTACGTTTCCCAATATTTTCCCGCTCGAGTGCTCTATCGGCAGATCCCGGCGATATTGTGTTATTCTGACCGAATCGCCGAATCGGTTCTGCCGGACGTATTGACGGGCGCTGCATCAATTTGGCGAGAGATTGGCAGCTACCTGTCGCGCCTTGTTGAGGGTTATAAGGTCGGAAAGGATGTTCAACGTTTCTTTCGTGATCGCTTCGTTTTCCGCAAGAGCATCTGAGCTCTGTTCGCCAGTATCGGACGAACCGAGCTCAGATGCTCTTGCGGAAAACGAGAGAGTTAGATCGTAGTACCTGTTGCGGTCTTGCGCCCACGATTTGTTCCGATCCCGGTCCATCCGGTTCCGGATGCGCGTTAGTTGGGCTATATCATTTTTTCTATCTTTCTCATTGAGAGAAACGCGATTGTTATTTTTAGCCGTTAACGCAATCTCGGCGAGCAAGTCCTGGAAAAGTGGATTCCGTTTAATTCGTTCTGCTGATCTGCGCCGGAGTTCATCCGAAAACAGAGCTTTACCGTTCTCTACAACATTAAATGAAACTGGTTTGATCTCGTCGCGCGCGAGGCAATGATCCATATTGATTTCTGTTGAGGACCCGGTTTCGGTCAGGGATGGAATCTTTACGTCCGCAATGACCCCATTCAACTGGAGCGAGTCGCCGGTGATGCGGTACATCTTTTCAACCGTGACCTTGAGCGCTCCGGCAATGTCTGGAGCATCCCCGGACCGATCAATCACACGGTTGAGGTCGATAACTGCCTGTACCGTGCCTTTTCCGAACGTAGTCGAGTCACCCACAACGATGGCGCGCCGATAGTCCTGCATCGCCGCCGAGAAAATTTCGCTGGCAGACGCAGTTAGCCGGTTATCGAGAACAACAAGAGGGCCGTCGTACAACTTGTTCCCAGAGTGTTCTTGAGGAATGTGCAGATCTCCCAACGGTTCCCTCAGTTGAATGGCAGGTCCATGATTGATAAAGAGCCCAATCATCTTGAGAGCCTCGTCGACGGATCCACCACCATTGTTGCGCAGATCCAGGACCAGCCCTTCAATTCGTTCCTTCTTCAGACGCTTGACCAATGCGGCGACGTCCCGCGACACGCTTGCGCCCGTCGATGGGTTATCCGGTTCTGCGTAAAACGATGGCACCGTGATCCAGCCAAGACGCTGATCGCCCCCGGAACGATGCATATCAATGAGCTCCGCACGGGCTGCGTCATCCGTTAATCGAATCTCGTGGCGGACAAGGCGGATAACCCGCGGTATCGATTGATCCTTCGCATTGGCCGCAACAACGCGCAGACGTACGACGGATCCATTCTTCCCAAGGACCAGCTTTGTAATGTGCTCCAGAGTTGAATTCCTGATATCGATGAACGGTCCGTTCCCCTCCGCAACGCCGACGATACGGTCACCCGGATGCAGTTTACCGCTCACATCCGCGGGGCCGCGTGAAAAGATCCGATCGATCGTTGCGTATCCGTTGGATAAACGCAACTCGGCTCCGATCCCCGACATGGTCAGTTGAGTATCGATCTTAAATTCGTCGAGATCGGTGGGACTCAAATACTCAGAGTGCGGGTCATAGGTCTGAGCAACGGCTTCCAGAAAAATGCGCAAAACGTCCGCGTCGTCTTGCGTGTCGATTTGGGTTTGCAAATCGCGGTAACGTCGACGGATCGCGTCGGAATCGCGCTTCATCTGGGATTCACCAAGTTTCGCCGAGAGCAACTCGTTCTCGATCCGCTCCTGCCACACACGGTCGGCCTCGGCAGCGTCTGCCGGCCAGTTCTCCTTACTCCGATTGAGCAGAATGGTTCGGTTACTCTTGAAGTCGTAGCTTGCGCGCAATAACCCGTCGATTTGGGCGAGCCGCTCATCAGCCCGACGCCGGAAGATCGAAAAAATTTCTTTCGCGGGCTCGAGGTTTCCCAGGAGAATATCGTCATTGAGGCCCACGCCGTATTTACCCCGGATCTGATTCACATCCTGATGCGTCAAGAAAAGCTTATCCGGATCGAGAGCGCCAAGATAGGTCTCAAGGACCTGCTTTCCGACGCTCGAATTGAGTTCCTGTTGCGAGTACTGGGATTGCTCAAGGATCTGGGCTTCGGCAACCATCAGCGCACGCATATCGGAGTCGGTCGGTTGGTCGCTCGCTCCACGCGCCATGGCAGCGATAAATACAAAACTCGCTGCCAATACGGTGCGAATGCTTTTCATGCTGGAATGAAAATGAAGATACTCGAAAAATACGCCGGCGCTTCTCGCTCTTCACTGAGTGCCGCGACACCAACAAATCTGACGTACCGCCGCGGCCCGCGGTTACGGAAAGTTTCGAGATGACCTAAGAGACACTCGGAAGAGGGGTCATCAGAAATCCGCGCGCCCGCGAAACTCGCCCAAAACCTTTCCAGGCCAACAGAGTTGCCCCGTCCCTGCGAATTTTACCGAAGGGGTGTTCTCGCAAGCCAAATTTTCAACCGGCGCTGAACTTTTGGCCGAATCACGCCTTACGCGTAGTAAGGTCGTAGGGTGATAGGCATGCTCCCGACTCGGAGCGCTTGCTCGATCGTCCGCTCGACGACCTCAGCTCCCGCCGGGATCCCATGGCCGTCGATCCGCGTGATTTCTCCCGCTTTCAGCGCCGCGACCGGTTCTCCGTCACGCAGAAGGATCCGATGTGCTGCAATCGCTGCAACGCGCGGCTCGGACGTGAGAATCCCCACGAGGTTCAGTGGATCCGCGGCGCTGATTGCAACCAGTTCCCCTTCCGGCGCCGTCTTACGGACGGACCGCAGCGACGCGATCGCCTCCGGTCGTGCGAATTGTTCGCCGCTCAAACCGGCGACGAAATACCCCCCACGAATCTCTCCGCGCGCCTCGAGCCGCCGGAAAACACGGAGCAGTTCATACCATGAAACCCGCAACGACTCTTTGTCCGCAATTCGGCGGGTGACGATCCCGTACCGGCGCAGCAGGACGCGAGCGAATGCTTCAACGGCTTCATCACGGCCGGCTCCGGTCTCTTCAATCGGCTCCGAATCGGCCCGGATGGCGGCGCGCAGCAATGACCAGCGCCCGCCAGATTCCACGCTCGATACGCTTTTGTGATGTCTCCGCCGATGTGCCGTCCCAAATGGAGCTCGCTTCTGGTCCGGGAGCAGGAGTGCACGCAGACCCTCAAATCCATCCGCGGTGACGCACCCCTGTGCGGCTAGTTCGGCCAATGTCTGTTCAACACGGGAGGGCAACAGGCCGGTGGCGCGAACGATCTCCCCGAAAAACAGCGCGCCCCGTCCCACAAACGCTTCCACAATTCGTTGCGCATCTGCAGACGGCTCCGCCACAATCGGAGGCCCGCTGAGCGTCAGCCAGTGCCGCAGATTTTCTCGGGAAAACAAAGCGATCGGGCTGGATCGCACCGGAACCGTCGGGCGGCCGCTCCGGAATCCAGGGGGCGTAAGGCGTCCCCACCCGATCCGCCCTGAGAAACAGAGCTGATCGAGGAATGCTGGCGAATAGTCCTTGATCCGAAGTGCGAGCACCTCAGGCTCCCAGGCAGCCGCAGCGAGTTCGCATCCGTCGAGCAGCTCCAGTACCGCGCCGGCGCCGTCGACTCCGGTCGCGCGATGTTCCGGTGCCACTCTTTGCCAGGCCAAAAGAAACCGCTGAAAGTCAGCAATCGATACAGGCTGAATCTCTGCACGCAACTTGTTGATCGTTAGGCGATGAATCCGAGCCAGCAACCGTCGATCGCACCACTCCGTTTCGGTGGCGCCGGGATTGAATCTCCCGCGCAGAACGAATCCTTCCCCCTCCAACGCCAATAACGCGCTCTGAATTTCGGAAATCGCTAACACGAATAACTCGCTCAATCCCTGCGCAGTCACCGGCCCGACTGCTTCTACCCGGCCCCGGACCAACTCACGAATCGCATCCGCTCGATCCCAGGATCGCGCAGTCTCGGGCGCCGGGGGGACTATCGCAGGCTCGACCGCGGTCCGTGGATAAACGGCTTGAACCATCGGAAGGCGCTCGGCCGCCACCCAGAAAGTGCGAACCGACCCCAACCTGCCCACTCGTCGCTCGGCGGTTAGATTTTCGAGCCATCCAGATGAGCTGCCTGCCAGACTTTTTGCTTCTTCTTCGGTCAAGGCCCCCAGAAGAAGCATCGCCTCGTGCAGTTCGTCCGCATTTGTTGCGGACGGCCACGCCTCCTCACACACCCGGCTGATTGCGGCCGGATCAAGGATTCCGAGGCCGCCCTCAGCCGCATTGTCTGTCGCACGCCTTGTGTAGACAGCCTGTGTACGGCGTTCCTCCAAGGGCGCATTGTCCAGGAAAGCGTACGGTTTTGCGTTCAGTATCTCATGGGCCAACGGGGATGGCTCCGGCAGATCCAGACCAATGCGTTCAATTGCGTCCTTCTCAATCCGCTGAAGCAAAGCAACCAGGCCGTTGATGTCCATTGCTTCCGTCAGACAATCTTCAATGGTTTGGTCTACAAGTGGATGCCGAGGCACCACGCGATCCCCTTCGATGTTTTCGAGACAGGCGAGCTGATCCGGAAAAATCGCGGCTAGAAGGTTCTCGGACTCCATCCGCTGCAATGGCGCAGGTACTTTCTGCCCTCCCCGCTGTCGCGGCAGAGCTAGGGCGCGCGTTGCGTTCCAGCGCCAGCGGATGGCAAACATCGGCGCATCAAGCAGCGCTTGAACCAGAAGTTCGCGCACCGTCTTGCTGTTCAAATAAGCAAACACCTCGTCTAGCGGGAACGAGTGCTGACTCCCGAGCGATAACACGATCGCATCGTCACTTGCAGCTGCTTGCAGCTCGAAGTTGAACGATCGGCAAAAGCGTTTGCGTAGCGCAAGACCCCATGCGCGGTTCAGCCGGATACCGAATGGGGCATGTATCACCAACTGCATCCCGCCCGATTCATCAAAGAATCGCTCTAGAACAAGTTTCTCCTGGGAAGGAATTACTCCCAGCGCCCGATAGGCCCCAACAAAATAGTGAGCAAGTTGGATCGCGCCCTTCTCCGGAAGGCCGGGTTCCTCCTTCAACGAATCCGCCAACAGGCGCTCCAGCTCTTCTGCGGGTAATCCTTCTCCATTCGCTGCGCTCCGAATCTTCGTTTCGATCTCGGTGCGCACCCCGGAGACCGCACGCGACAGTTCGGCAGTGCGCCCAGGTGCTTCTCCCAGCCAGAACGGAATTCCCGGCGGTTGCCCATGGGCATCTTCGACACGCATCACGCCCGAATTAATTTTCACAATTCGCCACGACGCGTTGCCGAGCTGAAAAATCTCTCCGGCCATACTTTCTATCGCAAAATCTTCATTCACCGTTCCGATGAATGTTTCCGTTGGCTCAACCACGACCCGGTAATCCGCACTGTCCGGAATGGCCCCGCCGGAGGTAAGCGCGATCAGCGCAGCTCCACGCCTCGCGCGGACCCGATGGTTGACTGCATCATGATGCAAAAGCGCTGACCGGCGTCCCCGTTTGGTGCTGAATCCATCCGCCAACATTTGCAGAACATCGTCGAACTCTTGGCGCGACAATTCCTGATAGGGATACGCCGAACGCATAAGGTTATACAATTGCTGCTCATCCAATTCCTCGCAGACGGCGGAAGCAACCATTTGCTGCGCAAGGAGATCGAGCGGTTTCCACGGGATCTCGATCGCATCCAGTCTGCCGTCGCGGATGCTCCGCAAGATCGACAGACATTCGACCAGTTCGTCACGACTAAGCGGGAAAAGCCGCCCCTTCGGAATGCCTATACGCCGGTGGTCCGCTCGTCCAACGCGCTGAAGAAATGTTGCTATCGAACGGGGTGAACCGATCTGGCAAACAAGATCAACCGATCCGATATCAATCCCGAGTTCGAGCGACGCCGTCGCGACCAGCGCTTTCAGTTCCCCCTGCTTAAGCCGGCGCTCGGCTTCAAGGCGCAATGCGGCGGAGAGGCTCCCATGATGGGACATGACTTTGTCGCTCCCAATCCGGTCGCAGAGATGCCGCGCAACGCGCTCGGCGAGCCGGCGCGTATTCACAAACACCAGGGTCGTCTTGTGCCCCTCGATCAGGTCCGCAAGCCGCCCGTAAACCTCGGTCCAGACTTCGGACGACATGACCGCCTCGAGCGGCGCACCCGGAAGTTCAATAGCAAGATCGAGTTTGCGCAGGTAGCCGCAGTCCACGATCTCGCAACGGGCGTTACCATCGCGATCGATGTTTGCCGTCCCAACCAAAAACCGTGCGACTTCCTCGATTGGCTTTTGGGTTGCGGAGAGACCGATTCGCTGAAGCGGGCGGTCCACGAGCGCTGCCAGGCGTTCCAAGCTCAGCGCAAGGTGCGAACCGCGCCGGTTGCCGGCCAACGCATGGATTTCATCGACGATCACCGTTCGAACGGTTGAGAGCAGCTTCCGACCGCTCAACGAAGTCAACAACAGATATAGCGACTCCGGCGTTGTTGCCAGAATATGCGGAGGCCGCCGGTTAAGCGCCTGTCGCTTGGACGCGGGGGTGTCACCCGTACGCACCTCTGCCCGGACATCGATTTCAAGCCCCTCAGCCTCGTGTAGCGCCGCTCGGATGCCCGCAAGTGGTTCTTCCAGGTTTTTGCGGATATCGTTACTAAGCGCCTTAAGCGGTGAGACATAGACGACGCGTGTTCGGTTGTCGAGGCTGCCCTCAATCCCATCCCGAAAGATCTGATCCAATGCACACAGAAATGCCGCAAGCGTTTTGCCCGAACCGGTCGGCGCGGCGATCAACGTATGAGCACCGGATTGAATCGATGGCCAACCGCGCCGCTGCGGCGGGGTTGGAGTCCCGTACTTCTCCTCGAACCAGCGCGCGATCAAGGGATGAAATCGGTATGACTGCGTCACCCCGACAGACTAACTCAATCCGCAAAAGTGCGCTCCGTGAATTCTTCGAGTGTCGCCACCCACACGCGGATCCGGTGGCGACTTACTTGCTCCTTCCACAAAGTTGAGGCATGAAGTTCGATGATTGCTGAGGCAGAGAACTTGTTAACAAAACGCCGGAAATCTTTCAGATCCAGGCGCACGCTCATCCCAATTCTTTCGTTGATCGCTGTCGCTCTCCTTCAACCGAACGACGCGTGCGCAGCCGGGCCAAATGTGGTGCTGAGTCAGGCGGATCTTCCTCGGTTGACTTACCCGGTAACCGGAACCGTTAGCAATATGCTGGAGGAGGACGATGCAACGTTCGCGCCGCTCCTGCAAAAAGGCGTTGCAGATATCCAATCGCTCCTGACCGATTATTCGATCAAAGACCGAGCAACATTAATCTCTGTGCTGGCAGCAAAACTTGCGACGCAGGAGTTGAATGGCGAAACGGCGGAGGCTCTGAAGACAATCGCTACGCTGCGCGACCTGCAGCAGAAACCTGACTTGAAGCTGACAACGGGCCTGTTCGATGAGGCAATCCTCAAAGCCCGGCAGCAGACCAATACAACCTCGGGCCCCGAGTACGAAGCCGCAATCGAGTCGGCTTACAAGGAAGCCGTCAACGTGCTCCCTTGGGACATCGTACAGGACACCATCAAATCTACGCGGAACATCTCCGATCTGCTCACCAGCTCCTTCGTGATTGGGAGAGCACAGGAGGATTTGCAGCCGGAGGTGGACAAATCCGGAGCACTCGATCGCGAAGCCTTCTTTCGTTTGCTCGATTATCGCGCGACCGTTCGTATCAAGATCCCGGTTAACGCGATTCGGCCACGGGTTCTGAGCGCTTACATCGCCGCCCATGACACAGTGAAGCCGGACATCTGGCAGGCGCGTAATGTGACACTATCGGCCGCAGACCATCCGACTGAGGTCCGGATCGGGATTTTCGATTCCGGTGTCGATAGTTCTCTTTACTCGGGCCAGTTCTATGTCCGTCCGCATTCACAGCCGTTTCCCGCACAGGGTTTGGCGTTCACAAACGACGGCCGGCCATCCAACTCGACCCTGGTGCCGCTGTCAGAAGATCAATCCAAAGAGTACACGAGCGTCGAGGACGATCTCGAAGCACTCTCCGATCTCCAGGCCGGAATCGACAGCCCGGCCAGCGAGGCGTTCAAGCAACGGTTGCCTCAATTATCCAAGTCTGACGTCGAGGATATATTTAAGAAGCTCGATTTCTTTGGGAACTTCGCCCATGGAACGCATGTCGCCGGGATTGCTATTCAGGGAAATCCGGCCGCGCGCATCGTTGTTTTTCGCTTCAACGACAGTCTGGGCCGCGGCCTCGATTTTCCGCCGACTGAGGAATGGGCGGAACGAATGGCGGCTAATTTCAATCGAATCTCGGACTACTGCCGTTCCCAAAACGTCCGGGTGGTCAATATGAGCTGGGGGGATGACCCTCACGAATTTGAGGAATGGCTCTCGCACACCAAGGCCGGGCAAACCGGCGATCAACGAAAGGCGGAAGCTGCGAAGCTCTATGCGATCTGGCGCCAGGCGATTATCAACACAATCAAAAGCGCCCCTGACACGCTCTGGGTAACCGCAGCCGGTAACGCCGATAGCGATTCCGGATTCCTCGAGGATGTACCCTCTTCATTAGAGCTTCCGAACTTGATAACGGTGGGGGCGACCAACCAGGCGGGCGACACGACAACGTTTACGAGCTACGGAAAAACCGTTGTCATTTATGCAGATGGGTATCACGTGGATAGCCTGATTCCCGGGGGACGAAGTGTGAAGCTCTCCGGCACGTCGATGGCCTCACCGGCTGTTGTGAATCTCGCCGCAAAATTGTTCGCTGTTGACCCGCAGCTGACGCCGGAGCAAGCAAAGAAATTGATCCTCGACGGCGCAGACAGCAGCGAAGATGGGCGGCGGAAGCTGATGAATCAAAAGCAATCGATCGAACTCGCAAAACGAAACATGGAAAATGCGGCGAAATAGAAAAGCAAAAAGTAACGAAGCGGATTCAGGTTTCGCGCGGGTTCGGAGCGGGGCTGATCTTTCGCCAAAGCGTAGTCCGGGAGAGCCTGTGTGGCCTCCGGCTCGTGGCAACTGCATGAGAATGAAAGGCTTGCCAAACTCAAGCAGCAATTCTAAAAACTGTCCCATGCGTTCCCTCATTACCGTATTCGTCATCGCCGCCTTTGCAGCGGCTCCTCTGGTCCGAGGTGCCGACCCGACACCGACCCCCAGCCCGACCGCAGCGGCAACCCCGGCCAAGAAGCATCACGGGAAAAAATCCAACGCAGCTGCAGCGGGTGAAAATGCGACGCCTGCCGCCGCTAACTCCTCCGTTTCTGCACCGACTCCCGCTTCCGCTCCTGCGGCGACCCCGGCCGCCTCTCCTAGTACCAAGAAACATCAAGCCCCTCAGCCCCTGGCTCAACAAGCAGCCGGCGGCGGAAATGGTCTCGTTTGGGTGAACTCCGAGTCCCATGTCTATCACAAAGAAGGATCGAAGTGGTACGGCAGAACCAAGAACGGCAAATATATGAGTGAAGCCGACGCGATTAAGGAAGGTGACCACTCGGCTAAGAATGAGAAATAAGAACGAGAATTTCTCGTTCCTTTACACGTGTTCGCCCCTTGCAGTACTGACGTTGAACTTCACTCAATTTCGCGCGGATATTCGGGCAGCGATTTATTAAAGCGGGCTCAAGTACGCGCTCTTGAGTGCCGAAGGCGCGACCGGAACTAAAGCCTGGGTCCCGCGGCGGGAGCCAGGGGCTTAGTCCGCTCGCACCTTCGGTGCTCAATACACCGCGCCTTGCCCGCCATTCAGAAAATGAGTTCCGGCTGGGTTGGCGAAAGTCAGCCCAGTTTTTCTTTTTGTCGCAACAAGCTCGTCCCGTTTCTGGGAAGCGCGTTCCCAATATAAGGAGAGTTCTTGAGCTTCCAGCGACCAGAAACAGAGTACTCCCTGGAGAAATGCCACTTGTACGTACGTGGCACGAGCGGTGCTTACTACTATTTCGTGCCGCAATGGTCGAAGACCAGCGGTAACCGAAATAGAAAGCATAAGTTTATGAAAAAGTTTCTCTTGGGCTTGATTGCAATCGCGGCAGTCCTTCTGCCAATGACTCCGAGCGCACAAGCACATTGGGGTTATTACCATCACTATTGG
>Ga0209656_10002736_pt1 | contig 11431 bp, 9 predicted proteins | sample BogFormECP12_OM2_FD_188239 | JGI IMG/M metagenome (GOLD analysis project Ga0209656, IMG submission 188239) | Bog forest soil microbial communities from Calvert Island, British Columbia, Canada - ECP12_OM2 (SPAdes) (version 2) | ecosystem: Environmental > Aquatic > Freshwater > Wetlands > Bog ... | reverse complement strand
ACTACCTCGAGGCTCACACGCCCGCCGAGCTGCTCGCGTTGCTCGACCGCCTCACCCGCGAGCCGGATGCCTTCATCGACGTGCAGAGAGCCGGGCGGGCGCAGGCCGAGCGGTTTCGAGCCTCGCGCGTCTACCCTCAGCTGGTGCGCGATGCGCTCGCAGACGTTGCTGCTCCGCAGGGCCGACACACGGGGTAGGGTGCTCCGGGCATGCGGCCAGCCCGGGTAGAGGAACCGTCGATGTCGGCCGCCAGCACGCCACCCCACCGCGCGGCGCCGCGGCGGCCCGCCCTCTCGCGCGACCTGCTGATCCTCGCCGTGCCCGTCGCGCTCGTCGCGCTGATCTATGCGATCTACGCGCTGCGCGCCGCGGACTTCCAGAGCGACGAAGAACAGTATCTGGCAATCGCGCGCATCGTCGCCGGGCACTTTCCCTCCGCGCTGTGGCAAACCGGCCTGTTCACACGCGGCACCCAGCGCTTGGATCCAATCATCCTCGCGCTGCCCTTCGCGCTCATGCGCGGTCCCGGCGCCTACCAGCTGGCGCACATCATCCAATGCGCGCTGTTCGCCAGCACAGCCATCCCGTGCTTCCTGCTCGCCCGCCGCGCCGGGCTTCCACGCGCGGCCTGCATGTTCGCCGCGCTGCTCTGCCTCGTCGTGCCCTGGGCGGTCGTGACCACCTCCTATCTGGCCGAGTGCGTCGCCTATCCGGCCTACGCATGGGTCATCTATGCCACCTGGAACACGACCGTCCGACCCTCGGTCCGCAACGACGTGCTCGCGCTGCTCGCCCTCGTGGTCGCCGCGCTGTCGCGCACGGCGATGCTGGCGCTCACACCGATCCTGCCGCTTGCGATCCTCTGGCAGGAGTGGGCCTGGGGACTCAGGGGCAGGCCGCTGCGCCAGCGCCCGCGCGCACTCGCGGCTCGTGTCTGGGCCGCCCACCCGCTGCTCAGCGTCGTCATCGCCCTGGGCCTGTTGGCGCTCCTGCTCGGCGGCCTCGGGCTGCTCCCCGGACGCGGGCTGGCGGCGCTGGCCGGCGATTACGCGCTGCCACAACTGGAACCCGTCTTCACGGTGCTCGATCGCTACCGCGAATACCTCTCGCGCATGACGGTCGGCACCGGCGTGATCGCGCTCGCACTCGCGGTGCCCTGGGCCGCGTACACGCTGGCCAGGGCCCGCGACGGCGCGCAGCACGCGCTGGCGGTCGTGTGCACGCTCGGCCTGGCCGCCATCCTGCTCTCGCTGCTGCATGCCCCCGGGGATGAGCGCTACGTGCTCTACTGCGCGGTGCCGATCTCGCTCGCCTGCGCCGCGGCGCTCAGCGAGCTTGCGAGCGTTCCGCGGATCGGCAAGAGGGCGGCGCTGGGCGTCCTCGCCGGGACCGCAGCGGTCATCGCGCTCCTCGCCGCGGCAAGCTGGCCTCCGCTCGCGAGCCCCTACGACTACTTCACCTACCCCGCAGCCATCTTCTATCAGCGGGTGTTGCTCGAACACGCCCGCCTCGCGTCGGCGCCGCTCGGCCACCTCTCGGCCAACACGCTGATCGTCGTGGGGCTCGCGCTGATGATGATGGTCTGGGTGCTCGTCGCCGGACGCGTGCGAGGCGCGGCGCGCCCGGCAGCCGTCGTGTTGGGCGTGGGCATGATCGCGATGTGCGCCATCCAGGACGGCTACACGCTGCGCAAGTTCACGACCGGTGCCGACGGCGGACCGAGCGCGTCGGCGCGATCGTGGGTCGATGAGCACGTCGCGCCCAGCGTGCGCGTCGGCGCGCTGGCGGTCGGCCTGGGAGAAGCCGCCGACTACGTCCCCATCTGGCTGGACACCGAGTTCTGGAACACCTCGGTGAAGCTGGACGTCTTCTTCGCGACGTCCGGGACGCTCCCGTTTCCGCCGTACTCCGAAGCGGTGCAGCTGAAGATACAGCCGGGCAGCGGCCTGCTCAGTGCGCTCGCCGGACCACACACCGCCACGCCCGTCGAGCCGCCCGAATGGCTGCTCATCCCCGCCCAGGGCACCAACCCGATCGTGCTGGCGGGCAAGCCCGTCGCGCGTTCGAGCTACGTGCCCCTCGCACTGGTGCACCTGAGCCGTCCCGCGCGCGCACTCTGGGAAATCAGCTCCACCTCTGCGGAAGGCTTCCTCACCTCCGGGCAGACCGCATCCGCGACCGTCTTCAGCGGCGCCCTGGCAGGCCTGCGACCGCCATGCGCGAGCTTCTCGCTGATCGCGCCCGGCGGGCTCGCCGGCAGCTGGCCCTACGTCGTGGACAGCGGTCCGCGCACATTGCGCGGCCACCTGCGCGCCGCGCAGGCGGCCGCCGTCAACATTCCCCTGTTCCCGACGCCCACGCCGCATGGGCCGAGCGCGACGCTCACAGCCAAGGTGAGCGGCCAGACGACTCTGTTCGGCGGCGTCGTCGCCAGCGCCAAGCTCGCCTTCTTCAACGTCGGGCAGTGTCCGCGCTCGTCAGCGCCGCGATAGCGCCCAGCGGCACGCCGATCGCGAACAGGATCGCCAGCAGCCACAGCAGGCCGAGACCGAGGTGCGCATGGAACAGGCGCAGCCGGCGCATGATCGTGCCTGCGTCCGCGAGCAGGCTGCGGGGCTTGGCCGCGTAGAAGGCGAGGTCGAAGTTCGAAGGCCACAGGCGCCCTTCGACGGTCGTGATCGAGCGGCTTTTGCTGCTTTCCGCAGCCGCATACAGCGCGACCGGCGTGTGGCCGCGGTTCGTGACACACACGCTTCCCTCGAGGACCTTTGGCGGGCCGTTGAATGGCACCTCGAGCAGGCCGTTGTCGACGTAGGTCGCCGGCACCGGGACCGTCTCCGCGTAGCCGGGGCCGCTCAGCGCGAACAACAGCGGAGAGGGCGCCCTGCCATACGTGCCGATGTGCAGCTCGGCGACCTGGCGCCCCGGCAGCAGGCCCAGCTCATCCATGCAGGCCTGCTGGGCGCCGGGGATTTCCACGAGCGAGACCGACTTCAGCGGCGGCGGCTGGGACACCTCGGTGGCGATGCGCCGCTGCTGGTCGAGGTAGGGGAGGACCAGCGTCATCAGCAGGACAACCAGCACTATGCCCCCGCCGGCGAGCGTGAGGACCCGCTCGCGGCCCGCGAGCGCCCGCAGCCGGCCTGCCGTTCGCTGCGCGGGCGTTCGTGGGCTAGGCATAGAAGCGCTCCAGCACGATCGCGAGGGCAGCGAGCTGCAGGACGGCCAGCCCGGCCACGGCGGCGCCGCTCAGCAGCGCGGAGAGCGCGCGCGGCAGCCACGAGAAGGCCAGCGCGATGCCGACGCCGTACAGAGCCAGCAGCGGCAGCAGGTAGCGTCCGGTGATGACCGGGTCGCCGCTGAATTCCAGCAGCGACGCATACGCCGCTGCGTGCAGCACGAGCAGGTAGCCGAGCGCCCCAACCGCCAGCACGGCGACAACCCACGGCACCCTGGCCAGGCGGCGACGATGGACGATGAGGCCGACGATCGCCGCCACAGCCGTGACCTCCGCCGCCCGCGATAGGAAGTTCAGCGCTGCCGGCGAGAAGGTCACCTCCAGCTGGGCAAAGGTACCTAGGAAGCGGTCGATGAACGCCTGGCGGATCCCGTATCCCGGGTGGATCGTCGGCGCCATGAAGCCCAACCTGGGCAGGTAGAACTGCCACAGATACGACAGGAAGCCTTCTGTGCGGCCGAGCGTCACTTCCCCCCTGAGCGTGTGGTGCAGCAGCACGTAGCCGCCGACGAGAACCGCGACGACGGACGCCGCGATGATCGCGTAGGCGACGCGGCGGCGCGGACGCCGGAGCCGCCACAGGGCCACGGCGAGCGCGAGCGCGGCAGGGAGGATCAGCGGCAGGCCGCGGCCCTGCGTGAACGCCGCCAGCACGCACACCGCGATCAGCCAGCCGACTCGCGCGCGCGTGAGCCCGTGGCGCACGGTCGCGACCGACAGCCACAGGCCGGCGCTCCACAGCATCGCCAGCAGCAGGTCAGGGTTGACCGTCGCGGTCATCATCATCAGCTGCGGGTTGAGCACCACCGCCGCCGTGGCCACAGCCCGCAGCGCAGGGCCCCTGGGCAGGCCGAGCAGCAGCTCACCCGCCAGCAGCCACGTGAACAGCACGAGAGCGAGCATCAGCGGCAGGTTGGCCAGGCGCATCGCGAAGGCACGTGTGAAGAACGTCGAGTTGTGGAGCATCAGGTACGGCACGGCCTCGTAGAGGTAGTAGAGCGGCGGGTTCTTGAACGCCGAGGTGAAGCCGCCGTCGGAGCGAGCGCCGGCGGGCAGCCGGTTGAGCTCGGCGAAGCACACGCGTTCGTCGACCGACGACGCCGGTGCGCGCGCCGCCGGGTTGCGTTCCAGGCCGGTGAGACCGCTGCACAGGCCCGCCACTTCGACCTCGGTCGAATAGGCGTGCCCCGCGCGGGCTGGTTCGTGACTGCTGATGTGCCACGGGATCGAACCGGTCTCGGCGACCTTCTGGACGTAGGCGAAGTGGCTGACCTCGTCGGGGCCCTGCAGCGGAGGCAGCACGACGATCCACGCCACGCCCTCGATCAGCCCGATCACGAGCAGGACGAGGAGGGGCGTCGGGATCCTGCGCAAGACCGCGGCCGCTCGCGCGGCGAGGGTTGGTTGGACGACCTCCCTGGGACGGACGCCTTCGCGCTCGATCGCGCCACCGCTCGTAGCCATCGGGTCGTTAGCCTACCTGCGACCCGAGCGGGGCCAGAGCGATTCTCGATCCCCCGCATCCCGCTGAGCGAGCCCTCGGCGGCCGACCCCACGATGAACGCAAACGACGACGTCACGGTCGCCATTACCTGCTTCAACTACGGAGCCTTCCTGCCGGCGGCGGTGGACAGCGCACTCGCCCAGGAGGGTGGCGAGCCCCGGGTGATCGTCGTCGACGACGGCTCGACGGATGCCGCGACGCGGGGCGCGCTCGAGCATCTCCCGCCCCAGGTGCACCTGCTGCGCCAGTCGAACGCGGGCGTGGCCGCAGCGCGCAACGCCGCCCTGGCGCAGGCGCAGACGCCCTTCCTGCTCGTGCTCGACGCCGACGATCGACTGACGCCGAGAGCCCTCACGCTGCTTCGCGGGGCACTCGACGGCGACCCTGGGCTCGGCTTCGCCTATGGCCTGATGAGCTTCTTCGGCGCCTGGGAGGGCATGCTGAGGCTGCCGCCATATGACCCCTACCGGCTGCTGTACCGCCACAACATCGGCTCGACCGCGCTGATGCGACGCGGCCTGGTGGAGGACGTCGGGGGCTTCGACCCCTCGTTCTCCGGCTATGAGGACTGGGAGTTCTGGGTCCACGCGCTGGCCCGCGGCTGGCGCGGACGGCGCATCGAGGAGGTCACGCTGCTCTACCGCAGGCACGAGCACACGCGTCACCTCGCCGCCCGCGGCGCCTACCGGCGCATATTTCGCCAGCTGCGCACCAAGCACGCCGAGCTCTACGGGCGCGACGGACGCCGGCGGCTCGCCGCCGAGAGCGAACTGAGCCCGGTGGGGCGTCTCGTCTACCGCTGGTGGTGGGGCTGGCGGCCCCTGCCCGCTCGCCTGGAGCTGGCGCTGCAATCACTGCACTGGCGAGCGAAGTAGGCACAGCACCACGCGACGGTAGCGCTCCAGCGCGGCGTTGACCCAGGACGGCGGCGGCACGTCGAGCAGGTCCGTCTCCATGCCGCCGACGAACAGGTCCAGCACGCGCCCGTCGGACACCGCTCGATGCGCCTGGACGCTCCTGCGCCAGCGGATCAGCGCCGGCGCCCGCAGCAGCAGCGAACCCCACGCCGCCAGCTTCTCGCGCCACCAGCCCTCGCGCGCGGCGCGCGCGAGGACGGCCGCCTCCGTGGCGAGCAGCACCGGAGCCAGGAGCACGAGCGTGCGCAGCTGCAGGTTGCTGAGCAGCGCCCACGTGCGGTTGCGCTCCAGGTAGAACCACTTGCGCGTGCCCTTCGCGAACTCGTAGTCATGCACCGCCACGGCCATCGGGCAGTAACGCACGCGCCCACCGCCGAGGCGCACGCGCCAGGCCAGGTCGGTGTCGTCCACGTACAGGAAGAAGTACGGGCACAGTCCGCCCATGTTCATGAACCAGTCGCGCCGGACGAGCAGGGCCGCCCCCGAGACCGCAGCGACGTCGCGAGCCGGCCCGGACTCCCTCGGGCGCCCGTAGCTACCAGACCACGAGATGCCGGCGATGTTGATCGGATTGGCGCCCGCGTTGATGCGCCCGTCGGGGAGCAGGACCTGCGCGCCGACGACCGCCACGTCCGGCCCGTCCACCGCCTCCAGCAACCGCTCCAGGCAGTCGCTCGCCGCGGTGGCATCCGGGTTCAGGAAGAACAGCCACTCCCCGCGCGCGTGACGCGCGGCGAGATTGGCGGCGCCGGTGTAGCCGAGGTTCACGCCCGGGTGAATGACGCGGACCTCGGGCGCCAGCTCGCCACTGCGCGCGGCGGCGCCCCGGGGGTCGTTGTCGACGATCAGCACCTCGCATGGAGCCAGGGACTGGTTGAGCAGGCTGCGCACCGCCTGCTCGGCGGCTCCCGGACTGGCGTAGGAGACTACGACAGCCGTTATGGCGCAGTCCATCTGGGCAGTATCCTTGGACGCGTCTGCAAAGGCGACATCGATGAGCACTGAAACTCTCCACGAGCGGGGTGGGCGGTCCCGCTTGACGACCGGGCGCTCGCATCTCGCGGTCGTGCCCGCCTACAACGAGTCGGCCACCATCGTGGGCGTCGTCGAGTCCCTGCGCGAGTCCGCGCCCGCGTTCGACGTGCTGGTCGTCGACGACGGCTCGACCGACGAGACCGGTGCTCTGGCACGGATGGCGGGCGCGCGCGTGCTCTCGCTGCCCTACAACCTCGGCATCGGCGGCGCCGTGCAGGCGGGTTTCCTCTACGCGCGCGAGCACGGATACGCGTTCCTGGCGCAGGTGGACGGGGACGGCCAGCACGAGTCCACGGAGCTGCACCGGCTGGTCGCGACGATGAACGAGGGCGACGTGGACATGGTGTGCGGCTCGCGCTTCCTGACATCAGACTTCCACTACCCCGCGCCGATCAGCCGCCGGACGGGGATCCACATCTTCGCCTTCCTGCTCTCGCGCATCGTGGGGACGCCCGTGAGTGACCCCACGTCGGGATTCCGCCTGTACAACCGCCGCGCGATCGAGCTGTTCGCGCGCGACTACCCGCACGACTACCCCGAGGTGGAGGCGGTGCTGATGCTCCATTACCACCGCCTGCGCATGCGCGAGACCCCCGTACAGATGTACGTCCGCGGCGGTGGCACGTCGTCGATCAGCACCGGGAAGTCCGCCTACTACATGGTCAAGGTCCTGCTCGCGCTGCTCGTCGGCCTCGCCCGTCGCCGCCCCGTGGTCGAGCCCGGCGACCGCGCTCCGGTCGCGGCGGAGCAGGGAGTCTAGGTGCCCGGGCGCATACAGCTGGTGGCGATCATCGGCTCGGTCGTGCTGCTGCTGGTCGTGCTCGAGATGGTCCGTCGGCGCCGCCTGATGGAGCGCTACGCGCTGCTGTGGCTGCTCTCAGCGCTGGTGCTGCTCGCATTGGCCAGCTGGAGCGGCGCGCTGGCGAGCATCAGCAAAGCGATCGGCGTCATATACCCGCCCAACGCGCTCTTCTTCATCGCCTTCGGCTTCGTCCTGGTCCTGCTGTTGCACTTCTCCGCCGCGGTGTCGCGCCTCAGCGATCAGACCAAGGTGCTCGCCCAGCGCCTGGCGCTGCTCGACGAGCGACTGAGACAGCAGGAAGGCACGGCAGGCGACGGTGAGCTCGAGGTGCCGGACGGCCAGCGCGAGATGGCGCGGATCACGCCCGACTGAGGCGCCGCGCCCGCCCGCCCGGTCGTCACGGCCGTCCGCGCCCATCGCCCGACCGCGCGCGGACGGTCAAGCTGAAGCGCGTGACATCCTCGTCGGACTGCGCCGTTCGCCGCGCGCGCACGACCGGCGCCGCGATGCGGATCCCATAGGAGGGAGAGATCCATCCGCACTCGACCTCGAGCGTGGCGCCCTCGGCGGCGATCTCCAACTCGACCTCCGGGAAGACGGCCACGACGCGAGCCGCGTCGGGCTCCGCGCTCACCTCGCCACCCGCCAGCGGGAAGCTCCACAGCAGTGCCTCACCCTGCCCGCCGAGCACGGTGTCGGTGACGCGCACGACGCCCGACCCGCCGTCGAAGTGCAGCTCGCGGCGGTGACGGACGGCGCGCCCGAGCTCCCAGAAGCCGGAGTGCTCACCTTCGAAGAGCGCCCGCGGTCCGTCCGTGTCGAAGCGCAGGCAGCGCGCGCGCGCCTCTTCGGGCAGGGAGAAGAGGTAGTCGGAGCGCAGCCGGCTCTGCTCGGCTCGGCCGATGCGCAGCGTGCTGTGCGCTGCCGTGGAGCGGAACTCGTTGCGGGCCTGCGCGTCGGCCGTGTAGAGGTAGGAGCCGGGGTCGACGATCAGCGGCTGCGTTCCGAGGGCCAGCTCGAAGGAGAGCTGGTCGTTGTGGGCGTGCGCGCCGATTCCCCCGAGCCCGACGTCGCCGCAGCGCACGATGCCCCACAGGGCCCCGTGGCGCATCACGTACCACCCGCCCTGCGGATAGGCCGCGTGGCCGCGGCCCTCACGCCAGCGCCTGCCCGCCTGGGCATAGAGGTGGCGGTGATCGCGCGGATCGGCGCCGTAGCCGCCGAGCGGCAGGAAGCGACCGTCGTCCGCGTCCCCCATCTGCGGGGCCAGCCCATCCGGACGGGTGTAGTCGGAGACGAAGTCGAGCATCCGCTCGAGACGCTCGCGATAGGCCGGCGAGAGGCTCCCCGGACAGAACGCGTCGGCGGCCTGGGTTCCGCACACGAACAGCTCGGTGACGAGACGGTGATAGGGGATCGAGGCCTCGTGATCGCAGCCGTCCTCGCGCACCTCGTGTCTCATCTCCTGCTCGAGCTCCCGCGTCGCCCACGCCGCCCACGCCCGGCCCTCCGCGCCGGCGGTGAACGGTGCGCAGGTGACGAGCAGGCCCACCACGTCGGAGAGGTAGTGGTTGCCGCGCAGCTCGCCCCACTCGAGGTGAGCTCGGATGAAGCGGCAGTGCAGCAGCAGGTTCGCCAGCGCCGGCTCCAACCACTGCGCGCCGCTCGCCGCGGGCATCGCCATGCACAGCGCGGCCACCCAGTTGGAGGCGCGGATGGCGACGTCCATCGTGCACGACCAGGGCGCGCCGAACTCAACCGGATTCGCGGCCATGAACGCGCTCAGCTGGGCGCCCAGCTCATCCAGGAAGCGCTCCTCCCCGCTCACGCGATACGCGGCGGACAGCAGCGGCAGATGCTGGCAGCGCGAGAGCTCCCACGGCACCTTGATGTCGGAGCCACCTCCGAGCACGGTGGGGACGCGCGAGATGTGCGCATCCGGCCAGCGACGCCCGGACTTGAAGTCGCGCTGCCAGTCGATCGTGGGGCCCAGATCGGTCAGACCCGACCCCAGCAGGTCGAAGCGGTGGGCGACGATCTGCTCGGCCTGCGCGAGCAGGCGCGCACGGGCGCCGGCGTCGAGGCGGTCGAGTTCGCGCTCCCAGGCGGCCACCGTGGGCAGGGCCGGTAGGGCCCGCGCCCTCAGAGCGAACGCCGGGTCGAGATCGCCAAGGGCGCGCGCGAGCTCGGCGGATCCGACGCGCAGCGGCCACACGTGCAGCCGCCCTCGGCGGAGCGGTCCGTGTACATGCGACGACACGACGGCCACGGCCGCGGCCGTGCCCCGGCGCGGCCCCAGCCGCCGCCACGCGGCCAGGCCCTCGCGCAACCGCCTCACGCGACCGGCGGCCTGCCCGCTGGCACGGCCGCGAGCACCACCTTCGGTGGGTTGCGCTCGGTGCGATCCCAGCTTTCGTGCTCGGCTTCCAGGTGGCGGGCGAACAGGACCACGGGCACGAGGATGACCACCGCGACGAGCAATACCCGCATCGTGCGCCGCATCGGCCATGTGTCGCGAAGGCCCTGCAGCACCAGCCTGGCGTGGCTCCTGAGCCCGACGGAGCCCGTTCGCGTTGCACCCCACTGGGCCTCCGCGCGAGCGGCTGCCGAGCCGATCGCCAGCAACCCGAGCGCGCCGAGCGGCGCAAGCAGGGTCAGCTCGTAATCTCGGAGCGGGATCGCGACGATCGCCGGCAGAGCACCGATCAGGAGTGCCGGCGCGAACAGCGCCAGCTCCCGTCGCCGCAGACGCGCAGAACCCCGCGCGGTGAGCGCCGCCGGGAGCAGGAGCGCGAGCAACAGGAGGTAGCGTCCTGCGTGAGAGGTCTCGACGACCGTCTTCTGCGCCTCTGCCTTCGCCACGAACCCGGGGTCGTGTTCGATCAGAGCGTCGACCTGCCCGTGCAGCGCACTCGCGTAGGCGGGTGAGAGGTAGAGCACTCCCGGATCCGCCTCCTGCGCCGCCGCGGCCGCGTACCCGTCGGCGTAATGGATGCCATACCGATTCGCGGTGTAGCCGAGCCCGATGTAGAGCGAGTGCCAGAGCGGGTGGGATGTCGGTGCCTGGGCGCTAAGGTCAACGCCGATGCGGTGGTCGCGGTGCTTGCGGACAGTCGGTAGCACGATCGAGGTGGGGGCAAGATAGAGCAGTGCCACGGCCACCACCGTGGCCAGGCGCACCGACCAGCGACCGCCCGCCATCACCGCTACGGCGCCCGCCGCCAGCGCGACGGGAAGGCCCGCATCGCTGCGGATCGAGGTAACCACGCCCGCTACCGCCGCGATCAGCGCCAGCCACAGCCACAGCAGGTGGGGCCTGCTCCGTAACAGCAGGATGAGCAGGGGCATGAACGCGACAATGACCCACGCCGCAACCCAGTAGATGTCGCCGAAGCCGAAGGAGAGGATGCAGACGAGCAGCGTGGGCGGCGCAAGCAGCGCAGCCCACGCTGAGCCGAACAGAGCTCGGAAGACCACGGCGCTGAACAGGAGCGTCAACGCCCAAGCCGCGATCCACAGCCAGCGCAGCACCGCGATCGGATCCGATGCTCCGAGCCAGTGGCTCAGCACCGGCACGATCACGTAGATCCCCTGGTCGTCGGAGTAGCCAATCGCGTAGGGCACGTGCGTGCCCGGTCGGTACCCCAATAGGGCGGGCCCCCCGCGATCGAGCACGCTCAGCGAAGCCCGCAGGTCGGTAGCCCGGGAGGACTGGATCGGCCACGGGGTGGGAGCAAGCACGTTCATGGCGAATGCCCCGATCAGCGCCCACAGCAGACCCCACGCCAGGGTCTTCCGCAGCGAGGACCAACTCACGCGCGCCCTGCCACCCAGTGATCGTGCCACGCGCTGACGTTGTAGAGATTCCACAGCTGAAAGCTCCAGTCCATCCGTCCGCTGCGGTGTTCAGCCCACAGCTCGTCGATGCGCGCGTA
>Ga0209656_10002735_pt1 | contig 11432 bp, 6 predicted proteins | sample BogFormECP12_OM2_FD_188239 | JGI IMG/M metagenome (GOLD analysis project Ga0209656, IMG submission 188239) | Bog forest soil microbial communities from Calvert Island, British Columbia, Canada - ECP12_OM2 (SPAdes) (version 2) | ecosystem: Environmental > Aquatic > Freshwater > Wetlands > Bog ... | reverse complement strand
CCGTCCCCACCCGCTCGTCCCGCTGCCCCCGCTCGTCCCGCTGCCCCCAGCCGTCCCCGCCGTGGCCAGTACCGCTGCCTCTCCCGCCACGGCCGCCTCTTCCGCCACCATGGCTTCTTGCGACACTGTGGCCTCCTGCGGCGCAGGCGCCAGGGCAAGGTAGCCAGCCGAGAACAGCAAGGCCATCGGGATCATGCTGTTCGGGTCCGTCCCGAGACCGCCCAGGAAGCCGAAGTCCTGCACCAGCACCCAGTCCGCCAGGCAGAACACGATCCCGAACCCTGCCGCGTACCTGACCAGCCGAGGTCGCCCGGTCAGGAAGGTCGCGCCCATCGCGGCCAGCGCGATCACCACGACCAGGTTGACCGCGAAGCCGTTGCTGGCGGTGAACGAGCCGAAGGCGGACAGGAGGGACGACAGGAAGTGTGGCTGCGGGGTGCCCGACATCGACTGGACCATCTCGGACAGGGTTCCCGGCTTGCCGTCTACCGTGCCGTGCCAGAAACCGCGGCCAGGCCAGGCCTGGAGTAGCGCCATCCCGAGGAAGAAGAGCCCCACGCCGGCCAGCAGCAGCCGCCCGAGTCGCGGACCGCGCCAGGCGCCCTCCGGCAGCGCGATGAGCGCTCCCGCGGCCGCGTAGAGCAGGACAGCGCCGGGCGCCCCGGTCAGCAAGCTAAGGCCGGGCGCGAAGATCCCGCCGAACGACTCCCCGAACACCCAGACCACCAGGCCCCAGCCGACGCTGGCCACCCCGGCGAGCCTGGACCAGAACCCGCGTGACGCGACGATGAGCCAGGCACCGATGCCGACCTGGATCCAGACGCTGGCGGCGCCGGCCTGGATGGGGTGATAGGACCAGGCGGTGCCGCCCCAGTTGACCAGGTGCTGGACCCACGCCGGTGATGCGGCCGCCGTCGGCTCGATGACCTGAGAGGCCAGGCCGCCGGCCATCTTCGGCTGCGCCTGCAGGATCCCGTCAAGTATCCACAACACCCCGAACCCGATGCGCAGCAGCCGTCGTCCCCGGGCTTCCGACTTCGTGCTTTCAGCGCTCGCCTCCCCGCCCTTCGCGGCCGGCGGGGCGACCCGCCAGGTACGCGCCGTCGCCCAGATGAGCCAGAGGAAGACGATCGCGATGAGGGCGATCGCGCCTTGGTGGAATAGCGCAGACCTGAAGGCGGCAACCAGCGTCGGGTCGGCCGGGTTCAGGCCTGAGTTCATGCCGGGCACGAATCCGGCTCCTCTCTAGCTGCCTTGATTGCCCTCGCGTCCGGGCGCGACGGGTCCGCATGCGGCCAGGCCTGGTGTGCCTTCAGGGTAGTGCGCTCCGGCGCGCCGGTCGCTAGCCACCCGGCAACATGAGCAAGATGTAATGCCCTGGTCAGCCGGTAACACCGTCTCGGTCGGCTGCCAGCGGGGGCCGTCCGGCGTGTCGCTGACGTCGAGCCCGGTGGCAGCCAGCGCTTCCCTGATGGCGTCGGCCGCGGCGAAGTTGCCTTCGCCGCGCAGGGTGGTCCGCAGCGCGATAAGCGGCTCGACCACCGGCCGCAGTCGGTCCCGGGGGTCGGCCAACCCGTCCCGGGCCGCCCGCCCGAGCCGACCGATGAGGCTGCGCAGCAGCGCGCGCGCCTGCTCGGTGCCCTGATCCTCGTCGGTGTCGGCCTCCCACTGCGTGATCGCGGTCTCGAGTTCGAGGATCACCCCGACCATCGCGTCGGCGTCCCGTGTCCTCGCGGCCGCCCCGAAGCCCCGCTCGGCCGCCAACATGATTTCAGGCAGCGGCAGTGCCGACCACTGGGCCGACCACTGGGCCGACCACTGGGCCGGCTCGTCCGCGTTCCCGTCCGCGGCGAACCGGTCGCCGCCGCGGCCCGTGTCCCCGTAGTCCGTGTCCCCGCGGCCCGTGTCCCCGCGGCCCGTGTCCCCGCGGCCCGTGTCCCCGCGGCCCGTGTACCCGCAGCCCGTGTCCCCGCGAGGCTGGGCGCCGTCCTCGTCCCCGGCTCCGGCGCCCTCCCGCGCGCGGCGGGTGCCCCGGACGAGATCACGCAGGTCCGCCACGGACAGCCGGGTGCCGGACGGCAGGACGATGCTGTCTCCGGACCGCCGCACGGTCACGCCTCCCCGGCCGCGGATCTCGATGTCCTCGGCCCGCAGGTCGATCAGCATCGCGGTGTGCTCGTCCACGCCCAGCACGGCGGCGTCGGCGGGAAGCTCGCGCTCCATTGCCGCCAGCCTTCGCATCCCGAGGTAGCAGTGCCTGGTGTCGTAGCGGCCGCCTTCGGCGTTGTCGTAGTGGGGGATGAGCGCGACGTTCAGGCCGAGCGTCCCGAGCAGGTCAAGCCCGGGCAGCCAGCGCGGCGCGCCGCCCGCTTTGTAGATCTCGTAAACCGGCACGGTGAACTGTCCTGCGGTAGCGGCGGCCGCCGAGGCCAGCACGGTCATCCCGTGACCGGCCAGCACACGGTCCCGCAGCCCAGCCGCGACCGGCCCCGCTCGCCAGTGCGCGAGCGCATAGGACGGGCTCCCCGGCCCGGCGAACACCCAGTCCGCGGTCCTGATGTCAGCCGCCTGCCGTGCTTCGTCCTGCTCGTCTTCGCCGGTAAGCGGCGGCGCCATCCCGGGATCCGCGTGCGGGCTGGTGCCTGCCGCGATGCGCACCTGCAGGCCGACGCTATCGGCGAAGTAGCGCTGCGCGCGGGCCGAGACGTCGGCGGCGTTCTCTTGGAACGCGTAGGGAGTCGCGAGCACAATCGCCTGCGGATTGTTCAGGCCAAGCCGCGACACCAGGTTCCGGTGCACCGTGACCATCGTCGGACTGGTCTCGCCGGACCCGATGATCGCGAGCATCCAGCATGCAGGGTAATGAGCCACGATCTGGTCGGCGCGGCCGACCGGGTGCGCGCCTGGGTTAGCGCCAAGCATCACTCCGCCATGGCGTGACGGCGCCTCAGTCGGACTGCCGCGCGGGCCTGGACTTCCATCCGGCGCCCGGCTTGAGACCCCAGGTCGCGGCCGCGATCACGGTCAGCACGAACAACACGAACGTGATGGCGTGCACGCTGGTGCAGTACAGGCAGATACTGCCGATGATGAACAGCTCGGCGTAGACCAGGTAGAGCACGAAGCCGATGCCGACCACCAGCGACGCTATCCGGAGCAGGTGGATCTCGCGCCTGGCCGCCTGCCACGCCCACGGGCTCATGATCGCCGCCGCGAACAGGTAGAAGGCCAGCCCGAGCACCGCCACCGGGATCCCGAACACGTAGGACTGCGGGCTCGTGGTCACCTTGGTGCAGTTCACCAGCCCCGATTCCGAGCACCCGGCCAGCGTCGACTCGGTGAAGTGCGCGATCGTCAGGTAGATCGACACGCCAAGCCCGGCCAGCGCCAGCACGAAGGTGGTGAGCTGCAGCCAGAGAGCGGGTCCGCCCTGGGGAGGATCGTCCTGGATAACCGGCGGCCGCGCGCCGCGCGCGGGACGCGGGACCGCGCCGTTCGGCACAGCGGCTGTCCGCACCTGGCCGTTCCCTGTCGCGCCGCCGTTACGGGTCGCACCGCCGTTCTTGACGGCGGTGCCGCCCTTAGCCGCGCTTGCCCTGGTGGAGCTGGCCTGGGCGGCGATTCGCGCGTTCCGGGCACGGCTTGACTTCGACGCTGTCATCCGAGCTTCGCCTCCGGTGCTTTCACGGCTGCTGCTGTGCGCGCGGTCCCTGGATGCTCAACGTGACCGACACCTGACGCCAGATTGTACCGCGCGAGCCTTCGCTCGCCGCCTTAGAGCTAGCTCAGGATCAGATCTGACTTTCCAGGGACTGGACGGCGGCGGTGCAGGCGCTGGCCGGCTGGTTGCCGGTCATCTTGCAGATCGCGGCCGTGAAGTAGTTGGCCGTGCCGTTCACGGCCTGGGCGACCGCGCTGTTCGGGTTGTGCAGGTCGGCGGCGATCGTGCTCCAGGAGAGCCCGCTGAGCACGCCCGGGTTGTAGGGGCTCCCGATGCTCAGGTACTTGTTGCCGAAGTCGATGAACGGTATGGCCCCGGCTTCCGACGTATAGGGCGCGGCGTCGTACTTGTTGAGCAGCGCCTGCTGCGCGTTAGTCGGCGTCTGCAGGTTGGTGTAGGTACCCGACGCGGTATCCGGGATGTTGGTCTGCAGCTCGACCGGGGTGAACGTCAGGTACTTGCTGGTGTACGTGGAGTGGACGAACGTCCAGGTCGGCGTGTTGGGGTCGGGCTCGGCCTGGCCCGCTCCGTTCGCGGCGGCGGAGTGGATGGTCTGCAGCCCGGAGAACGTCCCGAACCGGCTCAGGGCCACGATCATCGCCCACCGCGCGGCGGCGCAGTAGGGACAGTACTCGGCGCCCATGTACAGCATCTCGGGCTTGCCGTTGGCGGTCAGCGGCGCCCCGGCCGGCTTGATGGTCTGGATCTTGCCTGTGAACGCGCCGTTGCCGTCTCCGACGGTGTCCAGCGTGCTGGCAGGCACGCTGGTGACGTTGGTCACGACGCTGGCCAGGGCCGCGCCGGTCGGGCCGTTCGGCGAGTTGTCCGCGGCGGGCTTGCTGTTCAGCTTGATCACGATGAAGGCCACCACGATCGCCAGCACGACGACGACGCTGCCCGACGCGATGAGAATCCGTCGGCGCTGCTCGGCACGGCGGGCCGCCGCGCGCTGCGCGGCGATCTTCTCCCTGCGGGTGCTATCGACCTTTGTTCTGCTTGCCTTGCCCATGCTCGCTTCGTCCAACCCTTAGCGTCAGCCAGTCGGCGGTCAGGCCGCACGTCCGCTGGTTCCATGCCTGCGTTGGCGCGCAGGAGTATTCCGTCATCCCGGGTACCGGGCTCCATGTTAGGCGCTCCGCCATACTGGCGCGCCCACGCTCGACGACTCGCCCGCCCTCCCGCGCGTGCCGACGCGCCCGCGCCCCGGCTGGCCCGCGCGTGTCGGCGCGCCCGGCGTCCCGGCTGGCTCCGCCTGCCCGCCGCGGCCTATTGGCAGGTGTCCCGTTTGCCCCGGGCTCGGGCGCAAAGGGCGGATAGTGAAGTCTTGGCCAACATAGCCTGACAATTCAATAACAGGCGCTCAATGGATCATCAGGGCCAGATACGGCTAGACCATAGCCGTCCCCTGGGTCGGCGCTGAGGGTGCCGGCCCTCACGGCAGGTAGTGAGGGGGGTGCCGTGAGGGCCGGCGGCTCCGGGTCGCGCGGGACCCGGAGGCTTCAGCCGACGTTGCCGGGCCTAAGCCGACGGCACCGAAGTGGACGCGCTGCCGCTGACCCTGCAGGCACTGCAGTTGATCCCTACGGCGCTGCTGATCATCCCGGAGACGATGGATCCGGGCCCGCTCCGGGAGTGCGCGGATCAGACCCCGGTGGACCGCTGGCGCGGCCGAAGTGATTGCGGCGACGTTCATCAGGCCTCAGAAATCCCAGCAGCCCGGGCTGCAACAACTTTCCCGGCTTCCGCCGCCATCCCCCAGCCTCCCCGTACTGTTGCGCATCTGACGCGCCCGACCTGCGGAGGCTGGAATACTTCAGCCGCAGCGCAGGGCTTACGTGGCCCGACCAATTATGAATTGGTCGTCTCTATACGATCTAGTTTTTTTCTGGATGACTAGAGCAAATCACTGTAACCTGCATAAGAGGCTCCAGCCCGGGTGGGGGCGGGACCTTCGGGTCTTTGGGGTGTTGGCGAGCGAAAGGTCGGCGAAGCCGTGGTGTTGCGCGTCGGCGTGCTTGGTCCCGTAGCGGCCTGGTATGGCGACCAGGAGCTACATGTGGGGCAGCCCAGGCAGCAGGCTGTGCTTGGCATCCTAGCGATGCGGGCTAACCGGGTCATATCCCGGGGCGAGCTGGTTGATGCGGTCTGGGGGCAGGATCCCCCGGCCAGCGCTGAGGGCGGCATCTACACCTATGTGGCCGGCCTGCGCCGGGTCATGGAACCGAACCGGTCGCTGCGCGGGCCGGGCCGGGTGCTGGTCTCCTCTGGGGCCGGCTACGTGCTTCACCTGGTGCCTGGCCAGCCGGACGCGGTGGCCTTCGAGCAGGACCTCGCCCGGGCCCGCCAGTTGCGCAAGGCCGGTGACCTGACCGGCGCGGCGGTCGCCCTCCACTCGGCGCTCTCGCTGTGGCGCGGTATCGCGTTCGCGGGGGTGCCCGGGCCATTCGCGGAGACGGAGCGGGTGCGGCTCGGCGAGCTGCGCTCCGCGGCCGCGGAAGAGCGGGCCGACGTCCTGCTTTCGCTCGGCCGCCACGAGGAGGTCGTGCCCGACCTGACGGCCATGGTGGCGGATCATCCGCTGCGGGAGCGGATGCGCGGGCTTTTGATGATCGCGCTGTACCGCTGCGGACGGCACGCCGAGGCGTTGCGGGCGTTCGCCGAAGGCCGCCGGGTGCTGGCCGATGAGCTCGGCATCGATCCGGGCAGCGACCTGTCCCGCATCCACCAGCAGGTGCTGACCGCCGATCCCGCCCTGGACGCCCCGGACGGCGCGGCCCTGGTGATGCTCGACGGCGACGCGACGGGGACCGGTTCCGTGCTCGGTGACGGCCGCCCGCGGCCCCGGGCCGAGGGCATGGTCACGCCGGTGCCGGCCCAGCTGCCCCTCGACGCGCCGGGCTTCTCCGGCCGTCACGAAGAGCTCGGCATCCTGCAGGCGATGCTGCCGGCGAAATCCACTGGGTCTGCCGAGGCCGAATCGGGCCAGACCGTGCCGATCGTGGTCATCTCCGGCACGGCGGGAACGGGGAAGACCGCGCTCGCCGTCCGCTTCGGTCGCCACGTCGCCAAGCGCTTCCCCGGCGGCCAGCTGTACGTCAACCTGCACGGGCTGGATCCGGCCACCCCGCCGATGGAGCCGGCCGAGGCGCTACGGTTCTTCCTCGACTCACTGGGCGTGCCGCCGTACCGGATCCCGGCCGACACCGAGGGCCGGTCTGCCCTGTTCCGCAGCCTGCTCGACGGCAAGCGAATGCTGATCGTCCTGGACAACGCCCGCGACGGGGCTCAGGTGCGCCCGCTGCTGCCCGGCTCGCCGGGCTCCCTGGTCGTGGTGACCAGCCGGAACGAGATGACCGGGCTGGTGGCCGCCGAGGGAGCGGTGCCGCTCACGCTCGACGTGCTCAGCTACGCCGAGGCACGCGAGATGCTCGTACGCCGGCTCGGCCAGGACCGGGCCGCGGCCGAGCCCGAGGCGGCAGACGAGATCATCTCCTCCTGTGCCCGTCTCCCGCTGGCCCTGGGTATCGCGGTCGGCCGCGCGGCCAGCCGGCCCAAGCGCCCGCTGACCGAGCTGGCCGCCGAACTGCGCGACGCCAGGGGCAGGCTGGACGCGCTCCAGGCGGGGGACGCGGTCACCAACGTGCGGGCCGTGCTCTCCTGGTCCTACGACCAGCTATCCGAGCCCGCGGCGCGGATGTTCCGCCTGCTCGGCGTGCACCCGGGTCCGGACATCTCGCTGTCGGCGGCGGCCAGCCTGGCCGGCATGGCCCGCGCCGACGCAGGCGCCGCGCTGCGCGAGCTGAGCCGGACCCACATGGTCGCCGAGTACCTGCCCGCCAGGTTCACGTTCCACGACCTGCTCCGCGCGTACGCCGCCGACCAGGCCGAGCGGCACGACCCGGAGCCGGAGCGCCGGGCGGCCGCGCACCGGGTGCTCGATCATTACCTGTACACGGCGATGGCGGCTGCACAGCGGTTCAGCCCGCACCGGCCGCCGCTGCGGCTGGCCGCGGCGCAGCCGAGCGTGCTGCCCGCCGACGCGGCCGACAAGGAGCAGGCGATAGCCTGGTTCGACGCCGAGGCGCCGGTCCTGCTCACGCTGATCGCGTTCGCCGACGCCAACGGCTTTGACACCCACGCCTGGCAGATCCCGTGGACGCTCGTCCCGTTCTTCAACCGGCGCGGCCGGTGGCAGGACTACGTCGCCACCCAGCAGACCGCCCTGGCCGCGGCCCGGCGCCTGGGCGACACGCTGGCCCTGGCGCATACGCACTATCTGCTTGGTAACGCACAGTCGCACATGGAAGACTACGACGCGGCGGCCTCGAACGTCCGGCAGGCGCTGGACATGTTCCGGGAACTGGGCGACCGGGCAAACGAAGGAATGGTGCTGAACGGCCTGGCCGCCATGTTGGAGAAGCAGGAGCATTACCCCGAGGCATTGGCCGTGGCCCTGGACGCGCTGCGGATGCTGAAGGCCGCCGGGCACTGGTGGACGCAGGCCAACCTGGAGAACGGGGTCGGCTGGCTGTACGCGCACCTGGGCCAGTACGACCGGGCGCTGATCCACTGCCAGCGGGCGCTGAGCCTGCACCGTGATTCCGGCCACCGCGCCGGCACCGCCGACACGCTCGACAGCCTGGGCTACGTCTACCTGCACCTGGGCGACATCGCCCAGGCCAAGGCGCACTACACCAAGGCCATCGAGGCCTATCGCGAGATCAGCTCGTCGTTCGGCGAGGGCAACTCGCTGGCCGGACTCGGCGACGCCCTGCTGGCCGAGGGCGACCGCGGGGCCGCCGAGGCGGCTTGGCGCGAATCCGTCACCGTCCTCGACCGGCTCCCGCACCCGCTGGCCGACGAAGTCCGGGCCAGGATCCGTGCCCTCGATGGCCAGGACGGCCACGGGAGCGAGGAGCAAGGCGGCGCCGGCCAAGCAGATACAGGCCAGCTGACCGGGGCAGCCACCTCGGCTCGTTAGGTATAAAGGAAACGGGTTACGGGGATGAATCCTGCCCGCCTGCGGGGTCTGGACCCAGTCCCCCCAGTGGCCCAGGACCTGGGCAAATAGTGCGAAAGGTGCATGGTCTGGTGACGACGAGGGTGCTGCTGCTCGAGAACATCCATCCCGACGCGTCAGCGCGGCTGGCCAAGGAGGGCTATCAGGTCGACACGCTGCCGCGCGCGCTCGGCGAGGACGAGCTCATCGAGGCCATCGGCGACGTAAGCCTGCTCGGCATCAGGTCCGGGACGCGGATCACAGGGCGCGTCCTGGCCGCGGCGCCGCAGCTGATCGCGATTGGCGCCTTCTGCATCGGCGTCAACCAGATCGACGTGGCCGCCGCGAGCAGGCGTGGCGTGGCGGTGTTCAACGCGCCGTTCTCCAACACCCGCAGCGTGGTCGAGCTGGCGCTGGCCGAGATCATCTCGATGGCCCGGCGGCTGCCGGAGAAGAACATGCAGATGCACATGGGCCACTGGGACAAGTCCGCGGCCGGGAGCCACGAGGTGCGCGGCCGCAAGCTCGGCATCGTGGGCTACGGCAACATCGGCACCCAGCTGTCGGTGCTGGCGGAGAACCTCGGCATGTCCGTCTACTTCTACGACATCGCGGACAAGCTGGCCCTCGGCAACGCGCGGCGCTGTTCCACCCTGACCGAGCTGCTGGAGTCGGTGGAGACCGTCACGCTGCACGTGGACGGGCGGGACGGCAACCGCGGCTTCTTCGGCGCGGCCGAGTTCGCCGCGATGCGGCCGCGGTCCCTGTTCCTGAACTTGTCCCGCGGCTTCGTGGTCGACCACGCGGCGCTGCGCCGCAATATCGAGTCCGGGCACATCGCCGGGGCGGCCATCGACGTCTTCCCCACCGAGCCGAAGGGCCGCGGCGACGAGTTCGTCTCCGAGCTGCGCGGACTGCCGAACGTCATCCTCACCCCGCACATCGGCGGCTCGACCGAGGAGGCCCAGCAGGACATCGGCGAGTTCGTCGCGAACAAGCTAGCCGAGTACATGGACTCGGGTGCCACCTCGCTCAGCGTGAACCTGCCGGGCATCACGCTGCCGACCACCAGCGGCACGCACCGCCTGGTCCACCTGCACCGGAACGTGCCGGGCGTGCTGGCCTCGATCAACCGGGTGCTGGCCGACCACGGCGTCAACGTCGAGGGTCAGTTGCTGCGGACCAAGGACGAGTTCGGCTACGTGCTGACCGACATCGGCTCGGAGTACAGCGAAGACGTGCTCGCCGAACTGCGCGCGATGCAGGTCACCATCCGGCTGCGCACCCTGCCCTCGCCCTGACCCACTAAAAGGGCGTCACGTAGGCGCCGGATATGCCGCCGTCGACCAGGAACGTCGAGGCGGTGATGAACGAGGCGTCGTCGCTGGCCAGGAAGGCGACCGCGGCGGCGATCTCCTCGGGCTCGGCGAACCGGCCCATTGGCACGTGCACCAGCCGGCGCTGCGCCCGCTCGGGATCGGCCGCGAACAACTCGCGCAGCAGCGGCGTATTCACCGGCCCCGGGCACAGCGCGTTGACCCGGATCCCCTCGCGTGCGAACTGCACCCCGAGCTCGCGGGACAGGGCGAGCACTCCGCCCTTGGACGCGGTGTAGGAGATCTGCGAGGTGGCCGAGCCCACGACCGCGACGAACGAGGCCGTGTTCACGATCGCCCCCTTGCCCTGCGCCCGCATGTGGCCGATCGCTTCCTTGCAGCACAGGTACACCGAGGTCAGGTTGACCTCCTGGACGCGGCGCCAGGCCTCCAGCGAGGTGTCCAGGATCGAGTCGTCATCGGGCGGTGAGATGCCAGCGTTGTTGAACGCCACGTCGACCGAGCCGTAGGTGTCCTTCGCCGCGCGGAACGCCGCGGTCACGTCGGCGGGAACCGTCACGTCGGCGTGCACGAACAGGCCGCCGGTCTCCGCGGCGGCCTTCTCACCGGCCGCGTCGTCGATGTCGACCGCCACCACGTGAGCGCCGTCCGCCGCGAACCGCCGCGCGGCGGCCAGTCCGATCCCGCTGCCCGCGCCGGTGATGACGACGGTCCTGCCCTCGAACCTCATACTCACTCCCGTGTCGCGATGAAGACGTTCTTGGTCTCGGTGAAGGCGTCCGGAGCGTCGGGCCCGAGTTCGCGGCCGAGGCCGGACTGCTTGAAGCCGCCAAATGGCGTCCAGTACCGAACCGAAGAATGCGAGTTCACCGACAGGTTCCCGGTCTCCACCGCCCGGGCCACCCGGATCGCGCGGCCAACGTCCGAGGTCCAGATCGAGCCGGACAGGCCGTAGGGCGTGTCGTTGGCGATGGCCACCGCGTCCGCCTCGTCGGTGAACGGGGTCACGGTCACCACCGGGCCGAACACCTCCTCGGTGTAGGCGGGGTCGTCCGGGCGCACCGGGGCGAGCACGGTCGGCGGGTACCAGAACCCCGGCCCGGAGGGCGCGTTGCCGCGGACGGCTACCGGCGCCCCGGAAGGCACGTAGGAGGCGACGTGCGCGCGGTGCGCCGCCGAGATCAGCGGTCCCATCTCGGTCGCCGCCGAGGCGGGGTCGCCGACGGCGACGCCCATCACCGCGGGCTCAAGCAGTTCCATGAACCGGTCGAGCACCGAGTGCTGCACCAGGATCCGGGACCTGGCGCAGCAGTCCTGCCCGGCGTTGTCGAACACCGCGTACGGCGCGGTCGCCGCGGCCCGCTCCAGGTCGGCG
>Ga0209656_10002734_pt1 | contig 11434 bp, 9 predicted proteins | sample BogFormECP12_OM2_FD_188239 | JGI IMG/M metagenome (GOLD analysis project Ga0209656, IMG submission 188239) | Bog forest soil microbial communities from Calvert Island, British Columbia, Canada - ECP12_OM2 (SPAdes) (version 2) | ecosystem: Environmental > Aquatic > Freshwater > Wetlands > Bog ... | reverse complement strand
AGGCCGTGCGTGATGAGCAACCGGTTCCAGCGGCTGCGATCCTGGTCGAGGAGCGTGATCAGCTCGCCGTCGCGCCCGGTCCTGGCCGGGATCCGCGACGCCTGGATCTCCATCAGCGCGATCAGCCCGTGCACTTCGGGCTCGTCGGGCGCGAGCGCGGCGAGCATGCGGCCCAGGCGCATCGCCTCCTCGCACAACTCCGCCCGCGTCCAGGAATCGCCCGAGGTCGCCGCGTAGCCTTCGTTGAAGATCAGGTACACGACCTCGAGAACGGACGCGAGCCGCGCCGCGAGTTCCGTGCCGACCGGCACCTCGAACGGCACTTTGGCGTCCGCCAGGGCCTTCTTCGCGCGGGTGATGCGCGCGGCCATCGTCGGTGCCGGGACGAGGAACGCGCGCGCGATCTGTTCGGTCGACAGGCCGCCGACCAGCTTCAGCGTGAGAGCCACGCGCGCGTCACGTGACAGCGAGGGATGGCAGGCGGTGAAGATCAGCCGCAGCACGTCGTCCTCGACGTGGTCGTCGAACTCGATTTCGTCCATGGGGTTTTCCGCTTCGGCGAGCTCCCGGCTGATCTCAGCGACCTTGCGCTCGAAGCTGGCCTGCCGCCGCACGCCATCGATGTAGCGACGGCGCGCGACGGCGGTCAGCCAGGCACCCGGGTTGCCGGGCACCCCCGTCGACGGCCACTGCACCAGCGCGGCGACGAGGGCGTCTTGCGCGAGGTCCTCGGCCAGGCCGACGTCGCGGACCGTGCGGGCGAGCCCGGCGATGAGCCGTGCCGACTCGACCCGCCAGACCGCCTCGACGGCCCGCCGCGCCGCCTCGCTTCCCAACGACGCCTACTGGGTCCGCTGCTGTGCGGACTGCTCGCGCAGCCGGCTCTCGGCGTCGATGATCTCCTGCGGCATCTGCCCCTCGAAGTCGGCCGCCTCGGCGATGCGCCGCAGCTCCACGGTCGTGCCCTGGAACGGCGCGCGCTTCAGCCACTCCACGGCCTCATCCATGGACGAGACCTGCCAGATCCAGAAGCCGCCGACGAGTTCCTTCGTCTCCGCGAACGGCCCGTCGATGACCCGGCTGCCGCCGTCATCGCCGAAGTCCAGGCGCCTGCCCAGCGACGACGGGGTAAGGCCCTCGCCGGCCAGCATGATCCCGGCCTTGAGCAGCTCCTCGTTGTACCTGCCCATCGCCGCGAACTCTTCCTCATGCCCGGCGTACTCCCCCTTCTCGCTGTCTTCGGTGGCCTTGACCAGCACCATTACCCGCATCTGGGTCTCCTTTGCTCCCCGCCCGGACGTTCCGGCTCACCAGTACGTCGAGCGGCACGGACCAAATTCGACATCGGTCCTGACGTTCTTTCTACCGCATGACGCCGTTCCGCAACGTGGCGCTCATATGCCCGGCCACGACCACGGCGGATGCCGGCACGCATACTTCGGCGTCCGGCGCGGCGGCGGACGGACTGACCGGCTGGCGGGTTTCTGAGTTCGGGCATACCGGTCGACGTTGTACCACATGTGCTCGCCGAGAGCATCGTTGTCCAGAAGAGTGATCAGGCGGTCGATCAGCTCGCCCTGCTCCCCTCGATCTCCTCCACGGGCGTGGCCCTGGCGAGACTGAACTGGGCGGCGGTGTCGCGGGTGATCGCGGTCGCGTCGACGGCGGTCGTGATGAGGGTGCAGCCGGCGTCGCGGTACCGGTGGGCGAGGGCGCCATCGGTGGCGTGCACTCCGACGGGCTTACCCGCGGCGGCGCAGGCCGCCCAGACGCGCTGCAGGGCCCGGTTCAGCACCGGATCGTCCGGGTCGGGCTCACAGCCCAGGGACAGCGACAGGTCCCGGGGGCCGACGTAGAGGCCGTCGACACCGTCGACGGCCAGGGTGGCGTCGAGCTCTGCGACGGCGGCGGCCGATTCGGCCATGACGAGGCAGAACGGGTCCTCCGCGGCCAGCACGCCGCCCGCGGACCGGTATCCGGTGGGCGGGTAGCGGACGGCGTCCGCCACCTGGCGAGCCTGGGCGGCCGAGTCGATGTTCGGCACGATGACGCCTTCGCAGCCCAAGTCGAGCGCCCGCCCGATATCGGCGGTATGCGCATGCCGGACCCGGGCGATGGGCGTCGCCCCAGCTAGCCGGATCGCGCTGGTCATTGCGGGCAGGTCAGCTTCAGTGGCCCCGCCGTGCTGCAGGTCGATTACCACGTATTCCAGGCCTGCGGCGGCCAGCAGCCGCACGCTCAGCGCCGAAGGGATCACCGACCAGGCGCCATACAGAGGCTCACGGGCGACGAGCCGGGAACGGAAGGTGGCGGTCATTGGCATAGGGCCAGCGAACCATACCCGCCCGCCCGGCCCGATGGGAGGGCGGGAAGCCAGGGATGAGAGCCGCGGTCAAGAGTGGGGCGGCGTCTCGTCGCAGCTTCAGCCGTCCGGCCGAGTTGTCTGCCCGGGTTCATGAGCGTGCTCCGTACGGCCGCCTGGCATCACTCGGGCCTGGGGTCCCAGCGGAATCGCCTGATCGCGACAAAGCCGCCCGCTACCCCCCAGATCGCCAGGACCAGCAGCTGGCGGCCCGCGAATCCGCGGTCCAGGGCGAACGGGTTCAGCAGCGCCTGGTTGAACGGCCGGACCGGGAAAACACCCGCCAGGTCATTGAGGAACCGGGAGGTGATCAGGAAGTAGGTGCCGGAGATGAACACGAGCGGGAAGAAGATGAACTGCACCACCGCAGGCGCGGCCTCCGCGTTGCTGATGAGGCTGGCGACCGCGACTCCCAGCGCGCAGAACGCGGCCGCGCCGATGACCAGCGTGACGATGATGGCGGCCCAGTGGCCTGGCATCGGCACCCCGTACAACAGGCCCATCCCCACGATCAGCGCCGCGTCGATGAGGCTGATCATAATGCAGTGCGCCACCAGCCCGACGAACATCACCCAGGCGGGCAGCGGAGTGCCGCGCAGCCGCTTGAGTATGCCCTCCTGACGGCGCAGTGACAACGTGACGGCCAGCTGCGAGTAGCAGGCGCCCATCACCGACACCGCCACGATCGTGGAGGTGTAGTACTGCAGCCCGGTGACAGGCCTGCCGCCGATTCTGGCAAGCGTCACGTTCCCGAACACGCCGGCCAGAATGGCGAAGAAGACCAGCGGGAAGGCGAAGATGAAGAAGGCACTCTGCGGATTGCGCCAGAAGCTCAGCTGCTCGTAGCGGACCTGGTGCCAAACCAGGGCCGCGGTGTTGCGGCGCGCCGGCGCCCCGGCGGCCGCTGCCTGGCTGCTCATCCGCGCCTTCCCATCCTGCGCCGGGGCGCCGGCGCGTCTTCGGGCGCGGCGGCGGCGTCCTGCGCGGCCGTCAGGCCCAGGTAGATGTCCTCCAGGCTCGGCCGGTCCACGGTGAGCCCTGGGAGCGTCGTGCCGTGGTCCAGAGCCCACCCGGTCAGCCGGTGCAGCAGCTCGGTCGGCTCGTCGGCCTCGACGACCAGCCGGCCGTTCTCGCCGGCAGCGGCCTGGACCGGAAGGTCCGCCGCGGAATGGCCGCCGGGGAGGGCGAAGCTGATCCGCGCGCGGGCCAGGTCACGCCCGCCGAGCGTGGCGGGCGTTCCCTCTTCGATGATCTTGCCGCCGGAGATGACGGCGACCCGGTCGGCGAGCTCCTGCGCCTCGTCCATGTAGTGGGTGGTGAGCAGGATCGTGGTGCCCAGGCCGGAAAGCCCCCTGATGACCTCCCAGGCGCCGCGCCGCGCGCTCGGGTCGAAGCCGGTCGTCGGCTCGTCGAGGAACAGGACCCTGGGGTTCCCGATGATGCCGAGGGCGAGATCCAGCCGCCGCTTCTGCCCGCCGGACAGCGACTTGACCTTGCTCTTCTCCTTGCCGGTGAGGCCGACGAGCCCGATCACCTCGCCGACATCGCGCGGATTGGGGTAGTAGCCCGCGTTGCGGGAGACCGACTCGCGCACGGTCAGGTACGGCTCCACCGCGAGCTCCTGGAGCACCAGGCCGATCTGCTCGCGCAGCTGCCGCCCGGTGCGCCTGTCGCCAGGATCGAAGCCGGCGACCACGACCTTGCCCTCATCTGCCTGCCGGTAGCCCTCGAGGATCTCCAGCACCGTCGTCTTGCCAGCGCCGTTCGGCCCGAGCAAGGAGAATATCTCCCCGTACCTGACGGTAAAGCTCACCCCGGCCACGGCGCGGGTGGCGCCATAGCTCTTCCGCAGGTCCTCCACGACGACAGCGTCCACGGTCTCCTCCTGGGCGTCTCCTGAGCACACCGCTCGGAGCTCACATCGCCAGGGTCTGGAGCAACGAGGCCGCGGCCAGGGCCTACCCTGCACGACCGCGCCTGCTCTACGGTACCTCCATCAGACGGCCCCGCAAGGCCGACTCAAGGCGAGGTCTCCTGAGTCGCGTTATGCAAGTTGGCGTCTGGTCAGCGTGCGGGCAGAGCTGGACGATATGCATGCGGAGATGCTCTTCGCCAAACGCAAGAGTTGGCCGTGTATTAAGCGTTAAAGCGCCCACGATAATGGCGGCAAAGGCTGAGCTTACGGTCGCCGCGATCGTTGTTAACATCCAGGGCAGCGCAAAAGTATGCGAAGGTGGAACGCCCTCTTTTGGCAGAATCCCTGTCGCGCAGCTCTGGGTGTTTGGCACGCGGCACGGTCAGACGCGGCGAGTCTTGGGCGCGGTCGGCTCGTCCGGTCAATCCTTGGGCCGGCGGGCCTGGTTCACCTCGCGGGCGACCGCCCAGGCGTCCGCCACCGGGCCCATGTGCCTGAGCTTGTCGGGGTTGCTCACCGAGCGGATCGTCTGGATCTGCCCGTCGAGTACATCAAGCGCCAAGATGTAGAGGACCTTGCCGCCGCGGTCGCGGAAGATCGCGCCCGGCTGGCCGTTCACCTCGTGTGGCTCGAACGTCACGTCGATCGAGCCGAGCCAGGGGAAGATCGAGGCAAGCACCCGGGCCACCTTCTCAGCGCCGATGATGCTCCTGGCCAACGTTGGGGCCTTGCCGCCGCCGTCCCCGACCAGCTGAACGTCAGCGGCGAGCAGCTCCCGCAGGCCGTCGACGCTGCCTTCCCGGAGCGCGTCGAAGAACCGCGCCGTCAGTTCCTCTCGCTCCCGGCGGTCCGCCTCGAACCGGGGGCGCCCTGCGTCCATGTGGTTCCGCGCCCGCACCGCGAGCTGGCGGCACGCCGCCTCAGATCTCCCCACCGCCGACGCGATCTCGGGGAAGCCGAACCCGAACACCTCCCGCAGTACGAAGACCGCCCGCTCGAGCGGGCTGAGCCGTTCGAGCAGCAACAGGGCCGCCATCGACACCGAGTCGGCCAGCTCCGCCGAACGCGCAGGGTCCTCGTAGGGGTCGGTGAGCAGCGGCTCGGGGAGCCACTGCCCGACGTACTCCTCCCGCCGGACGCGGGCCGAGCGTAGCACGTCGATCGAGATCCGGGTCACCACGGCGGAGAGGAAGGCCTTGGTCGATTTGGGTGGTGCCGGGGATGCCGCGTAGCGCAGCCAGGTCTCCTGGACCGCGTCCTCGGCCTCGGCCACGCTGCCGAGGATCCGGTAGGCGATCGAGAACAGCAGCGGCCGCAGCTTCTCGAACTCCTCGGCCCTGCTCACGCCAGCTCTTCCTTGAAGCCCTGGTGCCAGGACGGGTAGCGCAGCTGCCAGCCGAGCTCCCGCTTGGCCTTGGCGTTGCAGAAGCCGCGCCCCTCGGTCATCATGATCACCGCCATTTCCCCTGCTAGCAGCCGGGCCACCCACTTGGGGACCCGCATCGGCCGCTTCGCCCCCGCGCACGCGGCCAGATAAGGCAGCCACTGGCTGGCCGGAGCTGGTTCGTCGTCGGCGATGTTGAACACGACGGTCGCCTGTTGCTCCAGGGCCAGGACGGTAGCGCTCGCCGCGTCATCGAGATGCACCCACGATAGGTAGCCGGTACCGCCCCCGACCAGCGGGAACTGCCGCTTGCGCACAAGCCCGACCCAGTCGTCGATGGCGCCTGGCCCGTACAAGCTGCCGTAGCGCAGGACCGCGCCACCAGCCTTGAGGACCACGTCCTCGAGGTGGCCGAGGCCTCCGCCCCCTTGCGCGCGCTCGCCGGGCCCGGGTCCATCGGGTCCTCTTCGGTCTTCACCCATCCACCCTCGCGGATGCCGTTAAAGGCGCCAAAGCCCTGCGCGACGACATGGGATACGCCGATCGCCTCGGCGGCGGCCAGCAGGTGATCCGTCCCCTCCGAGCGCAGCCGGATGGTGGTGGCGAAGAAGCGGTCGGGGTGCTTCAAATCGGGCTTTCCTGCGTGCGCCGCGGAAAGCGCGGTCATCTGGTGCACGATCGCGTCCGGCCGGGCCGCAGCCACCGCCTCACCGACCGACACCGCATCCAGCCCGTCCATCACGACGCCGTCTGCGCCCAGCTGCTCCAGCATGCTCAGCTTGGCCGGGCTCGTCGCTGTAGCCGTCACCTGGTGGCCACGGGCCACGAGCTGCGGCACCAGCCGTCGCCCCAAGGCCCCGCTCCCGCCTGCCACGAATACCCGCACAACCATCACCCTCTTGACTCCACAATTGACTCTCAACCCCGAGACGAGACAGCCCCGGCCGTCTGTGACATAGGGAGCGAGGACATCGGCGATTACCGCGCAGCCTTTTCCCGCCATCCTGATAGGAAATCAGATCGCTTTATCGGGGCGCTGCCAGCTGCCCGCTTGGCAGGAACGTCACCCGCGCCGAGTCGGCGCTCGGTTCGCTCACGCTCTGGAGCACCAGTCGCTCAGCGTGATCATCGCTGATCTCGGCTGTCGCGCGAGATCCGTTATGGGCGGGTCGCCTGAAGTGCAGCGCCCTCGCCAAGTCTGTCGATATCGATCGTTCGGTAGGCGCAGCAGCGCGTTCTCTGGCCGCCGGGCCGCCGCCGGCCGGGTCATCCCGGACATGCTGCACCTCGCCCGCACAGGGCCAGGCCTTCGGTGCGCCGGACGTAGCCGGCCAGCGCCGACCGGGGCATGAACGCCACTGCGCTGTCAACGGCGGCGGCCAGGACCGGGGACGCGCCGGGCGCGAAGAGGAACTGGTAGGTGGCGCAGCCGCCGGGGAAGGTGTAGTAGCGAATGTCGGAGAACTGCGGGGCCAGGCTGAGCGGGCGCTCGAACCGGCGGGTGCCTGCCTGGTCGGATGGGATCTGCTGGGCGCCCGAGGTGTCGCAGGTGGCGGTCAGGGTGATCGTCACCGCCTGCACCCCGGCCTGACCGGAGTTCAGCCAGAAGCTGGCCTGCCCGCTGGCGATCTCGGCGTCGGTGCCGGGTGCGGTCCAGCCCGACGGGAGCGCGGCGATGCAGGGCAGGAGGGCCGCCGAGGGAACCGCCTGGGCCGCCAGGATCATCGCGTGGCCCGTGCCGCATTCGGGCGCCTGCGCCCCTAGGTTGCGGACCGGGGTGAACAAGGTGTAGCCGACATAGGTGACCGCGACGACGATGGCGAGCATCGCCGCGGCCCCGCCTACCCGCCGGGGGCTCCAGCGCTGCAGCACGATGGGCCGCTGCTGCGGGGCGAGCTTGCGGAACTCGGCGAGCAGGTCGCGGGGATCACGTTTCATGAAGGCGCGCAGCTGCGTCGGGCTGGCGACCCCGCGGGTGGCGGCGAAGGCCTCGGCCAGCTCGGCCTCGGTGAAATAGCGCTGCGCCCGCTGGTACACCCGCGCGGGGTCGGTGCGGACCGCCAGGACCAGCATCATGTTGCCCAGGTCCACGGCCTGCCGCCAGGGCGAAGGGCGCACCTGGGCGAAGGCCACGTCGATCAGCAGCAGCTGCCCTGAGCGGACCATCAGGTTGCCCGGCTTGATGTCGCGGTGGGCGATCCCCGTGTCCCACAGCGTGCGGATCAGCGACAGCCCCTGGTCGATCAGCTGGTCGTCGACGTCGGCGCCGCCGATTTCCACCGCGCCGTCGAAGTACTCGGTGACCAGCAGGTACTCCCGCTCGGGGGTGATCTCCACGATGCCGTATGGCCTGGCCACGGCGATCCCGGCGTCCTGCAGCAGGCGCAGGGCGTAGTCCTCGTACTCGGCCAGGCGCCGCACGGTCTGGAAGGGATGCTCGTCCTCCAGGGAACCGTACAAGATCATCCGCCATACCTTGTACCAGCGATCGGCGCGGACGTGACCCTTGGTGTAGAGCTTGGCGAACAGGTACTCCTGCGGGCCGCCTTCGACCCGCAGCCGCAGCGGCGTGGAGCCGGCTGAGGACTCCAGCCCGACCGGCGTGATCTCGGTCACGGTGAGCCCGAGCTGGTCGCGCGTGCCCTGCCGGATCGCGTCGCCGCGCCGGCCGGTCACATCTACGTGCGCTGTGTTGCCGCGCCGGTAGGCGACCGGGATCACCTCGTTCGGGGTGAAGAAACGGAACGCGCTAACCGGGATCGCGACGCCGAGCGCCACCCCCAGGAGGATGTCGTCCACGTGATCGACGGCCAGGTACAGGCAGGCCAGGCAGAACACGGTCACCACGACCGCTATGGCCGCTTTCGCGCAGGAGCGGGGGCGCCCGGGAACGACCAGGCAGTAGGCGATGCCTATCAGGAGGGTGGTGAGGATCCCCGCCGGGAGCGCCGGCGCGGAGTACCCTGCCCAGCCCGCGATGATCGGCACACCGTAGGGGCGCGGCCGCGTGAGCTCCCGGTTGATCCAGTAACCGGCGAGCTCGAGGAAAGCGAGGCTGCACCCGAATATCAGCAGGTGCCGCCAGCGGCGGAACGCCATCGTCAGTGCCACCACCGACAGCCCGACTGCCGTGGCCCCCCAGCCGGAGCCAGCCACTGAGATTCCTCTTGCGATGCCGGTCAGCCATGGCGTCCGGGCCCGCGCGAAGAGCCGGAGCACCGCCGCGTTGACCTGATCATCGAGCCGGAGCGACGGCGCGCGCACCGAGACCAGGATTGCGCCGGCCAGGACGGCAACCGCGAGGATCAGCCATGCTGTGGTGGTGACCGAGACCGGGTGCGGCAGCGGCGGGGGCGCGCCGGTCGGGCGGCGGCGGCGCGCCGGTCGCCGCACGGCCGGACCCGGCGAGGGGGCGGCCGTGCCATCTAGCGGGGTCACCGTCCCGGCGTTCTCGGTCACTGCGCCGCACCCCCCGCCGAGATCAGCCCCTGCGCGCGCAGCCAGGTCCAGGCCACGCTGCCCGGGTTATCCCCGCGCAGCTCCACTTGCGCGTCCAGGGCGCGCAGCGAGCCGGTAGAAAGGCGCGCCGACACGGTGTCGAGCACCGCGAGGAGCCGCGGGCCGTGGCGGGCGACGGCATCCCGGCGCACCAGCGGGACGACGTTCTCGGCCGGCTGCAGGCCGCGGTCGTCGGCCAGCACCACCAGATGGTCCGCCGTGATGGCCGGGTCGGTGCTGAACAGCAGCGCGACGCCAATGTCCCCTGCCTGCAGGGCCTGCAGCGTCAGCGCGCCCCCGGCGTCAAGCGGGATGAACGCCTTGAAGCGGAGCCCGTAAACCTGCTTCAGCCCGAGCAGGCAGTAGACGCGCTGCGGGCATTCGGGCGGGCCGCCGAACGCCAGCCGCGGCGCCACCTTGGCCAGGTCGGCGACCGAGCGCAGGTCATAGCGGGCCGCGGTCGCGGCGGTGACCACGATGACGTTGGCGTCCTGCGCGGCGGACGGGCGGCCCGCCACCAGCCCCCGGCCAGCCACCCACCCGGCCAGCGCCCTGCCGGTCGCCGTAACATCGGAGGTCGCGGGCTGCCGCCCCAGGCTGACGAACTCCAGCGCCGACCCGGAGTACTCCGGCACCACCTGGACAAGACCGCTCATCAGCGCCGGGTCCACCAGCTCGCGAGGGCCCAGGTCCGGCAGGACGCGGACGGGGAAGCCCTGCGCCGTGAGCGCGCCGGCGTAGATGTCGGCGAGCAGCACGCTCTCCGGGAAGTCGAATGACCCGACGGTAACGGCGCCATGCTGGCCGGCCCCGTCAGCATGATCAGCCGGCCCGCGGCCGCAGGCGCAGCACACGACAGCCAGCACCAGACAGGCTACGTACGCCACCATCCGTCGTTCCGGCGCTGCTCTCATGATGTTCCCTGCGGTCGGGTTGCTCCAGCACGTGCCTCGGAGCCGAGGCCCAGCTTCACTCCGAACCGGGGTGCCTACTCGCGGATACCAGACCGGGCACGTCGGCGGTGCGGTCTGCCCGGAGGCATATCCTCACGCTACGCTCGCAATCAGAAACAAGCAATGAGTTTCAGGTAAACTAGGCCAAGCAGGCCCTGGGTCAGTGATTCTGGCTGCACCACCCGGGTGCGCCGCGATCAACTTGCGCACCCTGCTGCGGCACGGGCTGACCCGCCAGGACGGCGCCTGGGTGCTGACCTGACGGTCATCGCGCCTCCCAGCTCCGGCACAAGATGCCATCCGGGCCGCCCAGGCCCTGCCACCGATCCGATAAGGCGACATCCAGTCCGCTGGTCCTAGCCGCAGCACGGCGGACAGGCCGGAACTCCATCCCAGACGGTCCAGTGACCGGCGTTATTCATAGGCGTCCTAGCCGGGAATCGGGGTGCTGACGGGTCCGTCGTTACCGGTACACCGTCAGGGCCCGATCCGGGACCGGCCAACCCTCATCGGAATCTCCCGGCCGGCGGCCAGCATGGTCACCTTCGGAAAGGCTGCCCTGCGTGGCCTACGCTCAACCCATGATGCGGCCCGCGAGCAAGCATGAACGTGCCCTTCCGGCCATGCTGGCCGCTCCCGGCGTCCAGCTTGGCTTCGGCCTGGCTGCCCTGCTGGCCACCGCCGGTGCCGTGCGCCACGACCGCGTGGGCCCACGGGAAGTCAGGGCATTCCGCGCAGTCAACGGCCTGCCCGATTCGGTCTACCTGCCCGCCTGGGCCGTCATGCAGCTGGGCGCGTTCGGTGCCATCCCGGCGTCGGCCGCGGCGGCCTGGCTGGCCGGAGACGGGGAGCTGGCAGCCCGCCTCCTGATCGGCGGCACTGGCACCTGGGCGCTGGCCAAAGCGGTCAAGCGGATAGTGCGGCGGCCCCGGCCGGTGACCCTGCTTCCGGGCATCCGCCGTCGCGGCCGCGACGCCAGCGGCCTCGGATACCTGTCCGGGCACGCGGGCGTGGCCGTCGTCCTTGGCGTGGCTGCCCTGCCCCGTCTCGGCCCGGGCGGCCGCGCCCTCACCCTGACCGCCATCCCCCTGGTGGGACTGAGCCGTGTCTACGTCGGCGCCCATTTTCCGCTCGACATCGCAGGCGGGGCGGCACTGGGCCTCGCCGTTAACGCCGCGGCAGGCACCGCGGTCAGGAGGTACTCCACCCGGCATCGTGGCTAACTCGCAGACCAGCCCGTAGCCGCGGTACGTGGGTCGCAGAGCGATGCTCGCTCATGCAGGTCGGCTTCATCCACCTATCCGTTGGCAGGGCCCGCGGCC
>Ga0209656_10002733_pt1 | contig 11435 bp, 8 predicted proteins | sample BogFormECP12_OM2_FD_188239 | JGI IMG/M metagenome (GOLD analysis project Ga0209656, IMG submission 188239) | Bog forest soil microbial communities from Calvert Island, British Columbia, Canada - ECP12_OM2 (SPAdes) (version 2) | ecosystem: Environmental > Aquatic > Freshwater > Wetlands > Bog ... | reverse complement strand
CATCGTGAGCGGACAACTGGATCCTTCATCGATCTGATGTCGCAGCATCACCAAGGCAGCGCGCGCGACATGAACTCCCAGTCGCTTCTCTTTCCACGGTAGCGAATGCGTTTGTGCTTCGATGCCGATACTCAGCAGCTCATGGTAGGCTGGGTGGTACGCTACTTCGTCGATCCGATAACCGAATCGATCATGGGTTCGCAATTCCGGCGGAAAACGATTCGCCAACACGCCGAGATTAATCGTCTCCGGTTTGCCAAGCAGTTCTCCGAACTTGCGTGCATCCGCGTCGATCCAACCGCCGCCGTTCCGCGCGACAGCTTCCTTGAGTGCGCAGTCGCTATCGAAAAGGTTGTAATTTTCGAGCGGCGGCGGCTGATTGAAGACCGCGTCAGGCGAAATTGAGCTGCTTATGTTTTCTCTTTCACGCAATCGAGATATTCTCGCGGGTCAAAGCCTCATCAACCGCGACAGAAAGATCACTCCGCACTTGAACCCAGTCTTCGTACCGGTCCGTCCAGGCTCGAAGTTGAAAGCTCACAGCGCCGGCGGCAAAGCTCACAACATAGGCTTGCGGCGCTGGTTCTTTAGATAAACTCGGATGATTGGCCGCGACACTTTTTAATACTTCGATCACTCGGTGCGGAGGCACGCCACGAGCCACGCTGACCGGGATTTCGACCGCACGGTATCGATCCGAAAATGTCCAGTTAGTCACCTTATTGGAGATGATCGTCCCGTTCGGCACAATGACCTCGGAACCGTCCGGTGTGCGAATGACGCATGCCCGGATGCCGATGCGCCGGACTTCACCGATGTCGGCATCTATCTGGACAACGTCACCGACTTTAATCGGGCGCTCAAAGAGCAAGATCAATCCGCAAACAAAATTATTGATCACCGTCTGTAATCCGAACCCGACCCCAACAGTAAATGCTCCTGCCAGAATCGTAACCTTCGTAAGATCGACACCGAGCGCGCCCAGGGCGATGAAGAATCCTATGAGCAGGACAGCGTAATGGACCATCGTTGAAATCGCCTGCGGAATGCCTCGCTCGAGCTTCCAATGGTGATAGACGTCTCCTTCGAGAAGAAAACGCAGGAACGTCGAGACCAGGAAAGATCCCCAAATCGCGACGACAAACACCAATATCTGTCCCAAAGAAATGCTCAGCGAGCCGATTGTCAGGTTCGCCTGGAGTGCCGCTTCGGTACTCGTGATCAACGGCGTTCGCAGCTCGAAAAAGTTCGACGTTAGACTCAACCAATACAGGCAGGCCAAGAATTCAGCAACGCCGCAAATACGCCGCTGAAGCATCGGCCGGTTGAGGCGCACGACGCGCATTGAGGCAAGCGGGCGCGCCTCCAGTGATATGATGATCAGACCTTCGACGATCCGCAGTGCAGCATACAGAGCGGCCGCGACGTAAGCGCTTCTGAGAGCACCATTCCCGAGGAGATTCGCGAAGTTGACGTATCCAAAAACGTTCGCCAGCAGAGTCACCGGAAATACGACCAAGCCGATTTGTGTAGCAACCCGGATTACTCGCGCGAAACGCTTCGTTGTGTTGGCACCAATAGTCGATAAGTGCCTGCTCCGAATCAGCCAGATCAGAAACAGAGTTGCGCCTAACATCTCTGCGCAGAAGACTAACCGGCCCCAAAGTGGCACGGCTGCCGTGATCAATCGCAGTTGATCGACAAAGTAAAAGACGAGCAGCGCGTTGAGGAGTGGAAATAGGGTTCGATCGATTAACCGGCGGAGAATTAGCGCGGTCGGGACAAGGATTGCTCCCCCGAGGATCGCCCGGAGCAAAAACGGAGCCAGCGAATAGATCGGTCCGGTGATCAGAAAAGAGAGCGCTATTGCCGTTGAGATCGGCACATCAAATACCGGTGCCGCGCGCCGCAATCTGGGCTCTTGCTCAGTCCATTTGTGCACTCCGCGCCGCAACCATTGCACGACGAGCAAGAGAAGGAGAATAATGATGGCGTGAACCAGGAAGACCGTCGCATTTCGTTTGATGTAGGCACCGAATACGTTGACAGTTGCTCTCCAAACAACCGTTAGGTGGCTTTCCTCTTGCCAGCTGTCGACCCCAAGTCTCCAGATAGGGGGGCTATCTTGAACGAACAGGTTTCTTACGGCGTTGGCTTCCGCCCGTTCGAGCGCTGAGAGGGCTGTTTGCACTCGAGTTGTCGCCTCCAGAACGCCGCCCTGCAAGATCAGATCCCTTTCCCGAAGAGATTTTACAGCTTGCTGCACGCGACCGATGTGGTCGATCAGACTCTGCATGCGCTTGGGAATCTCCGGCGCCGCCTGGTATAGTTCCGGCAACTGGAGAGTTGATTTCCAGATCATGCTCAGCTTGTCCAACTGAGCAATCTGATCGTCCAAGGTTCTGGTGCGCTCCGTCAGATCATGATTCTCCGTCGAAAGTTCATCGCGAAATCTCTGCGAAGTGACCTCCATGAAGTGGAGAAAATCGAGCGGCAGACTTGAAGCCAGAAGTCTGCCCATTTCCGCCGTTCGCAAGTCGATTTCGTTCGTCAGCTGTGGGAGACGTTTTTCAACGGTCGCGGTTAGCTGATCAGTCGACAAGCTGGTCTCGATGTCGCGGAGAGACTCGCTGGCGGATTCCCCTTGCGAGGCGATTTCGGATAGCGGGATCGGCGTGGGTACCGGATTTGTCGGGCTCGGTTTCGGCGTGGTTGCGGAGGTCTGCTGGGCTCCGACCCTGTTACCGACCAAAACGCAACAAAATGTGATGAACAGAAAGATTCGGATTACGCGGCGCATCATACGGTCGGACGGATCCTTTGTTTGGCCTTGCCAGGCGGATGCGTTTTCGGATGCGCTCTGTGAGATTTTCTCATGCACCGCTGAGAAACCTTAATCTGTTTTCGAAAATGCGTACAGGCAGCTGTTAAGTTCTGTAGGTTTGGTTCGTTATTCAAGAATTTTCAAAATCGAGTCGTTTGAAAAGGGCGAGAAGCGTTCGGCAGCGCGCGGTCCGGTCCTGCAAATGGCAACGATTAATCGCAACACACTTCGGTGAGGAGAAAATCCTCCAGGCTTTTGAGTTCTTTGGCTTCTAGGCTGGTGAGTTCTTTCTGTCTGCGTTCGTCTTCCTTGGCTATCTGGGATATCCTTGAATCAAGCCGAGATTTTGGTGCCTTTGCCATTTTCTCGATGGCACTACGCAAACGGTCCGCGCAAGCAAGATCGATCAACTGATGATTGCGCCGGATTCAACCGGGGATCGATCGCGTTGGTTACGGATCATTGTGTTTTCCTGGCTGATCGAAAAAGGTACCCTGGCCGTCATTCGGCCAGTTCGAGGGCCAATTGTGTCGCTTCTTCCAGACTGATAATCCCGTTCGCAGCTTCGCGTACGGCTTTCTCCAATAAAGTCGTCTCTCCTCGCTCAAGCATCAATCGACGCAACCGCTCAGGCGTTGGCTGGCCATGGAGTTCGTGCGCGATTTCTTCGTCTACGATCAACGCCTCGTACAGCGCCTTCCGGCCCTCAAAACCGGTCCCGTTGCAGTGGCTGCATCCCCGCCCAACTTTGAAAGATTCAGCGCCGCCCAACCAGTCAGCATCGATTCTCATTTTTCGAAGTTTCTGTGCACTCGGGATAGGCACCTCCTCATCACAATGGGTGCACACCATTTTGACAAGGCACTGCGAAAGGGCCATCCGAAGCGTTGACGCAAGGAGGTAGGGTTGCACGCCAAGCTGCAAAAAACGGATTGGAACCATTGCAGCCGAATTGGCATGAAGGGTCGTGATGACCCGATGGCCAGTGTTAACCACGCGCAGCAAAGCGTCTGCCGTCTCAAAATCACGGATCTCGCCCATCATCAGAATATCAGGAGCCTCCCGAACAATGCCTCGAACCCAGTTCAAAAACGTGTTGCGACCGAAATCGCTGATCTCCACCTGGTTCACATGCGGGATCACGACTTCGATCGGCGACTCTGCCGTCTGGATGTTGTGCTGAAGCGGATCGAACTCGTTGAGGATGCTGTAGATCGTCGTTGATTTGCCGCACCCGGTCGGTCCGGAAAAAACAATCAGCCCGGTTCGGCCATGCAGAATTTGATGAATCTTTTCAACGTATCTCTCCGCCAGTCCAAGCGACGCAAGCGATCGGATCGACGTCGCGTCACGCTTCATTCGCAGAATTACCTGTTCACCGGTCACGTGATAGGAGGTGTGGATACGAAACAAATAGGTTCTTTGATTGTGACCGATCTGGAACTGACCATCCTGCGGAATGTCGATCCGTTCAGTGCGCAAGCCGGCTTTGTCTTTCAGGACGGAGATAATCAGGTTTGCCGCTTCCCACTGAAGGCGGAGCGGCTTCATCCAGTAACCGTTGGTTTTGTAGTGAACATATAGCCCGCTAAGGTCTTCGGATCGAAGTTTGATATCGGAAACGTCGAGATCAATTCCGCGAGTAAGGATCAAATGAACAACATCCTCCGTGGAGATTTTGCCCTGGGCGATCTGCCGGTTGAGTTTCTCGAGATCGACCTGTTCGACTTTTTTGACGTGGATACTTGAGCTGTCGCTCACCGGTTTCAGCCGATCGGCAAGCCCGGGAATATTGATTTTGCTATTGGCGGCGTGTGCCAGCCATTTTTCCAGATGGCGCGCCTCTGCGTCGACTTCGCCGAACGTGACACGATGCTGATAAAGTTGGGAAAGATAGTTGTGATCATCTGGGGAAAGCTTCTCACTTACCGCCAGCGTCGCCATCCACTCCGACCAATAGACCGGGATCGCTTTGAACAGTGTCACAGTCAGCCGCTTCAACAGCTCCTCCGGAAATGCGAAATCGTTCAGATCGATCCAGGGTCTCCCCTGACCGTTGAGATACTCTTTTCGAGGCACGACGTCGTTCTCCGGCAACCTCGGTGTGGTCATGATACGATCCGCGTTCCGAACCAGGAACGCACGGATCGCTTCGGGATCGCACCAGACGCAATGAACTTTCCTGGCTCCAAAAAATCGATTCAAAACCGACCAATGAACTCCTCTGATCGCGTGTGCCAGCCCAGGTATCCAGCTCGCCACCGTCACCTCGTCCGCAGTCTTCTGGCCATGTGAGAACCGGTACGCAATCGGAACCAGCGGGATGCGGACGGGCGGCATATTGATCCTTTCGCCGGATACCGGCGTATAGTTTCTGATATCGACCGCTACATGCGGTCCGTCCCTATTAGACCGAAACAGGGCAGCGAACAGCTCGTTGGGTGTTCCAAAGAATTCGGATCGATCTCTGCGGAACCGGACGATAGCCCATTCGTAAAACGATGGGTGTTGCCAGGCTGAAAGCAGGTCGCAATCCTGATCGAGTTCGTCGAGATACTTGAAGAACCCACTAGTGCTCTCGTGATTAGGCCCATTCAGTCTGAATGGCTCAATCACAGCCGAATTCAGAAGAAACTGCAAAGGCTGTTCCGCCACGTCCGGACTCCTCGGTTCACTCATCGCGGTAAGCGCTGACATAAATCCTGTTCCCGGCCGTTCATGGAACCGCAAATACTCCCTGGGCCGTAATCAGGCTCGCCGCGTGCGGTGTACCCTGCGCATTAAATCCACCCCTGATAAGGATTGGATGGGGCGTGACAATTGTTAGGTCACCGGTCAGGGTGCCCGCGTTGATCACATACACTGCCGCTGTTGAACTCGTTGATCCGATGTAAAAACTGGTTTTCCCTGCGCCTGGCGAAATCTTTGCCGCATCGAAAACGATGATGGGCGGACCCCACGCATTGTAGATTTGCGTCCGCGCTACCTTGTAATTCTCTTCCTCGTTTGACGCTCCTCCGGTGACAGTGATTTTTCCGGCATTCTCGGAAATCACGCGCGAGCATTGACGCCAAAGCCGGAGGCGGTCCTTTTGCTGATCCGTGTTGGGAGGCAAAGGAGCCGCAGTCAGCTCGTCCTTTGACGTCGCTTGAACCATGGACATCGGTAAATCGCGACCTGTCAGCACGGTAGATTCCTGGGTCGATTTAGCCAACGAGAGCCACTTGTCGTCGGCGGTGGTTGTCACAGGGAGCGCGATCGGAGCCGCCTTAGGGCTCGACCGCGCCTCGAGTCCGGCGCCTCCGCCGAGAATAACATCACCAAATGTTGTCACTGGGTACGAAGAGTTCGCAATCCCGCCGCTGATATTGAGGTTCCCGTTAACGTAAATCCGCCCGATATTCGGTGTCGCCGTCGCGTTCAAGGCGATATCGCCGCCGCCGGAATAGGCAGAGAACTCGGATAACGGTATTTGCCGGATCGATACGACAGGGTGCGCGCTAAGCGAAAGATAGTCGTTATCACCGTTGGGCTTTGTCACGCCGAGGCGGTTCGCCGTACCGGTCACGTCGATTTCAATCGTAGATGCAGTTGCACCCCGAAATGGATCGTCACCATCGCTCAACTGACTTCGGCTGTAGTGCGTCTCGGTTGCCTCTATAACAGACTGGCTCCCCCTGGCCGCCATCGTGACGTCGTACATGCCATCTTTGAGGTCACCAGTGGATTGACCGGAATCCGAAGAAAGCGCGCTGATCTCAACTTGCGCATTTGCCCGCAAGTTCGCCTCGATAGCCCTATGAAGCGCGGATAATTCCGCCTCAATTTGTTCTTCTCCACGGTCCTGATACTGCCGCTTCGTCGCTGCTTGTTGAGTCGCCTCCGTAAACGAAAAAATCATCAGGACGAGAATAGCCGTTATCGCGACGACACCCAGGCAGGCCACCAGGGCATATCCGCGTTGCTGCCATCGCTTGCGTCTGTTGTCCATATGCGCTCCTCCAGGCTTCAACTACCGCATGTGTAGCGGCGTACCATAAGCTGCAAAGGTCAATAACTGGCCACCAACCGACAATTGCCAATGTCCCTGAACAAGGCCCTGATCCTGGTTAAAAATCTGCCCGTCCGTCTCCGTCGGCACAGGAGAGACGTTTTTCAAAGTCATCCGATCCGTATTTAAACCGTTCTCGTATCTCTTCAAAGTCTGGGCCGCCGGATCGTAAACAAACAGATAATCTATGCCGGTCCCCGACTCAGTAGCGGACTTGCATTCAAGAATATTTCCAGCCGATGCCAAATTTGCGTTCGACCCATTGTTGTAGGCTACCAGGTTCGAATAAATGCCCCACTCGGTCGCAGTTTTTGTCGCCAGAGTTATGCTCGACACAAAGCGCGCACCCTGATCTTCCTGCCGCGCAGTCTCCATAGCGGCTGTCGTCCGAAGCAACACAAGCGTGATTGTTTGTCCAACCGCGAATAACACGACCGCAAGAACCGACAGTGCGACCAGAACTTCAAGCAGGCCGAACCCTTCGGCTCTCGATTTTGACTTAGGATTTTGAACGCGTAATGGCATCACTCTCGATTGTTTGGGTAACAAGCTGATCAGAGAATGCGTGGTCATCCGCCTGACAGTTCATGCTAACTGTAATGTTTTTGTACTCTCCGGCTGTCCCTGAATTATATGTCTGGACGTTCACGGTGATAAGGTAGTGGTAATACCCTCTCGAGGTTTTCGACACCGAGTCGTACACTTCATAAAGATATCCTTGCCCAAGACTTTCCCCATCGTTCGGCAATCGGTTGTAGTCCAGGTACAGGACGTAGTCGCTATATTCCCGAAGCAACTCTGTGATCCGATTGTCGACCGAAGTATGTTTCGCCTGCAGATCGGATAATCGCAGCAGTTCGAATGAACCGGCGACAGAAAATGCCAGGAGGGCGATGCCGATGATCGTTTCCACCAGGCTAAACCCAGCGTGTGACCGACAAGTTAAACGCGTCTTCTGCTCTATCCCCTCTCGTTTCATATGCACCCCCTTTCGTTGCCGCAACGCACTCAGATAGTAGGCCTTACCCCCTACTGGTGAGCCTCTTTCCCGTCCCGCCCAAATGGCCTCGGTGGCGGTTCACCTGGCAAATCAGCTATGTTACCGAGCATCTCCCCTTCATCAGAACCTACCCGGTCCCTTCGCTCCATTGTCCCCTTAATGATTCGCGGCCAAACGATGATCACGAGATTCGTCCGGTCCTTCATCTTCTGTCTCGAACTCAGAAGGTAACCGAAGATAGGCAATTTTCTAACCCCGGGCACTCCATTTTCCGTATAGTTATCGACATCCTGGGTGATTCCTCCAATGACGGCTGCGTCACCACTTCTTACTTGAACGTCTGCGGTTGCCGTCCTAGTCGAGATTATCGGCACTGTTGCATTGGTCCCGGGCTGAGCCGGTGATTGTCCCGTTTGAGTCGAGAGAGCTGGGTTAATCTTCAAATCGATGATACCACCCTTCAGAATCCGCCCGACGAGATCAATCGTCAGCCCGGTCGTGAACGTATATGGCGTTGTCGTGGCTTGCACATTCGCCGTCGCCGCGGTTTGCAAGAAGATCGTCTGCTGCGTCACACTCCTGATCTGAACAGGCACGGCCGTTTTCGTGAACGTAATCGGCGAGTTATTCGAACGCAGTTTTCCACGTTGCGCGAGCGCCCTGATCGTCGCTGCAACGTCGGGGAACCTCAAAATGAGTCCGTTGTTGAAAAACGGGCCGCCAAACCCGGCCGATGTAATCCCAACCGGTGTCGCACCGACATTTCCTGTCAGCGTGAACGTGGCTCCATTCTGCCCAAGCGTATTGCTCCAATCGACTCCGCCGAAAAGATCGTCGTTCTTGGTGATCTCGATAACATAGGTGTTAATTTGAATTTGATTCTCTTCGCGATCCCAGACACGGATTTGCTCCACTAATCCTTCGTGCTCGCGCGGCGTCGCGCGGACCATCAAAGAATTTGTGGATCGTTCGATCCAGACCGCATTCTCCTTCCCGTTCCCAAACCCGCCCGTCGAGAGTGGATCGTCAAATGGCATACCGGAGATGAACCGTGGATTGGTCTGTTCGGTTCCAGCAGAGTAAAGTGATTGCGCTCCGGATGTCACGTCCTGCGCACCGGAAGAGGCGGCGGAACCTCCTCCGGTATTTCTCGGTTTTGGGTAGGCCGGATTTGAGTCGGCAGCCGAATTAATTTGAATCCCAAGATATCCGGCCACAGCTTGGAGAAGATCTTCTGCGACCTGATAGCTCAACGTATAGCGCCGGACTTCGTAATAGCTGGGAGAAGCGATGTCTGAGCGTTCAAGCGTGTAGACACCGGTTTCGCGGTCGATTTGAATCTTGAACCCATGCGCATGGGCGACCGCCTCAAAAGCCTGGAGCGGCGTCATACTAGTCAGCACGACCGATGTAACCTCTGTTTCGGGAATTGCAGGTTCGACATAGTTAATTCCGGCTTGTTCAGCAAGGGTACGTAGGATTCTTCCAACGGGCTGATCGGTGTACCGATGCGTCCGAGGACGGGCCGGATCGATAACCTCCGGCTCCTGCGGTTGTTCCGCTTCCTCATGTTGCTTGATCGCACGCTCCAACTCATCTGTCGTGGTTGGTGAAGAACCAGGCGCTGGCGCGGCTGTTGGGGGATTTGCGCCGGATCCTGGTGGAGTTGCTTGTTCGTCGATGAGTTGCGGCGTTTGAACCGGAGTCTCCTGTCCCAGCGCGCCAAGGATCGCTAGGAAAATGACAAGACTCACTCCTGTAACCGTTTTGAACATGGCCGAGCTTCAGATTAATTGCTGGGTCGCGGTTTTTTCTTTTTCTTCTCGAGCCGTACCACCTCAGACGCACCGTCATTCGGCAGAGGCAGATGGTAGATCACCGCTTTGAAGCCTGGGAGAACCAGGTCGACGCCGTTCTCCGATACACGGCCCACTTCGACAACAAACGTCCCCTTCTGGTCGGTCACCAATGGGAGCCCATATGTCGCAGCCAACTGTAGGATGCTCTGGAGATCCTTGCTAGCGGCATCCAACGGGACCTTATCTCCGACATGGAAATCGACACCGTTGATGAGAGCGATACTTTCAACCGGCGTGTCACCAATTGAAATTCCGCCGACATAGAGCTGATTCTTGATCAGGTGAACAATATTCTCCAAATATCGACTAACGATATCACCGCTTACGATTCCGCGCGGCTCCTGATGCTCATCCATGATTGTCTTTGGAGCATCGGCGGAAATAAACGGGTCCCGCCGGGACATCGTATAGTGATAAGAATATAGATCCGGCAATTGGACCTGGGCGTGAAGGATAGTCGCCCATACAGCCAGAATCGAAGTGAGAGCGATTAGTTTAATCATCTACTTTGGTCCGGATAAGACGCGGATTAGAAGGCGGGTCTCAAGTGCAGTTGGATTCATCGAAAAAGCCGGGATCCCAGCCGGCCTGGCAAGATCGACTCTCTCGAGAAAGAGAAAGGCGTTCGAATTTTCCTGTTCGGCCAGAAATGGTAGCAAACGATGAAGCTCGAGGTTGTTCGAACCGGCCTCGAACATGACGCTCGTTTCATGATGCGGTCCGTCAACCGGCTTGACGATGAGACCATAGTCCCGAATCGATTTTTCAATTCGGTTCTCAACGACGCCAGTATTCCCGCCGGGAACCGGCAACCGCCCTTCATTTCGAGATACTCGAACGATCCCGTCATTCAACCGCGCAAACGTCGCAGCGATTTTTTCCGCGCTGAACCGCAATTCCGAGATATGCCGTTCCATCTGCCGATTTGCAGCCTCTAGCTGATCGTTCGCAGTCCGCAGCTCACTATTCTTTGTCGAAAAGCCACTGAGTGAGATCGCTTCGCAGGCGACAATACCGATAAGTACGACGGTCAGCAAAACTGCGCTCCTCGGGTCCCTCTTCAGAACCGGACTCGATCTTCTGGTCATAAATTTCCCTCCGCATCGATCTTGCTGACTCCAAGTGGAAAATAGTTGCCATTGGCTTGAGCCTGCAGCGTGGCGCTGCAAACAGTTGGGACCGTGTTCGAATGCTTACCAGAATCGGCAACACAGGAAACCACACTGCTGCCCGGAGGAAGCCTTCGTAGGAGTCGACCAATGAATTCCTTCCACTCCTGCGAGTTATCTCCGTTCAATACTCCGTTGAGAGTGATCGTGTATATCTCAGGGACACGGAACATCTCTGATCCGAGTGGGACCGTGTGGTAGCCCGCCGCTTCCACAGCGATTCTGGAGAGAGCAACACCCGGTGGGATCGTTTGTTCGACAGCACCAATGACTGCGCTCACTGGCATCCTGCCTCGCAATATCGGTTCCCAGCTTTTAATTTGCCCTAGCTGCAACTCGGTCTCTTTGAAGGCGCCAAGATTTTCAGTGAGTTGTAGCTTTTTCTGGACTGCGAGACCTTGTCGGGTTTCCTCCTCTGACCTGACTCGATTCTCAACAAGCAGGAAAAAACCTAGAGGCATCTGGAGCGCAATGGCGCCAATCACAGCCAACGCGGCAATCCGGTACCGGGAATCGTACCGGTACGCTTGCT
>Ga0209656_10002729_pt1 | contig 11437 bp, 12 predicted proteins | sample BogFormECP12_OM2_FD_188239 | JGI IMG/M metagenome (GOLD analysis project Ga0209656, IMG submission 188239) | Bog forest soil microbial communities from Calvert Island, British Columbia, Canada - ECP12_OM2 (SPAdes) (version 2) | ecosystem: Environmental > Aquatic > Freshwater > Wetlands > Bog ... | reverse complement strand
CGACAGATCGCCTACTACAAAGACCGGGCTCGCGAGGATTCGCGGCGGGTGATGGCCTACCGCAATGCCGCCGACACCGTCGAGCGCCTCGACGACGCGGAGCGGGAGCGCCACGGTCAGGCCAACAGCTGGCAGTCGCTGCCGGGGATCGGGCCGAAGACCGCGAAGGTGATCGACCAGGCCTGGTCCGGGCGCGAACCCGATGCCCTGGCCGAATTGCGTGCCGCCGCTGAGGATCTCGGCGGCGGTGATATCCGGGCCGCACTGCGCGGCGACTTGCACCTTCATTCGAACTGGTCAGACGGCTCTGCCAATATCGAGGAGATGATGGCGACTGCGGCGGCGCTGGGGCATGAGTACTGTGCGTTGACCGACCACTCGCCGCGGCTGACCATCGCCAACGGGCTCTCACCGGAGCGGTTGCGGAAGCAACTCGACGTGATCGAAGAGCTACGCGACCGGTTCACGCCGATGCGGATCCTGACCGGCATCGAGGTGGACATCCTCGACGACGGCAGCCTGGACCAAGAGCCCGAGCTGTTGGATCGCCTCGACATCGTGGTGGCCAGCGTGCACTCGAAGCTGTCGATGGACGCCGCGGCGATGACCCGCCGGATGGTGCGTGCTGTCAGCAACGGCCACGCCGACGTTCTCGGCCACTGCACGGGCCGACTGGTCGCCGGGAACCGCGGTATCCGGCCGGAGTCGAAGTTCGACGCCGAAGCGGTGTTCAGCGCCTGCCGCGATCACGGCACCGCCGTCGAGATCAACTCCCGGCCCGAACGTCGTGACCCGCCAACCCGACTGCTGAATCTCGCGTTGGAGATCGGATGTGATTTCAGCATCGACACCGACGCGCATGCGCCCGGCCAGCTCGACTTCCTCGGCTACGGCGCACAGCGTGCGTTGGATGCCGGAGTTCCCGTCGATCGGATCGTCAACACCTGGCCGGTCGACAAGCTGCTGGCGTGGACGCACCAAAACTAGACCTGCAACTAGTAACTGGAGTGCGTGCTTTAGGCATCCGGCACGGGGCCTTATGGCCCTAGGTGGTAGCCAGCGTCGAGCAGATGCTTAAGAACGTGAATGACTGGGGCTATGACGGCGGATTGGGCCTGGCGCAGCCCGCTGTCGGCAGTCAGCTATTGGGCGACGCCGCGGCGATGCGGCTGCTTGCCGGGATCGACTATGGGCGCGTGGTATTCACTCTCAACGCGCTGCCGGCAATTCGCCCGGTCAATCATGTGGTGGACGGTGGTCGGATCATCATCCGGACCCGACTGACTTCGGCGATCTCGGCCGCCGTCCGATCCGCCGATGGTGTCGTGGTCGCTTACGAGGCTGACAGTATCGACGCTCACGCCAAGACGGGGTGGAGCGTCGTCGCCACTGGGCGCGCGCACACCCTCACCGATCCCGACCAAATCTCATTTTATGAACGCCTGCTACATCCGTGGGTCAACCACGCAGACACCGTTGTCGCTATCTATCCCATGATGATCGCCGGCTTACGTATAAACACCCCGGAAACCTGACCTGTGCGAATCTGAGCCGCTAGCAATCGGGTAGGTGCGGCACCTCGAGGCCGGGGTTGCGGCCGACCAGCACTCCGCGGGTGAGCGCCGACTTCCCGTAGCGTTGACGCACCCGGTCGACCGCCGCGTCCACCGCCGCGGGCTCCCTTCGCGGCCCGGCGAACGGCAGCATCAATTGCTCGGCGCCGCTGCGATCGATCTCCGAGACGGCGAACCCGACGAGCGTCAGACCGCGCTCGGCGATCAGCGGCGCGGCCGATGCGACCAAACGTCGCGCCGTGGCCAGGACGGTTTGCGTAGAAGAAGTGGCCCACGGCAACGTGTGCGACCGGGTAGCTCGGCCAAAGTCGTTGAACCGCAACCGCAATGTCACCGTCCGCCCGGTGCGTCCCGCGTCCCGCATCCGCCCGGTGATCCGGTCGATCAGGTTGATCACCACCACGTCGACCTCGGCCGGCGACATGGTGTTGCCGGCGCGGCCAAGCGCGCGCTGAGCGCCCACCGACCGTCGGCGCACACCGGTGGAAACCCGACGCGGATCGACGTTGCGGGAAAGGGCATACAGCCGACCGCCCATCGCCCCGCCCACCAGCGAGGCCAGCGTCGACTCGCTGAGCTCGGCCACGTCGGCGACCGTCTCGATGCCGTGCGCGCGCAGCTTGTCGGCGGTCACCGCGCCGACGCCCCAGAGCCGGCGCACCGGCAGCGGATGCAGGAACGCGAGCTCTCGCCCCGGCGGAACCAGCAACAGGCCGTCCGGTTTGGCCTCCTGGCTGGCGACCTTGGCCAGGAATTTCGTCCGCGCGATGCCGACCGTGATGGGCAGGCCGACGCGGTCGCGCACCTCGCTGCGCAGTCGGTCCGCGATCTGCACCGGTGTTCCGGAGACCCGGCGCAGCCCACCGACATCCAAGAACGCCTCGTCCACCGAAATCGGCTCGACCAGCGGTGTGGTGTCGCGGAAAACCTCGAACACGGCGTCGCTGGCCTGTGTGTAGGCGGCCATTCTCGGCGGGACCACCGCGGCGTGCGGGCACAGCCGCCGGGCCTGCGCGCCGCCCATCGCGGTGCGCACGCCGTAGGCCTTGGCTTCGTAGCTCGCCGCCAGCACCACCCCGCCGCCGACGATCACCGGCCGGCCGCGCAAGGCCGGGTCGTCACGCTGTTCGACGGACGCGTAGAACGAGTCGAGGTCCGCGTGCAGAATGGCGGCTGTTTGGTGGGGTGAGCCCGACACGAACATATGTTCGCATCAACCGGTGACGTCTTTAATTGCCCGGTTCGTCCTCAGTCCGCTATGCGGACTGCATCGTCACTGGGCGTAGCTAGATGCCCCGTAGATGCTGGCGACCCAGATGTGGGTGAGGGTATCGACGACGCGGTCCTCGTTGACCGACAGCGGTTCGGCAAACAGGGTGGCCATCATCGCGCGCTCGTTCATTTGGTTCAGCGACGTCGCCAGGTCTGCGGCCGGGATGGTTTCCGGGGCAGCGCCCCGCGCCCGTTCGGCGGTGATCATGGCTGCTGTTTGATCGATCCACTTCTGCATGAAGCTCGTCCACACTGCCCGGACCTCCGAACTGGTGCCCAGCGCTTCCGACCCGGCGCGGACCACCGCGCGGTGCGAGCCGAATCCGGTAAAGAACGCCTTGATGCCATTGCGCCAGACGCGGCGAGGATCGGCGGGGAGTCGCTGCACCGCGCCGTCGAACTCCGCATCTGCACGGACGATCATCGGCTCGAGCAGCGACAGCAGCACCGCTTCCTTGGACCTGAAATAGAAGTAGAACGTCGGCCTCGAAAGGCCGGCGCCCTTGGCCAGATCGTCGACGGAGATGTCGGCAAATGCGCGCTCTTCGAGCAACCGCTCGGCGGTCGCAAGGATCGCCTGCTCACGGTCGTCGCCGGACGGGCGTGCCGAGCGACGCCCCCTGGTTTTGCGGCCGGAGCTGACGGTAGTCACGGCCGCCACTTTACATGGTGTTGAGAAATTCGACAGGGTGTTGACGCACTCAACACCGTGTTGATAGCGTGGCGTCATGACTGAACATCTCGACGTGCTCATCGTGGGCGCCGGCATCTCCGGTATCAGCGCCGCGTGGCACCTGCAGGACCGCTGCCCGTCCAAGAGCTATGCGATCTTGGAGCGCCGGGATGATCTCGGCGGCACCTGGGACCTGTTCCGGTACCCGGGCATTCGCTCCGACTCGGACATGTTCACGCTCGGCTTCCGGTTCAAGCCGTGGGAGTCGGCCCAGTCGATCGCCGATGGCGATTCGATCAAGGCCTACATCAAGGAGGCCGCGGCGGAGAACGGTATCGACCGGCACATCCGCTACCGGCACCAGGTGGTGGCCGCCGAATGGTCCGACGCCGACAACCGATGGACCGTCACCGTGGACAACAACGGTCGGCAGGAAGAGATCACCTGCAAGTTCTTGTTCGCATGCAGCGGCTACTACAACTACGACGAGGGCTACTCGCCGACGTTCGAAGGGGCCGAAGATTTCCAGGGCACGATCGTGCATCCCCAGCACTGGCCCGAGGACCTCGACTACGCGGGCAAGAGGGTCGTCGTCATCGGGTCGGGTGCCACCGCGGTGACGCTCATTCCGGCGTTGGTGAACTCCGGCGTCGGCCACGTCACCATGCTGCAGCGCTCGCCGACCTACATCGGCTCGCTGCCGCTGATCGATCCCGTCGCCGAGCGGGCCAACCGTTGGCTGCCGGCCCGCGCCGCGCACGTCGTGAACCGTTGGAAGGCAATCGCTTTCAGCACGGCTCAGTACCAGCTTTCCCGCAAGTTCCCCGCCTACATGCGCAAGACCCTGCTGACGATGGCCAAGCGCCGCCTGCCCGAGGGCTACGACGTGGAGAAGCATTTCGGCCCGAGCTACAACGTGTGGGACCAGCGGTTGTGCCTGGCGCCCAACGGTGATCTGTTCAAGACGATCCGGCATGGCCAGGCCGACGTTGTCACCGACACCATCGACCGGTTCACCAAAACGGGGATCAAGCTCAGCTCCGGTGACGAGCTGCAAGCCGACATCATCATCACCGCAACGGGTTTGAACCTGCAGCTGTTCGGTGGCGCCGCGATCCGCCGCAACGGCATGCCGGTCGAACTCACCGAACTGATGGCCTACAAGGGCATGATGCTCACCGGTATGCCGAACATGGCGTTCACCATCGGCTACACCAACGCGTCCTGGACGCTCAAGGCCGACCTGGTATCGGAGTTCGTCTGTCGGGTGCTCAACTACATGGACGCCAACGGCTATGACACCGTGGTGCCGCAGCATCCGGGGGACTCGGTCGACGAGCGCCCGCTGATGGATTTCACCCCGGGCTATGTGCTGCGCGCCTTGGACTATCTGCCGAAGGCGGGTTCAGTCAGCCCCTGGCGGCTCAAGCAGAACTATTTGCTCGACCTGCAGCTGATCCGGCGTGGCCGGGTCGATGACGAGGCGCTGCAGTTCGCCAAAAAGCCTGCTGTCCTGGCGGTTTAGCCTGTAGCGGCCGCGGCGACGACGACGATACCGTCGTCGTCGCTGTAGGCCATGTCGCCCGGCACGAATTCCACCCCGCCGAAGCTGACCGTGACGTTGCGCTCACCGGCACCGGTCTTGCCGCTCTTGCGGGGATTGGTGCCGAGTGCCTTGACGCCGAGGTCGATGCCGCGCAGGGCCGCGGCATCCCGAACGGCGCCGTGCACGATCAGCCCGGCCCAGCCGTTGGAGTGGGCCAAGCCGGCGATGAGGTCGCCGACCAGCGCGGTGTGCAACGAGCCTTCGCCGTCGATCACCAGCACACCGCCCTCGCCGGGCGTAGACAGCACCGACTTCAGCAGCGCGTTGTCTTGCAGGCAGCGCACCGTGGTAACCGGGCCGGCGAATTCTCTTCGCGCGCCGAACTGGCGGAACTGGACGTCGCAGCTGCGTACGTCGGGCCCGATGTCGTCGACCAGGTCGGCCGTGGGCCGGAAAATCACCGTCACCGGGCCATGCTAGCTATGGTGACTCGTCCCGTCGACGAAGCTGGCGCACCAGCAGCAACGCCAGCAGACTGATCGCGACTGCCACCGCCAACGGCAGCGGTGAGCGGCCCTCTGACGGCACGGCGGCTCCCCCGGACACCGGGTTGGGCGCCGCGTCCACCGTTGACTTCGCGTGCGCCGCGGCATCTTTGGCTGCTTCGGCAAGCTGGCCGTTGGTGTCTACCCGTGGTGGCGTTGCGGGAGCGCTTGGTGGCGCGGCGGCCGCGGGCTCGGCGTTTTTGGCGGGCGTCTTTTTAGCCGGTGCTTTCTCGGCGGCTTTCTTAGCGGGTGCTTTCTTGTCGGCTTTCTTGGCGGCCGCCTTTTTAGCGGCCGCCTTCTTTGGCGCGGCCGGTTGACTCTTTTTCGCCGCCTTGGCGGGCGCTTTTTTGGCGGGCGTCTTCTTCGCCGGTTTATCCGGCGCCTTGGCCGGTGGTGCCGACATTTCCGGAGCCTGCTCCGCGGGTTTCGGCGGTGCGGCGTCGGCGGGCGGGCTGGGCGGCGTGGGTGCAGCGCTGGGCGTGTGTTCGGGTGCGGTGTGGGAGGTGTCGTCCGGTGAATCCTGCGGGTCTGCCATGTAGTGAGCTCCTTTGCAGTTTCTCGGCGGGTGAATCGGCCAGTACACCAACAGTCGAATCCATCATGCCAGGGTCGCCCCGCGGGCAATCCGGGTTAGCCGCTGAAGGCGGGCCGTTACGGCTTCCTGCGGGCCTGCCAGACCACCGCTGCGCCAACGAGCACCACAGCGCCGACAATGAACGGCCAAACCGGGACGTCGCCGGGCGAATTATCGGAGCTGTCGACCATCGGCCCGGGTGTGCCGGTGCCGGGTGCCGTCAGCCGAAACGACCATGATCCGGACACCACGTGCCCGTCCGCAGATGTCACTCGGTAGTTCACCGTGTAGTTGCCGGTCGGTCCCAGGGGCCGTACGCCCACACTGACGACCGCGCCCGCTACCTGCGGTTGTCCGGAAGACCACAGGTTGCCGTCCGGACCGACGACCGTCATCGCGGCGAACGTGGTTTGCAGATCCTCGTTGAAGGTCGCTCTGACGCGGGCCGGACCGGCGCTGACGGCGGCATTCTCGGCGGGGTCGACCGAGATCCGGGCGGCGTGCGCGCTGGCGGCTCCGGCGGTCAAGCCGGCGCCGATGGTGACTGCTGCCAGGAGCAGGCTCACCGCGAAGAAGCGTGCTCGGCGGCTCATTTCTCTCGAGTGATCAGCGCGATGCCGACTGCCAGCGCACCGACGAATAGGGCGGCTCCACTGAGTATCCGGGCGGTGTTATCGTCTGCTGCCCTTGGCTTTTGCGTCGCCGGCCCCGCCGCTGCGGTCGGTGCGGTGGAGCTGGTCGGGTGGGGGTGGTGGGTGGGCGGCGGCATCGACCCTGCTGTGAGCGTCAGCATCGGCGCCGGATTCGACGGCTCGGCCCCGCCGGGCGCCGGCGGCTGATCCCACTTCACCACCGCTCCGTCGGCATAGGTCTGGGTGGCCGGGAAGCTGACGGTGTCGGCGTCGGGAAGCTTCACCGTGATCCGGAACAGCCCGAACTGGTCGACTGGGATCCCGCCGTTGGGCGCCGCCGTCCAGGTGGCCGAATGGACGACGCCGGAGGCGGCATCGCGATCAAGCTTGACCGTCCAACCCTGCTGCGCTTGGGTCTGCACCGAGGTGACATTGGACAGGTCGATCGTGAGAGCGGTGGTGGCCGCCCCGGTCGTGGATTCGTTGGGCACTTGGAAGGTGACCAGCGCCATGCCGCCGCGAACGGCGTCGTCGCTGCTGGCGTGAACATGGGCCGACGCCGGTGCGATCGTGGCGGCCGATCCGAGATAGAGCGTGGTGGCGGCGGCGGCCGAGATCAATACGCGCGAAACCAAACTGCGGTGCCATGACATCCGATTGCTATTCCTTTTCCTCTGTCGAAGGCGCGGGATCAGGCCGGTTGGCGGGTGGCCACGGGCTTAGGTCAACCCGAGCCGCGCCATCAGGTCGGCGTCGATCTCATCGAGTTGGCGCGAGATCGCGGTGTGGGCGGCGCGGCGGCGTGCGCCGGGCATATTCTCCGCCGCGGTGACGGCCGCCGCCAGGTCGGTGAGCCGTTCGGAAATAGCGGCCACGAATTGCTTGGTCTCGGCGTCCTTGGGCTTCTCCTGCACCGCGCGCAACGATTGCTCGGCGCCGGCGATACGGGCCGACAACCGGCCGCCGTGTCCGGAAAACTGGCCGATCTGAGCCAGCGGAACACCGAGCTGGTCGGCCCGCCGCTGGTCGATCAACCCGCGGGCGGCGATCGAGGCCCGGTAGGCCAGCGGCACCACGATCGGCGCGAGCAGCCGAGACACCGTCAGGATTCGGCGAATTCGCGTCGGTGACAGCAGCTTGCCCTCACGCACCGCCTTGAGTTCGGCCTCGGCAACCTTCAACGCCGTCTGGTCGCTATCGCGCCGCGCCCTCAATTGGTCCCTGAGTGCTTTCGATTCGGCTCGCTGTGCGGCTTTGAACCGGCGTGCCTCGTTTTTCGCCGACAGCTTCGCCTCGAGTTTGGCCCGGGCTTTGATCGCGCGGGCCTCGGCACGACGCGTCGCGCGGGTCTTTCGCTTGCCGAATAGGCCCATTCGCGGCCGCCTCCCCGGGTATCTCGTCGACTGTCGAGGTGCGTGTGCCCCATCGATGGGCCAACCCTAGCGGGAAGGGCGCAACAGCGGCTGCGGGGTGGGACCATTCGCTGATGGATCAAGATGACCCCGAGCAACGCATCGCCGAACTAGAAGACAGTGGGCCGACGCGCAAGCGGCTGCTGCTACAGATCACGGTGCTGAACATCCAGGCGCGCCAACGTCCACGGCCGAAACCACTCAGCATCCTCCACTGACACCTGCCGATATTAAAAAGGTGGCTTTCAGCAGGCCGCCAATCGGAATGCGGGGATACAACGAAGACGAGGTTGATGCATTTCTTGACCGAGTCGAATCAGAACTGAGCCGACTAGACGGCACGGGGGGACGCCTCGACGCTGGTCAGCAATATCAGCCGCAGACACAGCCGGTCGTGGCGGACGACGGATCGACACAGGGGCGCAGCCGGCGGTCGGTCGGGATTGGCGGCTGGCTGACCACAGTCGTTGTAGCGGGGATCCGGCTGTACATGTTCGGCGACCTCGTGTGGGACGTTTACGGGTATCACGTCGGCACGCCGGCGATGGCGACGGACGTTCGATGCCTAGGGGACGCGGACACTGCTAACGCGCGCTGCAGTGGTACCTGGAGCGTCGGTGGGCAGTCCCGGAATGGCCCGGATCCACCGAGTTCCCGAGAATTGGAAATTCGGACAGCCGCTGGATGTTCATGCGCACGGCGGTACCGCGTTTGCCTCAGGATCGACAGGCTGGCGTTTGGCCGCGACGATGCTCGTCTTCCTCGTCGTTATCGCGATGAGTTTAGGCGGTTTTCGGGCCTTGGACCGCCGCTGGCGTCGGTGGCGCACTCGGCGCTAGCGGTTGTACTTGGCCCCAGACTATGCGTCGAGGTGTTCCTTGCGGCGAAGCTCGTCAACGCGCTGCGCGAGGTCGTGTTTCGCCTCCGCGGACAAACCGCTGGCGCGAAGCGCGATACGCCGAACGCCCTCATCGCGCATGGTCATCAGCCACGCCAACTCTTTGTCGAGCTTTTCGTAGTATTCGTCGTCGGTGAAGTAGGCGGGCCTGATTCGGAAGAAGTTCGCCAAGGCGGCCATGGTGGCGGACGACGGGTTTGTGCGGTTGCCCGAGCGTAGCTGCGACAGGTAGGGAGCCGACATCGTGATGCCCTCCGATTTGAGCGCGGCGATCACCTCAGCGGAGGTATGCGGCCCCCGTCCGGGCGGATAAACCGTGTCGAACAGGCGGTTCAGGCGGGCAGCAAACGTCGTGCTCATCGATATGACCTCCACCGGGTCGGTCGAACAAATAATTCCTTCGAGGTATTTGCTGATCATCGTAGCGAGAGTTATCGCCGCAACCAAGTGCAAACTTTGCGAGAATTGCGGCCGAGGACCGTCGCGCTCGTTGACGACGCTGTCACGGCGTGCCGAGCTTGGTTTTCAGCGGATTCACATGTTGTAGCAAGCGAATTGTGTGACGATCCGTCGCCTCCGCGCTCAGCGACCGAGACAGGTGGTCTCGTCGGTCGAGTGCATCCGACGCTACGGCAACCGGTGCGCTGCGCCGATGCCTCGAAAAGCTGATTTGCTGTCACGCCGTCCGTCGGCGCATGACGGGCACGGTCGTCGCGCTTACTCGCCCAGGACCGTGGACTCCGTCAAGGCGATGGTATCCGCCGCCGGCGCCGATCGTGCGCTGTACAGTGACCGATCGCAATCGGACGTCAGCGTCCCCTCCGGTCAGTACCAAATGCGGCGGGCACCTGGCTATGACGCGAGGAACGGATTGAACCGGTCGCTGGACGCGGGTGACGCAGCTACGAGGTTGTCACGTAAAGGCTTCTGGGCGACTTCAGCTGAGTCATCGCGGTCGCAGCTGTGGCCGCGCGGAGGCTCAGATCAACTCGAGAGCGCGAATCATGTTGGCGGAGAGGAAGCTTGCCAATATGGACACCTCGATACCGACCGACTGAGACGCGCCTGCGCCGTCGAGGGGGCCGGCGCGCCCGGGCCGTTAGAGGCCCAGTGCCTCCACCCCACCAAGGAAGAGCGTCTCCGCAGGGAAATAGAAACCATAGACTGAACCGGCGAGGTCGTCCCCTAAAGCTTCGACATAGTTACCGCCGGCCAAAGCCGACGCAGCGTCGCTGAACAGGCCCTGAGCGATACCGAGCAGGGTTTCCGAGTCGGTCACCGCGTTTGCGAAATCTGTGGGCGGCGAAACGAAAACGTCAGGGTAACCAGTGATTGGTTGGCCCGCAATGGCCTCGGCCGTACCCAAGAGGACGGTATAGGGAGCAGACACGAAATCGTTGTCCACACCGGTGAAGTACGCTGCAGACCATCGGTCACATCATCGCCGCCGAAATCCGTCGAAGCGTTATCGAAAGCGGTCTGACCAGCAGCGAAGTTGCCCTCGACTCCGTTGAGGATGTCGGTGAAATCGTCGGCGCGGGCGGTCGGCGCGGTTGCCGCCGACATCATTGCGGCGGCCCCGACAGCACCTACAGCCGCGTCCAGACCGACCAGGACGGCTCGCGATCTCTTGTTACCCATGTCGGACCCCGTCCCTCGATTTCGGCAACGAATACTCCGCCGCTCAGGGAGTTGCCAGCATATCGTCATCTAATTCTCAGGAAATACATAGGTAAGTCGTCATGCAGGCTTACGAGGCCGGTCGGCGACGTCCTCGTGCTACCCGCCGGCGGCGCCATCAGCAGCGTGCCATCGCGGAGTTCGGGGCGGTCTAGTCGGTGAAAGTCGTTAAGCAGCTAGCAGCATCGCCAGGATCGCGGTGTCGGGATGGCTGATTGGGTCGACGCCGACGCGACTCACCATCGAGGTGATCGTGCCGTCGGCTTCTGCCTCCACCCAGGCCGCACGGTGCTCCAGGCCCAGATACGGCAGCCCGGGCAGCAGCACGCATCCCGACGCCGCGCCGTTGCATTCGGGCAACGACGGTGTGGTCTCCGACGGTGGATGCAGCATCAACAGTGCCGGTGGCTGATGATCGGCGAAATAACCTGGCCGGATGGCGGATTCGCCAACTACCGGACCCTCCGCCAGCACCAGGCCGACGGTACCCGGCGCAGGAGCGTCCGGCAGCTCTTCACGAGCACCGAATACCGTTGTGGTGTTGAGCAATCCAGGTAGCGACGCTACTCTGACCGCAACCATCAACAGTTGCGCCCACTCCTTCGTCGAGTCGGGCCAACGCCCGGAAATC
>Ga0209656_10002728_pt1 | contig 11437 bp, 11 predicted proteins | sample BogFormECP12_OM2_FD_188239 | JGI IMG/M metagenome (GOLD analysis project Ga0209656, IMG submission 188239) | Bog forest soil microbial communities from Calvert Island, British Columbia, Canada - ECP12_OM2 (SPAdes) (version 2) | ecosystem: Environmental > Aquatic > Freshwater > Wetlands > Bog ... | reverse complement strand
TAAGACCTCGGTAGCTGTGACCGCGACTGACTCCACGTCCGCGTCTCCCGCCCCGGCCGATACCATCGACGAAAGAACGGTAGTCAACGCTCCCAATGCCAACGAGCAATTTCAAGGCTTACTTCCCCTCGTCCCTGGGGTCGTTCGCGGCCCCGACGGACTGGTGAACTTGAAGGGCACACGGAACACGCAGAGTGGAGCGCTCTTGAACAGCGCCAATGTAACTGACCCAGCCACCGGCAGCCCGGCCATCAGTCTGCCAATCGACGTCGTTTCCTCCGTGAAAGTGATTTCCAACCCCTACGATCCTGAGTATGGGAAGTTGACAGGAGCCGTTTCGAACGTCGAGACAAAGACGGGAGACTTTGACGGCTACCACTTTTCGATCCAAAACGTCCTGCCACGACCGCGTTATCGCGATGGCAGCTTTGTCGGCATTGAATCTGCTACGCCCCGGATGACCTTCACTGGTCCTCTCGTCAAAGACCGGGTTGCAGTTACCGAGTCATTTGAGTATCGATTTGTTCGCACCCCTGTGAACAGCCTGCCTCCACTACAACGAGACACTAAGCTGGAGGGCTTCAATTCGTACAGCCAATACGACCTGACGATCAGTCCGAAGCAGACGGCGACCGTTTCCGTCGCAGTCTATCCGCAGAAGCTGGACTACCTCGGACTGAATACATTTACGCCGCAGCCCTCTACCGGAGACCTCCACCAGCGGGGATATCAGGTTTACGGGCAGGATCATTATTTGCTTGGGTCCGGCAGCATTCTCACCTCTCAACTCAGCTTTAAACGATACGACGTGGACGTCACGGCCCAGAATAACGATCCGTTCCAGCTCCTGATTAACACGACAGAGGGCGGGTTCTTCAACCGCCAGTCGCGGCGAGCCACTCGATTCGACTGGCAAGAGATCTATCAAATGGCTCCCAAGCAGTTCCTTGGTTCTCATCAAGTAAAGCTTGGGATGGAATATGCCTACTCGACCTATAACGGACGCGAAACTTTCCGCCCGGTCGAGCTTATAGGAGCCGACAACCTGCCGATAGAGCGATTGACCTTTACTCCACCGACTTACTTCAGCACTAATCAGAATGAGGTTACGTGGTTCGTCGGTGACCAATGGTCACCATGGCATCGTCTGACGCTCGACTTGGGGCTTCGGTTCGACAGCGATACAGTGACTAGCTCGACCCATGCTGCTCCCCGCCTGGGCTTCTTGCTGGCTCTGACCAATGATGGCAAGACGCTGCTTAAGGGTGGCGTAGGCATTTTCTATGATCGCGTACCACTTATTTACCCGGTCTTCGGCCAAATGCCGGACCGGACTGTGACTCTGCTCGGTCCAAACGGCCAGGCCCTCGGTTCAACCGCTTATACAAATCGCATTGGCGGAGAACTCCAAAACCCGCGCAGCACAGCGTGGAATCTTGCGCTTGAAAGACAAGTCTCGGAGCACTTCACTCTACGGCTCGCCTATGAGCAACGCAATACAACGAGAGACCTTGTGGTTTCTCCCAGTTCCGGCTATGGCACAGGCTTTATCACCCTTTCCAATGCAGGAAGCGATTCTTACCGGGAGTTTCAGATAACCGGCAGATACCGGCTACCTCGCATGACGCTGGACGCCTCCTATGTCCACTCGCGAGCCTACGGCGACCTGAACGATCCGCAATTGTTCTTCGGCAACTACCCGCAGGCGGTGATTCAACCCGATGCCCGCGGACGGTTGCCTTTCGACGCGCCAAATCGTGTGTTGCTCCACGCGGACATCGAGGGGCCGTGGAAGCTGACCATTGTCCCTGTTTTCGATATTCATACCGGGTTTCCGTATTCCGTGGAGAACGAATATCGCGAATACATCGGCGCGAGAAACGTCGAGAGGTTCCCGCGGTTTTCGTCTCTGGATCTCCAGATAACTCGGCCGATTTCGCTGCCATTCGGCGAGCGGCACATCAAAGCACGAATCGGAGGCGGCGTCTTCAATCTCTTCGGTCGTTTCAATCCCCGCGACGTGCAAAACAACGTAGCCAGCACCAATTTCGGCCAATTTTATAACAGTCCCGCGCTCTTATTCCGAGGAAAGCTCGTTTTTCAGTTCTAGCTATGAAAACTCAAATCATTTTCGCAACTCTGCTCGTAGCCTCGACGGGAATGTCGTTGAGGGCCGCCGACAACGATCCTCTCCCTGACGCGAACACCGTGGTGGCGACGATGCTCCAGCACGACGCACAACGGCGCACATTAGCGGATGGATATCAGGGAATGCGCCGGTATGTGCTTGAGAACGACCGCATGCACAAGCAGGCGAAGCTGGTCGCGCGCGTGGAAGCCGAAGGCAATGGGGCGAAACACTTCGAGATCATCGAAGAAGACGGCTGGAAAGCCGCTCACAAACACGTATTTCGCAAGATGCTCGCTTCCGAAGAGGAGGCATCGAGCCCACAAGAACGCCCGAAAACCCAAGTGGCGCCACAGAACTACGACTTTCGGATGGTTGGCACGGAAATGATCGGCGGCCGCTTAGCCTACGCCGTCGATGTCACTCCCAAGCGACAAGAGGAGCGCCTATTTGCCGGGCGTATCTGGATCGACGCACAAGATTATGCCCTCGTACAGGTAGAGGGTAAGCCCGCCAAGAATCCTTCGTTCTGGATCAAAAGCATCCATTTTGTCCATACGTATAAGAAGAGTGGTCCGCTCTGGTTCCCCAGCTCCACCGAGAGCGTAACCGATGCGCGTCTTTTTGGAACGACGAAAGTAACCATCCACTATTTCGATTATGCGCCCAAGCCGTCCGGTAGATCCGAGACAGCAAGTGCTGAGAAGTTACGGCCTCTGAACAAATAACAGCCTGACAGAGCAAAGGAAGATACCGCGATGCCCAATGTTGACCAATGCATCATCCTGGCCGCTGGTAATGGCAGCCGTCTCGTCCAGCGTTCAAGCGCTATACCCAAACCGCTCGTCGAACTACAGGGCCGGCCGTTGTTGGAGCACGTCATAGGACGAGCACAACAAGCAGGTATCACGAACTTCGTGGTCGTAGTCGGCTATCGCGGCGATGCCATTCGGCAGTGGGTTGCTGAGCAGGACTTCGCCGGTATTACGGTGTCGTGCATCGAGAATCCGGACTACCACAAGGACAACGGCGTTTCCGTCTTGGCGGCCCGCGCCGAAGTCTCCGGACCCTTTCTGTTGCTCATGTCCGACCACATCTTCGACGCTGCAACAGCCAGCGCCCTGGTTCGGCAGCCGCTGCAGCAGGACGAAGTCATCCTGGCCGTTGATTCGAATCTCGATCGCGTCTTTGACCTGGACGACGCAACCAAGGTCAGGCGAGATGGCGACCGGATCATCGCAATCGGCAAGAACCTTGTTGACTACGATGGGTTCGATACGGGTATGTTCGTTTGCGGTCCGGGGCTGTTTGATGCCCTCGAATCCGCGAAGAAAGGCGGCAACTGCTCTCTGTCCGACGGAATGAGAAACCTGGGTGAAGCTGGAAAATTCCACGCCTTCGATATTGGCGATGCATCATGGCAAGACGTTGATACGCCGGAAGCCTTGGCTTATGCGGAAGGCATTTTTGGCCAGTTCTTCTGCACCACACCCGCACGAGAGGAGTTTTCCCGTGCTTGAGCTCACTCCAACCAAAAGACGACCCCTTCGCTTGCTGACCGTCATATTCGGGTGTGTCCTGCTCGCATACCTGGTCGACAAGATCGGACTTCCGAAGCTGATGCAAGATGTCGAGAAGCTCGGTTGGGGAATTGCTGTGGTCATCGCGTTGGGTGGAGTCGGCCACGTGGCGAAGGCGTGGGCATGGCGGCTAGCACTCCCCGGCGAGGGGAACAAGGTTTCTTTCCTGCAGTTCTTCAAGCTTCGGCTGGCGTCAGAAGCTGTAGGACAGCTAGGCATTCTCGGCCAAGCATTCGGCGAAGGATTGCGAGTGTCGGCCCTCAGCTCGGAGGTTCCGATTGCCTCCAGGGTGTCCTCAGTAACGATGGATCGCGGGCTGTTCGTGTTCACCGGGGCGCTGGTTGCCCTGGTTGGAATCGTTGCGGCCGCCCTCAGCAAGAATCTCGCGCATCGCTGGTTATCGTACGTAGTAATCTTCGCTCTCACATTGATAGCTCTACTGCTCGCGTTGGCCTTAGCTGTTCAGAAGCGATGGGGGATTTTGTCGGGCCCTGCTCGTTTTGCAAAGAAAGTGCGTTACTGCAGAGCGTGGCTGGAGAAACGCGAGCATCTGATTGCTTCCATCGAAGGCAAGTTATTTAGTTTCCGGCGAGAGGCCCCAAAAGCATTCTGGATGTGTCTCAGCCTCAATCTTCTGACCCATATCGCAGCACTGTCCGAGATCTATGTGGTTCTGCGGCTGATGGGCTTCAACATCGGTGTTGTTGGCGCTCTGATATTCGAAGCTCTGACCAAGCTAGTCAATGTAGTCGGACTGCTCAATCCCGGCAATGTGGGCACTTACGAAGGCGGCAACGTTCTCATAGCAAGAATGTTCGGCCTCGGTGCCGACACAGGGATGGTCGTTGCTGTGGCCAGGCGTATTCGGGCGATTTTCTGGGCCAGCATCGGAGTCGTATGCCTTGTCGTACTGACGAAGCACAAGAAGCACGGCGTACCTCTGGACGGCACTGACTCCAGTGAAAAAGCTGAACTACAGTCTTCGCCGGCACGCCAGCCGGCCCTGGGGTCTGCCGCCCATTCACGTGTAGGCATCATTGTTCCCGTTAGAAGGCAAGAACTGTACGATATTCGATCGCCGCTGGTGAAGATCGGCACCTTGCCGGTAGTTCTTCGCAGTATACTCGGACTTCAGAAAGCCGGAGCGACACGAGTGATCGTCTGCGTCGATCCGCAGAATGTGCCGGCGCTGCGGTCCGAGCTCGAGGCCACAGGACGACTTCCCGAATCCGTGGAGTGGTTCGAGATTACACCAAGTACCCGTAACCTCGGCTCTATTCTGGGCCGGCTCGCCCTGGAAGCTGAGCAGAGTCCAACAGTGGTCGTGGCCGACGACACTGCGTACTACCCGGCATTGCTCCGACAGGCAATCGCGTGGGATGGAAGCACTGACGCGCTGGCATTCCTATCGGGCGACAAGCCTATTGGAATCTGGTCGCTACCCTCAGCCGTAGCAACCAGGATCGCTGCGCGGTGCGAGACTGCCACCGACACCGAGCTGTACTCATTGCTGACGGAAAACGTCGACGAGCATAGAGATGTTCCTACGGACCGGTGGCAGCAGGTGCTTACTGAGGCAGACCGTGTTGCCGCCGAGGAAAAACTGAATCGTTGGTTGGTGAAGCCTACCGACGGGTTGTTCGCACGATTCAATCGCAGGATATCGGTCCCCATCAGTCGGCAGCTCATCAAATGGCCGATCACGCCAAACATGGTCAGCCTTTTTACGCTTGTGGTGGGCTTTGTTTCGGGCTTCTTTTTCGCTTGCGGAGGATATTGGAATACGGTGTTCGCCGCGGTTCTGTCGGTCTGGGCCAGCATTCTTGATGGATGCGACGGGGAGGTTGCTCGTCTGAAACTGCAAGAGTCCGACTTCGGCTGCTGGTTGGAGACAATTTGCGACAATCTTTACTACCTGTTCATTTTTTCCGGTATGGCGATCGGGTTGGTAAGGAGTTCAGGACCGGCCTACGTGGTTTGGACCGAACTGTTTCTCGCCGGGGCAATTATGAGCTTCCTTGTCACCGGGATGGGCCGGCGTCGGATTGCTGGGGCACGTCCCGAGCAATATCTCGGGATCTGGCAGGCGCAGGCCGACAGTCGACGATCGAATCCGATTTTGTACATCGGTCGGCATTGTGAGTTCATCATCCGGCGCTGCTTCTTGCCCTATGCTCTATTGGCCTTTGCTGTGCTTAACATAACCAAGGTGGCCTTTGTCTTGTCGGCGATAGGCGTGAATGTGGTCTGGTTGATATCCCTTTACTCGTATTGTGCATTCGCTGCAGCCCCGGCATCTCCAGCAACAGACTCTGTCGGTTCCGCGTAGGCAAGGATCTGTGCGACCCAGAGATCTCTTGTATTCTGGACGTGTGGTGGCGGCAGCAATTGCGGCTCCAGTTCAAGACGCGCGATGGATGTAACCTCCAAGCAGGCGATCGAAACCGGTAGCTTTGCGCCTTGGACATGGACCCTTTGGCCGCCCGACTCCATACGGGTCGTTGACTGGAACATCGATCGGGGACTGCGGTTGAGCGGTGTGATCGAGTTTTTGGCGGATGTCAAAGCTGACCTCCTGATTCTGCAGGAGGTTGACATGAATGCCAAACGTACACACCGCCTCAATGTGGCCAGAGAGATCGCTCAAAGGCTGAAGATGAATTATGTTTGGGGATGTGAGTTCCAGGAGCTGACTCAGGGTTCGCGCGGCTCCCCTGCTTTCCATGGACAGGCGACGCTCTCTTCCTGGCCCCTATCGAACGCACGTGTCCTGAAGTTCCAACGGCAATCGAATTTTTGGCGTCCGCGTTGGTATCTGCCTGACGTGGAGCCATTCCAGGAGAGAATCGGCGGGCGGATGGCCTTGGTCGTCGATGTCAACCTGGGAGGACGATGGCTGGTCAGCTATAACATGCACCTCGAGAGTCGTGGGGATGCAAGTCTGCGCCAAGCTCAACTGCGTGAATGCCTCCGAGATTCAAAGCAGTACAAACCCAGCACTCCCATCGTGCTTGCTGGCGATATGAATTTGAACGTTGCCCGTTATGATGCCGTTTCGGAACTCAAACACGAAGACTTCAAGAGTCCCTTCACCGACCAACAGATCCGAACGACACCCGCGAAGTCCTTGCTTGACCGGGGAAGCGCCATCGATTGGATTTTTACACGCGGCCCAATCCGCGCCACCCAGCCCCAAGTTCATACCTCAGTTACAGCCTCCGATCACTATCCGCTCTCCCTTACCCTGTCTTTCGTATAGCCCTCCCGGCAGGAAGACTGTACCGCCGCTCAACTACCGCCCGGCTTTCAGCGATGCCCGACGCTGACGAGATGTCAAATTCTCGACAGTGACCTTTAGAACGAGGTCTCGACCAGTCGGTCTTGGAGCAGAACGCTTCTTGAAACTTGTGTACCTGTCCGGTAGAACCATAGAGGGTGGCGGCGGATGCGTTACTGCCAAACGAGGGTAAGCAGCAAGTAAAGGGCACGTGCGGCGTTCGCGGTTCTTGGAGTTCGAGATCGCGCTGGTCAGCGCTAGACTAAATCCGGCGGGATCAGCAGACGGATGGATCGAGCCTTTCCCGGTGTTCGCTCGATAAGGCCATGAGTTTCGAGGGTCAAGATCATCTGGTGCACGGAAGGCGGAGAGACTCGAAAGTACCGTTGCATTTCGGACTCCGCAGGTGGGCACCCGTGGATTCTGCCGTAGTAGTAAATGAACGCCAGGTACTGGCCTTGCTTGTCGGTATAGGGTTTCTTCATCGCCGGTTAGCCCTGGATGACTGATGGTACGGCTTGCCAGCGGTCGGGAAGCAGCTCATCGAGCCGGTTGTGGGGGTGGGAGCTGATGCGCGTGAACAGGTCGCGAAGATAAGTGAAGGGCTCGACGCGCAGGCGTTTACAGCTGGCAATCAGGGTGCTCAGGACCGCACCGGTTCGTCCGCCTTGGTGGCTGCCATAGAACATCCAGTTGTTACGACCCACCACAATCGGTCGCAGACTACGTTCGGCGCCATTGTTGTCGATCTCCAGATCGCCGTCGTCGCAGTAGCGCTCCAGCGCTCTCCAGTTGGAGATCGTATAGTTGATGGCTTCTCCCAACGGGCTCTTGGGCAGCACCGTTAGCTGTTCCGCCTCCAGATAGGCCTTGAGATCATCCAGGATGGGACACGACTTGGCTTGCCGTAACGCGAACCGTTCGCCGGCATTGAGCTTGTCATCCCTGGCTTCGCGCTCAACCTGATACAACAAGCCGATATAGGCCAGTACGACCGTGGTACGACACAGATCTGAGCTTTGGGCCTCATAGAACTTCCGGCGCGCATGCGCCCAGCAGCACACCTCGAGGATGGCGCGCCTCGGGTCTTTATAAATCGCGTCGTAGCCCGGGAAAGCATCGGCCTGCAGATAACCGTTGTAGTCTTTCAAGAACTCGTCCGGGCCTTCCCGGTTACGGTTGCCGGTGTAGTCATACACGATGTAAGGATGTCGCTGATCCCCGATATAGGTCCAGATGCGACCGGTGCGGGTGCGCGTCAGCTCCCGATCCAATACCGGCACCGGGGTGTCGTCGGTCTGCACTACCTTCGAGGTCAACACTACTTGCTTCATGCGCTCCCACAGCGGGTTGACTAACTCTGCGCAAGCACCCATCCAATCGCACATGGTCTGCCGCGACAGTTCCACCCCGTGGCGTTGGAAAATGGTCTCCATACGGTTCAGTGGGGGGGATCACCGTACTTGCTGACCGCCACCTGGGCCAACAGTCCCGGTCCCGGTAAACCTTTCTCGATCGGCATGGCCGGCTTGTTCGCCGCCACCACGCCGCATCCTTTGCTGCAGGCGTACTTGGGGCGAACTTCTTCGATGACCTGCAAACTGGCGGGAACGAACTCCAGCCGCTCGCTGACGTCTTCCCCGATCTTATGCATGGCAGTCTCGCAGTGCGGACATTGCCGTTTGGATTCCTCCAGGTCGAAGACCACGCGCTTGCGCTCCAGCGAGGCGGGCAACGGCTTACGTCCATGGCCGCTGCGCTTGGCTTTCGCGGTGGCGGCAGCGGTGGGAGTTGCCTCGGCCGCTGAGTCGGCGGTCGTAGACGCAGCCGCCGACGCCTGGCTGGCAGCTACTATCTGGGCAGCATACAGAAACAACTGGTTCTCATCGATGCGCTCCCGCCTCGGTCCGTAACGCTGGCGCAGCAGTTGTTGCAGTTGGTGTTGTACGCGTTCCAGCAGCCGGTCTTTGTCCGCCACTGTCTGCAACAACTGCAGGACGATCTGCCGCAGTGCGGCGGCATCTTCCGGCAAGTTGTGCTCATCGATGGTCATCGCTTTACTGAGCCTGCCCCCGCTGCACGCCTTCCAACTCCACCACCAAGTCGACCCAGTCGTCGGTCAGTTCCCGGAAGCGTTTGTAGTTAGTGATTTTCTGCCGCACCTCCGCCAGGCGCGCCGCCCGAACGAAACGCGTACGGCTCTTGCCGCGCCAGGTGTAGCTGAGCTGGTAATAAGGCCCGTGTTTGTGGGGATCCTTGGAGTCTTTGCAGCGGCAACTGGGCTTGCCGCATACGTTGTAATGCTCGCTTAGGCTGCCGGGATGCATCGGCCCCAGCTGAGTGAGTTGCCGTTTCAGGTGTTCGAGCCGGCGTTGGATTTGCGTGGTAGTCATCTTCCTTGATCCCATGCCGATATCATTATAGTGATATCGGATTATGGCAAGACCGAAGGCAAAATTTCCCCGCCTGTTGGGTTACTTCTTGGTTTCCCCCAAGCTGATCCCTCTCCCTCGGTGCGATCCCCATCCGCGATACAATCCCGCCATGCCCATGACCCCGTTTTTGCAAAGATTCCCTGAACTGGCAGCACGCGAGACCAGGTCGCTGACGGTGACCGGCAGAAACGATCTGCCCGACGGCGACTATGGTTTCATCGAGTTGTACTGCAATGAGACGGACTGCGACTGTCGGCGGGTAACGGTGGTCGTACTCCGCCCGCACACGGGATGGAAGTTCTGGGCCACCATCAGCTATGGTTGGGAAAGTCCGGATTTCTACCAGCAATGGGCGGGTGCTCCCGCCCCCCTGGATCCGTTGGAATGGCAGGGCCCTTACCTGGATCCGTTAGCCGAGCAAACCCAGTACTCACCCGTACTTCTGGATCTGTTCCGCTTCCTCCTTCAGTCCCCTGACTACGTGCAGCGTCTCCAGAACCATTACCAGCTGTTTCGGGTCGCGGTGGAGGAGGAATTAGCTAATAAGAGGAAGGGGACGGGGACGGAGCGATCTCAGCTGGGTCGCAGCAGTAGGCGTCATGGGGCGAAAAAGGGTGGCTAAGAGTTTTCGCGAACCTCCGCTGGCGCAATCGTCTGCTGGCTTTCCCGAGGTTGCGCCGCCCCCGTCGCTGGCAAGCTATAGCGTTTCCTTCGCCGTCCCTTGCTGAGGTCGATACCTTCCAGCAGCAGACCCAACTCCCAGGCCGCGATCTCCTGGCGTCCGGTTTCGGCAAAGGGAAACTGGAAGGTACCCGCTTCCAGCCGCTTGTACCAGATCGCCCAGCCATCCCGATCCCAGTACAGAATCTTCACCCGGTCGCTGCGCCGGTTGCAGAACACCAGCAGGTGTCCGGAGAAGGGATTGCAACGAATCACGTGTTCGGCCATCATCGATAGCCCATCGAAGGAACGGCGCATGTCGCACGCCACCGTGCCCAGGTACACTTTGATCGCCGCCGGAAAACTCAGCATCCTTATTTACTCGCTTACGGCTCCATGGCCGCTAATACCGCTCGCAAGGTCTCTTCTTCAACTCCTCGGCTGATGCGCAGCCGACGCCCGTCCCGCAGCACCAGTTCCAGACCGGCCGGCAGGCTTCCCGCTTCCTCACTGACCAGAGCAAAACTGGCTCGCCCATCGCCACCAGGCGCCATAGTTCGTTCCTGCCCATCCGCCTTCAGCTGGCGTTGCCACCAGTAGAACTGACTCTCCTTTACCTGTCGCTGGCGACAAAACTCCCGAATCGACATCCCACTCCGCGCCGCTTCCCCGATGGTTCTCCGCCAGTAACGCAGCTTCTTCACATCCTTCCCCCTCATTCCACACCTCCGCCTTCGCGCAGCACGTCCGCGCCACGCATAGGATCTCGTTTGTCGAGGTAGTATTAATCGCGACTCTTAACTATGGAAGATGGATTTACCGGACGAGTACAAACTTGTTGAGTCACGACGGTCAGCCTTGCCAACTCCCCACCGCGAGAATGGCTGTTCAATTGCACTGGTAAGAAGCGTAACGATTCCGGGTTGGCCAATGGAGAACCTTATGGGCCACCGGTAGGAGGAGAGTCATGTGGACGAGATCATGTGCCGTCTGCAAGTCGCTGCTACGTAAGCTCCATCTGTCTGATTCCGTGCGCTGTCAGTGCGGCTGGGAGTGGTAGGCGAGAACAAGTCTGATCATCGGGCGAACGACGAAGCGGACAGGAGCACTACGAAAATAGCGAGATGCTTTCATGGCGACGATCATTGAGTTTTACACACCGAGAAACTTCCGAGGTGACCGGGTATGGGTTCCGGCGCAGCGATGCGGGAAGATGCTTCCGTTTCGCGTCAGCCCCACCGAGAACACACTAACGCCGGATCCGCCGGTACCAATGTTACGGATCATGTTCGCCAGCGAGACAGAACAGACAAGAGGTCCCGGAGGAGATCATTTCCGACAATCAGATATTTCAAAT
>Ga0209656_10002727_pt1 | contig 11437 bp, 9 predicted proteins | sample BogFormECP12_OM2_FD_188239 | JGI IMG/M metagenome (GOLD analysis project Ga0209656, IMG submission 188239) | Bog forest soil microbial communities from Calvert Island, British Columbia, Canada - ECP12_OM2 (SPAdes) (version 2) | ecosystem: Environmental > Aquatic > Freshwater > Wetlands > Bog ... | reverse complement strand
CGTGTTTACCTCGTCGGGAATGGAGCCGGCAAAGTCGCGGTAGAGTGCCATCGCCTCCTTTGCTTTGGCGAACGGGTACAGCACCGGCCCGGCCAGAACCGGCCCGACCGGGTGGAGCCGATACTCGAACGAGGTGACCACGCCGAAATTGCCGCCGCCGCCGCGCAGGCCCCAGAACAGCTCGGCGTTCTCGGTGGCGCTCGCCACCAGCACCGTGCCGTCCGCGGTAACGAGATCGACCGAGAGGAGGTTGTCGCAAACCAGGCCGTACTTGCCGGCGAGCCAGCCGAGCCCGCCACCCAGCGTCAATCCGCCGATCCCGGTATTAGAGATCGCGCCGCCGGTGGTGGCGAGACCGAAGGCCTGCGTCTCGCGATCGAAATCGGCCCAGGTGGCGCCGCCATCGGCGCGCGCCGTGCGCTGCGCCGGATCGACGCGCACGCCGCGCATGCCGGCCAAATCGATCATCAGGCCGCCTTCGCACACTGCGACCCCGGGGGCGTTGTGCCCGCCGCCGCGGACCGACACCAAAAGCTCGCGGCCGCGGGCGAAGCGCACCGCCGCGACGACATCGGCGAGCCCCGCGCAGCGCGCAATCAGCGCCGGGCGCCGGTCGATCATGCCGTTCCAGACTTTCCTGGTCTCATCGTAACCCGCGTCGCTTGAAGAGAGCAGCGGGCCGCGCAAGCTAGCCCTAAATCCGTCCACTGCGGCGCCGTCGAGGGTCGCCCCTTCGCCGGTGATCGTGGCAACTCGGAGATCAGTCATGGTCTTTCCTCCCCGCTGATTACGACCTGATGGGCATCCCGCCACTGACCAAGGTCAGTGGATCTGCGAGGACCCGTGTTCCGAAACTATACCGAAATCGCGGCCGTTTTGGGCTACCTTAGACGCGATCCGGGCTTATCCCCAGCGCGGCCCGGCCTCGCCCAGGATACCGAGGGCGGCTTTGCCGACGACCTCGTGCACGGTCATCGCGTTCGCGGGGTGGAACCGGCCGCAGCGGGCATCGCGGTAGAGCCGTTCCAGCTCGTCTCCCTTGAACATTCCACGACCCCCCGAAACGTCCATCGCCAAGTCGACCGCCCGGAAGGCGCCTTCGACGCAATGGTATTTCGCGGCGACCAGTTTCGCCGGCCAGAGGTTCCCGTGATCGACGTTGTTCGTCCAATCCTCGGCGATCCGGTCCGCGTGCGCGATCATCCCTTCCAGTTCGATCACGATGTCGGCGATCGTGTGCTGCACTTCCGGGTGATAAGCCATCGAGCGCGTCATCTCGGCGACCGAGGTTTTCTTCTTGATCCTCTCGACCGCCAAGTCGAGTGCGCGCTCCGCCAAGCCGATATAGATGTTGGCGATGGTCGGCTCGAACCGGCCAAACATCCCGAGGACAAAGGCGTTGGCGCCGGCAAAACCTGGCTTTCTCACACTGATCACGTGGCGATCCGCCACGAACGCCCCTTCTAGGATGGTGTCCTGGCTTGAGGTCGCCCGCATGCCCAGAGTGTCCCAGGTCTCCACGATGCGATAACCTGCTGTGTCACGCGGCATCACGGCATGCACGATCTGCGGGTCATCGGGGTCCGCGAGATCCAACCCATAAGTATTGAACCATGTCCAAACCGGCGTCAGCGAGCCGAAGTGCCGGTGTCCAAAGAAGCAGTAGCCACCATCTACCCGCTGAGCCTTCGACGAAGAGTAGATCGCCTCGAGGTCGTTGCCCGACTCCGAATAACCGTAGGCGAATACCGCGCCTCGCGCGGCCTCTTCCAACATCCAGATTTGGGCGTCGTCGCCTCTGTGCCACAGATCTGCAGCGATGCCAGTAGCGAGGAGGTGCATGTTGAGGCCGAGCGCCGTTGGCGCCGAGCGCCGCGCCAGTCGGCGCTGCTCCTGGCAAATCTCGACGAGTGTCAGCCCGAGCCCGCCGAACTCCTGCGGCACCGCCGCTAGCAGATAGCCAGCCTGGCGCAGCTCCTCGAAATCTTCAAAGAAGAACCGGTTGTCCCGGTCGTAGACGGCGGCTCGCTGCGCACAGCGCTCCAAGAGGTCTTCAGATAGGACCGAGCGGCTCGACATTGGTCACCTCTTCATCGCTTCCTGGGCTCGCGCGGCCGAGGGCTGATGGCCAAAGGATAACGACGACCCGTCCGATTGGCTTTGAGGCGGGATTGATATGCTCTTGAGACCGTCTTGATTTTCCGCCCAGGTGGAAATCTGTTAAGCTCGTTGCCGGGTCCGAGGCTCGAGTTTTAAATTGCTGTATTTGTTCGAAGATTACGCTCTCGACACGGATCGGCGCGAGCTGCGGCGCGGAGCTGCGCTGTTGTCGATGGAGCCGCAGGTATTCGACCTTCTGGTATTTTTGGTCGGCAACCGCGACCGGGTCGTCAGCAAGGACGATCTGCTGACCGCGGTCTGGGGCGGGCGGATCGTGTCGGAATCGACGATCGCCACCCGGATCAACGCCGTGCGCCGCGTCATCGGCGACAACGGCGAACAGCAACGGCTGGTCCGCACAACCATCGGCAAGGGCGTTCGCTTTGTCGGTGCGGTGCGAGAGCAGCGAGCCACCGGCGAGCCCGTCGCTGCTTCTATTTCACCTCGGCTCTCGATCGTCGTGCTGCCCTTTACAAATCTCTCGAACGATCCGGAGCAGGAATATTTCGCCGATGGGATCACCGACGACTTGACCACCGACCTCTCTCGGATTTCCGGAAGCTTCGTAATTGCCCGCAACACGGCCTTTACCTTCAAGGGGCGATCGGCGGACGTGAGGCAAATCGGCCGAGAAATCGGCGTTCGCTACGTCCTCGAAGGTAGTGTTCGGCGGGCTGGTGACCGGATGCGAGTGAATGCCCAGCTGACCGATGCCGAAAGCGGCGCGCACCTGTGGGCGGAGCGGTTCGACCGCGACACCGACGATCTGTTCGCGCTGCAAGACGAGATCACGAGCCAGATCGCCCTTGCGCTCGGTTCAGAGCTGGTGATCGCGGAGGCCGCCCGACTGACCGGGCATCCCGACGCACTGGACTACATTATCCGAGGACGTGCCGCATCTTATAAGCCGCCATCTCGTGACAATTTTGACAAGACTATCAGCCTGTACGAGCGCGCGTTGGCGCTCGATCCGCGGTCCGTCGAGGCGCAGAGCTATTTGGCGATCGAGCTAACGGGCCGCGCCCTCGATAATATGACCGACACGGCCGCGGCCGACATCGCGCGTGCGGAAGCGCTGGCCGGGCAAGCCTTGGCCGCGTCGCCCCGCTGCAGTCTCGCGCATTACGCAAAAGGCCAGGTGCTGCGCGCGCAGAACCGATACGGAGAGGCAATCTCTGAATACGAGACCGCGCTGGCGTTCAATCGCAACTGGCTGGGCGCATACGCCCCACTCGGCTGGTGCAAGCTCCATAACGGCTCGATGGACGAGACGATCCCGCTCGCGGAGCAGGCCATCCGCCTCAGCCCCCGCGATCCCTTCATCGGCAATTGGTATTTTCAGACCGGGGCGGTGCATTTTCTGCAATCGCGCACCAACGAAGCGATCGTCTGGTTCGAGAAGGCGCGCAGTGCCAATACGCTACGCCCGATTGTTCACGCCTACCTCGCCTCTGCCTACGCCCTCAAAGGCGAGACTGAACACGCGGTCGCCGAGCTCGCCGAAGCCCGGAGGCTGAGCGGCGACGATCGCTATTCGAGCATCGGCCGCTTGAAGGCCGCCGGATATTTCGGGGCAACGAAAATCCGCGCGCTCTATGAAACGACCCTTTTCGTCGGTCTGCGCAAGGCTGGGATGCCGGAGGAGTGACCGCGGCAGCGGAACCCGCCGTCCCGGATGCGGCCGGAAGACCATGCCTACATGCTCGAGGTCTGCGCAAGGCCGGATGGACGAGTTAAGAGACGCCGCGCGCCGACGGCCTTGATTTTCGATCGGCACGGATTGGATTGAACTCAGCCAGCCGAAAGGTTATCGAGCGGGTTCCCCGTTGCACCTGGCTGTTCTTCCGGCTTTGGGCGCAGCGATACTGAACGCGATCCGACTTGAACGGCTCGCGCTCTAGCTTCGCTTGGGTGCGTCAACTTGATGCAAATATGTCAAGTTCTGGTTGGCGCAAGATGGCAGCGCCTTCGTCTTCCCGGCGACGGCCGGGATCTGTTTCCGTCATGGGCGCCGGTGTGACGGGCTGGCGGCTGCGTCCTCCGGCATTGACGTGTCTCGTCGGTCTGAGGCGGAGCCTCTCTAAAAGCTTAGCCATACCCAGTCGTTTTCGAGCCCGAACATCAGACGTCCGGCCGATCCGTAGCGCGGGCTCGATTTAGAGGAATGCTGCAACAGGGTGTGGGCGTCGCGGAAGTGACGTTCGAACGGCTGGCCTACGCGGGTCGACGAGGTCCCCACCACATCGTGTCGCTGACGCGTCAAGTTGTCCGGTGTTTGTAGCGTAGCGCATCAATTTGTCCGCTCGTTCGTGGTTTGTCCCGCGAGGTGGATCGGGTTCGGCACCGAGGGCGGCGCGGTTGCGCCGGGCGCCGGGGCGGCGACCGCTCGGTCAGATCGGGCAGCGCCGAGGACGCCGCCTTCATCCTGAAGAACGCCAGCTCGGTCGTCATCGTGCCCGGCTACGGCATGGCGGTCGCCCAGGCCCAGCATGCGCTGCGTGAGATGGCCGATCTCCTGAAGAAGGACGGGGTGCGGGTGCGCTACGCGATCCACCCGGTGGCCGGCCGCATGCCCGGCCATATGGACGTCCTCCTGGCCGAGGCGAACGTGCCCTATGACGAGGTCTTCGAACTCGACGAAATCAACCGCGACTTTGCTTCGACCGACGTTGCCTTTGTCATCGGCGCCAACGACGTGACCAACCCGGCGGCGAAGACCGACCCGTCCTCGCCGATCTACGGCATGCCGATCCTCGACGTCGAGCGCGCCAAGACCGTGCTCTTCGTCAAGCGCTCGATGGCCTTGGGTTACGCCGGCGTCGAGAACGAGCTCTTCTACCGCTCTACCGCGACAACACGATGATGCTGTTCGGCGACGTTAAGAAAATGTGCGAGGAAATCGTCAAAGCACTCGAATAATTGTCAAGTCCAGCCCCCGTCCCTCAGACGGTCATTCTGGACACAGCCGGGCGCGTAGCCACATTGTAGTCATCAAACATCGAGGAGTGGTCCGGTGGCCTCGGATACGGTTGTGCGCGCGCGCATCGACGGGCAGGTGAAGGAAAGGGCCGCCAAGGTGCTCGCCGATATGGGTTTATCGGTTTCCGACGCGATCCGCCTGCTGCTGATTCGCGTGGTGGCCGAAAATGCGCTGCCTTTCGAGATCAAGGTGCCGAATGTGGAAACGCGCGAGGCAATGGCGGAACTCGAGCAGGGCGCGGGCAAATGCTTCGACGGTGTGGCCGAGCTGATGTCCGATCTGAATGCGGAGGATTGAACGCGCCACCGCATTCAAACGCGACTACCGCAGGGTTCGCGACTACCGCAGGGTTAAGGCGATATCTCGGTATCGCGACCTGGACGATCGGCTGGTCGCTGTGCTGGAGCTTTTGGTCAACGACCGCCAATTACCAGCCCGGAACCGCGATCATGTCTTGTCGGGAAATTGGTCGGGCTATAGAGACTGCCATCTCTGGCCCGACCTCCTGCTGATCTATGCCAAGCCCGCGCCCGACCTGCTGCGGCTCGTCAGGCTCGGTTCCGATAGCGATCTGTTCGAGAAGCCGCATCAAGCGCCGGCTCAATCAAGGGTCGTTGACACGATCCTTCGCGATTATCGCGACCAAAAAATTGCCTGATTGATATTATACAATCGGGATGGACTGCAGTTGGACGAAAGAAATTGTCGGTCGGTAATGAGCTCTCGCCAAAAGCACCGGCGCGGTCGCGCCGGTGCTCGAAAGGGCGGTCGCGCCACCCAGTTGATACCGGACCGGCTGCCGGCGACCACCGCGCGCGCGCAACCAAGCGCGCCATGGCAGCGAGGACCGGCACCGGACTTGGGAAACGCCACAACCTCTGGACGAAATTTTGCTGCAGAGTTGCTGCAGGTACAGCAACGCACTATTACATGAACAACTCATGATTGCAGGCTTCGACGGCCCGAAAACGGCTCCGAACCCGTCTTCTTTCGGCCCGTTCCGTGAACCGGAGGCTCGCCCGTCGGATGGCCGGGCTCAGTAACCCTCGCGCTCCATCCGCTTGCGCAAGAGCTTGCGGTAGCGGCGCACGGCTTCGGCCTTTTCGCGGGCCCGCCGCTCCGAGGGTTTCTCGTAATTGCGGCGCAGCTTCATTTCTCGGAATACCCCTTCGCGTTGCATTTTCTTCTTCAAGGCGCGGAGCGCCTGGTCGACATTATTGTCGCGAACGAGGACTTGCACGGCGGCTCTTCTCCGTCGATGGCTGCGCGGTTCGGCCGGGCCGCGGAGCCGGCCCGGCTGCGGTGATATTCTGCGGCAAAATTTAGCATCTTCAATGGGCGCTGTGAAGGCAGCCTGCCGATGCTTTACCCCGACCCGCAGCCGTCACATATTCCAGTCATGGCTCTGTTGAAGATTGCCCGGATGGGGCATCCGGTGTTGCGCGGCGTCGCCGGCGCGGTCGAGGATCCGGCCGCGCCCTGGGTGCGCCGACTTGTCGAGGACATGGTCGAGACCATGGAGGATGCCGGCGGCACCGGCATCGCCGCTCCGCAGGTGCATCAGCCCTACCGGATCGTGGTATTTCAGGTGCTGGGCGAGCGGCTGACCGACATGCCGGGCGATGTCGCGCAGGATCTGACGGTGCTGATCAACCCGGTGGTCGAGATTCTCGGGCCCGCGCGGGCGCTGGGGTGGGAAGGTTGCCTGTCGGTTCCCGGATTGCGCGGGGTCGTGCCGCGCCACCTGCATGTCCGCTATCGTGGAACCGGCCTCGACGGCGAGGTCATCGAGCGCGAGGTCGAAGGTTTTCACGCCCGTGTTGTCCAGCACGAATGCGATCATCTCGACGGCATTCTCTACCCGCAACGGATGACGGACCATCGGCTCTTGGTCTATCTCGAGGAGCTGCAGCGCCACCCGATCGACCTCGCCGCCTTTCTCGCGGAAAGGCGAACCGCGTGAAGAGCCCGCTCGCCGAGAGCCAGCGCGCGGCGCTGATCGAGGCGATGCTGCCGGACGTGCCGTTCGACGGCTGGTCGCGCGCGGCGCTGCGCGCGGCGGCGCGGCGCATCGGCCTGCCGGCGGCGGAAGCCTTGGCCCTCTTCCCGGCCGGTCCCGCCGATTTTGCCGCCTGCTTCAGCCGCTGGGCGGATCGCCGCATGCTCGACCGGCTGGAGAGCTTGTCGCTCGAGCAGCTGCGGGTGCCAGAGCGCATCGCGCTCGCAGTCAATACCCGGCTGGAAATCGTCGAGCCTTGGCGTGAGGCGGTGCGGCGTGCGTTGAACATTCTGGCGCTGCCGCAAAATACGCCGCTGGCGATGCGTCTGCTGTACGAGACGGTCGATGGCATATGGTACGCTGCCGGCGACAGCGCCACCGATTTCAGCTTCTACACAAAGCGCGCGACACTGGCCGCGATCTACGCCGCCGCACTGCTCTACTGGCTGGAAGACCACTCGACAGGATTTGCCGACACGCGCGCCTTCCTCGAGCGCCGTCTGGTCGATGTCGCGCGCCTGGGCGAGGCGCGGCACCGCCTCCGAACGGCTGTCGACCGCCTGCCCAACCCGTTGCGGCTGCTGCGCGCTTTGCGCTGAACCGGGAAACGGATCGCTTTCTCCTTTTCATCCGACTGTAGTATTACTGCGTCAGTAATCGTAAATTCTTAGTGTGGTCTTGCGGATCGGCGGGTTGCAATGTCGGAGGCGACGCCGGCTCAGGCCGGCGGCTCGGCCAGAGAACCGCTGCGCCTCGCATCGGGCGGGTCACGATGCTCCGATCAGCTGCAGATGCGATCGCAGATGCGGCGGGGTCGCAACTCCCCGGCGGCCAGCTAGGAGGGCTGGGCTCGATTGCGGAGAATTCTGGCTTACGTAGGGTGAAAAAGCTCGATGGAATCCGCCTGTGCCAGGGACGTTATGCTGGACCCGGCGGTTTCCGCTTGCCCGGTCAAGCCAGGCGTATGCAAGGTGCACGGCACCGATGGCGGTTCTGACAACCTCACTCGACCGGCGCTCCGAGGCGTTCGCGGCAAACGCGGCGGCGATGCGGGCGCTCGTCGCGGATCTGCGGGAGAAGGTCGCGGCAATCCGCGAGGGCGGCGGGGCAGGGGCGCGGCAGCGGCATCTTGCGCGCGGCAAGTTGTTGCCGCGCGAGCGGGTGCGCGCATTGCTCGACCCGGGCTCGCCGTTTCTCGAAATGGCACAGCTGGCCGCTTACGGCATGTACGACGGTGAGGTGCCAGCCGCCGGACTCATCACCGGCATCGGCCGGATCATGGGGCGCGAATGCGTCGTGGTCGCCAATGACGCGACAGTCAAGGGCGGCACCTATTTTCCCATGACGGTCAAGAAGCATCTGCGGGCCCAGGAGATCGCCGGTGAGAACCGGCTGCCGTGCCTTTATCTGGTCGATTCCGGCGGCGCGTTTCTGCCGGCGCAGGACGAGGTCTTTCCCGACCGCGACCATTTCGGGCGCATCTTCTATAACCAGGCTCGCCTCTCGGCGGCCGGCATCCCGCAGATCGCCCTCGTCATGGGATCGTGCACGGCAGGGGGCGCTTATGTTCCGGCGATGTCGGACGAGAGTGTCATCGTGCGCGGGCAAGGGACGATTTTTCTCGCCGGCCCGCCGCTGGTCCGCGCCGCCACCGGCGAGGTCGTCACCGCCGAAGAATTGGGAGGCGCCGAAGTCCATAGCCGCGTCTCCGGCGTCACCGATCATTATGCGCTCGATGACCGGCACGCGCTCGGCATTGCCCGCCGCATCGTCGGCAATCTCAATCGCCGCAAGATCATTCCGGTCGAGGTCGAGCCGCCGCGCGAGCCGCTCTACCCGGCCGAGGAGATCTACGGGGTCATCCCGCCCGACACGCGCCGGCCCTACGAGGTGCGCGAAGTCATCGCCCGCATCGTCGACGGCAGCAAGTTCGACGAATTCAAGCGGCTTTACGGCCAGACCCTGGTCTGCGGCTTTGCCCGGATCTGGGGCTACCCGGTCGGGATTCTCGCCAATAACGGCATCCTGTTCTCGGAAAGCGCGCTCAAAGGCGCGCATTTCATCGAGCTCTGCGCCCAGCGCGGCGTCCCGCTCGTCTTTTTGCAGAACATCACCGGCTTCATGGTCGGCCGTAAATACGAGGCGGGCGGCATCGCCAAGGACGGCGCCAAGATGGTGACCGCCGTCGCCACCGCCGCCGTGCCCAAATTCACCGTGATCATCGGCGGCAGCTTTGGGGCCGGCAATTACGGCATGTGCGGGCGGGCCTATTCCCCGCGCTTTTTGTGGATGTGGCCCAACGCCCGCATCTCGGTCATGGGCGGCGAGCAGGCTGCCTCGGTGCTGGCGCAAGTGCGACGCGAGCGCGACAGCGGCTGGAGCGCGGCGGAAGAGGAGGAATTCAAGGCGCCGATCCGCGCGCAATACGAGACGCAAGGCCATCCCTATTATGCGAGCGCGCGGTTATGGGATGATGGGATCATTGACCCCGCCGACACGCGGCTAACCCTGGCGCTCGCGATTTCCGCCAGCCTCAACGCGCCGCTCGAGCCGACCCGCTTTGGCGTCTTCAGGATGTGAGCCTTGTTCAGCAAGATCCTGATCGCCAATCGCGGCGAAATCGCCTGTCGGGTGATCCGAACCGCGCGCCGGCTCGGGATCACCACCGTCGCGGTCTACTCCGAGGCCGATCGCAATGCATTGCATGTCGAGCTGGCCGACGAGGCGCGGCCTATTGGGCCCCCTCCGGCGCGGGACAGCTATTTGATCACCGAAGCGATCCTCAAGGCGGCGCGCGACAGCGGCGCCGAGGCGGTGCATCCGGGTTATGGTTTTTTGTCGGAGAATGCTGAATTCGCCGAGGCCTGCGAGACGGCCGCGCTCGTGTTCATCGGACCGCCGGCATCAGCCATGCGGGCGATGGGATCGAAGGCGGTTGCGAAGGAGCTGATGCAGCGCGAAGGCGTGCCGCTCGTCCCAGGCTATCACGGCAACGATCAGGACCCCGCTCGTCTGCTCGACGAAGCCGAACGGATCGGTTTTCCGGTGTTGATCAAGGCCTCGGCCGGCGGCGGCGGGCGCGGCATGCGAGCGGTGGACAGTGCGGCGGAGTTCGCCGCAACGCTGGCAGGAGCCAAGCGTGAGGCGGCGGCTGCGTTCGGCGACGACCGCCTGCTGATCGAGAAATACCTGCGGCGGCCGCGGCACATCGAAGTACAGATCTTCGCCGACCGCTGCGGCAATACCGTCCATCTGTTCGGGCGCGACTGCTCGATCCAGCGGCGCCATCAGAAGGTACTGGAGGAGGCGCCGGCGCCGGGGCTCGACCCAGAGCAGCGCACCGCGATGGGCGAAGCGGCGGTCGCCGCGGCACGCGCGGTCGGCTATGTCGGCGCCGGCACCGTCGAGTTTATCGCCAAGGGCGGCGCCTTCTACTTCATTGAGATGAACACACGGCTGCAGGTCGAGCACCCGGTCACCGAGGCGGTGACCGGCCTTGACCTTGTCGAATGGCAGTTCCGGGTGGCGGCCGGCGAGACGTTGCCGGTCCGTCAACAGGACCTCGTTTTGCGCGGACACGCGATTGAGGCACGGCTCTATGCCGAGGATCCGGAGCGCGGATTTCTGCCGCAGACCGGGACATTGCACGGCCTGCGGCTTCCGCCCCCGGAGATCGCCCGGGTCGATACCGGCGTGCGGCAAGGTGACATCGTCACGCCATTCTACGATCCGATGATCGCCAAGATCATCGTTTGGGGCGAGGATCGTTCGGCGGCCCTTGGCCGGCTGCGCCGCGCCCTCGCCGAGACCGCGGCGCTCGGTGTCGTGACCAACCGCGATTTTCTGGCGCGAGTGGCCGCGCATCCGGAATTCGCCGCCGCGGCGGTCGACACGGGCTTCATCGAACGGCATCGCGCGACCCTGATGCCGCCGCGTCGGCCCGCCCCTGGCACGGCGCTTGCGGTGGTGGCCATCGCTCGGCTTCGGGCGCGCGAGGCGACGGCGAAGGCCGCGGCGGCGCGCTCGGGAGACCCGTACTCGCCTTGGGGCCGGGTCGACGGCTGGCGCCTCAACGGTCTAGGCCACCAGGAGATCCTGCTCCGCGACGGGGCGGAGGAGCGGCGGGTGGTCGCGAGCGCCCGAGCCGGGGAGTGGTTGTTGCGAATCGGCGAACAGAGCATCAACGCCGGCCTGGGGCGCCGGTCCGACGGGAGCCGGAGCGTCGTGCTCGATGGCGTCAGAACGCAGATCAGAGTGCTCGATCATGGCTTCGAAACTGCGGTTTTCCTCGCCAGCGA
>Ga0209656_10002726_pt1 | contig 11439 bp, 14 predicted proteins | sample BogFormECP12_OM2_FD_188239 | JGI IMG/M metagenome (GOLD analysis project Ga0209656, IMG submission 188239) | Bog forest soil microbial communities from Calvert Island, British Columbia, Canada - ECP12_OM2 (SPAdes) (version 2) | ecosystem: Environmental > Aquatic > Freshwater > Wetlands > Bog ... | reverse complement strand
TCGAGGGCGGCAGAACGCGCATTTTGCGGGCGTTGTCGGACCTGTCGAGAGCATCTCGCGCGGCGTTTGTTCTCACGATGTTCTCACGGATCGAGGTGCTGCCTCCACGGAACGGGCCGACGGCGGCAGCCGGCGACCACCAAGGCACCTGACTTGTGTGCTCTTAGCGTTCGCTCTGTGGACTTGGTGAGTGCTCGATCACCGATGCTTCGCCTGTGCCCCAGAGAACCTCTGGCGCGGGATCGAGTCGACCTAACCACACGACAGTGCGTGCCTCGTCATCGGCACGCACTTGGCGGAAGTACTCGGGATCACGGAGTGGCTTGCCCAGCGTGCCGCGAGCAGAAACGAGCAGTCGACGTCGCGGGTGACACCGTCGTTGAAGTCGACTCGTAGACGATCGTCATCGAGTGGCTGTACATCTGTGATCCGAAAGCATGAGCCTAATTTAGGGCAGCGGCTCGATGGGAACCCGCGGCTCGAGCTGCTGGGGCGCTCCCAGTTTTCCAAGAGCTCGTCTGTGTGCAACCGTGCCCAGCGGCGTACGACGCGAAACACAAGGGGCGCAAGCCCAATGATTGTGCAGCCCGCTAGAGAAGCTTGCGTAACTGCTCGGGGTCCAGCCCTGCGTCGTTGAGGATCCCAGACAACGTGCCTCGCTTGAGTTCACGATGCAGCGGCACGGTCACCGGGATTCGGCGGTCGGGGTGCTTCATCCGCACGTGGCTGCCGCGTTGGCGGGTCACCTGCCACCCGGCTCGCTCAAGGGCTTTGACCAGTCTCCCGCCGGAGAGCACCGGCAGCCCGTCGCTCACGCGGGAACGGGGAGCGTGCGGCGGATCACGCCTGTCTCAAGCGGAAGGCCGTCTTCACGGAGGCCTTCAACGTAGAGCTCGAGCGCCTCTTGGGCGTTTGCAGTCGCTTCCTCCAAGGTGTCCCCTTGCGTATGAAGTCCAGGCAGATCTGGTGCGTAGACGTGAAAGCCCCCCTCATCTTGGGGTGCGAAGACAAACTCGATCTCCCGTGGCTGCTCCACGGGTTCAGCATAGAGCCGGTCGGCGAACGACACAAGCTGGGCCGAAAAACCCCCTGTTGGCGGATGTCTGAAAGCGGCCGTGCATCGGGAGCCGTTCATGGTCATCGTCAGATACGTCGTCACGATCCGGCGCCGGCGCTAGCCTTTGATCATGCTGATCGAAGGGCATTACGATCCCGAGGCGGACATCGCTTGGATCCGTTTCGAGAACTACTAACCCAGCACCGTTGTCGCTGAAGAAAGTGATGCCGGCTTACGGGCACTCGATCCGGGTACCGGTGAGCTGGCGGGACGGAGTTCTGACAGGCGAGTACCAAACTGCCTGCCGATCTTCTTCGCATGCTCCCGCCGCCGCAGATCGAGGTCGCAGCCTAACCGGCTGAGAGACGGGATTCGACGGCGCGCCGGCTGCCGACCTCAGTCCCGCGTCAACCCGTTCTCCGGCGATCCACTTGCTAACGCCTGCGGTCAGGACGACGCGGCCGCGGTGCCTTCCCCTCCGAGACGTTCGTGCAAGGCGCGTATCTCGTCCGTCTTTGTGGTCAGGCCGGCATGTGTGAGCTCGCCGCTCTGGATTAGCTCGTACGTCGTCTGGCCGAGCTGCTCATACGCGTGCGAGAGCAGGCGCCTGTCTTGCACGTCGTCGACACCCTCCTTGACCCGGGTCGACGCCTGGTCAGCGGCCGCTATTGCCTTATCCAGTAATCCCATTGTTCATCTCCTATTCGTCGAGGTTGCTTCTGAGGGTACGCTGCCGGTCCACGGCGGGGTGTGCAAAACGTCCCGGAACCCAGCTTTCCAAAGGGTTGCCACCGGGGCATCTCGATGCTGCCGATCGCATGGCTCACAAGCTGGCCTACAAGCTCCGATATGCGGTTAGATGATTGAGGACCAGGTAGACAAGGATGACGAGCTAGGCCAGGATGACGAGCTACCCGAGCCGTGGGAGGTGGTGCGGCTGTGGGTCGCAGCGGTTGGCTCCTATGGCTCGCTTGTCGATGAGTCGGATGCCGACGCGAAGGACGCGGAGGCCGCATGGCTGCTCACGCATCCCTCCGTGCAGCTTCGGATCGTCGACAAGTTCACGTCGCACTTTGGCGACCTGGACGAACTGGTCGGCTCCGATTTCCCGCAGTACCACGAGTCCTGGTCGGCGTTCGCGCCGTTGGCGCTAGCCGAACTGCGGGCGATGCTGCCGGAGCTTCACTACGGCGAGGCGTTCAAGCTCACGACTGACGATCGCAAGCCGTCAATGGTCTTCTGCTCACCAAACGACAGACCATCGTTCGCAGTGGTGTTGAGGGACTGGCGCATCGTTGACGTTCGGGCATAGCCGACAACGCACACGGCAACCGTTCGATCGACACCCTCGTTCGTGGTGCCAAACGAGGGCATTGTCTGCCGCAAGGTATGCACCTAGGAGCGCTACGATTGACGCCATGCCACGCTCGCTGGCATCGCAACCCTACAAGCCGCTCCTCTCAGCGCCGCAGAGATTCGCCAACTTGGAATTTAGTTGGCCTGGTTTTACGATTCGGGCGGGATGACACACGGGGACATGATCCATATCCCGACGGGCCGCTATCGGATGGGCTCGGCCGACTTCTACCCAGAAGAGGCGCCAGTGCAGGAGGTCGAGGTTGGCGCCTTCGCGATCGACCGCGGGCCGGTCACGGTCGCGCAGTTCGCCACCTTCATCGAAGCGACCGGATACCTCACTCTCGCCGAGCGCCCACCCGACCCCGCCAGCTACCCCGACGCCGACCCTGCGCTCCTGCGTGAGGGCTCTGCCGTCTTTCATCCAACGCCTGGCCCGGTGGCGCTGAACGACCCGAGCCTTTGGTGGGCCTACGTGCCCGGTGCCAGCTGGCGACATCCCTGGGGGCCGGACAGCGACAACTCCGGGCGCGACGGTCATCCGGTGACGCATGTCGCCTTTGAGGACGCCCACGCCTACGCGGAGTGGGCCGGCAAGCAGCTGCCAAGCGAGGCCGAGTGGGAGTACGCGGCGCGTGGAGGACTCGATGGCGCGATCTTCGCTTGGGGTAACGATCAGCGGCCGGGCGACGAGCTGATGGCGAACTCCTGGCAGGGCGAGTTCCCCTGGCAGAACACCGGTGCGAAGGGATGGCGCGGGACCTCGCCGGTGGGCCTCTTCCCAGCCAACGGGTTCGGCCTCTTCGACGTCACGGGAAATGTCTGGGAGTGGACTGCCGACTACTACTCGGCCCGTGGCCCGGGCTCCGAGGCGACCCCGAGTCCCTGCTGTAAGCCGCCATTGAACCCTCGCACCGAGAACCCGGACGCGAGCTACGACGTGGGGCGTCCAGGCGAAAGCTTTCCCCGCCGCGTCGTCAAGGGCGGCTCGCACCTCTGTGCGCCAAGCTACTGCCTTCGCTACCGGCCGGCTGCCCGCCAGCCCGAGGCGATCGACACCTCGACCAGCCACATCGGTTTCCGCTGCATCATCCGCGAGGACAGCTAGGCAACCGGCGCGTTTGCCCTCTTGCCTTTGCCCTCGTGCGAAGTAGCGATGCCGCGGGCTTCTCCGTAGATGTCGCGGGCGGCGCTGGCCACGGTGTCTCCCACCTTCGTTGCGCCGGCCGCGGCATAGCCGGCGCTGTGGCCGATGACCGCGCGGAAGCGATGCGAGCTCACCACCGCGGCACCGAGGCCTGCGATCACAGCGAGGCGTGGATCGAACGGATCCATGGCAGGTCTCCTTCGGGACGGGTCGTTGGGGGAGTACGCAATTCGACGGTGGCGCAGTCGGCCTAGAGCCCGGTCTCAGCGGTGATACGCCCGGACCTGACCGCCGCGGTCCATCAGCACTCCGCCGCCCAGGGTCACGGCGATGGTGGCCAGGGCGATGATTTGGGACGCGCGGCGGACGGTCAGCGGCTTGCGCTCGAGGAGCGTCCATGCGCGCGGGTGCGGTGGCGTGGTCGGTTGGCCGCTTTGAGCTGTCGCCATCATGATGCCCTCCTTGCAATTCGTTTTCATGAGCGAGACTTTGATGCCCCGGCGGATCAAATCACTCGAGCGCACGTCGACCTGGGTTCGATTCGCGCGAGACGCGATTCATTTGGCGAGCTGGTCAAACCGGTTAGAGCCAGCCCATGGCCGCCCCGACAACGAACAGCACGCCGACACCGCCGCCGACGGCGGCGAGGTCCAGCCGGCGATGGCGAGCGGGCGCGAGATGGGTTGGGCGCCCATGACGGCCTGTCCCGGGCAAGGAGAACGAGGAGCACCAGGCCAAACGGCGTACCCAAAGCCCCTGATCACGCTGGCCGCGGCCAGCATGTCGACCACCGTGATCTGAGCGCTGCTCTTGCCGAGAGAGGCGCGATCACGATGCGGTCGCCGCCGCGAGCGTACGCGCGGGCCAGGGTCCAGCCGCGCACCCGGCGTAGGGTCCCCATGCCCGTCGCGCCATCTGCTTGGTTGGTTCCCGATCCAGACCGCGTCAAGGCAGAGAACGCGGACGAGCGGGGGTAGCCGCCAGCTCCAGTGTCTCCGCGACGCGCTACCCTCGTGCCACTTTGCCCGAAGATCTGAAGACTCTCACAACTGCCAGCGATCAAGCGGAAGCCGAAGGGATCGGCGAACGACTGTCCAAGGCCGGTATTCGCTGGATGCCGGAGATGGATACCGGGGTGCGCTTCGGCGCCTCATCAAAGCGTGAGATCTATGTTGCAGCGGAGGACTACGACCGCGCCGTCGAAGTCCTCCGTACAGAGACATCCGAGGAGCCTGTCTCTGTTGGTGGGGCCTTCAAGATCGGAGACCGCGTTGCCCATCGCGACCAGCCCGACGACTGCGGGACGATCGTGGCAATCCTGCCGGAGGGACGCGGCGGGCTGTACCAGGTCGCTTGGGACCGCCATGCCGCCGGCCCGTACGTCGAGGACGTGCTTGTGCCCCGCCCCGACGCTTGACGCCCGGCTGATCCCTGGACGCTGGCGGCGCGGAGAAGCTGCTGCTCAAACACCGCCCGATTCGTCTTCAGGCGCGCGTTCGGACGCCACGTGAACTCGTTCAGATAGCCCTCTAGCCATCGGTGGGATACCGTCCTATAGGCGTCGTTGATCCAGCGTCAATGCCTCCAGCGGACTAGAGCCAGCCCAAGATCGCCCCGACAACGAACAGCAGGCCCACGCCGCCGACAACGGCGGCGACTGTCCAGCCGGCGATGGCGAGCCGGCCCGAGATGCGCTGAGCGCCCATGACCGTCGAGTCGCGGGCCAGGCGAAGCAGGAGCACCAGGCCGAACGGGGTTCCCAGCCCCCCCACCACGCTGGCTGCCACCAGCATGTCGATCACCGAGATCTGGGCCAGCGAGGTGGCGAGGCCGAGGCCGATGGACGCCGCCAGCGCCAGGTAGAAGCGCCGAGCGCCTCCCACCCGCTCGGAGAGCCCGCGGCGCCAATCGAACTGCGCGCCAACCACGTAGGCGGTCGTGGCCATGAGCACCGGCAGGGCCACCACCGCCGAGATGAGGAGCCCGAACGCAAACATGTTGCTCGCCAAGGGGCCGGCGAGCGGGCGCAGCGCGCCGGCCGCGTCCTGCACTGAGGAGACCGTCTCGTGATGCTGACCGAGCGTCGCTGCGGAGGCGACGAGCATGAACCACAGGATCACGGCCGTGAGGATGGCGCCGACGACGGCGCCGGCTCTCCCTCGCGCAAGCTCGTTGTGGCTTTGACCGTCGAGGTGCGGCTCCTCCGATCCGCGGCTGACCGTCTCCCACACGTACACGTAGCTGGTGAGGGTGGTGCCGAGCAGGGCTAGGCCACCCGCCACCTCGTCGCGGCTCAGCGGGAGCGTCGGAACGAAGCTCGCTCGCAGCAGCGCTGACCAGTCCGGCCGCGCCAGCACGGCCGCCACGCCGAAGGCGAGAAAGCCCAGCAGCACGTAGCGCAGCACGGCCACCACCTCGTCGTACTTGCCGACCACCAACAGGCCCAGGAGCGCTAGCCCCAGCGGCACCACCAACCAGCGGGGGTCGACGCCGCACAGCAGCCCGATCCCGGCGGCCCCGGCTTGGAGATCGGCCGCGATCGTGACCACGTTGACGACGACCACCGACACCAGCAGGATCGCGCCCACGCGCTGGCCGTAGCGCCTGACGGTCACCGTCTGCAGGTCGCTGCGTGTCACCGTGCCGACGTGGGCCGCGATCGTTAGAACGACTCCCAGAAGCGGCGCGACGAGCAGCGCGACCCATGAGAGCCGGTAGGCGGTTTGAGCTCCGACGGAGACGGCCGTGCCGACGTTGGTCGGGTCGTTGTCCGAGGCCCCTGAAAGCAACTCCGGACCGATGCTCCGCAGAAACCCCGTCGGTGAGCGTGGCTGCCGCCGGTCTGGGATCGTCTCGATGAGGCCTGGCACGCTCACCGCACGCGCTTCTTCGCCGCGCGGCTCGTCAGTCACGTGCGTTTGACACTCCGGCGGACCGACCTCAGCCAGCCGCCGATCCCCGCTGGGCCCATCCGGGACTCCTAACGGCTTCGCCGGCTTCAGGTCCATAGCGATGTCGGGGGCTCCGCTTTAGGACGCGGCCGGCCGAGCGCCGACTGCGTCGGCGAAGCCGGCGGCCGTCGCGGGCCCGCGGCCGTGGCACTGCTTCCACTTGCGCCCCGAGCCGCAGCTGCAGGGATCGTTACGCCCGCGCTTGGCGTCCTGCGCGGCGTAGGCCTGCATGATCTCCGCCGGCGCGTCACCGCGTGCCAGCAGTTCGCACATCGTCCGCATCGGCACATCGACGTGGTGGAAGTACGCCAGATAGCCGTCACAGAGGTAGTTCAGGCCTGGCTCGCCGTCGGGGGTGTGGATGAAGCGGTCCTTCGGGCAGCCGCCGTGGCAGGCGAAGCGCACGTCGCAGTCAAGGCACATTTGGGGCAGCGCGTCGAGCTTGGCCTGGCCGAACTCCTGCTGAGCGGGGGAGGTGATCAGCTCGATCATCGGCGTCTCTGCGATGTTGCCGAGCTTGTAGTCGGGCTCGACGAAGTGATCACAGGAGTACAGATCGCCGTTGTGCTCCAGCGCGAGTGCAAGGCCGCAGGTCTCCGAGTGGATGCACAGTCCTGGCGGCTCCCCGTACCAGTTGGCCAGGGCGACGTCGAACATCTGCACGTACACCTGGCCCACGTCGCGGCGTACCCACTCCTCGAACACGTCGATCAGAAAGCGTCCGTACTGCTCGCCTGTGATCGAGCGGCCGGTGACGTGCTCGCCACGCTGCTCATACAGCGGCCGGTCACGCCACGAGGACCACGGCACCGTTCCGTCGGCCGCCGCCTCGGGCACCCGCTCGATGATCGGGATGAACTGCATGTAGCGCACGCCGCACTCATCGCGCAGGAAGCGGTAGACCTCGGCGCCACGCCCGGCGTTGGCGGCGTGCAGCGTGGTCAGGGCGTTGAACTCGACGCCCGCGTCGCGCAGGTGGTGAAGGCCGCGCATCACCTTCTCAAAGCTCCCGCGTCCGCCCTTTGTGACGCGGTAGGAGTCGTGGATCTCCTGCGGCCCGTCGATCGAGATCCCGACCAGGTAGTCGTTCTCCTTGAGGAACTCGGCCCACTCGGCGTCGATCAGCGTTCCGTTCGTCTGGATCGTGTGGCGGGCGCGCTGACCGGGCTTCAGGTACTTCTGGGCGATCTGCACCGAGCGCCGGAAGAAGTCAAGGCCCATCAATGTCGGCTCACCGCCCTGCCAGGCGATCGCCACGTCGGGTACCTGCGAGTGAGCCTCGATCAGCTGGCGCAGGTAGGTGTCCAGCTGCTCGTCGGACATGCGGAAGCGGCTGTCCGGGTAGAGCATCTCCTTGGAGAGGAAGAAGCAGTAGTCGCAGTCCAGGTTGCACTGGGCGCCCGTCGGCTTGGCGAGCAGATGGAAGGCGGGGGGGGCCGGCGAGGCGAGGCCTTGTGCGCCGAGCTCCGGCATCCGAATGCCTTACACCCCTCGGCTCAGCGGGCTAAGGGGTCGGCCCCGCACCGCGATTCTGGCCAACCTAGCTTCAAGCGCGGACATTCCGCTATTTCAGCGCCGGCTCGCGCGGCCCGCATCACCCAGATAGGACGAAATCGCGAGTCCGCGGCACGGCGGCAGAGTCGATCAGCCCAAGCGCGGCCGCTTGCTCGATCGCTTCGCCTCTCTTGGTGACCTCGAGCTTGCGGTAGATCGAGATCGCCTGTGTCTTGATGGTGGCGCGCGAAACGTTTTGGTGCTGCGCGATCTCGGCGATCGTGAGATGGGTAGCGAGCAGCGGCAGCACCCGCAGCTCTGCTTCAGTGAGCAGCGGCGCCCAGTCACCGCTTAGCGTGCGCATCGCTTCGGCCTGATCACGGAGCTCGCCGGCCTGCTCGGCGAGCACCCCTAGGCCCGGGACTTGCCGCAGCACCTGGTCTACCTCTCGCAGTAGGCCTCGGGCTCCGCCCGCGTCGCCGCAGGCGATGCGCCCACGCACCAGCTCGAGACGAATCTGGACCGCCAGGTAGGGCAAGAAGTACGTGAGCAGCGGTCTGAGGCGGTCGGCACGAGCGAACTGCTCCTGTGCTCGTGGAAGCTCCCCTTGGTGCAGGGCGACCTCTCCCAGAGCTGCGTAGGTGGTCGCGCTCGTCATGTAGTCCTCCAGCCCAGCGTCGCGCACGACTTGCTGTGATTCCTGCGCGAGTTGCCCGGCGCTGGCGAAATCACCCCGCGCCGAGGCCAGCAGCGAGCGCTCGGCAAGGGCAAACGAGCGTTGACCATGCATGTCAAGCTCCTTGGCCGCGTCTGTCGTTTCCGTAAGAACCTCATCGGCTCGCTCGTCATCGCCTGAGAGGACGAACGAGATGCCGAGCGCGAGCGAGGCTATGGGCCGTACAAAGCTCCAGCCCGGCGCAAGCTCGAGCGCCCGCTCGGCGTCCGCTCGCATCTGCTCGACGCCGTGGCGGCACATGTTCGCATGAAGGGTTGCCACCCATGGCTCGATCGTGGGGCTCCCGTCCGGCGGCGGCTCCGCGCTTGAGCTTCTCTCGGCTGCAGCCGCCCAGCGCTCGGCCTCGGCAGGATGTCCCGACGCGGCCTGGCCCCACGCGCCCATGACGGCGATCGCGGGATACGTTCCCAGGAGCCCGGCCTCATCGATGCGCTCGACCCACGTGCACGCCGTCTCAAGCCGCCCACTCTGGTACGCCGACATCGAACACGCCGTCGCCAGCCTCGCCGCGCGCTCGACGTCGTTGCCCGCGAACGCGTACTCGATCGCCTCCTCCGACGCGCCGTTCTGCTCGCACCACTCCGCAGCGCGGCGGTTGAGGGTCGCGGCCACACCGGGCTCGCGGAGCTCGAGTTCGTGGAGCAGTAGCTCTCGGAACAGGTGGTGGTAGCGATACCACTCACCGTGGCTGTCGAGCGCCACGAGGAAGTGGTTTGTTTGTGCCAGTGCCTCGAGCATGGCCGCGCTCCCCGTCTGTTCGAGGACCGCGTCGCACAGCTGTCCGCAGATTCGCTCCAGCACAGAGATCCGCGTCAGGAACTCGACCTGCTCGGGCGCCATGCGCGAGAGCACCTCGAGCCGAAGGTAGTCGGCGATGTTCTCGCGCGGGCCAGGCCCAGCGGATGGCGCCTGCGGATCGACATTGCCGCCTTCGCGCAGCGAGAGCGCCGTCAGGTATAGGCCCGCGGCCCAGCCCTCGGTCTGCCCCGTGAGCTGGACGACCTCCGGCTCCGTGAGCTCGACCCCGGCGGCCCGCAGGAGCGATCCCGCCTCAACAACGTCGAAAGCCAGATCCTCACTGCCTAACTCGGCGAGACGGCGCTCAGCCCGCAGGCGCCCGAGATGTAGCTGTGAGTCCTCCCGGCCCGCGAGCATGAACTGTGATCCCCGCGGGGCGTACCCAGCGATTGCCGCGAGGAGATCCAGCGGGTCACGTTCGCCTAGTACGTGCAGATCGTCGAGAACGATCACGGCTCGGCGCTCGATCGATCTGAAGGCCGCTCCCAGCCGTGGAAGGCTCGTTGACCACTGGGCACTGCCCGGAAGCCGAAGCGCATCGAAGAGCGCGGGATCGACCTTCGTTATGCGATCGAGCGCTTCGGCAATGTGCGTCATGAGCACCACGGGGTCGTTGTCGCGTTGCTCGAGTGAGATCCACGCAAACGGCCGTGGATCCGCTTCGGCCGCCTGAGCGACAAGCGTCGTCTTGCCATATCCCGCCGGGGCGACAATGGTCACCACGGGCTCGGTTTGGTGGGCCAGAAGCCACTCGACGGGCCCGGTCCTCCAGATTAGGCCGGGGTGTGGATACGGCGACCCCACAGGCTTCAGCGATCGCCTCTGGACGTCAGGCTTTTGACTGGGCAGCTGTGTCGGTGAAATCGCTCCGCCCCCCGGTTGTATATCTGCTCGGCTCTCGTGTGCCGAGGACTGTTGCCTCCGCCCTGCGGAGCCTTGTCGAGGTAAGCGTAGCCTAGGTCGCTGAGCCAGCCAGCTTACAAGGATCCTGCGGAAAACCACTGCACCTCGGCCTGTGTCTCGACAGACCCAAGCAACATGTCGAGTCTCAAGAGGCCTATGACGTCGACCAGGTGGCTGACGGCTGCTCGACGAGCGGACCGGCCCGCTCCTTCTTCAGGGGTTGCCATTCCGCTATGTCAGCGCGGCCTTGCCCGTTCTGCATCAGTCAGATGGGTCGAGATCGCGAGATTGCAACACGGCTGCAGAGTCGATCAGGTCCAGCTCCACCGCCCGTTCGATGGCCTCGCGCCGCGTCGTGACCCCGAGCTTGCGGTAGATCGAAATCGCCTGTGTCTTGATGGTGGCGCGCGAGACGTATTGCCGCTGCGCGATCTCCGCCATCGTGAGATGAGTGGCGAGCAGCGGCAGCACCCGCATCTCGGCCTCGGTCAGCAGCGGCGTCCAGTCACCGCTTGTGGCGCGCATCGCTTTCACCCGATCACGAAGCTCGCCGGCCTGCTCGACCAGCACGCCGAGGGCGGGGACCTGCCGCAGCAGCTGGTCCACCTCTCCTTGGAGGATTAGGGCCCCGTCTGCGTCGCCCAAGGCGATGCGAGCCCGCACCAGCTCGATGCGAATCTGGACCGCCAGGTACGGCAAGAAGTTCGTGAGCAGCGGTCTCAGCCGGTCGGCGCGATCGAACTGTCCCTGTGCACGTAGGGGGTCTCCTTTCTGCAGGGCGACCCTTCCGAGCGCTACGTAGGTGGTCGCGCTTGTCATGTACTCATCCAGCCCAGCGTCGACCACGACTCGCTGTGACTGCTGCGCCAGTTGCCCGGCGCTGGCGAAATCACCCCGCGCCGAGGCCAGCAGCGAGCGCTCGGCCAGGGCTTGCGAACGTTGGCCGTGCCCGCCGAGCTCCTTCGCCGCGTCGGTCACGTCCATAAGGATCTCGTCG
>Ga0209656_10002725_pt1 | contig 11441 bp, 14 predicted proteins | sample BogFormECP12_OM2_FD_188239 | JGI IMG/M metagenome (GOLD analysis project Ga0209656, IMG submission 188239) | Bog forest soil microbial communities from Calvert Island, British Columbia, Canada - ECP12_OM2 (SPAdes) (version 2) | ecosystem: Environmental > Aquatic > Freshwater > Wetlands > Bog ... | reverse complement strand
CCACGAAGCTCAGCAACTCGTCGTTTATTTCCAACGGTTGCTGCGCAGGGAAGCGGTTGAACAGTCGCGCGAAGCCAATCTGGTAGGCAAATCCCAAACGATTGCGATCGCGGCGGCACTTGGCTACCTCGTTCATATCCGCCGGATTTACGATCGGTCTCAGGACCTCCTGACTATTGAAGAGATTGAGAGAGTGAAGATCGGATTCGCAGGCACCGCCAATTCGAGCATTCATCAGGGAAAATGAGTTGTTTACGCAGCTATTAGCTGGCGCTGCTCTATCACACCCAAGGCCAATACGGGAAGGCCGAGCCCCTTTACAAGCGGGCGCTGGCGATCCGCGAAAAAGTGCTTGACCCTGAGCACCCAGACGTGGCGCAGAGCCTCAACAACCTCGCGGGCCTCTTCCACAACCAGGGCCGATACGAGAAGGCCGAGGCGCTGTACCTGCGGGCGCTTCCGATTTGGGAAAAGTCGCTACGACCGGACCACGTCAACGTGGCGACGACCCTGAACAACTTGGCGGGCATCTACAAAGCCCAAGGCCGGTACGCGAAAGCCGGGCGCTTTTACGAGCGGCTGGCGATCCGCGAAAAAGTGCTTGGCCCCGGGCATCCCGAGCTGGCCACGAGCCTCAACAACCTGGCGAGCCTCTACCGAGCCCAGGGCTGGTACTCTAAGGCCGAGCCCCTTTACGGGCGGGCGCTGGCGATTTGGGAAAAGGCGTTGGTGCTCGAGCATCCCTATCTAGCGACATCTTTGGAGAACTACGCCCTGCTGTTACGGAGCATGGGCCGCCCGGAGGAAGCCGCTCGGCTGGAATCTCGCGCCAAGGCAATTCGGGCGAAACGCGCGTAGAAGTTCTTTCCCGCTGAGGTCAGGCAACCTGGATCGTTTCAGGTACCTCTGCACCAATAGGTAGATCTCAGGGAGTCATCCGTATAAGTGAGAGCTGTGTGTTGCTGCGGAGAGGTCCGCTTCCGTATCCAGCCAAGGCCGCTGAGTGGGTCCGTGCCTTTCTTCTCGTTGGCGATCGCTTGGGAAATTGATAAGTTGGACTTAAGCAATGAGTATCAAAGAAATCCTCGAAGAGCTGCCAAAGCTTACGACGGAAGAGAAAAAACAGCTCCGTGAAGTGTTGGATTCCGAACTGTCGTGGACGGAAGAGGAAGAGCAAGCGATCGACGAAGGCATTGGTTCCCGTGCAGAAGGTCCGAGCATAAGCTGGGAAGAACTCGACCGGAAAATACGAGAGAAACACGGCTTGAAATAGTCATTGGCCGTGAAAGTAACGACCACTCCCAAAGCCTCGCGTGATTTGGATGAGTGGATCGGCCGGATTGCACAAGATAATCCGTTGGCTGCTGAAGCGTTCCAGAACCGGATCCGGCAATGTATCGAGGTGATAAGAAGTCATCCTGAGGCAGGGCGCAGGCATCCAAAGCGCTCTACAATCCGTAAACTTGTCGAAGATCCGATCGTCATCTACTACGAAGTTTTCGAGCACCGAATCGAGATTCTTAGATTTTGGCATTCGGCGAGGAATCCAGTATCAATTCGGTATCATTAGCCTTCGGGCTAGGCCCCATAGAATAACCAAGGTCGTGCAAGCAAACGGACACCTCGCGCAACTCGAACCCCGATCGAAAGAGTGGGGGGGACATCGCTCAGACACCAGGCATCGAGGCCGACGTCAAACCTGATGCGCGGCCGACCTGATCGCGTCGGTGGGCAATGGCGTTTCGGTTTTGCCTTGACCACAGTATTGTTCACATGAACACTGCTTGTGTGTCGCTGGATCCGCAGGAACTTCAGGATCTCCTGGACGAGCTTGAACGGCCGCGGCAGTCTCGTAAGCGCGCGTGGGAGAATCTGCAGGAGATCAGGTGGGTCCTGAAGGATGTGACGAGAATCGAGCTTCCGGCGCCCGCGAGAAAAACGATCGATCTCGAGGGCCGGATTGTGAAAGATGGTGTACGTAAAGTCGTGAAAGACCGGCAGCTCGCGCTTAAGGAGCTGGTGAAAGCCGTTCGCGAATACCGTAAATTCACCGATCAGCCGCTGACATTGCGAGGAGGCGACTACGCGGGGGCTGTTCAGGCGCTGAATAAGGCGATCGATCGGGCAACCGGTCTGCTCCAATAATCAAATTCGAGCTGTTCGTCCGCGCGAAATTCGCGGACAACCTCGATTGGTCCAACGGTGTGGCGATTGAACTCGTCCAAATCCTTAACCGGTATCCAGTACGCTTGCTGCCACGGCGCGTCCACTCGCCGAAGATCGAAATTCCGCAGATACTCAGCCGCGATCGCAAATTTTGTGACGTATCCCGCACCTTCAGAATCGACGTGCGCTTCTTGTGCAATTAGACCGGCATAGTGAGGGTTCGGCACAGGGTAGAAATATTCTCCGTCGGGTGGCGCAGGGAGTTGAATCCAGCCGGACTGCTTGATCGATTCCAGTTCGTCAGGGCCTACCGGGTAATAGAGAATGGCTCTTTCGGTAGGCATTGGAGACTTCGGTTACAGGCTGACCCACGCCGGCTCGTCCGATAACAGGACTTCCGCCACGCAATCGAACGCGAGCCACAGCTCCCGTATTTCCTCGGCTTCCGAAGAGTCCTCGGTCATGAATTCCATGCCGACCGACCCGTCCTGAAATATCGCCTGGAGTTTGACCATTCCGGCTTTTAGCACAAGCTGCCGAAAAGAACAGCCGAGGCGCTTGAAGCTAGTTGGTAGGGTAGGGGAACAACGCGATTGATCGGCCAGGCGCTTTACTGCAATCTCGGGTAAATGTGCGGACGATACCCAACGAACCACAGCGGAGGAAGAGATTAGAAATCCCGGTGCCGAACCTGGCGAGAAGACACGAAACGGAATTTAAAGCACGTTAAGGACCGCGTCAGTGGTTTAAACCTGCTCGTTGTGGCCCATCATTCTATGGAATACAACCTACCTGCAGCGAGCTGTCGATCACTTACGCAACCAAGGGCACCATCCGGCATCAGTGATATGGCCCATTTGTCGCCACTCGGGTGGGAGCACATCAATCTAACCGGCGATTACCACTGGGACACATCGCCGACTTTCGGTCCAGATGAATTTCGGCCGCTCCTCACCCACGCACATGGCTTCGCCGCGGCTGCTTAGCGTGCTTTAAATTCCGTTTCGTGTCTTCTCCTCTTATAGATGCGTTTGACAAAGCTCTCATGGCAGGCATAACGTTTTTTTCCTGCAATCAGCTACTCACCGCCGAGTAGAGAAGTCACTGCGTCCCATCTCAACCGATAAGGAGCTTCACCATGGCACAATTGGAACTAGCAGAAGGAATTAAGATCACGACATTCGAGCCGCCGCCGACGGGGTTCGATCCGCTCACCGCTAGCGCAGCGCTGCTGCAGAAGCACGGCTTTCCGCCACGCCTGCCTGAACCTCACCACCAGGAGCGATACAGGAAGGTGTGGAGCCAGCTCAAGAGCAGATTTCATTACATCCAACCAACGTTCCGGGTTAACAGCGAAAGGAGGCACGGTCCGCGAAAACGACTGGCGACCGAAGGCCCCGAGACCGCATTCAACTGGTCGGGCGGAGTTGTGTACGCCCCGGCGGGCACTTCATTCAGATGGGTCCAGGGTGATTGGGTGGTCCCGGACGTCCACGCGCCGACGCACGACCAACTGTACACCTGCGCGAGCTGGATCGGCATCGACGGAGATGGTGGCTCGGACGACGTCTGCCAGGCGGGCTTCGAATGCGACGTCTTCCGGAGCCGTGGCTCCATCTCTCGGAACATCTACGCGTGGCACGTGTGGTACCCTGCGCCTGAGGTACAAATCACGAACCTGCCGGTCAACGCTGGTGACATGGTCACCATGCTGCTTTGCACACCTCAAGACGGGGGGACGGGGGGCGGGGCCGGCTCCACAACGGCGACCGTCTACATCACCGATTACACGACCGGCGCCTCGATGTCGTACATCTTCAGCGCTCCGGATATCGCGCTTAAAGACGGCAGACGCGAGATCACGAAGCTGGTGGGAAACTGCGCCGAGTGGATCGTCGAGGCTCCCCTCGTGAATCACGCTCAGAGCCTAATCGGTGACTACGGCCAGGTCTTCTTCAACGTCTGCGAAGCTTTCCTGACCAGTGGCGCCGCCGTGAACGGCGGCACCGGGGACAACATTAACTTGATTGCCGGCGGCACCGTCGTCTCCCAAGGGATCCTGGTCAGCCCGACCGTCATTGAGTGTTCGTACAGCGGCCCTAAATAGCCGGCGAACCCGCAACGACCTACTCGCTTCCTATGCTCAGGCTAAAGCACAACAGATTGACTCTCTTCAAGCCGCCCTTCAGACCGCTATTCAGAATCAGTCTGCCAAAATCACTTCTATCAAACAAAACTCTCCGGCCTGGTTCGCCTCTAAACGAACTCGGTTAACCTGGCAGAATGAGCTTACTAAAGCTCAGGCGCGCCTTTCACAACTCGAACAGAGATCCGAAAGGGTGGGGCAGATCGCTCAGGCCTCCAGTCTCTACGCCGATTCCTTGCTCAACGAATTCGCTGCACGCAAATTCCGTTTCCACCATCCAGGCCTCGCTCGACAATGGGATCTGCTACAGCAACAACAACGTAAAGCCGCTCTTCAATCGCTCCAGCACAATCACACCATCGATTTGGACCTCGGCCGAACTCGCTCTTTGACTTTATCCTCTGATGCTTGACCGACTATGAAATTCCTTCTTGAGTGGCTGTTCTGGACTCTCATTCTCTTCGTAGGCTTCTGGCTTTCCGTCGCTGGGGCCGTGGTACGCTAGAGAGGCCAACGAAAGCCGCACACTTGATCTTTTTGACGCGATCCCGAAGTATCCATTTCCCAGCACTACAACAAGCACCAAAGCTGATCGAATCCAAGCCCCGTTCACTTTGCGAGGGACGAAATACCTCGCCGAAATTTTGCCGGCGCAGATTAAGGATGCCACAACGGGGCGCGAACGTCTCGTCTTCCCCGGTTCGCGCGAGGAACTGGTTGAGCGGGCGCTACGCTTTATCGCCGTGCAGCAGATTGCAAAGACCAAATTAACTCCCGATCTTCAAACCGGTCGCCAGGCTCTCACTGTGTTCTTCTCCCTTTCGATGCTGCGCAGGCACCTGGAAGAGCTCGGTCACGGCTTCAAGCTCAGCGAAATCAAAGAAGCTCTCGACATTCTCTCCGGAACGATGATCGAACTCTCTCGTGTTGAGGAGGACCAGCTCGAATCGAAAAACGGGAGATTGCCCAGCCGGCGAAGGCATTTCATTAAAGCCACGATCTTGAGCAATTACGCCGGCGCCTTCGAGCAAGGGGACGCAAACGGCGAGCAATCATATGCCGCCATGACGTTCCATCCCCTTGCAAGCCAGGCTATTTTGGGGCTGGCTTATTTCCCGATCAATCACACGCGTGTCAGCTCTCTTAAGCGTCCGCTTTCCCGCTGGCTGGCCAGCCGAATGAGCCACAATTATCGACAAGCCAAGCGGAACGGATTCGTTGATAAGAGTGGCTATCACATTTCTATCAAAACCATTCTCGATGAACGCGGACTACCGCGAGAAGCAAGATTGAGGGCCAATGTTGAATCGGTGCGTACCGCACTGACGGAAATGAAAGCGCGCCGCATTCTCGCCGAGATGATGGCGTACGATGAACAACTTATTCATGCTCCGAGCAAACGCCGGCCCAAGATCGTCGATGCCATCTGGACCCTGTATCCTTCCCCAGAATTCGTTGAGGAGATCGTGAACGGCAATAAAGAGATGTCAACCGCCCGAACACGAGACGGGGGAAAGAAGGGCGAAAGCAAGCTTTTGCAGGGATTCCAGGAGGAGGCAAGCCGGGCCACGCCGCTCACGAGAATTGAGCCACTCGGCGCTCAGATAAACTTAAGCCAATGAGTTGCAGCATCGCGAGTCGGTCCTTCTTTTTCTGGCGTCTATCCCGCCACGAGATTTGGCGCCAACGGGGTAATTCAGTGGCAGAGGTGAACGCGGTGCCCTCGGCGCAATTTAAAGTGAGCATCAGTGGCTCAAATTCGCTGAGCGTTATCGCGGGGGAAATAGGGGCGTTATTCAAAGAAGATCCGCGCAAAAATGACAGGGATAATTGCGGTCCTAGCCCAGAATTACCCCAGAGACCGCAGCCAAGAGAGCCCGGAACCGGGGGAAATAAGGGCGTTATTTCTCCTTGAGAGGCAAATGGCCCATGAGAACCGGGGGAAATAGGGGCGTTAGTCGAAAAGGTGACAAAATACCCCGGGGGAAACAGGGGCGAAACTTCTCAAAGGCCGGGGGAAATAAGGGCGTTATTCCCCCGGAGAGGCAAATGGCCCCATGACAGCCAGGGGAAATAAGGGCGAAATGTTTCTCTGCCAGATCAGGTCGGGGGAAACAGGGGCGCTATTCGGCCAAAAGTCGGGGGAAATAGGGGCGAAATTCGCGCTTTTATGAATCCCAAGACGTTCACATCCACCAATTTACACACTTATTCACATTTACTATCCCTTTCTTTATCCCTTTTATCCAATACTTGAAAAAACCGCGCTTTCCTTCTAACGGTCGCTCACAACCGCTCGCATGAAGCCGCTATTCGCTCGGCCTTCACTCTGGCACCAGACGCTGCGTTTCGCAGCTGATTCCACCAGTCTCTGGACTTACAAAGAAAGAATTCATTTACGCCAGAAAGAAAAGTTGTTGGCTCCGTGCAAGGCTACCTCAAAGTTCATTCCCGCGCTTTATGCCCCGCCTCTGGAGATTTCAAGGCAGGAAACCGAGAACATAACAACTCAAACCGCGAATGGCGTCGGTTTCAACAGATTGATCTTCCCCAACGTATCCTCGTTGACCCGCTACCGGTCGCGATGTTTCTTCCTGATTCGAGACTGCTCGCGACTCAATTTGCGGCGAAATGAATCAGCTTGTGCGTGTCGAGTTCTACCGTGACGAAGTCGTCAGGCGTCTTCGCATTGGCGCGCAGCCGTTCCCGTTGGCCGAAGGAGTTGTTGAACCCATTCTTACTCTTCAAACCGCATTAGGCCCAGACGCTCAAGTCGTTCGATCGATCCATGAAGCAGGCAAAATTGTCTTTCACGCTGCCGGCGACACCGGCAGCATGCTGGATTCGGAAGATATTTATGCGGAAGATGATCGCGTCGTAACCCACAATGGAGGGCTCCCAACGGGCGATTTGGTGAATCTCGTTGAGAAAATCGTTTAATTGGCTATCGATGGGAGTAAGAAAGATTAATTGCCGAGGTCGGTTAACCAGATCAGGAACGGTATAGCTTTCATGCTGCGCGGCAGTGAGGAAACTGACAGGCATGGGGTCTTTCTGAAAGTGGTTTGCAAAACTCTTAAGTTTTGTGAAAGTTCTTTCAAAGGGCGTTTTCCGAGTGAATGCGGTTTTGCAAAAGTATCTTGCAGAAGAGACGCCTTTTGCGAGGATTTTTGCGAAGCCTTATCAAGATGAAGATCGGCTACGCGCGCGTTTCGACCTTTGAACAGAACCTTGATCTACAGCTTCGAGCGCTGGAAAAAGCCGGCTGCAAAAAAATCTTCCGGGAGAAGGTCTCCAGCGCCAAGCGCGAGCGGCCCCAATTTCAGCGCATGCTCGATCAGATTCGGGCGGGCGACACGATTGTCGTCTGGAAACTCGACCGTTTAGCGCGTTCTACCCGTAACCTATTGGAAACGATGGAATCCATCCGTGAGGCGAGCGCAAAGTTTCAGTCGCTTTCTGAGCCTTGGGCGGATACAACCACTCACGCGGGCAAAATGATCATGACGATTTTCGCCGGCATCGCGGAGTTTGAGCGAGACCTGATCCGAGAGCGAACCAGTGCCGGGAGAGAAGCTGCCCAGAAGAGAGGCGTGCGATTCGGGCGCCCTCGAAAGCTGAGTATAGATCAACAACTGTTGGCACGACGGCTTGTTCTGGAAGGCAAAGCCGTTTCCGATATCGCCAAAACCTTTAACGTTCACGCTGCAACGATTTACCGACTCGCTGACGCCGATTCGTCGGACGTTCAGATGGCCATGCATTCATGAGCACCGCTCTATGGATACCCTCAAAACCGAGTCCACCAAGAAACGCGGCATCAACGCCAAACCGAAAAATGCTGTTTGGAATCACTCCCATCTCTTGTCCCTCAAAATCTTATGGAATTGATGCTGCCCCCATCCAAAGGCGCAACCGGCTGGCTGCGCCCTGAACGAGGCGACCTCGCGGGCCGGCGTTATGACGTCGAAACCAGCATTTGCCCGAGCCCGGTTTGTCAGTGCGAGCGTGTGAGGCTCCGCTGCTTTCCAGAGACCACAGAGCAGTCGCCTCAGGCCTCCGTCCCGGTGTGCCTGGAAATAGATTTGGAGCAGTGTGAGATTGTCAACTTCGAGGAACTGAACTCTGATCCCGAATCGATCGCGTTGGCGAAAGCCATCGCCAACGAGATCAGCAAAACGGACTGGAACAAGCTCAGGAGCTTTTATCTCGGTGTTAAACAGTACTTGACCGAGCACACCGATCCGGATCAGATCGACGCGGACTTTTCCCCTGATGTCCTGGCGGGCGACGGCAGCATGGTCGGGTATTACGAAATCCTGCCCTATGCCAAACCGGTTGAGTTCACGCTCGGGACTCAAACTTGGCTGCTAGACGACCAACACTGCGTCCGCGCGAAATGCTCGTGTCAAGAAGCGGTCCTTTCATTCTTTGAACTTCGCCCCTCTGCCCAATACAGCGGTGTTGGCAGCGAGCCGACCCTCTGCATTCGGTATGCGTACGATACTGGACAAATCGAACCGCTTTCAAGGGCAAAGGGTGGACGGTGGTCCGGGCAGGATTTCGTCGATGCGCTAAGAGAAGTCCTACCGGATTTAGATTCCGTCTTGGCCAAGCGCCAAGCTCTGTTGCGGCGATTGTATCGCCGCGCCCTAAGCCGGAAGACAATCCGGTTGCAGGCACCCAAACCTGGTCGAAACGAGCTCTGTCCCTGTGGCAGCGGCAAAAAGTACAAAAAATGTTGCGGTGCTTGACGTCAAATCGTCGCCGCGCGCTGCCCAGATGAACCTTAACTGCATCCATTGTTCCATTGCTCCCCAAGGGCCAAGAACATTCCTCTCGGATCCCCCGGGGAAAAGAAAAGGTGAGTTTTTTACGCGCCGGCTCCCTTGCCCCCTTGCAGTCCAACCCCTTTTATGACTGGTAAGAAGGAGACGCTTTAGCGTAGCCTTTTAAGCGCAATCGCCACAGTCACAATAAAGTGACGGAGAGACGAAGGTGGGCAAGTCGGTGGCCGAGTCCCCCCTAAATGCAACTGGAAAGAGAGGTTTACTATGAAGCCAGAAGGAAGCCCTAGCCCCGCTGAAATAGGCAGCCCAAGCGAGCGCAAAATCACCCTCAAAGAAAAGGCCACCTTTCAATTAAAGGAGTTCCTGGCGATGTTTATCTATCTTTGGCTTATATTGGCCCTGTTCGCCATTCATCGGAGCATTATTCTCGCGGAGCAGCACCTTAATTATCAAGCTCAGGGTTTTGCAATCGTTAACGCTCTCATCCTGGCAAAGGTAATGCTTATCGGGGAGGATTTGAATCTAGGGAACAGGTTCAGAGAAAAGCCGCTTGTACACTCGATTTTGTATAAGTCTCTCGTATTTGCGGTTTTCTTTATCTGCTTTCACATCTTCGAAGAGGTTGTAGTCGGAGTGTTCAGGGGGAAAACTGTCGCTCAGAGTTTGCCGACCATCGGTGGTGGAAGCCTGCAAGGAATAGTGTCCGTGGCAGCGATCGTGTTTGTCAGCCTTATCCCGTTTTTTGCATTCAGAGAAATCGGTAGAGTGATCGGCAAACGCGAACTGTGGTCTCTACTCTTAGGCCGTGGAACCAGGGTTTATACTCTTCAATCGAGGCCGCAACAGTGAGCAGAGGGTATGGACGTGGTGCCAGTCGGTGGACCTGGCGCGCGACGTCGTAGCTGGAATTCACAGACGCAAACCACATTGGTCACCTTCGATCGGCTATTTTGTGCTGCGATTTGCCTGCTGTGACAGCGTATGTCGGCCCGCACACTTTTGGGCTGGTGGTGGTAGATGGGGCGCATCTCAAATGAGATCTTTGACCTCGAATTCGATCAAGCCCGAGGGCCTGCCGTCATACCGGCGCAACCTGGCGTAATGGCTTGACTCATCCTCCTCCGCTGCTAGCATTTGCCCCCCTATGTCCGACCGTCCGGTAACGGAGTACATTCCTGAGGACGCGCCCCCGCCAGGCGACGGCATGCGCTGGATCCCCGATGGCACGTTCCGGATGGGCGACGACAATGCATACCCTGAGGAAGCGCCCGCGCATACAGTGGCGGTGAGCGGCTTCTGGATCGACGAGTACGTCGTGACCAATGCCGACTTCGCCGCTTTCGTGACGGCAACCGGATACCTTACCGTCGCCGAACGCCCGCTCGATGCGGCCGCCTATCCGGGTGCCGATCCCAGTCTCCTGACCCCCGGTAGCACTGTTTTCTTCATGCCCACTCGCCCTGCGAACCTGGGCGAGCCGATTGATACAACCCATACCCCCAACACGAAAGCATAATCAACGATGGACAGCGAAGATAAGAAACATCGTTCGCATCTCCCAATGGCCAGTCGCGAACGAACCGGGCTGGTCACCTATGACGCGAAGGATCCGGACAGCAAATTCCCGCCGATCGAGCAGTTGCGCCCGCCCAAGGGCGCGCCCAACGTTTTGCTTATCCTCCTCGACGACGCCGGGTTCGGATCCTCGAGCGCCTTTGGCGGCCCGTGCCAGACGCCAAACGCTGAAAGGCTAGCGGCGGGCGGGCTGAAGTACATCCGCTTTCACGATACCGCCCTCTGCTCCCCAACGCGGCAGGCGCTGCTGACAGGGCGCAACCACCACTCCGCGGGCATGGGCGGCATCACTGAGATTGCCACCGGCGCGCCGGGCTACAGCTCGGTTTTGCCCAATACCATCTCGCCGCTCGCCCGGACCCTGAAGCTCAACGGCTATTCGACCGCGCAGTTCGGCAAATGTCACGAAGTACCGGTATGGGAGACGAGCCCGGTCGGACCGTTCGACGCATGGCCCACAGGCGGCGGCGGGTTCGAGTATTTCTACGGCTTTATCGGCGGTGAGGCAAACCAATGGTATCCGACGCTCTACGAGGGCACCACGCCGGTCGAGCCGAAAAAGACGCCCGAAGAGGGCTATCACTTCATGGAGGACATGACCGATAAGGCTATAGCCTGGATCGCGCAGCAGAAGGCACTGGCACCCGACAAACCGTTCTTCGCATACTTCGCACCCGGCGCGACCCACGCGCCTCACCATGTGCCCAAGGAGTGGGCCGACAAATACAAGGGCAAGTTCGACCAGGGCTGGGACAAGCTGCGCG
>Ga0209656_10002724_pt1 | contig 11442 bp, 9 predicted proteins | sample BogFormECP12_OM2_FD_188239 | JGI IMG/M metagenome (GOLD analysis project Ga0209656, IMG submission 188239) | Bog forest soil microbial communities from Calvert Island, British Columbia, Canada - ECP12_OM2 (SPAdes) (version 2) | ecosystem: Environmental > Aquatic > Freshwater > Wetlands > Bog ... | reverse complement strand
CGCCTTCGCCGCCAGTTCACTCGCGGAGTCGGTGCGCGCGGCGGACAGGTAGCCGCGCAAGACCATTACCGGCTCGGCGTCGGACGGCACGTTCAGCGACCGGCCCAGCATGTCCACGCGCCGACCAGTGAACGAGGGCGGGTCGCCCGGATAGCGCCCGAACTTCGAGGGACCGAAATCGGCCGTTCCCCGCCACCGGTACGGGAACGGCCCGCCGCCGTGCGCCGCGTAGAAGGACCAGACGTCGAAGTCCTTGACGCCGGTCCTGCCGTCCAGGTAACGCAGGGCGGCACCCTGGCACAGCGCCCTGCAGATAAGCAGGCCTGCGTAGCGCCCCGCACCCCGCGGGCGGCGCGCGAACAGCCCGGCCTCGGCCTCAGCGGCGAGCGCGGCCAGCCGCAGCAGGTCCTGGATGTCGATGCGAGCCAGCGACCGCGCCGGACCAGTTTCCATCACCCCAAGATCCTCCCTCATGGCCTGCTGGTCTAGGACCGCGGAGACCAGCGCCAAGGCCAGGCCGGGCAGAAGGGAACCGCTGTCAGCCATCACCGCCGGGTTCGTGTCCCTGGCGACCATGCTCATCCCCGGCCCGGTGATCACCTCCGGGTAATCGGCGGCCCAGCCTGTAGCCCGGAGTCTGCGGGACAGTCGGCCACCGCCGCGCAGCGGCCGGCATCGGGTGCCCGCAGCGGCTGCGCCGCGTTAGCCGCGACCAGGGCGCCTGGCCACGAGCCACACGACGACGAATACGGCCATCGCGATCAGTCCGACTATGACAAAAGTCTTGAGCGTAGCCACGATCCCGCCCGCAGCCGTGACGACAAGCCATATGGCGAGGATCGCGCCGAGGATTGTCCCGATGATCCGGCCCATGTCCCCAGTATGCCGCCGGATCTATGCCGACGGTGAGCCCGGCGCGATCATCGCCTTGCTTTTCCCGGGGCCGCGCTGGGCCGCGTCGTCGTTCACGGCACGATCGCCGCCCTCGCCGCGCGGTAACGCGTCGACTGAAACCAGCTCCGCCTGGCGGTCAGCCGCCCGGCGGCGCTGCCGACCACTTACCTGACAACTTCGTCGTAGTGACACATCGTGACCCCAAGGTGAACGGGAACCGCCGGTCTGTAGTTGCTTGAGTTGGTTACGATACGCTCGCTTGTCACGCTAGGTGACTGGGGAGCGGTGTTATTCATCGAGCCGCGGGAGCTCATGTCCTCCGCTCGGAGTCACAGCTGGGGATGGGCCGTTTCGTGACGCTGCATCCGCGAGCCTGGCCATGCAGGGTCCCGGGCCGCTCAGGCTGGTTGCGGTGCTAGCTGGGCACAGGCGCGCAGGCTGGCGTAGTGCGCGGCGGCGCGCCGGGCGGCGGCGCCGCGGTCGGCGATGGGCTGGCCGGTGCCGGAGACGACGGCGGGGATGAAGCGTGCGGTCAGCGGGGCGTGCGGGTGGATGGTGAGTTCCAGCACGCCGGTGGCGGTGCTGTAGGAGCGCTCCCACCACAAGAAGTTCCCCAGGCCGTAGGCGATGAAGGTGTGGCCGAGCCACCCGGAGCCCTGCAGCATGTGGGCGTGGGCGCCGATGATGATGCTGGCTCCGGCGGCGGCGAGCTTGGGCGCCAGCGCCAGCTGGGCCTGGTCCGGGCAGGCCTGCCCCTCGGTTCCCCAGTGCATGAACACGATGACGATCGGTGCCAGCCGCCGGGCGGCCCGCACCGCGGCCAGGGTGCGGGGCAGGTCGATCGCGTTGGCCTCGCCGGGCCGGCTGGGCGTCGCCACCCAGGACGAGGCGAGCTCGGCCACCTGCGAGACCCCGACCACCGCGAACCTGACCCCGTTGATGGTCCTCACGTACGGCGCCCACGCCGCGGCGGCGCTGGTCCCGATCCCCACGTACGGGAACCGGGTGGCCCTGGCCGCTGCCAGCGTGCCCGCCAGCCCGGCGGGCCCGTAGTCCAGGACGTGGTTGTTCGCCATCGTGACCAGGTCGATGCCAGCGTCGCGCAGCGCGGTGAAGGCGGCCGGCGGGGCGCGGAAATGGTAGGTCTTCGGCTGCGGCGTCCCGCCGCCGGTGATGGCGGTCTCCAGGTTCACCGCGGCGAAGCTGGCCGACCGCAGCACCGCCGCGATCGGGCCGAACGCCGTGGCCGGGTCGGCCAGCAGCCGCGCGGTGCGGCCGGCGAAGTTCACATCCCCGGCGAAGGCCAGCGTGATACTGCCCGCAGCGCGAACAGCGCCGCCCTGCCTTCCGGCCAGTCCCGCCTGGCCAGGCGCGGCCCGGCTGGTGGTGGCGGCCCGGGGCGACGGCGGAGCGGCCGTGCAGGCTGTTCCCGCAAGCACGGCCAGCACGCCGGACACAACCGCGACCACCCGGCGGATCACCACCAGCCCAGCCTATGGGTGCCCGCGTGGACGGCGCCCCCGGCACCACCCCCGCCTGGCTCCCATGACCGGGCCTGCGCCGCCCGGCTGCCATCCTCCAGATCGGCTACGCCGCATCGGCTCGACGGCCGGGAACAACAGGTCGCGCCGACAGATGGTGTCACGCTACGTGATAGACACGTCTACGGAGAACGCCCACCGAGCCGCCGTTCTGATCGGCTTTTGACGCCGTTGTCAAGGCAGACGTTAGCGACGCATAGCGAGATGTTCTGTGCCGCGCTGGCCGTGGTCATTGGCCAGTCGCGGGGTTGCCCGCTGCCCCCGCGAAGAAGTCGGGTGTCAGCGGCCAGAAAAGCCGGAGCGTCCCGCCAGGCGGCACCGCCAGCCAGCGTTGATCCAGGTCCCGGACGCCCCGGATGGCCATGGCGATCGCCTCGTCATCGACCTCGGCAAGCAGGTGGTCCAGTGATGGGTCGTTCTCCCGGGCCACCCGGTCCCGCATCCCGTGCACGGTGTCGGGGCCATCACCCCACCGGTTGACCACGCAGTTAGTGATCGTCTTCGTCCGGCGGTGCCCGGGGGTAAGCCACACCTCTGTTGGTGCACCGGCTGCGGCCCCGGAAACGATCCGCCCGTGCTTGTGACGATTGGGATCGCGAGCGGTTGCCGCCTGGCTCGGTGCCGCGTGAGACCCGGCGGCCAGTTCTCCCCAGAGCCCATCGGTGATGCCGAAGAGGGACTCGACGACCAGATGCGGAAGGTCATGGATGACGTGAATCGGGCCACGCCAGGTGACGCCGCCGGCCGTCAGGTAGGCACGGTCGCGATCGCCCAGCCAGGCCGCCTTGACCAGGGTTATCTCCATCACTGGCAGGATCATTCGGGGACGACGCGGATGCCGTAGCGCTCCCCGATCCGGGTCCGCTCACCACCGGTGGTGGCGGCGTTGATCTGGTGGAAGTACTCTTCGATGCCGCCTGGGACGGCGATCAGTAGCAGCCGGACAGGAGGGCCTACGGCCCAGAACCGGTGCGGGCGCCCCCGGGGCAGGAAGACGAAGCTGCCCGCCGCGGCGCCGAACGCGTCGCCGTCACAGCGGATGGATAGATCGCCGTCCAGAACGTAGAAGCACTCATCCTCGCGGTCATGGACATGCAGCGGCGGCCCGGCCCCGATGCTGGTCTCCAGCACGCTCAGGGCTCCGCCCGTCGAGTGCCGCGACGCCTTCAGGCCGGGATCGCCAGCCAGGCCAGCGCCAGCCAGAACAACGTACCCGGTCAGGAAGTCGGTCATGGGATACATGATCACCCCAAGTGCCCCTGCGGGGCACGCTGACGCCAGGCACGAGAGCTCGGATTGACCTCGCGCGCTAAGCCGCCGATCTGGCGCCAAGTCGCAGTTGGCCGACATGCCGTCCGAGCCGCACCCGAACAGGGTGATCTGCAACTGGCCGCAGATAGGTAAAGCGCGGCGCCGGAGTTCATCGGGCTCAGCGGGGGCCGGGGCGGCTAGGCGTTGACCGGCCCGTGTGCCCAGGTTGCCTCGACGCCGCAGCCCGCGGCAGATTCCCTGGGACGCGGCGCCTGCGGCTACGAGAAGCAGGCGCTCGCCGGATCGTTAGGCGATGCCCGGCTCGGTACGATCGCCGCATGGCCTATGACGAAGATCTCGCCACTCGTATCAGGGACCTGATCGGCCCTGATCCTGATCTGACCGAGAAGAAGATGTTCGGCGGCCTGGCCTTCCTCATCCGTGGGCACATGGCGATCAGTGCCAGCGGCCAGGGCGGCGTGCTGGTCCACGTCGATCCCGGGCGGTCAGGCGACCTCACGGCTACGACCAGGGCCACCACCGCGGTGATGCAGGGCCGGGAGATGCCCGGCTGGCTGCGCGTCAGCCCGGAAGACCTCGCCAGCGACGACGACCTTTCCGGATGGGTGGAAATCGGCATCGGGCACGCACGGTCGCTGCCGCCCAAGCAGCCCGCGAAGAAGAAGCCGAAGAAGTAAGCGACGCTATGCGCGACCTTCCGCGCGCCGCGGACCGTTGTCGCTCGCAACGAGCGCCGAGCCGGTCACGGCAAGCATCAGCGACAGGTCGTGAACACGGCGGGACTTACCCGATGGGCCATGCGGGACGGGCCGGCCTGGGACGGCGGGACCGCCGCCCGGGCGCTGCCGGGAGCCGGGTGGCCCCGGGACCGGACATGCCGGTCCCTGCAGGATGGCGGCAGGACTGGTGACCTTGGCCCTTGCCGCCCGGGACCAACGCCTGCGGAACCGCCCCGCGGCAGCGCTATCGTGAAGATTGCTCAAGGGAAGGGAACCCGGAGGGACACCGAAGGGGAACCGGAACCGGGCAACGGCCGAAGGGGACGAACCGGAGAACGCCGGACGAAGGGAAACCAGAGGAAGGCGGGCGAAGGGGGAGACCCGGCGGGCAAACGGGAAACCGGAGGAAAGCCCGCGGGGGAAACCGGAGGACGTGAGGTGAGGCCCCAGACCACCCGGTGAGAATCCGGGGATCCGGGGCCGCACGCATCTACGATGCCGCTGGCGGAGTCCTGGCAGGTCTGCGTGAACTGCGCATAGTCGCCCGCCAGCTTCCTGCCGCGCAACGGCCGTCTGTCAGTCGCGCGGCCCCAGCCGCTGCACTCCCCGGGAGCGCGACTACGCCCTCGGCGGTCTGCTGATCGCAAACTGCAGTTGACTCGGCAATCATGGCTGCTCGCATATCCGCCGTTCGGTTCGCTAATAACGAGAACCGTTCACTTGGTTGCGGCTGTGCATAAGGAATATTCTGTGACGGTGGCGGCAGCCAGCGGCCCGCGATGCTACTCTGCGGGCGGCTGTCCAGGCTCGGCTGCACGTTCGTTCGGCGGTAGGTATCGCAACTGCGGCAGGCGTTTGATCAGCCGCTAGCGGACGGCGCTCCGAGCGTCTCTGCCAACTGTCCGCCCCTGGTCATGCCAGGCAACGCACGAGGAGCACGACAGTATCGGCCGCAGCGACACGATCCTTTGCGATCTCCTCGTAGCAACTGCCCGCCGTACTTGGTGAGAACCGGCAGGAACGCGGCCGCGTATCGCTGATACCGGGCGCGGTCGTGAATGGTGAGCTGAGCTATCGCGTACACGGTCACCTGGGCCACCGTACCGGTCGCGACAGCAGGCTGGCAGCGGCTGCGGGCGCAGATTCCCAAGCTGGCGGTGCGGCGGTGTCACGTCAGTGCCAGAACGGGCCAGGCTCCAGTGCGGACCTCGTGGCCTCAGCACCGGCCTCAGCCAGTCAGCGGCCGACCCCGATTAGCCGGGATGGGCGAGCCGGAAGTTTCGCTACGATGACGACGGCGGTGAAAGGCGGCGGCGGTGCACGGTGACGGCATGATCGAGAACCCGAGGTCGGGAGAGCAGGTGGAGTTCGTGTCCGAGACCTCCGAAGCCCTGACCATGCTCACGACGTGGACGCGGCCCGGTCACCGTGCGACCGAGCATGTCCACCCGAATATGGAGGAGCGCTTCGAGGTGCTCGAGGGCCGGGCCGCGTTTCGCGTCGATGGCGTCGAGGTCGTGGCCGCGGCCGGTGAGGTCGTTGTCGTTCCGCCGGGCAGTCGTCATCTTGCCTGGAATCCGACCGACGCACCAGTGCGGCTGAAGGTCGAGATGCGCCCGGGTCTGCGGTGGGCGGAGTTCACCCGCCGGCTCTTCCGGGGCGACGATGCGATGCAGCTACTCAGTGAGTACAGCGCCGAGGTCATCGTCCCGTCGCGATGAGTGTTCCGGACGGGGATAACCCGGCGTCGCGAGCGGACGGCCTTGCTGGACAAGCGGGGCACATTCAGGCCACATGACGACGGCATCGGGCCCGGAATGATGAGAACTACCGAGACGCGGCGCCGAGGGCCTGCGGGCGCAGCTGGTACTGGCCCAGCGGAGATCTCCGACGCTCGCCGACTGCGTCGCGCGCCTGCGTTTGGCCCGGCAGCCCCGGGTCACGCGGGGCGCCCGGCCTTATCTGCAGGCGTGCGACCGGGAGCTTGCGGCCGGTGTGCCGGATACCGCGCCCGCCTGCTGAGGCTCACACCGGCTGAGCAGGCGGTGCCGCGGCTGGTCGCCGCCGGCCGCTCGGCCGGCAAACCGCAGCCGAGCCGTATGCCAGCGTCGGGACTGTCGAGTTCCACCTCGGGCACATCTTCGACAAGCTCGGCGTCCGATCCCGCAGGACCTCATCACCCGCATCGGCGCCCCCGCCGCCTCACCTGCAGGGAAACCGGGGTCAAGCCTGGGGCGGCCTCGTAGCGACCCGGTCCGGCGGGCCGGCCGACGACGACGGGGTGACGCCGGACGTCGTGGAAGGCGGGCTGGCGCCGTGTTGGCCCCCCACAGGTCGAGCGTCAGCTCACCGCTGGTGATCAGCGGCTCGCCCGGGGCGCGGTGGGTGGACGAGATGCTTGCAGCCGGCGCGGGCGGCTTGTTCACCATCTGCGCCTCGCGGCCTGGGCCTGGCTGAAAGCCGATGCCGGATCGTCGGGTGATGTCCCGCGCAGGCCTGGCGCCTTACCAGTGCACACGGTGTACGGCACGATGGTGGGATGGGCAGGTGCGGCGACGAGGTGCGGGACGCTCTGGTGCGCCAGTGGGAGGCCATTGCCGCTGCTGTCGCCACCGTCGATCTTGAGATTGCGAGTCGGGTACGCGGCTGGCGTAACCGGGAAGTTGTCGCTCATCTGTGCCTTCAGCCGGCTCTGCTGCGCCGGTTTGCCGCGGCCGCGTCGATGCGGGATGCCGTGGTCGACGTCGCGGCGAATCTGGCCGGGACCCGCTCCCTTGCCGGGCTCATCGACGCTTCGGCGCGCGAGGCTGCCGAGGCGGGCAGGGTCGATTTCGCGAGGGCTGTCGAGGATGCTCTGCCGTCATTGCGCGCGGCAGATCTTTCCGCGACCGTCGTGACGATGCAAGGGCCAATCCGGCTCGTGGATTATCTCATCACCCGCTGCGTGGAAGCGGTCGTGCACGGGAGCGACCTTATCGATCCGGTCAGCCCGGACCGCGTCGCGCAGGCCATCACGGCCCGGGCGCTGCTGGAGGTGCTCGCTGTCCGGGCTCCGCACCTCGTCCGAGAGGCCCGGCAGCTCCGGCTGCCGGTCTGGATCGATGTCGCGACCGGACGGCGGCCGGGCTCCGGGAGCCTGGCAGTAGCAGTCCCCGTGATGACCTGAGCCGCACGGGCCAGGTCTCATGTGAGAAGCTCGCCGCACGCCCGCGGCCGCCGGGTCAGCGACGCAACACAATGGCGCTGTTTACCGCCGGGGCAGAGGAAGAGCCGCGGCTGGCTCGGGCCGCTCGTCTGCGGCCAGCAACTGCCCGCCGTCCTGGGTGAGAGCCGGCATGAACGCGGCCGCGTATCGCTGATACCGGACCGGTCGTGATTGGCTAGCTGAGCTATCGCGTACACGGTCACTGGGCCACCGTACCGGTCGCGACAGTAGGCTGGCAGCGGCCACAGGTCCAACGGGCCGAGGGTGTGCTCGACCTCGTCGAGGGCCGCGGTGAACGCCGATGTCAGCGATGAGGGGGCCGGGCAGCAAGGAACTGCATGTTGCCCAGGCGGGGGATTTAGGGGGACGATAATGATCTATTCCGGCGGGCCGCTCCAGGCCGATATCCCAGATCTTGATCTGGCGAGCTTCACCCTTCATCGCGCGAGGGAACTCGGCGACAAGCCTGCGCTGATCGATGGTCCCTCTGGCCGGGCGGTGAGCTACGCCGACCTTGAGCGGTCAGTGCGCAGCCTTGCCGCGGGGCTGAGCGCGCGCGGATTTGCCAAGGGCGACACGTTCGCCATCTTCATGCCCAACGTTCCCGAGTACGCGGCCGCGTTCCATGGCGCGGTGGCGGCTGGCGGCCGATGTACGACGGCCAACCCCCGCTACACGGCGCGCGAGCTCGGCCACCAGCTCGCCGATTCGCGCGCGAAGCTGCTGCTGACGACGCCGCCGTCCCTCGACGTCGCCCGCCGGGCCGCCGCGCAGGCCGGTGACTGTGAGGTGTTCGTGCTCGGCGAGGCCGCCGGGGTTTTGTCCTTCTCCGATTTGCTCGGCGATCCCGGCGCGGCGCCGGACGTGGCGTTCGACCCGGCAAACGACATCGCCGCGGTCCCGTATTCGAGCGGCACGACCGGGCTGAGCAAGGGAGTGATGCTCAGCCACCGCAACCTGGTCGCCAACATGGTCCAGTGCGAGGCCCTGTTCGCCCTGTCTCCCGACGACGTGGTGATCGCCGCGCTGCCGTTCTTCCACCTCGCCGGGCTGGCCGGGATCATGAACACCGGGCTGCGCGCGGGCGCGACGATCGTGACCATGCCCCGCTTCGAGCCTGGGCCGTTCCTTGACTTGCTGGAACGCTACGCGGTGACGCGCGGCCATGTGGTGCCTCCGATGGCGCTGGCGCTCGCCCGCCACCCGGCGGTAGCTGGCCGGGACCTCACGGCCTTGCGGCACATCACGTGCGGCGCCGCGCCGCTGGGCGCGGAACTGGAAGAGGAAGTGGCCCAGCGGCTGGGGTGCGAGGTGAGCCAGGTATACGGCCTGACCGAGACCAGCCCGATCACGCACATGACCCCCCCGTTCAGCGGCGCCGGCAAGCGCGGCTCGGTCGGCCCGGCGGTCCCCGGCACCGAATGCCGCCTGGTCGACCCGCACACCGGCGCCGATGCCGCAGCGGGGAAACCCGGCGAGGTGTGGGTGCGCGGCCCGCAGGTGATGCGCGGCTACCTCAACAACCCGGAGGCGACCGCCGCGACGATCGACCCCGAGGGCTGGCTGCACACCGGGGACCTCGGGATCGCCGACGAGGACGGCTGGCTCACGATCGCAGACCGGGTCAAGGAACTGATCAAGTACAAGGGCCTGCAGGTCGCTCCCGCCGAGCTGGAGGCGATCCTGATCACCCACCCGCAGGTCGCCGACTGCGCGGTCATTGGCGTCCCCGACGAGCAGGCCGGGGAAGCCCCGAAGGCGTTCGTGGTCCCGGCGGGCGACGACTTCGACGCCGACGCGGTCCTCGGCTTCGTCGCCGGGCAGGTAGCGCCATATAAGCGCATCCGCCTGATCGAGTGCGTGCCAGAGATCCCCAAGTCGCCCTCGGGGAAGGTGCTTAGGCGCCTGCTTCGCGCTCCTGAGCGTGTGAGCTGACAGGACGCGTTGGCGCTGACTTGACGTATTCCTCATAGTTGGTGATTGCGGGTCCGGCCACTTCGGCGGCGTAGCCGGAACCGTCGTGTGCCACCGTCTGGCGAGGACGCAGGACTTGCCGTCGGCGCCCTGCGCCGCGTCACACCAGCGGATCGCCGGCTTCATGCAGGCCCGAGGATATCTTCGGCCTTGACCTGGCCGATCAGCAGCGGACTTTCTTCACCTACGCCTACTCGGTCTACCAGGTCGAATACAGCCGCAACCTGCTGTTCCGCTCCGGCCGGCAGATGCAGGACATCTTTGACGCCGCGGGACCGGACCCGGTTCCGGCTGGATGTCCCTCAGGTGATCACGCTGTTCGGCGCCAAGACGCGCCCGCGCACCGCCCGCGGCCGCCGGCCTCCCCGGCTTGAGGTCGCGATCGAGACACCTGCGTATGACCTGACCAAGTTCAAGGTCCACTCCGGGAACCTTGAAGGGTTACACCAAAGGCGAACGCGTCCTGCGGTTCGAAGGCATCGCCCACAACACCAAGGACCTGCGCTGCGGCCGCACCCTGGACAAGTTCGCGCCCATCGTCACCCGCCTCCGGCAGATGGTCGGGGAGTTCTGCACGGCACTGGACTGCGTCGATGTCGGCTTCATCCCCGACGGCCTGCTCGATGCCCTGCCCGCCGCCTCCCAGGTCGGCGGCACCCGCGTCGGCGGCATCGATGTGAACAAGCCCCGCAGCCGGGCCGTGCTCGCCGCCGCCCTCGCGCTGGCCATCGCCCCCGGCGGCTTCACCGTCGCCGACTTCACCACTAAGGTCCGCGCCATGACCGGGCAGGCCGGCTACACCATCCGCAACGCCGCCTACGATCTGCGCAAGCTCCGCGGCAAGCACCTCGCCGGCAAACCCGGCCGGACCCGCCGGTACCTGATCTCACCCGCTGCCGCCCCGTATCATCAGCGTCCTGCTCACCCTCCGGGAAGACGTCATCGCGTCCCTCCTCGCCGGCGTCGCCGACCCGCGGATCCGCCGGACCCCCCGCCACTGGACCGACATCGACCGGCACTGCTAAGCGCTACGCCTGGAGATGATGGCCCTGTTCGCCGACATCGGCATCGCCTGCGGATGAGCATCGACAACATTTTGTCGATCGAGTCCCCTCAAGCGCCTAGTCGTCGGATCCGGAGTCTCGTTCGTCGGCCGCGGTAACCACGAACTCGGCGCGATCCCAGGGCAATGGCAGGTCTTCGCGGTCACCACGCCGCAGGGCTAACCCGGCCAGGCAATCGAGCATCGGACGCGGATCGGCTTAGCTGCCCGGTCCAAGACGGCATCCTGGTCCCCCTCACCGCATGAAGGCAGTACCACATAACTGGAATCCCTACTGATGTGATAGGCATATGCGAACTTGTGTGCGCAGAACATCCGTTACGAAGCAGGCGTAACGGGCCTTCAGCAGCTTCCTGAGGCATGAGGCTGGTCGGCCATATGGGTGGGCGCGGGCAGCGCCGCCAGTCCTGACATGCAGGGCTTCCGTTGTGTGGTGGGCTCGCTTATCGTAGGTGCAGCGGCGGTCGCGCCCGCCCGCTCCGAGCCAGGGTTCCGCCCACGCTGGTCCTGGTGACGAGGACAAGGGTCACTGACTCGCGCTTTTCCCGGGATGCTGGTTCATGCCGTCCTGGCGGGGTGCGCGGGGCCTTGCCGGAAGGATTGCAGTGACCAGGGATCGTGCCCGCAAGAAGTCAGTCCGTGCGCAGATGGCCGCCAGCGGAGAGCCCTACAGCGTCGCCGCTCGCAAGCTCGGCGGAACCGGAGCCGCGGACGAAGCGGCCCGGGATGAGGTCATCACCCGGGTGGAGGCCACGCTCGCGGCGGTCAGCGCCC
>Ga0209656_10002722_pt1 | contig 11446 bp, 11 predicted proteins | sample BogFormECP12_OM2_FD_188239 | JGI IMG/M metagenome (GOLD analysis project Ga0209656, IMG submission 188239) | Bog forest soil microbial communities from Calvert Island, British Columbia, Canada - ECP12_OM2 (SPAdes) (version 2) | ecosystem: Environmental > Aquatic > Freshwater > Wetlands > Bog ... | reverse complement strand
TCTCCGACGCCGAGCGCGAGGCGGTCACCGACCGGCTGGCCGAGCACTTCGCCGCTGGCCGCCTCGACCAGGCCGAGTTCGACGACCGGGTCGGGCGGGCCATGAGCGCCAAGACCCGGGCCGACCTGAGCGGGCTGTTCGCCGACCTGTCGGAAACAGGGGCTCCGGCAGTCCCAGAGCTTCCGCGGGGTGGCGGCAGCACGCCGGGGGGCGGGCCGCGCGGGCCGGGGTCACCGATCGAGTTCCGGCTCGACGCCGCCTCCGGGGTGCCGACCTACCTGCAGCTTGTGCACCAGGTGGAGCACGCGCTGCGGCTGGGCTACCTCAAGCTGGGCGATCAGCTGCCGAAGGTCCGGGACGTGGTCGCCGCGCTGGCCATCAACCCGAACACGGTGCTGAAGGCCTACAAGGAGCTGGAGACCAAGGGCCTGACGGCCGGGCGGCCCGGCCAGGGCACGTTCATCCAGGCCACGCTGAGCCAGGTCGCGCTGCCGGAGCTGACCGCACTGCGCCGCTCCCTGTCGGGCTGGCTGACCGCCGCGGACGGCGCCGGGCTGGACGAGGACGGGATGGTGGCGCTGTTCACCAGCGCGCTGCGGGATTTCCATGAGCGCCGCAGCGGGTCGCGCACCCGCGGCGGCGCGGCGGGCGGCGGAACGGAGGGCGTCGCATGAACATCATCGAAACCAGCGGCCTGAGCAAGCGGTACGGCAGCACGTGGGCGCTGCGCGAGTGCTCGCTCGCGGTCCCGGCCGGGCACGTGGCCGCGCTAGTCGGCCCGAACGGCGCCGGCAAGACCACGCTGCTGAAGCTGGCGGTTGGCCTGGCGGCGCCGACCGCGGGCACGGTCACCGTGCTGGGCGGCCGGACGCCCGGGTCGCCGGCCGCGCTGGACGGCATCGCGTTCGTCGCCCAGGATGCGCCGCTGTACAAGAACTTGCCGGCCGTGGACATGCTGCACCTGACCCGCAACCTGAACCGCCGCTTCGACCAGCGCTACGCGGAAACCCGGCTGGCCGAGTTCGGCATCCCGCTGAGCCGGAGGGCCGGGAAGCTGTCCGGTGGCCAGCAGGCGCAGCTCGCGCTGACCCTGGCGCTGGCCCGTCGGCCGCGGCTGCTGCTGCTGGATGAGCCGGTGGCGATGCTGGACCCGGTTGCCCGGCACGACTTCATGGCCACGGTGCTGACGGCGGCGGCCGAGGACGGCGTGTCGGTGCTGCTGTCCTCGCACGTGCTGGCCGAGCTCGAGCGGGTGGCCGACTATCTCATCCTGCTGTCGCGGGGCCGGGTGCAGGTGGCCGGCGAGATCGACGACCTGCTCGCCAGCCACCGCGTGCTGACCGGCCCGGCCGCCGAGGCCGGCCGGTATGCCGAACGGTCGGTGGTGCATGTCCGCCGCGGTGAGGCGCAGGCCCACCTGCTGGTCCGGGCCGCCGCGGACGATCCGGTCCCGCCGGACTGGGAGGCGCACCGGGTCGGCCTGGAAGAACTCGCCCTGGCCTACCTGCGCGAGCCCGGCGCTGCGGCGCTGCCCGGCCCGGCCCGCGCCCGGGCTCTGCCGCTTGAAACTGGCGAACCGTCGGAGGTGACGCGATGACCGCGCTGACCATGCCCGCCCGCCCGGAGCAGGACGCCAGCCTGCGGCCGGTGCCGTGGCGGCGGATGGCCTGGGTCACCTGGCGGCAGCACCGCTTCGCGCTGGCCGGAGTGGCCGCGCTGCTGGGCGCGCTGGCGGTGTGCCTGTGGCTCGTCGGCCTTCAGGTGCACCACGCCTACGCCGCAGCGGCCGCCTGCCACCCGGCAGGCTCGGCTATCTGCTATGACATGTTCAGCAGCTTCAGTGGCATGGACGGCTTTCTGGCCAATGGCTTCATACTGCAGGCAGTGCCCGCGCTGATCGGGGCGTTCGTCGGGGCGCCGGTGCTGGCCCGGGAGATGGAGACCGGGACCTTCCGGTACGCCTGGACGCAGGGCTTCGGCCGGTGGCGCTGGACGCTCGCCAAGCTGGTGCTGCTCGCGATGGCGGTGGCCGCGGCTGCCGGGTTGTTCACCCTGCTGATGTCCTGGTATTACCAGCCGTACTTCGCCGCGGGCAACCAGACCCCGCAGACCCCGCTCTTTCCTGGCCTGTTCGGCCTGCGCGGGGTCGCGTTCGCCGCCTGGACGCTGGCCGCCTTCGCGATCGGCGCCCTGGCCGGCGTGCTCATCCGCCGGGTCGTCCCCGCGATCGCCGCGACCCTGGCCGCCTACGCCGGGCTCGCCTTCGCGACCGGGCTGTTCCTGCGCCAGCACTACCTGACGCCGCTGCTCACCAGCAACTCCAACCCGCCCGGCTCCGCGTGGATCATCAGCCAGCAGTGGCAGACCACGGGCGGCCAGCCGGTCAGCCAGTCCGTGCTCAGCCAGGTCCTCCAGGGGGCACCACAGCTCGCCGGGAAAGGCGGGGTCCCGAAGTCCCTCAACGTGACGCAGTACCTCAGCCAGCATGGCTACACGCAATGGACGAGCTATTAGCCGGCCAGCCGGTTCTGGCCATTCCAGTGGATCGAGGGCGGCTGGCTGCTCGCGCTGTCGGTGCTGCTGATCGCCGTGACCGTCTGGCTGGTCCGCCGCCGGGCCGCCTGAATACCCGGCAACCGCGGCTCAACCCGCCAGCAGCCATGGTCCTGACGACCGCGGCAACCAGCCTCGCCACGCCGATCAAACGGATGCCACGCCACACGGTCCCGCCTCGCTGATGATGTTGCTTGCCTCGTTCAGCGCGGGACTGTCGCGGTGCTGGCCGCATGACCGGGCGCACCAGTTCTTATCCCGTGCCCGCTGGAATACCGATGACCTGGGCCTGGCGGTGGCCAAGCTGGTCGTGGCGCGGCCGAGCCCCGGCGCTCCCCCGCTGGCTCCGCGCCGGTGAGGCCGACGGTCCGCCTGCCGCAAAGGCGGGCCGCCGGCGCTCAGGCTCATCTACCTAGCGGGCGGGCTCGAAACCAGGGTGGCGAAGGGCAGCGCGGCATGAAGGGCCGCCCCGCGCCGCTCACCCGAGGCTATGCCTTGGCGGAGCTTCAATCATCGTGAACGGTTACTGCCCCGATCGGCAGTAACCGTTCACGATCATGGTCGGCGGTCGGTCGCGGCAGCGCATCACGGCGAACTGGGCGGCGATTGCGTTTATGGTCCAGTGCGCGTTCAGGCCGCTGGGGGCACGGTTACCACCGTGTCCCACGATATGCGGGCTGACAGGCTGGGGTCTGGTAGGTACGGCACCCCGGTTCGCCCGGCCGGGAAATTCCATGAATCCGACTCTCTACCCAATAGAGGGGCGTTGTTTAAGTCCCACATCACTTCAGGCCACGTGATGCGCGGGCTGAGGATAGAAGTGACCTACCCACTCGGATCTTTTCGCTGGCAGTGATACTGCTGTCTACCGGGCGAGCGGGCGGTTCGTCGCATCAACCCAGCTTCAACACGCAGATATCCCGGTCGCGGCGCTCGTGGCGGCGTGCCGCGACTCGCCGGCCACCCGCTGCGTGGATGTGCCCGTCCGCTATGGCGTCGGTTTCCAGGTACGAGAACGTCCGCACGCCCTGGCAGGCCGTAACGATCCCGTAGCGCTTGTTCCCTAGTCTGAAGGACAGGTATTGGACGATCATGCGGAAAGGACCGACATGATCAGGCAACTCAGGAGCAAGGGATCGGCGCCGTCGCTGGCGTATCCGGCCATGAACACGGCCGTCTGGGTTATCTACGTGACACTGGTGCTTCTGGCCACCCAGGTGCTCCGGCTTCACACGCCGGTGGCGGTGGCCGCGTCCACGCTGGTCGCGGCAATTGTGTTTTATCCGCTCCGGCGGCGGGCTTCAGGTGCGGCAAGGCGGCGGTTCGATCACCAGCGCCCGCATGGGCCAAATGCTATGTCGGGGAGCCACCGCTCCTGAAGGATCCGGGGGAGCGCAGGCCAGTTGTGAGGTAGCCGTTTCACCAGCGCAAACTTCCCCCCGTCGGCTGCTCCCGCGACAAGAACAGCCGCGGGCGCGTCAGCCGGACTGTTGGCGCTCCCCGGGTCGCACCGGCTGGCTCGAATCCAGAGCGGTCGTCTTAAGTCTCCTCTACCGGTCAGCAGACGAAGACGGCAGACGACGAAGGCGCACGGTCAGGCGGCGGTAAACACCAGCGACACGTTGTGGCCGCCGAACCCGAACGCGTTGTTCACCACGGCCATCGGCTCTGAGCCGCGCTTGGTCAGCGGCCTCGGCTCGGTGGCGACGTCGACGGGCACGTCGTCGTCGAGATCCTCCAGGTTGATCGTGGGCGGAGCCACGTGCTCGCGCAGCGCAAGGACCGCGGCCACGGACTCGATGGCGCCCGCCCCGCCGAGCAGGTGCCCGGTCATCGATTTGGTGGACGTGACCACCACGCCGTCTGCCGCCGGGCCCAGCGCCTTGACCAGGGCCTGCGCCTCCAGCGCGTCGCCCTCCGGGGTGGAGGTGGCGTGCGCGTTCACGTGCACCACCTGCTCCGGGCCGACCCGCGCGTCGGCCAGGGCCCGGTTGATCGCGGCCATCACCCCGGCCCCGTCGGGCACCGGGTGCGCGATGTGGTACGCGTCGGAGGAGTAGCCGGCCCCGGCCGCGACGGCATGCACCATGGCGCCGCGCCGTCGCGCGTGCGACAGCGACTCCAGCACCAGCATGCCGGCTCCCTCGCCGAGCACGAACCCGTCCCTGGCCTTGTCGAACGGCCGCGAGGCCCGTTCCGGCTCGTCGTTGCGGGTGGACATGGCCCGCATGACCGCGAACGCGGCGATGTTCAGCGGCATGATGGCCGCCTCGGTGCCGCCGGCGACCACCACGTCGGCCCGCCCGGAGCGGATCATGTCGATCCCATATCCGACCGCCTCCGCGCCGGACGCGCAGGCGCTGACCACCGAGTGCGCGCCAGCACGGGCACCAACCTCCATGCTGATCCAGCCGGCCGACCCGTTCGGCATCAGCATCGGCACCGTATACGGCGAGATGCGCTGCCACCCCTTGGAGTTGAGCGTGTCGTACGCGGCCAGCGTCGATCCGATGCCGCCGATCCCGCTGGTGACCGCTACCCCGATCCGTTCCGGATCCGCCTCGGGTGCCCCCGCGTCCGCCCACGCCTCGCGCGCGGCGGCCAGCGCGAACTGCTCGCAGCGGTCCATCCGGCGCGCCTGCACGCGGCCCACGACCTCCGCCGGGTCGGCAGCCGCCCATGCGGCGATCCGCACCGGCAGCTCTTCCGCCCACAGCTCCTCAAGGCGCCGCGCGCCGCTGCGGCCCTCCAGCATTGCCGCCCAGGTCGACGCGACATCCCCGCCGAGCGGGGTGGTCGCGCCGAGCCCGGTGACGACGACGGTTTCGCGCTCTACGGTCACGCCGCGCTCCCGGCGTTTTTGGAGACGTAGTTCATCACGTCCTGCACGGTGGTGAGGTCCTTCAGCTGGTCGTCCGGGATCGCGGCGCCGAACTTGTCCTGGGCCGCGACGGCGATCTCGACCATGGACAGCGAATCGATGTCAAGGTCGTCGACGAAGCTCTTGCTCGGGGTGACCTCGTCCGCGAGGACGCCGGCGATCTCCTCGATGATCTCGCCAAGCCCGGCGAGGATCTCCTGCTCTGTCATGACATTGCTCCTTGTCGTGAAGTGTGGGTGTCGTCCGCCTGCCCTGCGGCGGGATCGGTGGGGTCTGCGCCTGTCCGTGCCGTCGGCGTCGGCCCGGTGGGCGAAGATGATGCAGGTGGAGCGGTCGGTGAAGTCCGATCCATGCCGTCATCTTCTCCGCGCCGATCACCAGCACATGCGGGGGCCGGGGCGGCCCGGATCGAGTCGGACGCGTTCGCCAGCGCGTAGCAGAAGCCGACGCACGCGGCGTTGAGGTCGTGGCCACCGGGCGCGGCGATGCCAAGCTGTCCCGCGACCACCGAGGAAGCGTCCGGTGAGGAAATCGAGCGCCAGCACCGCCAGCACCGCCCCGTGCACCAGATCGTGCCGGTCGCCGCGTTCTGCATGATCATCAGGCCATCCCTTCCCCGTAGCGAATTGCTTCCACACTCGCGCTAAGGGCCGGGGCAGCACATCGGTCGGCCACCGTAATGCAGCGGCGGCCGGGCCTCAGATCTGCGCGGAACCCCCTTAGGCGGCCTGGCGCCGACTATCCGGTTGCGGTCGGCGAGGGGTTGCCGGTATAGCTCCTCAGCCTCGGCCTGCCGTCCCTAGCGGACCCAGGTGAGGACGGCACGCGAGGCGAGGGTGCCAGGGTGATCGTCGCCCCGGACCCGGCGCCGGTCGCCGAGTACGTCGCGCGTCATCTGCTCGGCCTCGGCGTACCGGCCTTTCAGCTCGGCCAGCCACGCTAGGGGATGCGCGGGACGGGCAGTCGCCGGGCGGGCCAGTCGCCAGGCCGGGCGGCCTCGAGCCGAGCGCCAGCCGTCTCGGGCCGGCCGACCCCGCGGCCCAGGCCTACCGGGCCAGCCTGAGGGACTATCCAGTTACTGCGGCGGATCCGGGCTACGCGGTTGTTCCGGTGCATGGGGGTGAATAGGCACTACCACCGGGCACGAGGGCGGTCACGGGTTCACCGTGGCTTCGATGACCAACCGGCGGGCGCGGCGGATGTTTGCAGCGTTGGCGCGCTGCCCTCTACTGTGCCCCAGCGTCGGCGGCCGACGTTGGGGCACCGAGGCCTTGACAGCGCGCTGGACCTCACAGGCAAGGCTTAGTGGATCCGGTCAACTCAGCTGTCCCAGAGCTGCGCGATCTGTGCAAGGCCCGTACCGGTGAAGTCACCGGTCAGCCAGGCCAGGGCACCCGATCCCTGACCCAGGTCGCTGTAGTTGACCCCCATCTGCCCGGGCGCCGCCGTGCCGGTCCCGTAGATGATCACCTCGAGGTTGCCGTTGTTGTCCCAGGGCTGCGCGATCTGAGAGCGGCCCGTCCCGGCGAAGTCGCCGGTCAGCCAGGCCAGGGCACCCAATCCCTGCCCCAGGCCGGGATAGCTGCCCAACGTCCCCACCTTGCCGGCGACACTCACGTAGATGTTCAGCCCCAGGGTGCCGTTGTCGTCCCACAGCTGCGCGATCTGAACGATGCTCCCACTGACGAAGTTGCCGGTCAGCCAAGCCAGCGCACCCGATCCCTGGCCCATGTCGTTGGAGACGCACGGTGCCGCCTGCCCATACGGTCGAAGGCCTCCGTCACCCGTTGCTTTGCCGCAGCCTCCGCGGTGGCGTCGCCACGTGCGCGGGCGTCCCGCAGCGCTGCTTTCTCGCGCAGGTAGTCCAGCCGGGTGTACTGGGCTGCGATCTCGGCTTCGATGCGCTGGGCATGGCGCAGCAGCAGGTCACGCTGCTCGGCCGCCGCCTCGTGCCCGCGGGTTGCGGTTGGCCTGGTAGGTGCGCATTTCCTCGATGCCGACGCCAAGCGCGCGCATGCAGGCCAGCGCCTAGAGCACCATCGAGGTCCTCGGGCCGGTATCTGCGGTGCCCGCTGCTCTCATCCCGGGCGACCGGGCCGATCAGCCCTATCTCCTCGTAATAACGCAAGGTCGGCTCGCTCAGCCCGCTGCGCCGGGACACGTCCTAGATCATCAAGGCTGTCATGCGGACAGCGTCACACACCTCAAGCGGTTGAAGTCAAACGTGGCGCTTAGCGGGCGCGAAGGCGCCGCCGCAATACGGGCAGCGGTACGTGCGGAACTCGCCGCTGGCGCAGTTGACGATCGCCTTACGACACGCCCCCGGCCGCTTCGGCACGGACCAACACCTGCTATACCCGCGCACACGGCACGACACAGTGGCACCCTGGTCCCTGAGACGGGGCCGGTGGCACACGTACCCCACGTTGGCGTGCCCGGGCGTTCGGGGTTTGTGTGGACCACGCCTGGCAGGGACCGCGGCTGGGCGTGCCGCAGATGATCCAGAGCCGGGGACAGTTCGGCTTCTACGGCGCGAACTTCATCCTGCTCGCCTCGATCGTGCTCGATATCGGGTACCTGGCCGCCTCCCAGGTGCTGCAGGGCGATTCGCTGAACCTCCTGGTGTCCGGCGTGAGCGTGCCCGTATGGATTGTCATCGTGACCCTGCCGGCGCTGGCCCTGGCGATCTTCGGTTACCGCTGGATCCACTCGGTGCAGAAGCTCATGACGGCGGTATTCGCCGTGGTCATCGTGATCGCGGTGATCCAGGCCGCGACGTATGGCTCGGTGCTGCACCAGTACCGGGGCACCACTTTGTCCAGCGGCCCGATCCTGGTCGCCACCATCGGCCTGTTCTTCATGAACATGCTGAGCTGGGCGCCGTATGTGTCGGACTACTCCAGGTACCTGCCGAGGGACGTCAGCTTCCGGCGGACGTTCTGGGCCATCTTCGGCGGGAACGTCATATCGACCACGCTGTTCGCGGGGCTCGGCGCCTGGATCGCCACGCTGGTGCCCACCGCCACGGGCAACCCGCTGGAGGCGCTGGCTAAGGTGTCCGGGCTGTGGATCATGTTCTTCATGGGGATCAGCCAGATTCCCGGCGACACGCTCAACGCCTACAGCGGCATGCTGGCGTTCGCCAGCCTGGGCAGCTTCAGCAAGAAGTTCATGGCCGCGCAGTCCAGGCAGGCCGTCCGGGTCACCGGCATCCTGATCATCTTCCTGGCCGGCACGATCCTGGCCGTGCTCGGCTACAAGAGCTTCCTCACCTCGTTCGAGAACTTCATCGGCGTGCTGCTGTTCTTCTTCGTGCCGTGGAGCGCCATCAACCTCGTCGACTACTACCTGGTCAAGCGCGGCCGTTATGATGTGGCGTCGTTCTTCACCCCCAATGGCATATACGGGCGAATTCAGTGGTGGGCGTGCCTGTGCTACGTGATCACCCTGGCGGTGCAGGTACCGTTCCTAGACCAGACCTTCTACACCGGACCGTTCGTCCACGACCTGGGCGGTGCGGATATCTCGTGGATCGTCGGATTCGCCGTAGCATCGCTGCTATACCTGGCTGGGGCGAGGCGCTTTAGCGGGACCCGGCAGGGGCTGCCGGCGGCCGCCGGTTCAGCTTCGTAGGTTAGATGCGGCGGAGGGATGAGCTAGTGACGGTAGCGTTCGACAACCTGACGCTGTCGCAGCGGGTCTATGAGCACTTGCGCGAAGAGATCCTGGCTGATCACCTCCTGCCCGGAACCGAGCTGTCCGAGGTAGCGCTGTCCAAGGAGCTGGCGATAAGCCGCGGCCCCATCAGGGAAGCCATGGGCCGCCTGTCGGCCGAAGGGCTGATCACGATGCGGCCGCGGCGCCGGGCCGAAGTCCGGTCGCTGACCCCTGAGGAGCTGATCGACGCCTACCAGGTCCGTGAGGCGCTCGAGGTGATGGCCGTCCGTCTCGCCATCCCCCGGTTGACCGAGGCCGACCTGGCGCGGCTGGACCAGCTCATGGAGCGGATGGCCGGCCATATCGCCGAGGGCGCCGTGCGGGAGTTCTTCGCGGCGAACGTCTCGTTTCATGAGCTGCTGTGCGAGCTGAGCGGCAACCCGAAACTGCAGGAGGTGCACCACCGGCTCGAAGGCGAGATCGGCCGGTTCCAGTCCCGGACGCTGGCCCTGCGCGGCACCATGGACGACTCGCTGACCGAGCACCGAGCGATCCTGGCGGCTATCAGGCTCCGGGACGTGGACCGGGCGGCCGCGCTCACCGCGGACCACATCAGGGTGCCCGCGGAGCGGCTCCAGGCGGCGCTGCGGGACGATGCCCCGGTGCCGGTCGAGCCCGCGGGCGCTTCGCTCGGGGAAGGCTCGCCTGCGGCGGTCTCGCGCGCCGAGTCGTCGGGAGCCGGCGCCTCGCGAGGCGGGACCTCGCGGGCCGGGGCCTCGGCTGCGGGGCTACGGGGCTGAGGCGTGCCCGAGTTCCCGGTCACGCGGGCCGGCGCCATCCTGGCCGTTTCCGACTTCGCCTCCTCGCTCCGCTTCTACCGGGACCAGCTCGGGCTCGTGGAGGTGGCGTTGTATGACGACCCGCCCTACGCCACGCTGACCGCCGCGGGGGCCCGCATCTCGCTGGCCGAGCAGGGCCACTCGGCGCCCGACCGACCGGGCGTGGAGATGGCCACGCCCGTTGACCCGGCCCGGGCGAACGTGGTGCTGGTGCTCGAGGTCCCCGACGCGGACGTGGCGCGCAAGGCGCTCGAGGCGCGCGGAGTCTCGTTTCTCGCCGACACCTACCGCCCGCCGTGGGGCGGCAGCCGGTTCTTCTGCGTGGACCCCGACGGTTACCTGGTGGAGATCGAAGAACCAGCGAGCGGGAGGAGCTGAGCCAGCATGAAGGCGGTACAGGTCGGCGAGCGGGGTACCGCCAAGGTCTCCGACGTCGGGGAACCGAAGCTGCGGGGGCCGCAGGACGCCATTGTCAAGGTGACGGCCGCCGCGATCTGCGGGGCCGACTTGTTCCCGCTGCACGGGATGACGCCCGGGTTCGACCCCGGGACCGTGCTGGGGCACGAGTTCGTCGGCGTGATCACCGACGTCGGAGACGCGGTCGACCTGCTCGAGGTCGGGCAGCGGGTGGTGTCCTCGAGTATGACGTCCGACGGGACGTGCACGCATTGCCGGATGGGCCGCCCGGCGCAGTGCCCGAGCCGGGCGCTGTTCGGATATTCAGGCGTCTACCCTCGCCTCGACGGCGGCCAGGCCGAGTACGTCAGGGTCCCGATGGCGGATCGATGCCTGCTCAAGCTGCCCTCGGCGTTCACCGACGAGCAGGGCCTGTTCCTCGCGGATATCCTGCCGACCGGCTACGCCGCCGTCCAGCGGTCCGGGGCTGGCCTCACCGACACGATCGTGGTGCTGGGTTGCGGGCCGGTCGGGCTGATGGCACTGCTGTGCGTGTCCGGCTTCGCCGGCGGCGCGATTGCCGTGGACTCGATCGAGGCGCGGCGGGAGTTCGCGGCTTCGCTTGGCGCCGAGGCGGTGTCGCCGGCCGAGGCCTCGGAACTCGTTCTGGCCCGCACCGGCGGGCTCGGCGCGGACGTGGTCATCGAGGCGGCAGGCACGTCTGGGGCTTTGGATGCGGCGCTACAGCTGGCTCGGGGCCGGGGCACGGTCTCGGTCGTCGGTGCCCACTTCGAGCCGGACTACAAGCTGAATGCGGGCCTGATGTTCGAACGCGAGCTGTCGCTGCGGTTCAGCATCGGCGACCCGCTCGCTGACCGGGAGCGGCTGATGCAGATGATCGTGTCGCGAGGCCTGGCCCCCGAGCGGGTGATCACGCACCGGCTGCCGCTGGCCGAGGCGGCCGAGGCGTACCGCCTGTTCGACACCCGCGCTGCCACCAAGGTCGTGCTACTCCCCTGAGCTTCCTGCTGGCCCGAGCTTCCTGCTGGCCCGAGCTTCCTGCTGGCCCGAGCTTCCTGCTGGCCCGAGCTTCCTGCTGGCCCGAGCTTCCTGCTGGCCC
>Ga0209656_10002720_pt1 | contig 11447 bp, 7 predicted proteins | sample BogFormECP12_OM2_FD_188239 | JGI IMG/M metagenome (GOLD analysis project Ga0209656, IMG submission 188239) | Bog forest soil microbial communities from Calvert Island, British Columbia, Canada - ECP12_OM2 (SPAdes) (version 2) | ecosystem: Environmental > Aquatic > Freshwater > Wetlands > Bog ... | reverse complement strand
AATACTGTTGCGCCAGTGCGAAGTTTGGACCCATTGATCCGTCCGATTTGACTATCCCCTCCGAGAGGAGATTGTTCACGGTATTGCCAGACTTTGGTTGATAGGTGGCGAAGATATGGTCGAAGGTCCGGTTTTCCCCCACGATGACGATGACGTGCTTGATGGGGGAGGTTGTGGGGCGTTCGCCAGCCTTGGCGGTTTGCACCAGAGGTCCGAAAAAGCTCTGCAGCAGGGCGACGAACGCAAGGACCGTGCGTGCTCCCTGCAGGAAGTTTGCTGCCGATTTCTTGAACTGTCTCATCATAGTTCCTCTTCGTTCGGAGAATTAGGACCCTTGTGGGTCGTTCGGGTTGTTTGGTGGCTTCGTCTGACGATGAACGTGCGGGGGCCCTGGCCAGACCTGGCGGGCGACTGCCGTGATGCCCGGGCCAGGAGCTAGAGATCGGAGGAGTCTTTCTCAGGACGAAGTGGAGTTATGGCGCGGATCGAGTTCGGCGCCGGGGAGATATTCGAATCACGTCAGATCCCCTCAGAGCCCGATGTGGCAACCAGCGTAGGCGATCTTGTGTCGTGTGCGGATCAAAAGATGATGAAAACATGGCTGGTGGCCCAGCCTGATCTACATACCTGCGGATAAACCTGTGAGTGTCGGGTTGAAGCGTAGATCGATCGGATCTTTTTCTTAACTCTAATGCCCGGAGCCCCGAGTGGAAACTCCGTCACCCAAGCTATTTCAAGCTGCTCTGCAGCAGTGCCGCTGCCGCTGGCGCAACTGGCGACGGCGGCCCCGCTAAGCCAGTCGCTGCGACCGGCTGCGCAGCCGCAGCCACTTCAGCCTGGCGCAGGTCGAGCAGGAGGATTCGACTGTCCGACTGATAGGCCTGACCGGAGGCGGTTTGTGCCTCGAAGACTGGATTGACGGATTTCAGGTACTCGCGGTGCAGCGGGCCCTGCGCTGCTAGGTCGGTGGCCACAAACTCGCGCTCCGTGTCCACCTTGGGATCGATCATGTGATTCAAGATGCGGCCCCGCTTAGCAAATTCAATGGCCTGATCGTAGCTGGCCGCCGCCGCCCAGATGGGATCGCCGTCGACTGTGTACCGGGTTTTCCAGATGCGAATGTGATGACGGCGAGAGACCACCGCGTCGGGATCGGGCAGCGCGTACGAGTAGTCCTGCACTCTGCCAAACACGTAAAACCTGGCCATCGGGAGCTTGGCGTCGTGCGTCCGTTGCGTGAACAGGTGCCAGGCCATCACCGGATTCCATGCGTCAGTCTTCACCCAGCCAGCGCGCGCAAAGGCTGCTTGCAGATCGTCCTTTCGGGCGACAAAGACCAGGTTCACCATGTCGCCTTCGCGTCCTTCGCGATTCATGACGCGAGGCGGCAGGTTGTTCATCATTTCATTCAATCCGGCTGGGTCTTGTTCCGTGCGCTGGAGTCCAGCCGACCGCACCGATGTGTTGCAATCGATCTGGGCCGTGACCTCGGTTCCTTTCAGCGCCGTGCTGGTGCCGCCTCGCGTGAGCAGGAAGAGGGGCGCGGCCGGCAGATAGAACAGGCCAGTCACTGCCACGCCGGCGATCATGCGCCAGGTGTGCGAGCTTCCCTTGACTACTTTGCGGGCACTCAATCCAACCGATTCTCCGCTAACCAACGCGATGGAGTTGAGCCCAATCACGATCTTGCCGCCGATTCCCAGGATTCGCCTACCCTTGACACTGAGGACCGAGCCGCGCGCCACGCTTCCAGCGCGAATGACGGTGCGATCGTCCACCCTGACATCGTTCTCCACCACGAAGTCGAGCGGATCGCCGACGCGAGCCTGTACCGAGGAAATGGTTTGCGTTAGTCGAAGTTGAACCGGAGTTCCATCTGGGATTGTCAAACGGATGCCAGCGTCGGTTGCGCCTTCCGCGAACAGACCGGGAGGCAGCAGAAGCACGATCACCAGTGCGTATACAGAGAGTCGACGACTTTGCCAGAGTTGAATGGAGTGCCATCCTTCCGAGAAGCTTGACCTCTCATCCACGACGGCTACTGCGGGGGGAACTCCTACCGAGCGGGATGTAAGCAATTATCTAAGTTTCTGTTGTTGAAGCACGCAGTCCCGATTAAAGCACCTGGGGCGCTGCATATCTGTTCAAAATTGCTCACCTAAGCACTTTAGCACTTTCAGACCCGGATTCGGGTGGTCGCGCTGTGATACGTCGGTAATGCTCCATCGCGTGCGTCCTTTCGGACGGATCTGTCACGCACTCCGGCGTTAAAACCGGCATGAATACTGGCATTGGCCCGATCATTCGGACGCGAAAGTCAAACTCAAAAAGGGATTAAGGGATTATCACCTGTCAGGGAAATCGTGGTCAATGAAAATCGACTGCTCTCCCACCTTTTCGCCATGCTTACTGAGGTTTCACTGCAATTTGTTCTCTGGAAGTTCACAATTCGGCTGGTCATCGCAACCATCACTCACACCTTAGTGCTTCGTTAGGATCGACGCGTGAGGCGCTTCCCACGGTTTGCTCCATTCGGCGTGGATCGCCGGTGGTGCGCACGGCCAGATCGAAACCGAAGTCCATATTCTGGGCCTGCGCGACGTATGTTTCTCAACATGGCGCTTCTTTATTTATCACGTCACACCGGAAATCGATGGTGATGAGGACACACGCCCGCCCAATTACAGGTTGCAAGCCGCGGGTCAGCGATTGAACGCGTAGTTTCAGTAAGTTGGACCGCCGGACGACAGACGCTCTCTCCGCGCGCCAGACTCGCTGCTCGTGTGCGGACAGCCACAATCGCGTGCGATTGGGGGGCAAGAACAAGCAATTTGCAAACATTGGGTCGATTTCGCCATGCCATTTTCGTCATAGTAATAGACGCAGGATTCAACCCTACGCAACGCTCCGGAGTTAGGCTGGTAGGCTTTTCGGCCACTCGCGGAGCGACCCAAGGAGCTCGCCATGCTGAAAGCGACGGTGCAGAAAATTCTGGACACAACCATCGTTCGGTGCCAGGGACGAATTGTCGTTGGCGAGAACCTCGCGGCTTTGCCGAATGCCGTGTTGAGGCACTCTTGTACCGACGTCGTGGTGCTCGACCTGGCTCGCGTCTGGCGTATCGACGCCGGCGGTCTCGGCATTCTACTTGGTCTGCGCCAGTGGGCAGAGACCAACTCCATTCGGTTCAAGCTCACGAACGTCATGCCCGAGGTCCAGCGAATCCTGAAGCTGACCAAGCTGGATCACGTCTTCGAATTCTGGTCGGTACGTGAAATGTTCGATTTGTTATGTCGCGCGCATTCGGAGAATCGCGGAATGAGCGATTTTTCGACTAAACCGAATGTTATGGTCTGGGAACCGCCTGCCGCCTAAAAGAAATGTGACGTGCAGGAAAAAGCGCCGCGCTTGGAAACGCGGCGCTCACGATCCGGAATCGTAACGGCGGCCCCACTCTTCTCTACTTTCTCCGTGGAGCGAGTGGGAGCGCATTTTTAGAAGATGATCTTTGCCACCAACTGCATATTGAACGGCTCACCGGGACCTATGCCGGGCGACCCGTTGAAGTCGCCGATGGTATCGCTGACAAAGCCGTTGGAGCCGACTGAGCCAGCACCACTCGCCAGGTTAATGCGGTTGAATACGTTGAACATCTCGGCGCGAAGTTGGAGAGCCAGTCGCTCCTTGATGGGGATGGTCTTCAGCACCGAGATATCTACATCGGAGAAGCCCGGGCCGTAGAGCGCGTTGCGTGCGAGGTTCCCGGGTCCTGCGACAGGAACAAAGCAGGCTGGATTCACCCATAGCATGCCCCCCGAGGCGGCACTGAAGGTGTGCGGTACCCCCACGTAGGGATTGCATACCAAGTCCAGCCCCGGGCGCTGCGTTCCTGAAGGTGTGGAACCGGGAAAGTTAAACGGCTGGCCAGTATGGAAGTTCACGTTGCCGGCCACCTCCCATCCGTGGGTCAGGATTTTCGGTCCCCTCGAGGAGCCCGGAATGCTCCACACCACGTATCCGACAAACAGGTGCCGCGTGTCGAAGTCGCTGTTCCCCTTGTCGAGCGCCAGGTTGAAGCTGTCGAAGGGGATCGAGCCGCGATACTCTGTCATTTGGTCAATGGCATGCGCCCAGGTGTAGGAGAATTGCCCGGACAGACCATGCCAGGTGTTCATCCTCAAAATGGCCTGCAAGGAATTGTAGCTCGAGGTGCCGTTGCTGTTGAGTTGCAACGCCGAACCGATGTCAGGGTACGCCGCATTCAGTGTGCCGTCCTGGTTCAGGTTCAGCATCACGCCCAGCTTGCGTGCCGTGCTTCCCACGTACCCGAATTCGAACACCATTTGGCTGCCGACCGCTTTCTGCAACTGCAGGCTGTAGTTGTAAAAGTACGGCGTCCGGAAGTTCTGGTTGACGGAGAAAACGTTGAAGATGTTGTTGCATCCGCTGAGCGTGGGGCAGGTGATAACGCCGGGAAAGATGTACTGTCCGGCCACCCACTGGTAATTGTTGCGAGAGAAGTTGGAGACCGCGTTGGGGCCCACCGGATTGTCCTGCAGACCGTCGGCGGCGTCGATGGGCGGCCGAAAGTCGAGGAACGGGTTCATATTGATTTGGTCGTAGAACACGCCAAAGTTGCCGCGCAACACCATGTCACCCGTTCCCCGTAGATTCCAGGCAAAACCCGCCCGCGGGGCAAAGTTGTTGTGGTCCGGCGGGAATATTGAGCTGATGTCAACACCCTGTATCTTGAAACCCTGCCCGGGAATCCAGACCGCCAGGTTCTTGTCGCCGTTATGCAGCGGCCCAAAGTACTCGTAACGCAGACCCAGGGTCAGGTTCAGGTTGCGTGTGACCTGCCAGTTGTCCTGAGCGAAGAAGTTGAAGGCGTTCGCAACCACTGCCCGTTCGGCGTGGCCCACGGCGATCGACGATGTCGAGACAAAGCCGGCGAGATAGTCGGCGAGGGCGCAGGTGTTTGGACTCGAGGTGCAGGTAGGATCGTTGGCCGCCGCCCATGGTCCTTGCGAACCATCGAAGGCGAATTTGCCCAGCGAACGGCGGTAGTAATACTCGTCCACGTGCCCTGTGCGAAACTCCCCGCCAAAGCGGAACTGGTGTTTGCCCTTCGACCACGACAGGATGTCGGCGATCTGACCGGTGACGTCCTGGCGGCCCTCCGGTGGCGTAATCCCGATCTGGTCAAATCCTGCGATCTGGATGTTCGACGCGCCGAAAATGGGGTTCCCATTGATATTCGCGTCCGGGCTCAGATACAGGCCGAGTGCCTTCAGGTTGAAGCTGTTGTTGGCATCGTGGAAACTCTGTTGGAAATAGCTGACGCCCGTCAGCACCTGGTTGGTCAACGTCGGGGTCAAAACTGAGTTCCACACAATGTTGTAGTTCTGCACGTGGAGCGGCGCCACCTCGAAGTAGTACCCGAGGTTCGAACTCGCCGTCGCCAGCGCCAGGCTGGCTCCCGGAGGCTGAGTCTGGCTGCCTTGACCGATAAACCAGCGCCCCGAGAGTGTGTTCTTGTCGTTAATGGTCCAGTCGATCTTGGCTACTCCGTTGTAGCTGTAGCCCGTGCCCGGCACCGTGGCGAAATAATTGTTCAGCGTTGCCGGCAGGTTTCTGATCGAACTGGGCCAGAGTGTCTGCAACAGCGTCTGCGAGAGTGGATTCACCGCCACTCCGTATTGGTTCATGAGGGCGACGGCCTGGTTCGCCCAGGCGACCGACGGTTCCGTGGACAGGCCCGTCAGCCCCAGCTTGTAAGTCTGGTACTCGAATCCGGCAAACCAGAACAACTTGTTCTTGATGATGGGGCCGCCGATGACCCCACCCACGTTTTGGTTGGTCAGCGGCGGAGCTTTCGGAAACTCCGGGGTGGCGATAAAGAAGGGCGAGGTCGCCGAGTATGCGTTGTTGCGATTGTAGTAGTAGGCACTGCCGTGGAGCTGGTTGGTGCCGCTCTTGATCACCACGTTCACCACGCCGCCGGCATTGCGTCCGTTCTCGGCGTTCGATTGGGTCTGCGAGGAGAAGTCCTGGATCGCGTCAATCGGCATGATCACTCCGGCGATTCCCGAGACGCCGCCCTGATTGACCGCCGGGATGTTGTGCCAGAGGTCATTGTTGTCGGTGCCGTCAATCTGCCAGTTCATCTGGTTGGCGCGGGTGCCGTTTAACGAGCCGAAACCGCCCACCGAATAGCCGCCATATCCCGGCGACACCGCGATCAACTGCGAGAAATCACGCCCGTTAAGCGGAGTAGTCTGCACCGCGGGGCCCGAAATCGTCATGGTCTGCGTAGGCGTAGTTGTGTCCACCGTCAGTGCTGCCGCCGACACTTCCACGGTGGTCGCTTCCGTGCCCATGGAGAGCTTGACCGTCATGGTGTATACCGAACCCGCGGTGACCGGCACTTTGTCCACGGTCGCCTTGGCAAACCCCGAAACCGTCACCTCCACCCGGTACGTTCCCAGTGGTATGTCCTGAAAGGTAAATTCTCCACCGGTGGTGCTGAGAGTGGTGTGCTCCGCGCCCGTCGCAACGTCGATAGCTTTGACTTGGGCGTTCGCTACTACACCCCCGCTTGGATCTTCCACCGATCCGTGAATCGCTCCGCGAAAAGTCTGCGCAGTTGCTGTGACAGCCAGCACTACAATGATGATTAAAGCTCGCAACCCTAACCTCATACGTTCACCACCTGATTGGAAAAAGTGAAGTTGTTGCCCCCTGCCTGTGATAGGTCACAAGCAAAACCAAATCTCTGCGCACCGTGCGCATCATTCAGACATCCGTGAAATGTGAAAGCGAAATTATCCCCGATAACCCCATAGCACTTTTGTAAGTGGAAGACAGACCACTGTCAACCCGATTAAATCAATATGAGGGATAAACACATTTTATAGGGATGAGTTCCGGCTAATTTGCAACGGGTTCTGCGTCACGAAACCGCACGAAGCTGCAGTCCCGTCGTTGCCCGGTGGGAGGACACCGACACCTTCAGGGCTGGCGAGGCTGGTTATGGGATAGTTGGTAAGTTGCGAAGGTACGATAACTTCATGTGGGCCGAGCGGGCCTCGGCGAATCCCTCGTCGTAATTCTGGGCGCACAAAATTAAGCTCACTGCCCGAAGTCGCACGATGCTGTCCCTATCTGGATCGGAACCTCGCCGCGTATGCTGCGTTGACCGCGTCGCTCTGGCCGCGTGGGATGCTGAGTGTCTTCCAATCCGCGCCCTTCCAGTGCTTCGCCAGAAACAGAATCTGTCCGGCATGGAGGGAGTAGTGTGCCAGCTGCCGGTTGATCGCCTGCAACACCGTGTGCGGCTCGCAGCGGATCGTGACCTCGCGCGCAAGGTCTTCCGGGCTGAGAGACTTCACCGTGTCGAGGACCAGTTGCCAGTATCTTTCCCATGCTTCCATGATTTCGGCGCGCGATGCGCCGGCAGCGACAAGGAACTCCTGGTCGCGATTGCGGTCGGGCTTCTCGCCATCGCTGGTGAGGAAGTCGGTGAAGCGCGAGCGCATGTTCCCAGCCATGTGCTTCAGTATGATGGCAACGCTGTTGGATTCCGCGTCGGGCACAGCGAAGAATTGTTCGTCGCTGAGTTGCGCCATGGCGGCGTCGGCCTGGCGCTTGACGCCGCGCAGGCTGCGAAAGGCTTCTTCGAGGTACAATGCTCCGATGTCGGGCATGTGGTGCTCCCTGGTGATTGAGGCGAAATCAGGATACGCCTGCGCGTCGGTCGAGTGATGAAACCGCAAGATGCAGGGTGTCGCGATTTCGCATTCGGGAGCGATGACCTGCTTTTTCCGAATCCGGCACCCACGGATCACTGATGAATGCAACCACTTAAGGAAAGAATTTTGTTGACATCCCTGGAACATAAACGCAATATGTAGGGCTAGGCATCGTGCTCATCCAATATGTGGAGTTACTATGGTGAGTGCCGACGCCAATATGCGACCTTCATGGGAGAAGGTTTCAAGGAGGAAACACTCAATGGCAACCAAGAAGAAAGCTGCAAAGAAGAAAGTCGCAAAGAAGAAGAAACACTAACGAACCCGGCGAGGCCAAGGCCTCGCTAATTTCTTAACAGCAGACGGTTAGGCCTCCGCGACTTCGTTCCCGGAGGCTTTTTGCTGAGTGGTTGGCTGGGACTCGGCGCAAGGCGGTTGTTAGCAGAGTTGGTTCGTGTTAGAAGAGAGCCTTGCGTGTTCAGTCTGCGCTACGGCGGTGGGCGCGACACGCGAAATTTTCCTCATGACGGCGGCCAAAGGCAAAGCGCGGAAAACAGGCGGACACCCGGAACCGGTGATACCCGACAAACTGTATTTCCGCATTGGAGAGGTTTCGAAACTTTGCAAGCTTCCGGCGTACGTGCTGCGCTTCTGGGAGACTGAGTTCCCGCAACTGAAGCCGGTAAAGAGTTCGACCGGCCAGCGCATGTTCCGCCAGCGTGACGTGGAAAGTGTGCTGCGCATCAAGAAACTGCTGTACGAAGAGGGCTTCACCATCGCCGGTGCGCGCCAGCAATTGAAAGCCGAGAGCAAACCCACGAAGCTGCAATCCGGGTTGCCCTTCCCCAGGCAGGGTCGTAACGACGGCCTGAAGAAAGTGCGCCAGGGACTGCAGGAAATCCTGGTAATCCTCAAAAAGAAGCGGTAGGCCGACTCCCACCTTGACGCTAACGACGGGCGACAATGGGGCACCCCACAGGCTCAGAAAGCCATGATCGCTGGCCGGGCGTGCGTTGTCCCGACGAATAGTTGCGCCGGCGCTGTGTCTGGGCACTCGCCACCCCGGCTGGATGCTGCCGCTTGCTATAGTCGCAGCATGGGTTCCAGTGCAGACACTGCGGCTCGCATCAACGCGGCGGACATGCGCCAGGTGGCGCAGCGGCGCGACACCAAGCTGATGCTGTGGGGCATCGTAACCTTGGGCGCGGTCCTGCGTCTACACGCGCTGGGCGCAAAGAGTTTCTGGCTCGACGAAATTGCCAGCGTGGCAATCGCGCGCACGCCAAGCAGCTGGTTCTGGCACTGGTTGTGGACCCAAGAAGGCAACATGGCGCTGTACTACGTCATGCTGCGCCCGTGGCTGGAGATCCACCTGGGCGAGGCCACGGTACGTCTGCTCTCGGTGCTGCCCGGCATCGCGAGTATTCCCGTGATGTACCTGCTGGGCAAGCGGCTGTTCGACCGCAACGTGGGGTTGCTGGTGGCGCTGTTTTTGGCGCTGAACACGTGCTCGGTCGTCTATTCGCAAGAGGCGCGCGGCTATAGTTGGCTGCTGCTGGGCGTTGTGGTTTCGACGTACCTGTTCGCACGGCTGATCGAGCGGCCCACCTACGCGATGGCGTCCGCGTATGCGCTGGCGGCGGGAGCGACGTTCTACTTTCATTATTTTGGACTGCTGGTTCCGCTTGCGCATGCGGTGTCGTTGGTGGCGCTGCCGAAAGAGCGGCGTCCGCGAAAGCAATTGTTCGTTGCGGGGGCGATCGTAGCGCTGCTCGCTACGCCAGTGTTGTGGGTGATTCACATCCAGCCGATTCGACACCTGGATTGGGTGCCGAGGCCGTCGTTGCTCGAACTGTATCACCTCGGCGTGTTCCTCGCTGCCGAGAGCGGCAAGGGAGTGGGTTCGGTGCTGCTTGTGGTGGAATTGTTTCTGCTCGTGGTGTTCTTCCGGAAGATGATCGGAGTCTGGAAAAACCAGGGGATAAAGCCCCAAAACCAAATTGGTGACCTCGACGCAGGCCTGAAGGCCGACTCTTCCACCAAATCCTCAAGCCAGAGCGTGGCGAGTGAACGCGACAAAACGCTGGTCGATCGTGACGTCTGGCCGTATGTGCTTGTAGCCAGCGGACTGCTGACTCCGATCCTCATCTCGCTGCTGGTGTCGGTGGTCCGGCCAGTGTTCTTTCATCGCTTCCTAATTATTTGTCTGCCGGCGTGGCTGTTGGCGTGCGCTGTGGGAGCGTGCGCGCTGCGTCACCGTCCGATTCGGTTTTGGGCGATCGCAGGAGTGTGCGCTCTGTCGCTGGTGAGCACGATGATGTCGTACTCGCGGCCGCGTGAAGACTGGCGCGGCGTGGTGAACTTCCTCATCGACAATGCGCGCGCACAAGACGTAGTCCTGTATTACCAGCCCGTTGGCAATTGGGCGGCAGAGAACTATCGCGATTGGCTGCCGGGCGGAAGCGCCAACCGGCCGTTGGCCATGGGAGTGACGGAGCAATCCAACGACTGGCGGGCGAAGATCGCGGGCGCCCGGCGAGTGTGGCTGGTGGAGTATCCCGAGAACCTGAGCGACGACACCGCGCGCTCCCTGGAAGCTGAGTTGCACAGCCGCTACACTGCGGTCGCAACGCAGGAGTTCCGCGCGATCACTGTGACGGAGTTTGTAGCGAAGAGTAATTAGCATTAAGCAATTAGCAATAAGCTTTCAACAATCTGAATTCATACGTCTATGAAGACCAATGCAGTGCGTCTGCTCGATGCGCTCGGCGTGCGCTACGAGCTGCGCGAATACGAGATCGATCCCGACGATCTCGCGGCGGAGTCGGTTGCGGTCAAAATCGGCATGCCTCCCGAGCAGGTGTTCAAAACGCTGCTGGCACGCGGCGACCGCAGAGGTCCGTGCTTCGCGGATTGCCGAAAATTTCTTTTATCGCGGTTGTTTAGAATCAATTGGTTGGGCGGAAATTGTTCGCAAACGATTGAATCTAATAATAGTTATACGTATCCAATTCTCGGCGTGGGAGTTAGCTGTACCAATTTTCGCTAAATATTCGTCAGATCGTGAAAGGACGCCGTTTTGGGAGGAATCGATGCACCATGGCGGAATCGACGGGCCGGAGGCGGTCGCACCCAGGATTTCAAAGAACATTTGGTCTCCGCGAACCAGTCGCGGATGGCAAAAGACACTAATCCCTTGCCTCACTGTTCGTTTTTATACGCGCCGAGTCCCGGTGCGATAGGACGTGGGATACAGCGTGCGGTGATAAGGCAGTTGCCTGTTGTGAGTTGTCAGTGGTCAGTCCGAAGGTGCTCGGGCTGAAGAGGCTGCTGAAAAATGCGAAATTTCACTCGCGCTCGAAAAAACGTCGCGTTTAAATTCGATATGGGCGTTCTTTCGGAATTTCGAGGCATTTAGGGTCATCCGAGCTACTGAGTTTTCGACTTTTTCAGCAGCCTCTGAAGCCCTCGCGGTCATCTGTCGTCCCCGGGGGACTCGGGATTTCTATTGCGACCTTTCCCAGCGTTGAAACGCTGGGCTATCTTCTGCTGTCCCGCGAGGCGGTCCGCGAGGCGGGACTGGATTGTCGTGGGTTCGGGGTCGATGGATGTTCCCGTTCTGCAAAGCCCACCCTATCGCCAAATGCGGGCGATAAAGGGTGGGGCACCCGGCCATCCCCGATTAGGAGTGTTTAT
>Ga0209656_10002718_pt1 | contig 11448 bp, 9 predicted proteins | sample BogFormECP12_OM2_FD_188239 | JGI IMG/M metagenome (GOLD analysis project Ga0209656, IMG submission 188239) | Bog forest soil microbial communities from Calvert Island, British Columbia, Canada - ECP12_OM2 (SPAdes) (version 2) | ecosystem: Environmental > Aquatic > Freshwater > Wetlands > Bog ... | reverse complement strand
AGCCGGAAAGGTTAGCTCTTTCCAATTGCGTGCCGATGAGGGTGGCCCTGGTCAGCTTCGCCCCGGTTAGGCTCGCCTCGCTGAGGTTCGTGTTTGTGAGCGTTGCCTGGTCGAGGTCCGCTCCCTCAAGGTGAGCTACCCCGTCAAGTTTCGCTGCTGTGAGATACGCCGCGTTGAGCTTCGCCCGGGTGAGAGTCGTCCCAGTGAGGGTCGCCCCAGTCAGGTTTGCCTCGTAGAGGTCCGCCCGCGTGAGGTTCGCACCGCTGAGGTTCGCCCCGCCGAGGTTGGCACCGCAAAGGGTCGCGTCGACGAGTTCCGCCTGGGTGAGGTCCGCCCCATTGAGGTGCGCTTTATTGAGATACGCCTGATTGAGGCGAGCCTCGGTGAGGTTCGCCTGGCTGAGGTTCGCCTCGAAGAGGTTCGCCGAGTTGAGGTCCGCGCTTTTGAGGTTCGCGCGGTTGAGGTTCGCGCCACCTAGTTTCGCCCCGGCGAGGTTCGCCGCGGTGAGGTCCGCCCCGGCAAGGTCTGCGTCGATGAGGTCCGCCCCGCTGAAGTTCGCCGCCCGAAGGTCTGGCTCAATATTTCGATTTGGAGGGCGCCGCCACTCATTCCAATGTTTAACACCCTGTTTAAGGTGGACGAGATGTTCGCTGTTGGCCATAATTCGGGACCGTCCCTTGGATGTGTCGAGTTGCCTGCTGATTCGAACTCACTTCATAAGCCAGCGCGCATCATGTTTGCCGCTTGCTATTACTTTGCGCGTACTATTTCCCGTCTTCTGCTCCGCTTACGCTCCGCAGCCTTTTCGCCGGGCAATGTCCGGAATACTCACTTCGGAATTTGCTCTTTTACTGTACCTCTCAAATCGATGCCGCACTACAACACAAAAACGAATCGACAGCATAGGATCAGAATCCCTGAATCCCGCGGGCTCGATCCATAAACAACAGGAGCGCCGACAGCATTACTCGCCTTGGCTAAGTTCGCGTGTTTCTGATCGGAACATGCGGCAATTCAACGCAGCGAGTGAAGCTTTCAACTTAAAGTTTATTTCGCAGCGCGAGATCCGGCTCTCAGTAGTCGTATAACCGAGAAACGCTCCGCCCAACGATTGTCCTCTTGCGTACACGGTTATTGAATGAGAAAGGACGTTGTCATTCGCTATCCTCCACTGGAAAAGCCTACTTGACTGCCTAGATTCCAACTAGGCATTCACTGCCCGCTAGTTTGCAAGAGGCGCGGAGGAATCCCCCGCGCCGATTGAATTGAGAATCTGATTCGCCGTCTGCTGGATGAGCTCCAGGCTCTCCAGCAACAGAGCCGCATCGCCAGAGTAGAGCGAAATGTAATCTTGTGCGGCAGAGTTCGTATCAAGTCCGATTCCCTGGCTCACAACGAACGCAACGGCTTCAGCCTCGGTCTCACGAACGCGTTGAGTCGTTTGCGAGCGCCGTGCATCGCGGTGAAGCAATTCGTGTGCAAGTTCGTGGACAAGGGTTGAGAACTGCTCTGCGGGAGCCATTCCGGGCAGAAGGATGATCTTCTTCCCGCAAGACATGCCCTTTGCCGGAGCGATTTCAGCGGAGTATTCGAGAGTAATGCCCTGTTCGCGAACAAGCTGTTCGAGGCGGGAGAAGTATTCGCCGGGTTCGCCCTGCGCGACCCCGATGGTCGGGAGTGGAGCGCCATCGGTTTGGCTGACATCGAAGACGTAGACGGCACGAAAGCCGAAGATTCGGGATTCTTTCTCGGTCGAGCACGCGTCCGCAGGCTCAACTTTCCGGACGAGTGGAGCGAGGATCATGAGGCCCTTTTCGCCCTTCTTGACAAACCGGCCCAGTGAGCGCCATGTGTGGAAGCCAGCCACTCGCGTAGCCTGCGGGCATTGCCGAGCGATGAGCAGAATGTTCTGGAAGCTGTAGCGGTGGAACTTCGCCACTGCGGTTAGGTAGTTCGTGAGCGCTTCGCTCTTTCCAGCCTTCAGCGCTTCGATGAGCTGCTCGATGGCTTGATTTGTGATGCTCTTGATGTTTTCTGAATTCATTTTCTTTGTCCTTTTCTGTGAGTTGAGAGTTGGTTCTCTCACCCAGAAAGGAGAACCAAGTCGCAACGGACTCTCGGAAAGGACAGAGCGAAGCGGGAAGGAATTTGCGGCTGGAGCGGATGGCAACGGGCGTGACAGGTTGGGGTTTACCTGGCGCGGCTGTGTGCTAGCGAAGGTCGCAGGCCTAAACAAATCAAGCACATAGCAGCAATCAACCTGCGCAGTTGGGAAAGTCCGTGAGATGGGAACGAAATCTGGCGAGAATAGTGGCGAGTTTATGGCGAGCATATGCTAGGATGATGGCGAGGTGAGTGGCGAGATTATGGCGAGAACCTACATCCACGAACTTGCGGATTGGCCGAAATTCACATGGGATTCAGGAGCCATCGCCCCACTGCTTTCGGAAGTGAGGCTGCGGCAGGGGCTGCTACTAGGAAGAATGAAGAGCTATGGCTTCGCGTCGCAATGGACGGCGACTCTCAAGGTACTGACCGAGGAGACGATCAAGTCGAGCGCCATTGAAGGTGTCGTGTTGGACCCCGAAAGCGTACGTTCCTCAATCGCGAAGAAACTTGGGCTCGACATGGCGGGGCTTAAGGTGCACAAGGATCGCAGCGTCGAGGGTGTCGTCGAAATGATGGTGGATGCAACGCAGAGATTCGAGGGGCCCCTGACCAAGGAGCGCTTGTTTGATTGGCACGCGCACCTGTTCCCTGGGGTCCGCAGAACAACCGACAAGTTTCGTGTCGGCGCGTGGCGGGACGACAGTCAAGGTTCTATGCAGGTGATTTCAGGGCCGGTCGGTCGGCCGAAAGTCCACTATGTGGCCCCCGCTGCTAGTCACCTCGATGCGGAAATGGAAAGGTTTCTTGGGTGGTTTGAAAGCAACGAGCAAAAAGACCCTCTACTCAAAACGGCAATCGCTCATCTTTGGTTTGTAACCGTCCATCCGTTTGAAGACGGCAATGGAAGAATCGCAAGGGCCATCGCCGAGATGTGCCTCGCGCGTTCGGATGGCAGCGCGCAGCGTTTCTATAGCATGTCGTCGCAGATCCTCGAAGAGAGAAGGAGCTATTACGAGATTCTGGAAAAGACACAGTCGGGCTCACTCGACATCACGGAATGGCTTAAATGGTTCCTTGAATGCCTCGATCGTGCGATTGAGCATTCGAACGAGATCACGAGCGGTGCGCTCGCAAAAGAGTCTTTCTGGCAAGATTTGAACAAGAAGAATGTTTCTCTCAGCCAAAGACAAAAGAAAGTCTTGAACAAGCTCCTTGGCGACTTTGAGGGGAAGCTGACCCGCGAAAAGTGGATGAAACTGACGAAGGCCTCATCTCGCACTGCGCTTCGAGACATCAACGAGTTGATTGAGCTGGGCATCCTCGAACAAGAGGAGGCGGGAGGTAGGAGCACCTCCTACAGGCTGAAGAAAAACCCGAGCTAGACTCGATTGCGCAGATGGTTTCTTCGGTACAACGGTGTTTGAAATCGTTGCAGTCTTCTCCCGCGAAAACTTGCGATTGCTAGACTCGATTAAGAGTCTCCGGGAACCTCTTCAGAGTTCTAGGGAAGGCGCGTTTTACAGTTACACCCGGCCTTCAAAACTGCGGCGAGGTTTGCCCAACAACCTTGAGCTTGCCGTCGGATTTTTCGCTCTATTCGTCAGGTGGCGCTCAACTCTCTGCGAGCGGAGCCAAGTGGCCCATTTGGCCAGCCTGGTACCGGGCGAGGGCAGCCTCGACCTGCGAAGGCTTATTCATAATAAAGGGTCCCTGTGCGAGGACCGGCTCGCGAATCTCGGCTCCCGAAAGTACGAGGAAGTGGGTTGGCTCAGTGGCCTGAAACTTCACCTGTCCGTCTCCGTGCAGGGCAACTGCGTGATCCCTTATCAGGTCTTGCGTGCGGCCATCGGCTTGAACGGTGATCTCCCCCTTCAGGACATAAACGATCGTGTTTTGACCATCCTGCAGATCAAAAGATATTTCGCGCCTGTCCCTGGCGAATTGATATTGTGGCAAGTTTTGAGCGCAATGTAACAATGTTACATTGGTGGAAACCCACTGTATGGGATTTTCGGTAGGCACAACCCGCCTACTATTTTGATTGACAGCGTTTACCGGGCCGAGAAACGCCAAACGCCACGCGGCGAAGCGAATTCCTTTAGAATTTCGGCCATCGGAAACAATCCGCTTGACTTCGTCAGGAGCTTCTCGTTGAAACTTAACGTCTAACTCCCCTGAAGACCGGATCGCGGACATCTCAGTAGGCTGAAAGACAGAAGAATGATACTCACCTTGACAGTTGAATGTGCCGTCGGGGCGTACCTTAAGGAACAATGGATCCGAACAATCGAAATCGATGAAGAAGCACGCCTGTACGATCTTCACGAAGCGATTCAGGACGCAGTGCGGTTCGGCCGCGATCATCCCTTTCAGTTTTTTCTTGCAAATAGCGCTTCGCCTTCTGCGAGAAAACAGTGGCTAACAGAGAAGGAAGAATGGGAAGACAAGGAAGATGATTTCCGAAGAATCATACTCAAGGACATCTACCCGTTGAGACGCAAGCGACTTTACTACCTCTTCGACTTTGGCGACCGGTGGACGTTTGAGATACGAAGGCATCGAAAGGCAAAGGAACCAGAGGCGGGGGTCAAATACCCACGAGTGGTAAAAAGAATTGGTCCGAATCCGGAGCAGTATCCAAACTACGAGGAGTGACGAGAACGGTCAACAACTAGCTCAACCTGATGTGTCCGTCCGGCGGCAATTTACTGCCCCGCTAGCCTTCAAAGCGATCTCCGGACTGTCGAGGTCAAGCCCTTGTTTTTATCCGGTGGCCCGGAGGCAGATTCGCACCGTAGTAAAAACGTAGTGAAAGTTGCGACAAATCCCCGTAAATTCCGAAGAGAAAGCGAACAAAACGGAGAAAAACGACTTGCTGTGTTTTGTCGCAACTTGCTGCTTTTTAGCGGTTTGCGTCGGCTCCGGCAAGATTTTAACAAATTTGTCTCCCCGCTTGCAAAGCAGGTGCTTCGCGAATTCAGAACTCAGCCAATTCTCATCCGACTTAACGCGAAGGAGTCTTTCAATGCGAAGGTTCGGGCAGGAGATCGATTCAGGGGAGCAGGCGGATCAGTAGCAGTCGATGTCAGTTTCTTGGTGCACTCTTGGTGCACTATAACCTGCAAATGAGGCCATCCCAGTGCAAATGAGAGCAACTTAAATTACTGAAAATACGTGAAAATCGGCGAGCGCAAACAGGGCAGGTGGGTTTAGCAAACCGACCCATTAAACCACTCTGGCACCTCTCCGCTGAGTCTTTTCAATAGCTTAGCACAGTTCTCAAATTTGCTTGCTGCGCTTTTGGTGCACTATAACAGCGAAGGCATTGCCGTCGCGGCAATGCAGCGGGCCTAACTCCCGCAAAATCAATCCGAGCTTTGCTTGGATTTTGCTGCGGAGGTTGGGAAAACCGGCGCCATTCCTGATCCCGGTAATCGTGGCACGCTGGCCAAGCGAACGAAACGGCATGAACGCCACGCAAACACTTTCGATGATCATTGGGCGTGTCGGTCGCTCTTTGATCTCCCCGAACCCCGTTTCTGGACGGTTTCTGATCATCCGGGAGTTGATCGGTTCGGTAAACACAAGCGCGTTTGATCGGTACTAATCCGGAGGACGAACCGATAACTTCAGGCTTGGCCGTAATCGGACCTTAATACCGCTTTAATCCCAACGAACAGTTCCAGTGGATACTCCACCTCCGAGTGTTCAAAGGTGGCATTTTGGGCAACAAACCCAGCATCACCCAACACTCGCAGCCAAACCGCGCGAGGAAACAAACCCTCGACGTGACGGTCGTGGTCAATACGAATTGATCCGGATGAATCGCGCAGGGCGAATACATAGTCCACAAGATAAGTCTGATCCAGATCATTCGGATCCCAACACCACTCCAGATATCGAAGGCTCGCGTCAGGGCCATCATGCCCACCACACTCGGTACCGGACTTGAAGGTTTCGGCTACAAAATCAGGCGCGATGAGGATGGCACCGCCAGAACGACAGTGGAAGTACGCTGTATCGACGGCCGCGCGGAGATCGTCTTCGTTTGTCATGTAGCAGATCGCATCGTGTATGAACACGCGGTCAAACTGGCCTCCGAGGCCCAGTCGAAAAGTCCTCATGTCTCCTTCGTGGTGCTCGCACTCGGGATTGAGCCGGCGACTGTGCGACAGCATTCCCGGCGACGGATCGACCAGCGTCATTCTAAACTTCCTCTTTAGAAAAGAGGCGTTGTTTCCGCCGCCACTTCCAAGTTCGAGAAGTGTGCGAGCAGGGCTATCGCCAAACCGCAAAAGATGCTCAGTATATCGTGCGGCTTCCTCTTCGTAGTCCGCTGGTGCCGACATCAGCGGCCACCACTTCGCCAATGAGTTATACAACTTGGTCATGAGCCCCATATTTTCACAAAAAACAGATAGAAACACGCCCCCAGAACGCACCCGGATAGCTCGTGACTAAGGCTAAAGTGTTTACTCAGCCTGTGGGTGAGTCGTCGGCAAACAAGAAACTGACAGTGCGTTCCGATGACTTCCGTATTGCCCGTGAGCAATCCTGAAAAGTGGACGAGTAGCGCGGTTGATCACTCATCCGTTTATTTGGCCGCATGGTTCTGATGCAGTACACTGCCTTCCATGATTTTCGGACTTTTGTTTGCTGCAGCTATCGTTTTCGGCGCACCCTGCACGGCGGTGAGCCCAGACTGCACGGAATGGATCAAGCCCGCCGGACAACAATCGCGGGTGCAAACTCACACTGGGGACAATGTCGGTTGAGAATCAGTTCCGGAGGCGAATTGCTGCAAAGGAGAGCGCTGATCTTCTCGGTCAATCTCCGCACCTCACTCACCAGATCGGCGGTCTTGACTCTGAGTGTTGTGCGATCGTCTCCGTGGATAATCTTACCCAACCCGACCTCACGGCGCAGCAATTCGGATAACACGAAAGCGTCAAACGCCAGCACCAGCTTGGCATCTTTGTGCAGTTTGTTTGCGAAGGTGAATCGAATGGGGATAAACAGATCCAGCTTGTCTTGCCCTTCCGATGTCAGACGCTCTACGACATCAATGGTCGATTCCAGATTCTGTGCCCGCGCAGTGGTCTCTACCGCGAAGCGCCATTTCGCGGACTGTACTTCCTCCCTATCGATCGACCTTGTGACACACTCAGTCTGAGAACTTTTTTGTATAAGGCGCTTAATCTCCTCGCAGCGATAAGAAGCTTGTTGAGCACGAACCCAGTCCGAATATCCATTTTCGGTTGCCGTTTCGCCGAGCGACCGAAGAAAGCATTTGGTTTGACACTTGAGGTACGCTTCGAACAGATCGGAAGTGATGAGCACGTTGATTCAGCCATCGAATCTGCGGTCTTCCGGTGGTTAGTTCCCGGTGGTTTGGCAATCTCAACTGTACTCTTGTTCGAGGTGAACGAACAGAATGAGTTAAATAAAGATCACGCAAATATAGGTCGCCAATCTTCCGCGAGGCGCGCCGCAAAGCCAGCGCTCGATTCGACGTGCACGGTAAAAACCACTACCACGGGAATGTCGCACAGTGCTGCATTACGAATCTCACCAGGCCGTTACACGGCGCGCAGCATGTTGCGTAGGTAGGGCCCAAAATATTGGGGCCAAAAAAGTCTGGATTTACAAGCGCGCACTAAGTTGAAAGGGAGCCCTCATTACTGATCACAAACCGGCTGACCACAGGGTCCCCAGGGAGACGGAACTGGGGCTACCCGCCGGCAGTGCGCGTGCTCACTCTAGGACCTCTCTGCAAAACGGTCCATTTCCCGTTCCTTGGATACCAAAAACTTTAAAAAGCCAATTTCCTGGTACCGACACGTCTCATAAAGACTGAGAAGCTTCAGGTAGTCCGTTAGACCAGTCTCAGTAACCCTTCCGTTCACAAGTCTACGATACTTGGCCAAATACTTGATCGCATGCTCAGCATTATTGTTATTCCAAGGAATCCCATCGTAGTCGAGGAAGGTGAACAGTTCGTGGCTATATTTTGCCATCCGCTTGTACAGCGTCCGAGCAACTGTGGATTCGAATACCTGACCGGCCATTTCCTCAAAGAATGCCTTGACCTCCTGTTTATGCTTCTTCAGATATTTCGTCCTCAACCCAAATCGATCAATTGTAGCGATTATGTTCCTCAACAACTGGCCGAACTTCGTGCCAAGAACCCTGAGACCCTCATCAAAGGGGTCGGCCAGCAAGCCATCGTTCAGGTCTCTGATTAAGTGCACGAGGCATTTCTGCTGTGGACATTCTAGTGAATCGTAGCCCGTGAAGAAATCCGTCACGAGAATGCCGTGAAAGTTCCCCAGTAGATCATGTAAAAATGATGTATTTCGATCAGGCCTGTAGACGAACACCACCTCCTCCATGTTCGTAAACACCCAGACGTAGCACTTGCCTTTCTGGAGATTGAACGTCGTTTCGTCGGCATGCAGCAATGGGCCGGAAACAAGGCTCTCGAACAGTTTCTTATAGGCGGGGCCGTAATACTGCGCGAAGCGCGCTTTGAATTCGTACAGCTTCCGGAAATTAATCGGCAGGGAAAAGCACTCTCGGGCTGTTGTTGCAAGGTTCTGGTACGTAACTCTGTTTGCAATGTGTTGGTGAATGACCCACGCTGCAAAATTATGCCCGAAGCGTTCTTTTTCGGTATAAGCGTTTGGAAGAAAACACCTGCAGCATCGAGAGCATTTGTACCAATGGCAGCGGTAGCGGGTCACGATCCTTGACATGCCTCCACGCGAAATACGCAGGTCGAAGGACAGTTTTGTATGTGGTCGGATCTCGTTGAGAGCCAAGTCGCGGCACTTGCAAAACGGGCATGTTCGTGCCCGGCAGACGACAACCTTATTGACGCGGACTGCAGGCTTTTTCTCCTTTCGGCTTTGACGCCTCTGAATGTTCCGGAAGTTGAAATTCGTGCGAAGAAATACTCTTGCCCTCTGGTATTCGAAATACGCGCACTTGGTAATCGCTTCAAAATCGGCCATTGCATATTTCTGCTTCCCCAGAGCATCATTGCGTCGCTCCGTTTCATTCGCCAGCGATTCCACCTGAACGACTTCGGGCCTGGAGCCCAGATGAAGCTGCGGAGCCGTCTGAGCGCCAATGTCGTAGAGCAAGGTGGTCAGCAGCTTCAAAGCGCGGCAGTCGTCGAGGTTATATCCGAGGAGAGTGGCTTTGAAAGCGGGATCACGATTCTGTTCCCATTGATGCCGCCACACTACCGTTTGTAGACCAGAGGATGTCGGAGCTTGCCAGACATAACCAAGACTTCCCGCAACATCCTTGAGACGGTTAGAGTACGTTGGGAAATAAACCCTTTCATACAAGGTGGAAAGCACATTTGTGGATTGGTCGGCAATGAAACTCTCGGAGATCGCAGGGGCAAGTTGGGACCCGATGCGCTTCAGGACACGAGTCTCATATGAACCGTAATGAAAAATGTGACCGGCTGGGAATTGTGAACACGCTTGGGCAAACTGTTTAAACATTTGCATCTCCTCATTTCGGCTGTCTGCCCAAAATGAGTACGTTTGCTCGCGATCTTTTTGCTGGACAAGAAGCCCAATTAGATAGACGAAGGAGCCGTCTGGAACGCCCTCCATGTCAATGAAGAGCCGGGTCTCGGCAGGAGGTAATTGAGGGGGAGCGAGGATGTAAATTCTCTGTTCCCTAATCGCCAGGGCCTGTAACGCGAAGCTGTGGGGGCGGGCCTGTACCTTGGCCCGTTTCGACTGACGTCTCGGATGATAAGTGTAGGAAAGCTGAGTTAAGGTGAAGATTCCCTTGCGAGCATACTGCTGTACAGTTTTCTCGGTCATTCTATTGAGGAGGGTTAGGTTATCTTGCTCCTTCGCTTCTGCGAGACAGCGGGACTGGAACTCGCAGGTAGCACAGTTCTTGTTGAGGAGCAACGGTATCTGCTTGCCTTGTTTTGCGATTTCGGAGAGGGTGGCGGCAATGAGTTCGACCCTGGGATATTTGGGAGTCAGGCGCATGGAGCGCAATGAGCACTGCGGGCCGTGGACGACGATTCCGGTAGTCGGGTAACGACCCCGGCAGAGGCGGAGAACATAACCACCGAACGCGAGGAGGAGTTGTTGGAACTCAGGCACTGTGTCTTCGAAATGGAATACGACAGGCTCATAGGGGGCTGAGCCGGACGAATCCGTGGCTAAAGATCGTCTTAGAGCATCGAAGTGGAACTCGAAGTCGCCGATTTCGATTCTGGCGTCTAAGATCAGAGATGGTCCGTGGTCAAGCATGTAGGGAGCGGTGGCGGGATCAGGGGAAATCACAAAGTCGGGAAATTCCCGACAAATTGCGGCTTGCGCTAACGATTTGTAGTGGTGAGCGAGGTCGGCCGTCAGGACTTGGTAATCAGTTGGACCACTAAATTGATTGCCGAGCAAAAGCCGCGACTTGAAAGGACAGCGTAAGTAGCTTAAAAATACCGTGTTGTCGATTTTCATTGCCTTCTCCTGAGAGAGCTGTGGTACGCAAAAATTCCATCCGGCTCCCATCTGACAGAGATACTGGCATTTAATTGTTAGGCTTCCCTACGCTCGGAAACCCCAAAAACCAATCCTGCGAGCAGTAAATACTTTCCAGCCGGACCGGCTCTGTGCCATCCTGACAGCCCGTGTTTCGATTCTTTCTGAACGCTAAGCCCTCGCTGGATTCTCTGCTTAACTTGATCACCGATCTGGTCGCGGACGGGCTTCTTTTCTGCCGTCTCCTGTTCCGCTCGCGCACGGCCCTGAGCGCGGAGGTCCTGTTCCTGCGAAAGCAGCTGGCCTTCTATGAGGAGAGGCAGGTCCAACCGAAGCGATTGAACGTCTCCGCCCGTTTTCTCTCTCATCCTCTGGTCTCGCCTATGCAATTGGAAAGAGGCCTTTGGTCATCGTCAAACCCGAGACGCTGATTAGCTGGCATCGCAAGGGTTTCAAGTTGTTCTGGAAATGGAAGTCGCAAGCTGGTCGGCCACGACTTCCTGAGAGCATCCGCAAACTCATCGTGCAGATGGCACAAGAGAATCCGACTTGGGGCCAAGCCCGCGTGGCAGCGGAGCTGTCGGTGAAGCTGGGTATCTATGTTTCTCCACGTACAGTGCGCACCTATTGGCCTCCAGAACCGGAGCGACGAGGCAACGGGAGGACCTCTTCGCAGAACTGGAGGACGTTTGTCCGCAATCATGCCCAGTCCATCGTCGCCTGCGATTTCCTGGTCGTGGTGACCGCTCGGTTTCGAACTCTCTATGTGTTCATCCTCATGGAGGTCGGGACAAGGCGCATCGTGCATTGCAACGTCACC